>Ga0315907_10000032_pt1 | contig 191442 bp, 205 predicted proteins | sample LakEriMetagenome_3_FD_203525 | JGI IMG/M metagenome (GOLD analysis project Ga0315907, IMG submission 203525) | Freshwater fungal communities from buoy surface, Lake Erie, Ohio, United States - Buoy 12 MA123 | ecosystem: Environmental > Aquatic > Freshwater > Lake > Lake biofilm | place: USA...
TGACTCCCACTTGTACCAGATGTTCCATCATTTCCATTTAATCCAGAAATTCCGGAAGTACCAGATGTTCCATCATTTCCATTTATTCCAGAAGTTCCAGAAGTGCCTTGACTCCCACTCGTACCAGATGTTCCATTAGATCCAGTTGGTCCTATCTGTGTGTACATAACCTGAGTAAATGTAGAAATCACACTAGGTATAGCAGGAATTATAGGTGATATACTTGATGGTAAATATTGAATTGATACTAAACTACTATCAGAATGCCACCACAATTCGACAGTATCATTTGGGTTTATTGAAGTTCCAACATAATTTACAGTTGCTACTGTATAACCATACTCATTTGAATTTTTTCTAGCCGGTATATAAAATCTAGTTGTGCTATCTGGATAATCTAATCCATTATATTTTAACCATATATCAGCATAGTGGATATCAGCATCTGTATTTTGTAGTTGGATAGAATATATCATAGTGTATGTTCCTGGATTTTCAATCACCACACTACCTGTACCTGATAAGGAAAATCCAACTGATCCTGAATTAGTGTTAATACCCACTATTTGAGCAACACCAGGAGTAATAAATGGCTGAGTCGTAAGATCAAGAAAGTTACCATAATAACCTAGTGCACCACCAACACCATTTACACCACTTGTTCCATTCAAACCTGATGTACCGGATGTTCCTGAAGTACCCACCCCCGAAGTTCCTGAAGTACCACTACCACCACCTGGATTAGTTGTTTGATAATATGTATTTCCACTATCATCAACAACCATATATTTAGTTAAACTTGATGTTGATCCAATTCCTGTTATCGTTAAGTTATGTGTATTTGTTCTACCTTGACCAGTTACACTAAATGTAACACCATCAACACCACTTTGAACTTCAAATACATTATCGGTTTCTAATGAACTTCCTCTTTTGATTGTAACAGCTCCTAAAGTAGAGTTAGTTACTATTTCTGGTGTAGATGAGTTATCATAAGCTTGTTGTAATGTAGTTGTTGATATACCACCAGATCCACCTAAGATCTCACCAAACTTAGAAACAAAATTAAATCTTGCCTGTGTGGGATCTGATAAGTTTGAAGCATTTTTATTAACAGATAAAATACCTATAAGAATACCATTATCTCTATTATTTGGATACTCAACATATAATTCTTCTTGTGCTGCTGAAATCGCTTCAGATAAAGATCCATATACTGTTTGACCATATTGAACTCTTACCAATCCAGTTGGGAATAAATATATTCTTTGATTTGTTGACGAACCATTACCACCACCTACTACACTAATAACACCACCATTATCATAATGAGTAGGATCTATAAATGTTGTATTAGAAAATGTACCACCTATTTGAGTTCTATATTGAAAAGTTACCGGAGATTGACCACTAATATTAATACTATTTGGATTTAATTCATTATTAGTCCAATTTATACCATTACCCCAAAGAATACCAGTTGATGTATTAAACTCTAAAGTTGTACTATGAGCGGATGGTATAATTCCTTGATTTATTAATTTGATTGGTGACCATAAATCTCTCAATGCGGACATTGGTGATACATCATAATCAACAGTATTATTTACATTTAAAATGGTTTGTCTATCAGGGTGTACAACTTTACCTAAGAAGATATTTTGTCTTCTTTCTTGTGCTGTTGGAAATGTACCTTGTAAATGTAATGAAGAACTAGCTGTTAATAAAACATAAGTACTATCAAATGTGTTTAAGTAAGGTGTTGTTATACTTGTAGTTCCACCATAAGTAATTTGTAAAACTGTTGGTTTAATAGAATATGTACCTGTATTAGTTATAATCCAACCAGAAGCACTACCCACTGTAAATGTTGTACTACTAGTTTTAACAAGTCCCGAATAATTATAAACACCTGTTGATATGACATTACCTTCTAATATATTTCTCTGTATATCAGTAAGAGATAAATTGATATCCTCATTATTAATTTCAACTTGTAGAGTTCCAATTGTTGAACTATTATTTGTAATATAACCAATTTGGTTAGTTCTTGATGAAAAATCTAATGTACTTGATGAGTTTATAAAACTACCTGGTGTTGTATCAGATAAATAAAGAATATCACCAATCGAATAAGCTGATAAATCAAGTCCCGATAAGATACCAGATGATATGGCAATACCCTCAGACGCAATTGGAATATCAATATAAGCCAGACCAATTACTTGTTGATTTCCAACACCATTAGCAATTGACAAAGAGACACTGGGAATACCACTATATGATGACTGTATTTTAAGAGCAGATCCCTTAGGTATAATTGAACCAGTATTATTATAAACTCGGATAAATTGTTTAGTTTGTGGGTGATTAACTAACCAATTTAATCCATTACTTTCAACAGTAAGAGTATCATAGAATGCTAAATTATATGACGATAGATTATCAATTAGCTGAGAAGAAGTTGTTTTTATTGTTATTATACCAGTTCCGGTATTTTTTATAATGAATCCTTTCCCTGAAAAACCTATTGCTGTCGGTAAAGTAATATCAAAAGTTCCATTAGCCTCAATATAGTGATCTGTATTGGATACCGAGTAGGTTGATGTTATATAAGCATAATTAGTAGAAACACTTGTACCTGATGTTCCTGAAGTGCCATTAGATCCAGAAGTCCCTGAAGTTCCATTTGTACCTGAAGTTCCATTTGTACCTGATGTTCCATTTATCCCTGATGTTCCGGAAGTTCCTGATAAACCAATTAACATTTGTTGCCAATGAGATGTATCTATATCAGGTGATGACCAAGGAGCTGAACCAGTTAAATCAGAAATACATAAGTAAGCATTTCCATTATATGTAACAAAATCATAGTAGAAATACATCATCATCGAATCCCATTCTCCTTGGAATAACATAGATGTTCCTTGTGGTCCTGTCGGACCTTGTGGACCAACAGAAGATGTACCACTTCCTAAATCTAAAAGATTTCCAAAACCATCATAATATAAATCCGGTGTACCATGTACTACTTGAACCAATCTACCATATGTTCCGGAGACGGTTGCACCAGTAAAATCATAACTCATAGTAGTATATATTAAGTAACATGTGTCCAAACATGAATTATTTAATATATAACAGAAATAAAATTTTATATGCCTTTAATTTACTCACCTTTATTAAACCAAGATGTAAACTGGAGTGATTTGGAATATTCAGTTGGTAAAAAGTATTTAAAATGGGAAGAGGTAAATTTAAAATGGGAAAATGTTGAATTAACTTGGGATGAAGTTTTTATTTTATTAGAAGTGGTATCACGCCGAGTGAGTGGTGGTGGAAGTGGATATCCACATAAAGGAGAATATGAAAAAAATAATCCATGGAGGCAACTAAATAAGGATTTAGGTAGAGAAAATACCGATAAAATAATAAAATTATATTGTAGAGTTAGAGGTATTGAATATGAAAAAATAAAAAATCCGAGAGAAGATATAAAAGTAACAATAAACGAGTTTGATCGTTTTTTAAACGATTCAATTAATATAAAAGTTGATTTTCAAAAATAATATATAAATTATGGAAGATAATGATGTTTTTAGATTTGAAGATTTTCTAGGTGGTAATAAAATGGAAGATCTTAAAAAGATGAAGTCAAATCTATTAAAAGAAGGTTTGTTTTCAGATAGATATGAAGATGATGAGGTTGATGAAGATAAAGAAATATTTACAAATATCAACGACGCCGCCGATGATGAAGATGAAATTGATCAAAGCTTAAATCCTTATAATAACTACAATAGTGAGGAAGAACAAGAACAAGATGATTATTCATTTGATAATTCTTCAGAAGAGGAAGATTTGGAAGAAAATAACGAAAGTTATAATGATGAAGATTCATATGTGTTATACAAAGATAAATCTGAAGAATTTATTTGTGATATAGCAATTGAAGGTGTAAGTCAAAAAGATACAGAAGTTAGATTAGTAATTGAATCAGCTGATTGGAATCTTATGTTTAAAGGTGAGGTTAAAAACGGTAAATGTATCATTCCTATTAAGAAATTAAGCCTTTTTAATGAAGGACAAAGAGGTAATATAAAACTAGAAGTAAATGCTGATGGTAACTTATTCACACCTTGGAAAGATGAATTTATTGTTAAAGTATCTAAAAAGGTAACAGTTAATCTAAATGAAAATAAAAAAATACGACCAATTAAAAAAGAAACTGGTGTAAAAGTAAAAGTAAACAAAAAGAGACCATAAAGGTCTCTTTTTTATTTAAAAATTAAATTGTGGTAAAACATCTTCATCCAAGTTTGGCACTCTTATTAAACCAGAATTCATTATTGTGTCAATAACCATTTTACCAGTAATTGACTTAGTACATTCAAACTGTCTTTCAGTACCTTTATGATCCGGACACCAATTCCAATCACCAGCATCTAATCTATATCTATTGTAACAACCATTACAAACTGAATCATTGAAAATTCTAAATACATTCTCACCTTCAAATTCAGAGATTGGTTTACTAAATCCTGATATCAAGAATGTTGGGACTCCTATTGTCCAAGATACCCAACTCAAACCAGAACCAACTCCTATAAAAAACTCACAAGATAACATTGTTTCCATTAGTTTCTCCATTGATCCCTCTGGTAATTTCACACATCCTTCTGGATGTTTATTACCCATATAATTATCACCTTCTTTAGAAAGAATCATAACTTCATATCCACTAGCCTTCAAAAAATAAACAACTTCCTGCCATCCAGTTGGATTATTCCAGTATTTAGTTTGTGCAGTTGAGTGAATTGCTATACCAACTCTTTTCTTTTTTTCTACTTTTGGTAAGTTAATTTTAGCTCTGACATATTCAAAATCCAAACCTAGTATATCAGCTGATGTTTTTCCAAGTGGAATTTCTTTAAAATCTGTTGGATTTTTATCAAACTGTACAGTATTATCCTCATTATAAAACCAACCAATATTATACATAGCATAGATGTGATTCACCACTGATCCCGGTTCAACAAATTCAATTTCTGGATAAGTTTCCTTAAATAGGTGATTCCAGAAAGTTGAACATATAACCTCACAATTCCATTTTTTTCTAAATTCATCAACATATGGAAACCAAGCCAATGTATCGCCAATTGATCTCGATTCTAATGTTATAAAAACTCTCTTACCCGTAGCATCATACTTTTTATCATAGATTAATTCTTCACCATCCCAGACTTTACATGTGTACTCTTCAAAATACTTCTTATTTGTTTTTGTCCACATATTACTACCAATGGTTGTTGAATATTCACAAAACCCCTTTGAATTCCAGAATTCAACTTTAAATTGTTTATTCAATTTTGACTTAACTTCAATATAAGCACCTCCAATATAATGATTTAAAATACTAACATCCTCATATTTTGGATTGATATTGATATCAGATTTTTCTATATTATCATAGAAATTTAAAAGTTTTTCCTCAAAATTTGAATTACTATTACTAATTAAATTATGAATTTTATCAACTTCATTTAAATCCTTCACACAATGAAACCCGAAGATATTATTTTTATCATATGGAAATCTAGATTGAAATGGATATCCTTTACCGTGTTTATTCATATCAACTGGTAACTCATACCCATCATATTTATATTCTAAAAAGAATTTAACATCATTTGAATTAGAAACATTTATAAAGAACCAAAACATTTTAGGTATTATATTATTCTTCCATAGAATGCAATTGAATAATATTTCATCATGTAAAAACTCTTTCTCACAAATAGTCTCAACTTCTTCTAAATCACAAACAGACTTCCATTCTTCAAATATTGATTTATGTGTTTGATTAAAAATAACAACATTTGTTAAACAATATGGTGATGTTTGTTTATCAACTCCCAATAATTTTCTTGTTAAATCGCCAGGTGTATAGGCACCATTAACAAAAGTATAATCCCAACATCCTCTTTGTAAAATTGGACCATCCGTTATGTATTTAGCATATTCAAAAATTTCAGATATATTATCTCTTACTTGAATATCAGAATCTAAAAATACATAGTCCTTATATCCTCTAGAAATAGCATCTAAAAATGCTGTCGGTTTTGTAAATTGTATATAATGCGGATTGTTAAGATCTCTACTAATATCAATTTTAATATTTTTTATTCGATTATTATTATACATGGTTTCATAACCAATTGTATAATGAAGTATATCTATATTAGTTAATTTAACTAATTGATTAATTAATTTTATAGTTAAGTCTTCATACTTTTTATTAGAAACCAAAACAAAACATTTTGATCTATCATTTATAACTTGATCATAAATTAATCTATCATTTGAATAAATTTTTAAGAAATACTCTTTATCACCCCAAGTTGATCTGAAATCTTTATTCATAATAAAAAATGATTTTTTATTATCAACATCTTCTTTGTTTGGTATGATATTAGTTTTTTCAAAAATTAAATCATCGAAAAATATATTTTTCAAATTAATTAAACAATTTTCAAAAAATTTATCAGTGTTATTTTTTATTTCTAAAAAATCACCATTTATTTTAACATCAAAACTCATAAATATATTATATTTTTTCGGCGTAAATAACACCCATTTTATTTTCTATTATATAATTACCACAATTATGACTCCATTTTGATAATTTAAATTTAAATCCACAATATGTTAGTTTCTCTAAAATACTCATAGCTCTATAATTATCATTATTGTGATATTCTATTATAATTCTTTTTATCTTTTTAAGGTTTTCATTTGTTATAGTTTCAAAGAAATCATACTCAGCACCTTCAATATCAACCTTCATCAAATCTATCTCACTCTCATCAATAAATTCTTCAATTAGTTTATTCGGTGTTATAGATTGAACTCTAACTTCTTTTCTCTCCATATCATTTCCATTAGCATCAGTATGATATAAAGAAGAAACAACCGAACCTATACCTGGACTTGTATAAAATACAATTTCACCATCAACTGATGAAATTGCCTTATCTATAATTCTTATTTTAGAATTCTTACTCCACATTCTATTTAGAATATCTACATTTGATTGGTCTGCTTCTATCATATATGTTTTTATATCTCTCTCAATAAAAGATATACTCGACATACCATAATTTGCACCAATGTCAACATAATTATTAATTTCATCAATGTTAAAACTAAATAAATCATAGATACTCATATCATTAAAGTCGGAAAACTCATTGAACTTAACTTCAGTATCTTTAATTAATTTAAACTTATTAGAAAGTGGATGCTTTAAGTCAAAATCTTTTATTAAAATATTTTTTCTAATAACTTGATTTTCTAAGTATATTTCTAAGTAAAACCCATTTACTGACTTATTAATATTTAAACTAAATGGTGGTATAAACCAAAAAATTAAATTCTGTTTTAAATCAAAATCTCTATTCAAATAAATACAGATATCGGTATAATAGTCAAATATTCTAAAGTGAACATTGTTCATATCTTCACTATTATTCATAATAAAGAATTTTGTTTCTTCAGGAGAATACCAAAAATCTATTTTATTGTAGTTATAAAAACAAAGATCTATCTTATTTTGACCATAAAATTCATATTTATCACTAAACGAATATATTTTATCTAAAACATTATTATTTCTAAAATTAGCCTCCCAACAGTTTTCTAAAACTGTGTTTACTAAAAACATTTCTTCAATGCTTCGGAAAAATGTTATATTTGTAAGTAAAAAATCTATATTAGTAAAGAATGAATTTGTACAAATGATATTAGTTCCCCAATTACAAGAAACAAATTGATATCCATCTATATTCCATTTTTTAAACTCATTAACATCAACTATTTCAACATCATAAGTTATCTTATAAGTATAATTAATTGATTGATCTTTTAAATGTTTTAAACAAATTTCAATTAAATTACTTTCTGCAACACCGTGTGAATATTTTCTATCATCAACAATATTTTTTTGTTGATAAAAATAAAAGTCACACATTTCCTGAATGTTTTTATCTAAAGGTGAGTGACTTGCTAAAACTAAGTAATAATTTTCTCTACTAATAGTTTTTAAATTCTCTATAAGTAAATTCAAACCTTCATCTGATGTATGAAAGTATGTAATGATAAATCCTATTTTAGTGTCTGTCTTCATTGTATATTTTATCTAATATTGAGTAACCAGCCGATTGTTTTGTTGGTGGTACTTCAAAAATTCCTGTTTTATATTGATCTAAATTCTCAACAAATAATAAATCAGATACATTCCACTTAGCAGTTTGATACATTTTATCAATTATACCAAAACTTCTTCTTGGTATTAAATAAGCATGAGCTCCATAAAATTTATTAACTGTCCAATAATCATTATATTTGTCAATTATATGTGAGTTATTATGATAACCAAAAGAAAACATCAATAAATCCGTTTTATTTAGAACATCACAAGCAAATTTAACCTTACTCATAAACTCATTCATATCAATATCAATAACAGCATCACATTCAAATATGAAAATGAAATCCGAATCTGAGTTCATACCTCTATAAAAAGCGTCTTTATGTGCCAAATAACAACCATAATGACCTGGTGTTAATTTACCACCTGGTTCCATACTTATTTTTTCCGGATATTGACAACTATCAGATGGAGGCAATTCAGTCCATCTTTTATTCACACAAGGAAAATAATCAATACCATAATCTTTTAATTTAGTTAAAGATATCATTGATTTTACTTCTCTATCGGTATCAATATCTGTTAACATATGATAAGCAGATATTTTATATTCTTTATAATTATCTTCTACTTTCTCTTTATTATCTATAATAAACTCTTCTAATTTTAATGAATCTTTAATTAACTTTACGTTATAATCAAAGTCATTTGTCAAAAATTCAACATTTTCATATTTAGAAAACTCACCTTTGTAATTAGATAAGTTATACATTAAAACACTCATATTATTGGATAATGCTTCGATAACAGATAATGGTCTATTTTCTAATTTAGATGTAAATAAGAAAAGATCCATACAAGAATAAAACTTGTGTAAATCACTTCGTTCATCCCATAATGTGCAATTCTCAGGTCTATTATTAACTAATGGTCTCCAATATTCCTCAAAATTCCCAGCCATATTACCAAAGAAATGAAAATGAACTTTTTGATCTAACATCATTTTAGCATATTCAAAGATTTCTGATTGATTTTTATTACTATTAAATAAACCAACGTTCATAACATGTTTATAACTTGGATCTAATCCAAGATCAATAAGTTTTTTATTTCTAAACTCACTGTTATCAACATCCATTGGTATTACTTCTGGTTTAGTTGAAATAGAATTATATTGAATCATATTTATATCAGAAACAAACATAGTTCTATCTGGAAGATATTTCTTATCATCTTTATTAAATAAAGTACCATGTGTTGTTTCAGTTATAACATAATTATAACCACTTCTCATATCAATATAAATTGACTTTAGTATAGAATCATCGATAAATGTTTCAGGAAATTCTTCAAAATGTATTATATCTGGATTAATTACATCAATTAGATTAAATATATTTTTTTTATCATAAAGAGTAATTAATTTATCACCCAATATATCTTTAATTCTATTTTTTTGAATAACCAATCTACCACCAGTTATATCATCCCACTCTACTAAGTAAACATCAAATTTTTTAACTAAAATCTCTATTTTTTTAAGTAAAAATTGTGGTAAACCACCAGTGGATAAATGCGGAGTAATTAATAATAATTTCTTCATACTACATTTTATATTTTTTATATATAAGTAAGTTTGGATAAAAACAAAAATCAAAACAAAAAGTATAAAAAAATATGAGTAATTTAAAAACACTTAATGATTTAGAAAATACAGAATTACTTAACTCTATGTTTAGTAATGATATAACCGTATTCGAAGATATTCAAGGAAGTAAAATATGGGTTAATTGGAATGGTAAAGATTTTACTATAAAAGCAAAATCAATTAATAGTGATTCTATTAATCTAATTGATTTAGCTATGCAAAATTATTATAACCCAGCTATAAAATACTTAGATTCACTAGATAATAGAGTTAAATCACTTTTAAATAAAAAATGGTGGTTTTGTTTTGAGTACTTTCCTGATAATCAACCAGCAAATATAGAATATGATAAACTTCCAAAAAATGGATTAGTATTAACATCTATTTATAAAAGTGGTAAATATGAGTTTAATATCGAAGAGATTGATGAATATTCTAGATTGATGAATGTTGATATGATACCGGTTATATTTCAGGGTAAATTAACAGAGAGAATGATTGAGGCTATAAAGTATTTTTTAAACACAAGTGAAGAAGATTTAGAATATGTTTTTGGTGATAAGTCTTTTGCCTTTTTCTTTTATAAAATATTAAATCCACTCTCGGAAAATTCTTTTTTAATGCTTGATGAATTTCAAGAAAATTTAGAAAAGCTAATTGTTAGAATAGATAGTAAAGATATATCATTTCAATTACTAAATCCACTATATAAAAGAGTAAGTAGTGATAAGTCAACTGACTATGTGGAAATATACTCATTAATCTTAATTAACTTTTTGAATTTTTGTCAATCTTTAAATTTAGAAGATATTAAACTAAAAGGTACTAAAAAAGATGAGATTTATATTTATCTAATTTGTAAGTTGTACAATTTTTATTTAGATGAAGTTAAAGATGACTTAGTAAATTTTGAGTTTATAATACCGGAATTTTTTGATAAAGAAAAATTTAAAATAAATAAAGAATTAATTCCAAACAAGATGACTAAAGAATATTTAGAATTAGATTCTAAACTTGAATATATCTTTAAAATAATTCTTGGTTCATTTAATAAGAAAAGAAAAAAACCAATTGGAGTTTTTACTGAAAATACGGTTAAGTTATTCAACTTATTTGTTGATGATATTGATAAGTATATTGATAGATACTTGAATAAGATACATGAAGTTGAGTTAACAAGATCTGGTCTTTTAGACTTTGATGAGTTTTTTGATATTCAATATGAAACAGATGCTGAAGGAGAAGTTTATCCAGATGTATTTGATGAAATACAAAAAGGATCAGAAGATAAAAAGAAAAAAGGTAAAGGTGGTAAAATAACATCAATAGTTGATGAGAAAGGAGTTAAGTAATGAGTATAAAAATGAAATCTGTTGAGGTGAGCACTAAAGCATTAAAAGCTGAATGGAGTGTTGAAATGGTGACAGATTTAAGTCATCATTATGGTATTGATGATAATTTTTTAGAAGGTATTTTAAGATCCGAAATTAGAAGAAATAAGATAAAGAAAATTTTTAAAAAGTAGAACTAAAATCATGATACATGATATAATATCTATGAATTTAGAAGTCTTAGAAATTGAGGATAAAAAATTTCACTCAACTATCAGAAAAAAACTTGAAACTAAAAAATCAAGTTTACAATTCTTACCAACTATCTTAGAAGAATTATCTGAAAATAAAAATTTTGAGTACAAAGGTGTAAAATTAAAATCATCTTATATAGTTGATATAATACACAATCTTATTTTAAAATATTATTTTAAAAAAGAGAATAAATTTAACTTAATGTCAACTATCCTAAAAGATAAGTATGGATATCTTTATAATTATTATATTGGATATTTAGTAGATAATAATATACTAGAAATGATCTCCAATTACCAAGCTGGTAGAAATGCTAGAGTTTATAAAATAAATGATAAAGTTCTAAAAGGTAAAATAAATCGATATAGAAATTCGGATAATATTTTACTTAAAAAGTATCGAAATAATGTTTGTCAAATTGAAGAAGATGGTATTAAAAACAAACTTATAGATGATGATATCAAAACGAAGTTAGTAGATGATCTTTTTTATATTGATATTCAATTTGATAGATCAATATTTTATTTAGATAATTTAAAAGATAATGATAGTGATATTTATAATAGAAATAAATATTCAGTAGAGTGTATAAATGATAAACACATATTCTATCATTTTGATAATTATGGTAGAATGCACACAAATTTCACAATTTTAAAATCATTCATTAGAAAAAACTGTTTACTGATAGATGGTGAAGAAACTTGTGAAATTGATATCAACAACAGCCAACCTCTTTTTTTAACAAAAATAATTTCCGATAGTAACTCAAAATGGGTTAGAAGTGATGAGTTTGAATTATTCAAATATTTAACCATAAATGGTAAATATTATCAATATGTAATGGATCATTTAAAAACTACTGATAAAGGAATGGTTAAAGAAATGACTTACCGAGTTCTTTTTGGTAAGAATGCTTCCAATAGTAAAGCAGATAAAGTATTTTCTGAATTATTTCCATCAATACATTATTTTATAAAACTTTATAAAAAAGAAAAAGGTGATTATAAAATTCTATCATATGAATTACAAAGAGCAGAATCTAATTTAATTTTTAATAAAATCATAAGAGATATAATGATTTTTTACCCTGAAGTAAAATTAGTTACTGTACATGATAGTATAATTATTCCTAAAAAATATAAAGAACCTATCGAAACAATTTTCAAAACCAAATTATTTGAAGAATTTAATATTTTATAATTAATATATAACTATAAGATATTAATATATAAAATATGAACGGATTAGAAAGTGTACAATCTTCATATATAATTCTATCAGCTGATAGATTAAACGAAATGATTTCTGTTCTTTATTCAAAAGAATATCAAATCTTACCTATACAAGGTTATTATAAAGGTAACTTTGAAGATTCTGTTATTGCTTGGGGACCAGATAATGATTCTTTAAGAAGAGATGCTATTTTCTTATTAGATCATTTTAATCAAGATTGCGCAATTGTAAAATACCAAGGAGATTCAAATGCTAAAAAAGTTTTCTTTGATGGTTCTGAACAACCACTGGGTTTACTTATGTATAATACCGATTCGGAAAATAAATCATATTTACACAATGGTGTATCATTTTCGTTCGTAGAAGCAAAAAGATATTGGGTTCCAAAAACTATGGATGATTTAAAAGTTGGAATGATTGTTGAATACATGAACAACAATAAGTGGTATGAAAAAAAGATACAAAACCCAAAAGACGAATGGGATAGAATGTATAAATTACTACTTAAATATGATAAATTAAGAGTACCAGCATAAAAAAAGACATCTTATAGATGTCTTTTTTATTTTATATAACTTTAAAACTACAATATTGTCTCTCCCAATTTGGTGTTTCTTTTAAGAAATATCTACCATTTCCCTCATCAAGAATACAAATAATTCCACTTTGATCTGTATTGTTTGTTCTAAAAACAATCACTTTATCAGGATCAATTGAATAATCAACAAAGTGTTGAAGACCTGTATTAGATAACATATCTAAACAATCCACCATTTTATAAAAAACATTCTTTCCTAATATAACAGTTTTAGCAGGACCTATTCTACCTTCAACAGCAATTAAGTTGGAAGCCATCATTACTTTAGAAATAAACTTTCTATTATCAGATCCATCTGGTGAGTTTGATAAAGTTAAATCTAAATTAACAGGTGAATTCAAATTCAAGTTTGATTTGTCAATAAAGTCGATAATTTCATCATAAAGACTATCTTCTGATATATATCTTTTTGATTGAATACTCATACTATAAACTTGTGGGGCTATAACACCACCAAAAGATAACTCATCTCTTAATGTCTGATCAGGAACTATATCCACTAAATCTTCTTCATTAGCCTCATCAAGAACAACATCAATTGCGATGTTTCTTCTTTCCATTTTTTTCTTCAATCTTTCTTCTTCAGTTTCATACACAAAATCAATATAATTGACTTGTATTTGAGGTAGTGTATTTTTCTCCTCTTTAAAGTTTGAAATTATTTTTATTTTATCAAAAGTTGTCATATTTATTGTCTTATTTTTTTAATATATAACTTTATGGATGATAAGTTTTACAACTTTATAAAAAAGGCAAATGATGTGCATAACAATTTTTATAATTATGATAGAGTAAATTACATAAACGCGAAAACGAAGATACTAATTGGATGTCCTATACATGGATATTTTGAACAATTACCATATAATCATTTAATTGGTAAGGGTTGTAAAAAATGTGCAATTGATAAAAATAAAAAATCATTCAGTAAAAGTTTGTCCAAATTCATTGATCAATCAAATAAAGTTCATAATAACTTCTACAATTATGATCAAGTAGAATATATTAATGATGGTACGAAAGTTCATATATCTTGTCCTATACATGGATATTTTGACCAAACCCCAAATAAACATCTTAGAGGACAAGGATGTCCTAGATGTAAAATACAAAAAACTAAAAATACTAACATTAAAAAATACTCACAATTTTTCCCTAGCAAAGCGAATAATACACATGGTGTTCTATATGATTATTCGAAGTTAAATTATATAAATGCTAAAACACCAGTGGAAATAATTTGCCCAAAACATGGATCATTTAAACAAATGCCATCAAATCACTTAGATGGTAAGGGTTGTCCAAAATGTAATCAATCTAGAGGTGAGAATAGAATAGAGAGATTTCTAATAAAAAATAATATAACATACGAAACACAGAAAAAATTTGATGATTGTATAAAAAATAAAAAATTATCATTTGACTTTTGGTTATCAGATAAAAATATTTTAATCGAATATGATGGTATACAACACTTCAAACCACTGGGATTTCAAGGTGGAATGGATAAGTTAAAATACACAATAGAATGTGATAAAATAAAAGATGAATATTGTAAATCTAAAAATATTCATCTTTTAAGAATTTCATATAAAGATTTTAATAAAATTGAAGATATTTTATTAAATAATATTTAAAAATTATCATATTTATTTTTCATTCCAATTTTTGGAGAACTAGTCATGATTTGTTTACTCAATTCTTCTCTTGTTAATGACTTCAATTTCGATAACAATTGTAAATTTCTCTGATACCACTTCATGTCAATTTTTTCTTTATCGTGATAAAGATGGTAACATCTTCCCGGTTGTTCATACCACGTTAAAAAGTTCTCCACCTTAACAGTTTGAAAGTCATCTTCACCTCCCCAAGAAATAAAGTCTTCGTTCCACCCTGCGATTTTTTTAATAGCATCCGTTCTAAACATAGTTATACCTCCGGAGATGTTGATTTTTTGAATATCATTTTCACCCCTACCTGGTCTATCAATTTTTAACATCTCTTCTAATTGAAATCCACTTTCTTGTGGGTTTAAATCAACAACAGAATTATAAGGACTAACCATCTCAAACTGTTCTAATGATTTCAAACCACTTATAAATAGTTCAGGGTTCATTATCAAATCACAGTCTGTAAAAACCGTAACTTTTGAATTAACGTGTTTTAAACCAACATTAAATCCCCAAGAACGGTTGAATGGCATTTTTGATTTTGTAAAGATATGTTTTCCTGGAAAGTTTAAATGACCAATTTTAGAATGTGTATCTTGTTCAACTATTATTAATTCTACATTAGAAAATCCAGTTATCCACTCCAGTATTCTTTTTAGATTGTTCCATCTCTGTATATTGTGTCTGTATAAAATTATACAGCTAAAACTATATGAATTCATATATAATTTTTTTTCTTTTTATAGAAAATTTTAGTATCTTTGTTTAATATAAAGTATAATATTTATGAATATAGTTGGTTGGAGAGAATTATTTCATTTTGTGGATCTTGGATTGGTTAATGTACCTGCTAAAATCGACACAGGTGCTTACAGTAATGTCTTACATTGTGACGAGATAGAGGAATTAGAAGGTAAATTACATTTTAGAATAGGCGATAAAAACTTCGTCTATGAAAAATTCAAAACAATAAATGTTAAAAGTTCATTTGGTCATGAACAAGAACGTTATGCAATTCCCACAAGTGTTATTTTAGGAAATACTCCATATAAATTATATGTTTCACTAAACAATCGTGATAATATGCAATATCCTATGTTAATAGGAAGAAGATTTCTACAAAAGTTCAACTTTATTGTTGATGTTAATAAAGAATGTTTAAATATAAATGATTTTTTTAAAAAAGTATAATTTCTTTACTGGGACACCTAATCATATTTCCAGTGTACTCTTAGAAGTTGTTAACTTCCTTGAAGTTGATAATTATAATTATGTACTTTTCGCACCTAACAAAGAGAAAAGTTGTGGTCTTATATACGGACTACATAGTTGTATATTATTTAACAACTTTGAAGAGTTTGAAGAGTTAGTAAACGATAAGTCAAATCTATTTCGAGTTAACTTAATTGTAATTGATCTTTATCAATATAAAAGTCACCAAGTAACAAACTTCTTAAAAGTCATAGAAAAATTAGATTATAAATTCATTATAATTGCTAAAGAATATCACTACAAATCAACTGATGATGTAAATGATTTTCATGTTGAAATAAAATATAATCTTGATCCAAATATCACAACACCTACAAGTTTCAATGCCAATAGAAATTTACAATCTAAATTCATTAAAGATAATATCAATGGATGGACAACCGAATTAGACAAATTGAAAGGTGCTTACATAAGAGATAAGAAAATTGATTCATTATTTGATGATGAAAAATAAGTTATTTAGAATTTGTCTAAATAAAATAAAATACGTATATTTGTATATAATTAAACAATAATATATCTTCAATAAAATGAGAATTACTAAAAAGTTTTTACAACTAACAAGGTTTACTTACCCACACGGAACCGAGTTAGGTTTATTAAACAATCTACCAAAGGGATATCAAGAAGACGGTTTAGGAAACTACTATTTAGTTATTGGTGATAAACCAACAACTATGTTTACATGCCACTTAGATACAGCTGATAAAGCTCAGAAAAAGGTAAATCACGTATTTAATGGTAATATGATTGGTACAGATGGTACTTCTATCTTAGGTGCTGATGATAAAGCTGGTATGACTGTTATTTCCTATATGATATCAAAAGGAGTTCCAGGTCTTTACTACTTCTTTATTGGTGAAGAAGTTGGTTGTATTGGTTCAGGTAGATTAGCAAGAGAGTGGAAAAATACTGAGTTTTCAAAACATATCAACAAGTGTGTTAGTTTTGATAGACGTGGTACAACTTCAATTATTACTTATCAAATGTTTGGTAGATGTTGTTCTGAAACATTCGCTGTTGAATTAGCAAAACGAATGAATGTTACAAACAACTCGATGAATATGAGACCAGATAGTACTGGTATCTTAACAGACTCGGCTAAGTTTATGGACTTAATTCCAGAGTGTACTAATATTTCTGTTGGTTATTATGATGAACATACCACAAGAGAACGTCAAGATATTGAATACTTAAAAAGATTATGTAAAACAGTTTGTGAAATTGACTGGGAGACTTTACCAATTGAAAGAGATCAAAACAACTACGATGATGGTTGGAATGATGATGATGGTTGGGGCTTTTGGGGAGGCGGAGGCGTTGGATATGGAGGTGGATCTTCATATTCTTCTCATAAGTCCAAAAAATATGTTTCTTCTAATCCTAATTGGAGTACTGATTTTTTTACTCACGTTTATTTAAACGGTTCTGAAAAGAAAGTTTATTTACACAAAAAACAAATTGAGTTAGAAAAGAAAATGATTCATAGTTGGTTATCAAATCAAATTGACTCATTTGATTTTGTAGAGATTATTTGGAATGGTCACTCACTTTACTCTGAGTCAGCATCAGGTAGAATTGAGTATGTTGGTAGTAGAAGTGATTTAATTGAACACTTACCAGAACTAAAAACAGTTCCTATGGAAGCAATATCTGAAACTATTCAGTTAGTAGAAGAAGATGATTATGGATTTGATTTTGAAGATATGTATTAATAAAAAAACCTCAGTTAAACTGAGGTTTTTTTTATCCTAGAATGATACCAGGTGATTTGTATCCTGCTTGAGAAACGATCTCTAACATTTGAGTAGATGTTAATTCCTTTGAATTCCAACCTCTTTTTCTTGAGTATTCATTGATGAATTTTTCTCTTAAAAGATTCATTTCTTCTACTGGAATAGTTTCATTCTTAATCATTTTAAGGTTTTTATCTTCCATATTTTTTAATTATTTTTGATTATATATTAAAATTATATTTGTATATTTATAAATTATGAGTTTAACTATTTGGGATGAAGTAAATACTCCTGCTGGTAAGGGTATATTAACTTCTGTTACAACACCAGGAAATGGTCTTTATATCGATTATGATAGTGCCAGATGTTCTGTTTATTATCAAAAAAGAGTTGAATACCAAGGAGGTCTTTGGATATCAAGAGAATGGAATTATAAAGAAATATTAGATTTAAATAAAGACCTAATAAGAGATAATAAATTAAATAAAATTTTATGATAACAATTACAATAAGCTTATTCCAATTACTTGGAGTCTTGGCTATTTTTTCATATAACTTTTATATGATTAAAAAAGGTAAATCAATTTTATATGATTTATCTACTGGTGTTAAATGCTATAACTGTAAATCCGAAACTGGACATCAAAGGAATACAATAGAAGATATTTCAAACACAAATAACTTCAAATTATGTAAAAGTTGTGAGAGAGACCAGAAATTAGATAACCTCGTAAATAAATTTAAATTTGATAAGATTAAGTTTAAGAAATTTGCTTTGAGTGATAAATTCAATAAAAAATTAATTTTTTACTTTTTAGGTTATATTGCTTTTTGTATTTTAATTGACGTTTTTCTCTCTTATTTTTTCAAATTAATTTCATGACAAAGACTTTGAATTTATGTTCTTTAGTATTTTCTTTATTTACTTTATATAGAACAAAGCTTACAATGGAATAATTTATTATATTTGTAATTATGTTTGAAATAATTGGTAAAATAGAATTTGATCCTGTAAACGTGACTAAAAAACACGATAAGCAATCCTCATGGAAAAAAGTTGCTATGGTTAGATTTCAAAATAATGATGATACCTATGCTTATTATTCTTGGTTCTTAAAAAAAAGATTTAATTTAGTATTAAATAAACCAATTCGAGGAACACACTTAACAATTATCAATGATATTGTTGATGATGAATTGTATATGATGAGTAGAGAGTTATTTCATGGTAAAGAAATAAAAATACAATACGATCCATCTGATATAAGATCTAATAAAAAAGGTCACTGGTGGTTAAAAGCTTATTGTGATGATGCTCATAATATAAGAACTGTTATGGGATTAGATCCTAAGCCTTATTTTGGTCTACACATTACAATTGGTTTGGCAACACACTTACAATTAGAACACTCTAAATATATTACTGATCAATGTATAAGGTTTGATTTATAATTTTAATATATACTAAATGAAGTATATAAAAAAGTATAAATTATTTGAAAGTGTTTCTGATTATATAGAGTATTATCTAAATGTATTAGAAACTGATGATGAGGAAATTAAATATATTTTAATAGATCTTATCGATTTAGGATATACAACATCCTATGATATAGCGTTTATGGGAGCTGATGGTAAACTAAGAGTAAATAAGAATAGTAGTGAGGTTAAACCAAGATTAATTTTAAAATTAAAGGCGCCGAGTAATATAAATGTTCAAAGAACTAAATATACAAATACAAAATTACTTAGTTCTTTAACTAATACAACTAATCACATCATTAGTACTTTTGATGATAAATGTGATATTTATTATATGTTTGGTGGTGGTAGTTGGGATATAACTTATGTATTTGAATTTCCTATTGAGAAGGATGATACTAAATTGAAATTCAATATAAATGACTTAAAAGAAATACTTATTAACTCATTTGTAAGTGATGATGATTATTCTATGGAATTATCAAACTCAGAAAATGGATTTTCTAAAATTTCATTAAATCTCAATGATCGAAAATCAAAGTCGGAAGAATTATTAAATATAATAACTAGAGAGAAGGAAAAGGATTTAGATTATGTTTCAAATGAAGAAGAGTCTATTGATATAATAAAAAAAACACTTATGAACTTTATTAAAAATCTTGAATTAAAGTATAATATAAAATTTGAATTTGAGAGTTTAAAGAATAAAAGATTAGAAGATATCAAAACTCAACAATATATCAGAAATGCTATAATCTATTATTATAAAAATGGTGATAAGATTGAGTTTATAAACTTAGGATATGAATCATCATTTAATGAATATAAAACAAGTATCAAAAGTGGATTTTTTAAAAAACGTGATATTTGGATCGGTTTGGAAGATAAAATAAAAGTTGATTTTAAATTAGCATGAAAATAAAGAAATTTAACGAAAATTTAAGTGATGATATCTTTGATGATGAAGATAACTTAAAATATATTTTAACAGAGTTTTCTGATATTGGATTTAATTACGATATCAAATACACACTTTTTTATACAAAACCAAATGGTCAACTTGACTGGTTAGGTGATATTAAAGAAAAGGATTTTTCTAAATATAGAGGTGTGAATGAACAAGTGTGTGCTTATCTAATTCAATTTGAAGAACTTTTTGAATCCGAAGTTGCTACTACTTATACTGATACGAGAGTTGGATTTTCAATACCTGATGATAGATACTTTCTTTTCCAAGAAAAAATAAAATATATTAAAGGAGTTATTGAAAGAATGGGTTACGTATTTTCTATGTCAATTAGACAAAGTGGTTATTTTGAATTTCTTATTTTAGAGAAAAAATGATTGTAATTTTTACAGATATTGATGGTGTACTAAATCCTCATTGGAAAAAGAAGTGGGATAAAAAGGCGATTGCTTGTTATAATCGTTTATGTAAAGAGTTTGATCTTAAACCAGTAATAACTTCTACCTGGAGATTAAATCATACAAAAGAAGAACTACAAAATGTTTTTACTAGTCAAGGAATTGATATAGAAATATTTGATTATACACCTCATATAGATCAACAAGACAGAGGATTAGAAATAAAAGATTGGTTATCAAAAAATAAAGTTGATAATTATGTTGTTATTGATGATAGAGTATTTGATATAGAACCACACGTTGATAATGTTATTAAATGTAGAAGTTGGATTGGTTTAACCGAAGAAGAATGTGATATAATAAGAAATATTTTAAGTCATGAGTGATGATTTTTTCAATAGTTTTAAAAAGCCAGAACCAAAACACGAACATAAAATAAAAGTGGTTCATTTTAAAAAAGAACCTTATGATATTTATATTGGTAGATTACCTAATGGTTTCAAACTTATTCAAGACCTTTTTATAGAATGGTTCTAAGACAATTTAAATTAGAACTATTATGCCAGAATATGTAGAAGTTAAGATAATGTCGGAATTTATAAATGATAAAGTTTCTGATAAAAAATTCAACAAGTTTTTTCACGTAGAAAAAGGTAATATACCAAGAGAAGATAATTTTATTACAGATTTTAAAGTAAATAGTAATTCAAATGGTAAAGAATTATTAGTTTATTTATATCATGATGTTACATGTTTTTCCTTTTCTGTCTTTATGGGAATGTCCGGAAATTGGAAGTTTGTACCAACTAATAAATGGAATGAAACAAAATTTGTTAGAATGCGTCTTGATACAACTGATGGTTGGTCTTTACTACTTTATGGTGGGTATATGGGACCTAAATATAAATTAGGTGGCTTTGGTGGTGTTAAAAGAGGTCCAGATCCTTTAAAAGAAAAGGATAAATTTAAGAAATTGGTTTTAGATAATATTGGTTGTAAAGCTTTTGATAAACAACTTGGCGAATCATTATTAAATCAAAAATACTTTAATGGAATAGGAGCTTATTTATTAGCTGAGATTATTGGTCGATTGGATTACAATCCTCGTCGTACAATAAATCAATTAAATAATAAAGAATTAGAAGATCTTTTTGATATGATTATTAGGTGTTTTGAAGAATCGTATAGTTTTGGTGGTGGTGAGATAAAAGATTGGCAAAATCCATTTGGTGAAAATCGAATAAATGAATGGCTAAAGTTTTATGGTAATAAGGAAACTTGCTATAAAGAAAAATTTGGAACTAGGAATATATGGATTCAAAAAAAATGGATAATTACTTAGGATGAACAATTCTTTTTATATATACTTAAAATAACTTTAAGAATTATGAAAAAGTATTATGTTTATACACTAAGCCACAATGATATAATTTTTTATGTAGGTAAGGGTACTAAGAATAGAATGTATGTTCATGAACAAAGAGCAATAAAAGGAATCAAATCTAATAATAATTCAGCTCTTTTTAATAAAATAAATGAAATATTAAAATTAGATCAAAAAATTGAATATACTAAAATTTTTGAAACTGATGATGAACTCGAAGCATATAGAATTGAATATGAAAAAATTGATGAAATTGGCTTAGATAATTTATGTAACCTAACAAAAGACTATTTAAAAACCTCCGTATCGGATATGGTTAAAATTGGACTTAAAAAATCAGAAAAATGGAAGGAAGCTATTGAAAATAAAAAAAGTGATGAGACTAGAGAATATTATAGAATTATAAATACTGGTGAGAAAAATCCTAGATATGGTAAAAAAAATACCAATGGACATATGGAATGTATAAAAAAATCCTTAATAGGTGTTCCAAAATCATTAGAACATAGAGATAAAATATCAAAGGCATTAACTGGTATAAAAAGAAGTGATGAATATAAAAATAAATTATCTGAGTCACTTAGAAATTCTGAAAAATTAAAAGAAGTCACACAATCCATTGAATTTAGAAATAAACATAAATACAACACAACTAAAAGACATGAAGAGTTAATAACTTACTATTTTGAATACAATGGTAATATTATAATACATAAAGGTGGTTTAAAAAATATGGCAGATAAATATGAAATAACCTTTTATAATCTAAAAAGATTAAGATACGGAATAATTACAGAGTATAAAGGATGGAAGTTCATATCAATGGATAATAAATCCACCATTAAAAACAATGAAGTTTAATTAGAAACTTTTGTCATTATAATAAATAAAATAGTATGTTTGATAAAGATATAAACCTAATTATAGGAAGTAATTCCTTAGGGAAAACTTTTCTACTAAGAGATATAGTTGGATGTTTATATAACAGTAATATAATTTTCTTAGAAATTGATGGTACTAATTCACGATTCAAAGTAGAAAAATTAAAACATCTTTTCCTAAAAGTTTCCAATATAAAATCCAATTTACAATCAGATTTAATGATTATGGATATGATTGATGAAATGGTAATTAAGAATAAAATAGATTATATTATAGTTGATGATATTGATTTTTTCAGTAGTGAAATATCTAAGAGAATATTGAATATAAAAACAAAAAAGATACTTACCGTTACTAATCTTACTTTCAATAATGGTGGTTTCCCTAAAGAGAAAATTAAATTATTTTCAATACACCGACTGCCTGGATTAAATCAAACTTTTGTATCAGTGGATGGTAATGTATATGAGATATCAAACTTTATTAAAACTATAAATAGAGATGAAAAAATAAATAAATTATTAGATGAAAAGTAATATAAACGATGGATTGGATCCTAATAATCCAGCACATGAAATAATTATCAGAATTAATAACAGAAATGAGGAGTTATATGGTAAATACCACGGTGATTGTGGTTTATTTGAACAATTTTGTTATTGTAAAAAAGAAAAGTTAGGTAATGAACAAAGCAGATAAATATTATATTGAAAATCTTAATAAGATATTAAGTGAAGGTTCTTGGGATGAAAATCCAAGACCAGTTTGGTCAGATGGTAAACCAGCTCATACAAAATTCATTACTGGAGTATTTGAAGAATATGACCTTTCTAAAGGTGAGTTTCCAATTACCACATTAAGAAATACTGCAATCAAAACTGGAATTAGAGAAGTTCTTTGGATTTATCAAAAACAAACTAGTTCATTAGAGATTGCTCGTGAATTAGGAGTTAATTGGTGGGAAGAATGGAATATTGGTGATGAAACAATTGGTCAACGATATGGCGCTACTATCAATAGATATGATTTGATGAATCAACTTTTATATGGTTTAAAAAATGACCCTTTTGGTAGAAGACACATTATTAATATGTTTCAATATTCTGATTTGAAAGAAACTAAAGGATTACATCCTTGTGCTTATGAAACACTTTGGTCTGTAAGAAAAGTAGATGGTGAATATTATTTAGATATGACTTTAACTCAAAGATCAAATGACTATGTAATGGCTGGATACATAAATAAGATACAATATGTTGCTCTTCAGATGATGGTTGCTAGTCATTGTGGGTATAAAGTTGGTAAGTTCTGTCATTTAGTTCAAAATTTACACGTTTATGATAGACACATGGATTCTGTAAAAGAGATTTTAGAAAGAAAACCTTTAGATATAAATCCAAAAATTTCATTAGTTCAAAAAGATAATTTTTATGATTATACAGTTGATGACTTTATCATAGAAGGAATTGAGGGAATTCAAAAGTTAAGTCAGAAATTAGAAATAGCTGTTTAAACTTATTATATTATATCCTATATAAATAAAAAATATTTTTCTAAAATGTCAGAAAATAAAGAATATACAATGAACGAGCTTAATGATGGTAAAACATTATATGAGTTTATACAAGAACAACTAGCAGATGTAGATACAGATGAATTATCAGACGATGTCAGTGATGAAGTTCAAATTGAAATATCTCCTGAAAAAATATATTTTTGGACTAGAGTTTATTTAAAAGATGAAAATCCTAATATAGAAATTGGTGATTATGTTACTCTAACATATACTACCTCCGGTGAAAAATTAAAAACGCAATTCTTCGCTTATGGTAAAACAGGTCTTGAAAGAAATCACGATGATGAATTAATTAATTACAATTCAGAAGATGATAAAAAAGTTTTATGTTTAATGGTTGAAGAAAAAGTTGTTAATGAAAGTGAAGACATTCCATTTATCAGAACACTCTTTAAATTAGGAAGACATTACGAATATCAATTAGTAAAGAGAGATGAATTGCAATTTGTTGTAGAGAAAAATGGTATAATTTTAGACTATTTTGATTGCGATTTTTAATTTTCTTTTTTTTTTCATAGTTTAATTTCCCACACCAAAAGTGTGGGTTTTTTATTTTAAAAAATTTAAACCATGTTGTAAATCATGAATATAACACATGTAAAAAATAATTTAATAAAATGCTTATTGAAACACAATATTTGACAAATACGAAGAAATTAGTTTGTAGTTATGTAGATAAAACCGGTGATATAAAACTTAAATATTATGACTGGGATAATCCAGTTAAATACGTTACTTGTGAGGAGAATGATCCTCAAAAACATCCAACTTATAAATCTTGGGATGGTAAATCAGTAAAATTGGTTCAAGTTGAGAGACCTGATAGATACGCAATCTATGAGTATTTAGACGCACTTCCAAAAGAAGAACAAGATGAGTTGTTTGAGTTTAACCTACCAAAGATTTACTTTATAGATATTGAAACTGAAATTATTGATGGTTTTCCTGAAGCTGCTGATATTAAAGATCAGCAAGGTAATGTTATACAAGAAGGAGCAGCTACTCAAGTTCTTTCAATATCAATTGTTTATGACGATAAAATTATCTTATTAGGTTTAAAGGATATGCCTGAAGATATGCAAGAACGTATAAGAACTAACACAAATAAATACTTTAAGAAATTTAATTCAGATTATAAGTTTAAGTATGTTAAGTATGATGATGAGTTTGATATGTTATATGCTTTCTTTCATAAAATGGTTCCTAAAATGCCACTTTTAACTGGATGGAACTTCTTGAACTATGACTGGTTGTATTTAGTAAACCGTTCTAGAAAAATATCCAAATGGATGAATGGTAAAGAATATAGAATCAATCCAAATGAATCATCGCCTTTAAAAAGATTGAATAAAATGTGGGGAACTGATTTTGAGGTACCAGCACATAGAATGATCTTTGATTACATGCAATTATATGAAATTTGTGATACTTCAATCAAGGTAAAAGAGTCATCATCATTAGACTTTGTTTCTCAGAAATTAGTTGGTGTTGATAAAATTAAATATACAGGATCATTACAAAAACTTTATGAGGATGATTTTGAAACTTTTATGTATTATAACGCTGTCGATAGTGTCTTAGTACAAAAAATTCACGAAGCAAGAAACTATATCTCTATTGTTTATGCGATCTCTTCATTATCGAGAATTAGAATTGTTGATGTTGTTTCTCAAATGAATAATGCTTTAGCTTCTTTAGCAATCACAGAAGGAGTTTTAAGAAATCGATTTAGAGAAATGGATAATATAGTTCTTTTCAAAGACGAAAAGGGAGATGGTGAATCAACTATTGCAGGTGGATGGGTTAAAGATCCAGTAGTCGGAATGAACAGATGGTGTGTTACTTATGATTTCAGCTCACTTTATCCCACAACACAACGTCAGTTTTACATAGCCCCTGAAAACTTCGTTGGTGTTCAATCAAGTAGAGATAAAACTATGTGTGAAAATGGTAGAGAAATTGATTTAAATAATCATGTGTTATGTGTAAATGGTGTAGTTTTCGAGAAAAGGTTATCACCCACACTCAAGATGTTGGAAGATATATATGCCGATAGAAAATATAATAAAAATATCATGATGAGCAAAAAGGAAGAGCTTAAAAAAGTACTTGATATGATCAAAGAATTGGAAAATGATATTTAATATATAATTAATGGCTATTAAAATAGATAAAGATGAAATTTATAAAAGACTTAAATTAAAACACCCAGAATATACATTTGATATGAGTGATTATTTAAACACACATTCAAAAATAAAAACGATCTGTGATAAAGGTCATGAATCTATACAAACTGTTAAGAATTTATTAAAAGGACATGGATGTAATACTTGTGGTAATAATAGATCTTCAGAAAAACAAAAGTCGAATTTTGATGATGTTCTAAAAAAGTTTAGAAGTAAACATGGTGATAAATACGACTATTCTGATTTTGTTTATAAAAAAAATAGAATAAATTCCACTATAAACTGCCCTGAGCACGGACCTTTTCAACAATCAGCTTGGTCACATATGAATGGAAATGGGTGTGCATCTTGTTCAAATAATAAAAAATTAGATACTGAAAATTTTATAAAAAGAGCAAAGAGTGTACACACTATTAATTATGATTATTCAAACGTAGAATATGTTAACATGAAAACACCGGTTACTATAATATGTCCAAAACATGGACCTTTCACTCAAGTACCAGCTACTCATGTTATATCAGGATCCGGATGTCCTGTGTGCTCACAATCATATGGAGAGAGATTAATTGAACTTTTCTTAAATAAAAATAAAATAAGTTATGTGAGACAGAAGAAGTTCAAAGAGTGTTCTTATAAACAATTACTACCTTTTGACTTTTTCTTACCTGAATATAACACTTGTATAGAATTTAATGGAATACAGCATTATCAACCAGTTGAGTTATTTGGTGGCGAACCTAATTACAAACTTACTATATTAAGAGATAGTATAAAACAAAAGTTTTGTGATGATAATAGTATTAAACTGATTATAATTAAACAAGATAGAAAACATATAGATAAAAAGGATGTTAATCTACAAATAGAGAATATAATAAATATATTGAATATCAAGGAATCATTTAAGATTTTTAAAATTCAAAGATTATAAACTATAAAATGAAACCACTCAATCGAGTGGTTTTATACTTTTACGTATTTTATATCAAAATGAGGTAATTTTTCAGTAATTACTTTTCTAGCTTTTTTGATATACTTTGAATTATCATCATAAAAAATAGCTTTTTTAAATCCAGTTTCTTCAATTAATTGAACTATTTTATGACCTTTCCATTCACCTGCATTTCTATGATTTAAACTTGGGTACATATGTAAACCATATTTTGGTTTACTAAATCCTAAATCTTTAAGAGATTTTAAAATTTTATCTCTGATTATTTCTGGTCTAGCTGTTACAATACATTTATTTTCAACAGAATCATAAAGATCTTTTAAACTTTTAACCTCTTTTGGTAAACTATCATCTGATAGTGAAAACTCATTTGGTGGTAATAGATAAACTCTTAAACCTTTTCTTACCCAATACTTTGAATTCGATGGTATTTCTAATTGATTATTAGGATCTTCAAAATAAATTCTCCCATCTAAATATTTTAATAAATTTTTATCTACATCGATTTCATTTATACACTTATTGACTAACTCTTCAACACTAACATCTTCCTTTAAGTAGGGAATTGCTAACTCCTCAAATTCAGGAGTTTCAACTAATGTATCGTCAAAATCAAAAATATATAAAATATCTTGATTGACGATACCTTTGAATTCAAAAAACTTTTTAATCTTCATAAAAAAATATCTCATTTAGAAGTGATTTTATACCATCTCCAAAATGTTCAATACACATAGTATATATTTCTTCTGAAAATTCATATCCTTCAATAATTAAAGAATTGACATATTCTTTTACATCTTCTGATGTTGTGTATATGTTAAAATCATCATAATCTAGTAAATACATAAGGGAAAAAAGTTTATTTTTCTTATATATTTACTAAAAAATATAAAAAACCTCTTTTTTTAAACATTTTTTATAAGATTTACGAATTCTTTGAAACTTTTAATACTTTCATTTAAAATTTCATCTAAAATAGAATTTAACTTAGAGTAATCCTTGTATGATATTCTAAATAATTTTATATTGTTATTTTTACAATAATCATTTTTACTTATATCTCTCAATTTCTGATTGTTAAACTCCGCATCACCTCCAAATCTCACTCTTGGTTCAAAATGTTGAATACCATCATATTCAATACATATATTTTTTAATGGTAAAAAGAAATCCATCTTTAATTTAGTTCCAGGTATTATTCTTTGTTCTTCAAATTTTATATTTTTAGATATAAGAAAATTTCTTATAAATTTCTCACCCTTTGATATTATATTTCTATAACAAACAGGACATCCTTGTCCAGATAAATGTTTATCAGGTCTTTGTTTAAATTCACCATGATCAGGACATATTATAATAGATGCTTCTCTATTATTTATATACTCAAATTTTGAATAATCATATTTATTTTGGTGTATTATATTAGATCTTTCTGTAAATATATCTCTTGTTAATTTATTTTTACCACACAAATTACATCCTTGATTTTGTCTTAAATGATTATTTAATCTTTTAGAGAAAAAGCCATGTACCGGACATATTATATCACTTATAACAGCAGTTTGCCCTGTTCCATTTATTTTGCATTTAGAATAATCATAATCATACATTTTTTCCAATCTATCAATAATTGTTTTATCATCTAACTTGTTTAATTTTTTAACTCCCGTTAATTTCTCCGCAATTTTCAATTGTGAACACTTTTTACAACCATTTCCATTCATATGTGATTTAGGTATTTGTTCAAAATAACCATGTATCGGGCATTTAATTTTAACAGGTGTGTATTGATTTATATAATTAACATTATCATAATTAAATTTATCACCATGTTTATCTTTTGATCTATCTATAAACTCTTCATATGTTATCTTTTTTGGCATAAACTTTAATAAAACTTTATCATATATATTAAAAAAAAGTATGTCACTTAAAAAAGATTTAGCAAAATTTAAACCAAGAAAAGAACAGAAGGAAGCATTGGAATTTATAGATTCGGAATATAATAAAAATAAACTAAACAAGTTCTATCTACTTAATCTACCAGTTGGTACGGGTAAATCTTACTTAGCCTTAATGATTGCAGACTGGTATAAAAAGAATGTAAGTAAATTCGCAAGAGTTGATGTTATCACTAACAGTAAAATTCTACAAGACCAATACTCAGAAACTTACGAATCAATTTCTGATTTAAAGGGTAAAGAGAATTATGAATGTGAATCTTATTCTTGTTCTTGTGCTCAAGGTGGTGAGTTTAATAGACTTAATAAAACAACTTGTGAATCTTGTCCATATACAAACGCTAGAGAGAACTATATTAGTGGTGGAATCTCTTTAACAAACTTTTATCTTTATATTCTTTATGCGATTTATAATCAAAAGTTAATGGAATCAAGAGGAGCTAGAGTTTTAATTGTTGATGAGTGTCATGAATTTGATGATGTTATGTCTGACTTTATCTCCATTAAGATAACTGAGACAATAGTTAAGAGGTTTAAATTTTCAAATGAATATGAGATTTTGAAAAAGTTAAAAGCTGTGAATACTATTCAATCATATGTTGATTTTCTTTCATATTTTAATGGTGAAATTTTAGATACCGTTGAGGGAATGGAGAAAGGAATGGTTAATACAAAAAGAGATGTTAAATCTGATAAAAGAGATTTGAAAATCTCAAAAGTTTTAAATAGTAAAAATAGTGACGTTAAGTTAATGAACTTAGTTACAGATTTAAAACAATACCAATTAAAAATAGAAGTATTCTTAAAAGAATATAAGGAAAATCCAAATAACTGGGTATTGGAATCTAATTGGAATGAAAAAGCTAGACAAAAAGAATTATCCTTAGAACCAATTTGGTCTTTTGATTACTTAGATAAGTATGTTTTTGCTCACTATGATATGGTTTTTCTTATGTCTGGAACTATTTTAGATAAGAACTTATTTTGTAATCTAAACGGATTAGATGTTAGTAAAGCTGTTTACTATTCAATTGGATCTCCTTTTCCATTAAAGAATAGACCTATTTTTTATATGCCATTGGGTAAGATGTCATTTAAAACAAAAGAAGAAACTTTTAAAAGATATATTCCTTATATACAGAAATTATTAGATAAATATAAAGGTAAAAAAGGAGTTATACACACAAATTCTTTTGAACTGGCTAAATGGATTGAAGATTCAATTAAAGATCCAAGACTTATTTTCCACGATTCATCTAATAAAGATGAGGTTTTGAAAATGCACTTTGAAAGTACAGAACCAACTGTTATTGTTAGTCCTTCAATGGATACAGGCGTTAGTTTTGATAATGATAAAGCCCGTTTTCAAATTATTGCTAAAATTCCTTATCCTTCTTTAGCATCTCAGAAAAACAAAATGAGACAAGTCAATAATCCGGATTGGTATAGTTGGAAGACCTGTGCTGGGTTAGTACAAATGACTGGTAGACCAGTTAGATCTATAACTGATTATGCTGATACTATTGTATTAGATGGTGGATTTGGTGATGTTATAAAACACTCTTCTCATTTTTTACCAGATTGGATTCAAGAGGCAATCAAAAGAGTAAATGTTAAAATAGACGCATAAAAAAACTCACCAATTTGGTGAGTTTTTTGTTTATAATTCGATGATACGTCAAATTATTTCTTTTTATTTTTAGCTTCTTTAGCTGCTTTTTTCATTGGCTCTTTTTTATCACCATCTTTATCTAAATCTAAGAAATCTGGTTTAGCACCTTTTTTACCACCTTTTTTCTCATCTTTATCCTCTTTTTTACCTTCTTTCTCAGCTTTCTTTTTATCTAAATAAGCTTTGAAACCAGCATTCATTTTTTCATTGAAACCTTTGAAAGACTCAACATAAGTATCTTCTTCAAAATTTTCATCCTCATCTTCGTCTTCATCAGAACCAAAATCTTCGTGAGAATACTCATCTTCTTCGTGAGAAAAATCTTCTTCGTCTTCATGACCAAAATCTTCGTGAGAATACTCATCCTCTTCATCGTTACACGGTTCACATTCTTCTTCATCAGAACCAAAATTATCAAATGATGAAATTCTTGATCCACCTAATGATGAATCTTCTTCATCACCCCAATTTTCTTCATCATGATTAAATTCATCACCTTCTTCTTCGTCATGACCATAGAAATCATCTTCGTGACCGAAATCACCTTCTTCTTCATCATGACCATAGAAATCATCTTCTCTTTCAATTTCAGATTCAGGGTTGAAAAATTCATTAATTTTCTTTATAAATCTCATTTTATACGTTTTATTTTTAATTATATATTATTTTTTAAAAACCGTTTTTTTACTTTTTATATATACATTATGAAAGTTTTTAATTATTCAGAATTCTTGTTAGAAGAAGCAGGTGAAAGACTTAAAGGTCTATTTAAGTTATCCAGAGAAGTTAAACATAAATTAAATATAATTATCAATAATTTTGATGATTCAGTGGGTAAAGCTTTGTTAGAATTAGATAGAAGTGAACAAGAAATGACTTATATAAATCTACATAGTGAAGATAAAATACTTTATGTTCCAATGGATAAAGTCAAATCTTTTTTTGATAATCCAAGTGTTAATAGATTTGTTAAAAAACAAAATCTAAATGATTTAATTAGAATTTACGAATTTAAACCAGATCCAGGAAAACTATATAATTATTATTTTGATACAAAGTTATCATTTACTGAGATTTATGTTGGTAGATTTGTTAAAAAATTATTAGGTGATACATTTAGTGATAAAGATATATCACTATTTGTGGAAAGATGGGTATCAACAAATACAAGTGGAACTTTTCAAATATGGGGAACTGATAAAGTATTAGATGCTTATTGTACAGGTAATTATGAAGAATACTTGGGATCAACTTTAGACCATTCTTGTATGAATGATGATCATTCTGTTAATTTTTATAGAGCTTGTCCAGGAGTTAAAATATTGGTACTACTTGATGATCAAGAATCTATAAAGGGTAGAGCTCTTCTTTGGGAAACAACTTCTGGTAAAAAATTAATGGATAGAGTTTATTATAATACAGAGGCTGATTATCAAAAGTTTATGAAGTGGGCTATAGATAATGACTATTATACAAGAAGCAAGACTAGTAATTCAATTGACGCTTTTCATTGGAAAGGAAGTCCGTTAGTAGTTACACTAAAAGAAAAAGTAGTTTTTCCTAATATAGATGAATATAGAAATGAAGATTTTCCATATTTAGATACATTTTGTTATTCACAAGGTGGTTTTGGTATGAATTATGAACCATCTGAACCTGGTAAATATTATAAACTTCAAGAAACGGATGGAACGGTTGAAGAGTTTTTTAATATTGATCCAAGTCAAAGAGATATGACACAAGATGATAATTGGTAATCTAAAATTAATATATAATATATGAAAATTAAAAGATATAACGATATTGTAGTTGACTCAATGGTTGAACATTTTATACAATCACTTGAAATGGTAACAGAATCAGATGAAACTGAAAATGAAGATTATAAAAGTGTACTAAGAAAAATAGTAAGTGATTTAAATCTTAATTTTAGATTAATTGGGACATTTGGATTTGGAATTGGTGCTTTTATGCCAATTATACTTAATATAATGAAAAATGCAAGTTTATCACAAGTTGAAATAACAAAAGAAACAGTAGTTTTATTAGCATTAACATCACTTTCAATTATTTATTTAGAAGAAAAGAAAACTAAATCACCTAAAGAAGAGGTTGAAATGACAAAGGATTCGAAATCTATGCTTGAGGAATTGAGAATGAGAGGTATTGGTGATGGAATTGTTAAAAAAGTTATTAAATGTTTGAAATCAGTAACAGGTGTTTTTAAAATATTTGGTAAACACGTTGGTGCTGTTATTGGTGGTATTATAGATATGTTTGCTTATGGTGCTATGTTAGCTCCTATTTGTGTTTCATTAGCTGATATAATCAATAAATATAAACTTAACTTAGACACAATGCCTGAAAACTTTCTAATGTTAGCTAGTGGTGTTGCGACTATTGTTGCTAAACACACAATAGCTCATGTTATTAAAAAATTAAAAAGTAAATTAAAACTTCCAAAGAAAATTGAAGATAAAATAGAAGATGAAGTGGAAGAAATGGAAGAACCGACTATACAAAAGACACTAGGAAATAGTCGTTTAGGATCTGAAATAATAAATGATAATAAAAATAAGTAAAAATGAAAATCCTTAATATAAGGATTTTTTTTATTTAAACAAAGATTAGTTTATTTATATAATTCATGATTAAAAAATAATTATTATAAATGACTACTCCACAATTAGAGAAAGTATATTTTAATTACATTTTAAAGAACAAGAAATATTTTGAGATAGTAAAGGCTTATTTTTTTAGAAATTCGGAAATTCAATTTGTTTACGGCGTAATTAGAGAATATATGTTGAAAGGTTCGGATGTTGAAATCCCAACTCCGAGACAAATTTTAGACATGGTTAACCTTCAAGATAAAGAAGGTATGATAACCAAAGAGATTTTAAAATCAATTCTTCAAGTTAATCTTGATGAATATGATGAGAAAAACTTTATAGAACCAAACTTTAATGGTTGGGTTTTAGCAAATCGATTAAAAACTGGTACAGTAGATATCATCGATGAAACTAGAAATCTAGATTCAATATCTGACTTTGATAAAGCAGTCGAAGCTGCTAATAGAATTAAAGGTATTGTTGATGAGATGTCATCAACTAGATTTGTACAAGATGATGATATGGGTTCAGATTTTGATGAGGCTGAAAATCACGTACAAGATTCCTCAAAATTTAAAGTTAAATGTGGATTCGAAACCATTGACCATATGCTAGGTGGTGGATGGGATATTTCTACATTAAATGTAATAATGGCTGAAACTAACAACGGAAAATGTTGTTCTTTTGATACGGTGATAAAAGTTAGAGATAAGAATAATGGTAATGTTTCAAATGTTGATTTTGGAACATTCTTTGCCAAAGTTAGTCAGTGGGGTGTTGATATTTAATATATAAAAATAAAATATTAAGTATGAATGCAGATGCTAAAAAAAGATATAAGGATATAGAATTTCCTTACACTTGTCCTATTAGTAATAGAATATTTGAGAGTTCACAGGGTTTATCTTGTTATGTTACAAAAACATTGAAAATGAATCATGAAGAGTATTATGATACTTATATAAATCACAGAGACAATTCTTGTTTCTTTTGTGGTAGTAAAGGTAAGTTTATTTCTATATCAAAGGGATATAGAAATTTATGTGAGAGTCAAGAGTGTGTTAAAAAATCATTTAACTCTCATAGTGTAGAGGGATTCATGTATAGAAATATGCTTTCTAGAGAAGAAGCTGAAGTTCAATTTAAAATAGAAAATGAAAGGCAGTTGAAAGAAAGGATTGAATCACAAAATAAATTAAGAAAAATAGATAAAAATTGGGACAAAAAAAGAAGTAGAAACTGTAAGTATTTTTGGATTGAGAAGGGATATTCTGAAAAGAATGCTATTTTAAAAGCAAAAGAGGTTATGGATGAAATTCATTTAAAAACCTCTATTAAATTAAAATCAAATCCTGAAAAATATGCACATAAATATCCAACGAAAAAGGAGTACTATTTAAAAAGAGGTTTTAGTGAAGAGGAGGCTATTGAAAAGATATCTGAAATACAAAATAGATTTTCGTTACAAAAATGTATTGAAAAATATGGCAAAGAAGATGGTAAAATAGTTTTTGAAGAGAGACAGAGGAAATGGATCGAAACAATAGATTCAAAAACAGAAGAGGAGAAAATAGAAATTAATAGAAAAAAATTATTTAATAATGGTGGATATTCTAAAATTTCACAAAATCTTTTCTGGAGTATTTATGAGAACTTTAAAAATAACAAAATTAATTTTGAAGAGTTAAACTCAGAAACCATTAGATATGATAAAATAAATAAAAGACATTATAGATTTGATTATGTTGATCATAGTAAAAAGAAATGTATTGAATTTAATGGTGATTATTGGCACTGTAACCCTGATAAGTATAATGAGAGCTTTATACATCCTATATTGAAAGTAACATCAAAAGAAATTTGGAAAAAAGATATTGATAAAATCAATTGGTTTAGAAAAAGGGGTTATGAAGTTTTTATTGTTTGGGAATCTGAATATAGAAAAAACCCGAAACAAACCGTAGAAAAATGTATAAAATTTATTAATGAATAATTTAGATAATTTTGAAGTAATAGAAGCAGATAGTCTATTAGAAGGTAAGTATGATAGACCGCTTTATGATAAATTCATCGAAGCATATGAGGTGGATAATTTTGAGGTATTGACCCCAAATGGATGGGTTAATATAGAGGGTATTGGTAAAACAATAAAATTTGAAGAATTTGAAATTATTACCTCCGGTGGTAAAAATTTAATATGCGCTGACAAACATCTATTATATAGATGTGATAATATGGACTTTTCATCAAAAAAATGTGATTTGACAGAGATATATTGTGAGAAATTAGAATTGGGTAATTTTATAATGACAAAAGATGGACCGGAGCAAATTATGAATATATCAAAAACCGGAAAAAATTCACATATGTATGATTTACAACTATCAGAGGGTTCTAATAAACAGTATTATATAAATGATATTCTTAGTCACAATTCTCTTTGGATGCAAAATTTTGCCGTTAAATCAGCAAATATGGGACACAATGTTCTTTATATCACTCTTGAAATGAGTGAGCGTAAAGTTATGAAGAGATTAGGTGCTATGAGGTTAAAAATTCCTATTAATGATTATGATAATCAATCTAAGGATGTTGAATTGATTAAATCTAAGATAGATGCTCTCAAACGAATAGAAGGTGGTGTTGATTTATTTGAAAATAAAGTTGGTAAAATTATAACTAAATTCTGGGCAGCCGGAACAGCAACTGTTAATGACTTTGATAATTATATTCAAAGATTAAAAGAAAAGAGAGGTATAAAAATCGACCTAATTATAGTTGATTATATTACATTGATTGCTGCTAATAAAGGATCTAATGCTGATAATCTTTATACTAAGGGTAAACACTTAGCAGAGGGATTAAGAGCAATGGGAGCAAAATATATGTGTCCTGTTATAACTGGTGTGCAGGTTGCTAAAGATGCTTGGAACTCATCCGATATTACATTAGAAGCCGTACCTGAGTCAAAAGCAATAGCAGAGACTGCTGACACCTTCTTTGCTATCATCCGTACAGAAGAAATGAAAAGACAAAACTTATATAGATTTAAACTACTTAAACAAAGAGATGGTGATTTCTTAAAATCACAGATTAGATTGAGTTTAAATCCAGTTTATTTAACACTAGAAAACGATCAGTTTTTAGATCAATAAGAAACAAAGATAATAAAAAATTATATAAAACAATACAAAAAATAAAAAAAATCTATGGCTAAAAAAGTTAGAGATGATGAAGAAGATTTCGATGATGAATTAGATAATGAAGTCGGTGATGAAATTATTGATGATTTAGACGATGAAGAAGATTTTGATGATGAATCAAAATCAGATTCTGATCTGAATTTAGACGATGATGACAATTTAGATATTTTGATTGAAATTGACGATGATGATTTAAATTTGATGGATGATGAGAAAAAAAGTTCAGAGGATGAAGATGATATAGTTCTTTCTAAACATAAAATCGAAGGTAAACATTCATTAAAATATGATTCTATTTTTAAGGGTAAAAAAGAAGATCCTTTAAGTGAAGATGATATGGATGGATTTGCTTTTTATCATAAAGAAAGCATCGAAGTTGATAAATCATCAAACTACTATTTTGAATCTATTGATAATGAAAATTATATTAGAACAAAATTGGTTAAAGAAAGAGTTTATGCCGTTTTAACGGAACATACATCTCTTAATTTCATGAATAATCGAAGAAAACCTTCAAGATCAGATTTTAATCAATATTATACCTTATTGAAAAGAAATTTAGAAAGTGAAAGTTTTACTAATATAGAATTGTTTAATGAGTTAGCAGTTTATTTTTCAGATAATCTATTTAATATGTTTAAATTATTAGATAATAAATGGCGTAATTTGATAATAAAAGAATTACAAGAACATATTGGTAAAAACGCAAATTCTAAACAAGTTATGAATAGAAATATTTATGTTGGAACCGAAATAGAATTCATGTGGCATGATGAGTTTGGTGATGATAAATTAATTACTGGAGTTGTTTTAGAAACTAACTACGATGATTCAATGTTTAGAGTTGATTCTTATGAAAATATCTATGATATTCATATCAGTATTATAACAAAAATCTTAAATAACACAAAATTTAAGTATAATTTAAATAAACTTAACAACATTGATTTTTTATAAAATGAGCTATAAAAAATCAAAAAATTTTAAAGGTTTAATATTTTAAATAAAAAAACGATGAAATATATAAAAAACAAAAATTAAAATATGAGCATGATAAAAGTCACAAAAAGAAATGGTAAGAAAGAAACCGTTAATTTCAATAAGATTGTTGATCGTATAACACAACAAACTTATGGATTAGATCAAAAGTGGATAGCACCGTTTGAGATCGCACAAAAAGTTATTGAAGGTATTACACCAGATATTAAAACTTCTGTGTTAGATCAATTGGCAATGGAAACTGCGGCTTCTCTTACAACAAAACACCCAGATTACTCAGTTTTAGCAGCAAGAATCGCTATTACTTCTTTACATAAAGAAACTAAAAAGAGCTTTTCAGAAACAGTTAAAGATTTATATAACTATGTAGATCCAATGACAGAGAAACATTCTCCAATTGTTTCTTTGGATTTTTACAACATTGTTAAAAAACACGCTGATGATTTAGATTCAGCTATTGTACACTCAAGAGATCATAACTTTGATTACTTTGGTTACAAAACTTTAGAGAAATCTTACTTATTAAAAATTAATGGTAAAGTTGCTGAAAGACCTCAGTATATGTATATGAGAACAGCACTTCAAATTTGGGGTGAAAACTTAGAAAAAGTAATTAAAACTTATAACGAATTATCAGAAGGTTATTATACTCACGCAACACCAACATTATTCAACTCTGGAACAGGTAGACCACAATTATCTTCTTGTTTCTTATTAGATACTGAATCAGATTCTATTGATGGTATTTTTAACACATTAAAAGAAGCTGCTCAAATCTCTAAAAACGCGGGTGGTATTGGTATCTCTTTTAACAAAGTAAGAGCTAAAGGAACTTATATTGCTGGTACAAACGGTACTTCAAATGGTATTATTCCTTTCTTAAAAATCTATAATGAGACAGCGAGAGCGGTAGACCAAGGTGGTGGTAAACGTAAAGGATCAATTGCTATTTATATGGAACCATGGCACGCTGATATTATGGACTTCTTAGATTTAAGAAAGAACCAAGGTAAAGATGAAATTAGAGCTCGTGACCTTTTCTTAGCAATGTGGATGAACGACTTGTTTATGGAAAGAGTTGAGTTAGATGCTGATTGGTCATTAATGTGTCCTCACGAATGTACTGGATTGAATGAAACTTATGGTGAAGAATTTAACAAACTTTATACTTCTTATGAAGCGGCTGGAAAAGCTAAAAGAGTTGTTAAAGCAAGAGAAGTTTGGAATAAAATATTAGAATCTCAAATTGAAACTGGTACACCATACTTATTATACAAAGATTCAATCAATGAGAAATCAAATCAATCAAATATTGGAATGATACACTCATCTAATCTATGTTTAGATGGAGATACTTTAGTTAAGTGTAGAGTTGAAGGTGTAGAGAAAGAATTTGATATGGTCACAATAGATCTTATGTTTAAGAATGGTAAGAAAATAGAAGTTCTTTCTAGAGACTTAGAAACAGGAATTGATGAGTGGTGTTTGGTTGAAAACTCTGGTATAACCAATCATAATGCGGAAACTATCAAAGTAACAGATGAAAGTGGGAATTACATAATCTGTACAGAGGATCATCAAGTTTGGACTCAAAATAGAGGATATGTTAGAGCTGGTGATTTAGAAGAAAATGATATTTTATTATTAAATGAAAAAGAACTTGTTTAATTATGAGGATTTTATAACAGATAACATAGATAATACATCCTTTATCTATGTTTATCTGGATCCTAGAAAATCAGGAGACTATAAATATGGTGAATATGAATTTAATCATGAACCTTTTTATGTTGGTGCTTCTAGTGGTAAAACTATACATGATCGAAAAGTTCGACATTTACAATACGCGAAAAACGATAAGGATATAACAAATAATAATTACAAAAAGAATATAATAAAGAGTATATTATCAGATAAATTAGAACCAATTATATTGAAATATATTGATGGTATGAGTATATCAGATGCCTTTTTTAAGGAAAAAGATATGATACTAATCATTGGTAATAGATATGATAAGTCAGGACCTCTAGTTAATATATCAAAAGGAGGAGATGGTGGTGATAACTTTACTAATAATCCAAGAAAAGAGGAGATAAGAGAAAAGCATAGAAGAAATGCTTTAGGATCGAATAATAATATGTATGGTCTTCCTTTAGAAGAATATCCATCACATAAAGCAAAGTTGAGAGGAGAACATTGGAATATGGGTAGAACCGCGTCAATATCAACAAGAGAAAAGCTATCCAAACAAAGAAGTGGATCTGGTAATAGTAGAGCTAAAAAAACTTTACTTTTTGATAAAGACTTCAATATAATTAGAGAATTTGATTATTGTTTTGATGTATCTAATTATATTAACTCATCAAATAGGTCGGTTTCCAAGACCGCAAGTACAAATTCAAAAGAGGAAATGTATCCATATCATACAACAAAAGGTTATTATATAATCTATAAGGATGATTGGGAAAATAAATTTAAGAATAAAGAAAATGAAATTAGAGAATATCTAAAGACATTTAAGAAAAATAAAAATCAATTTTCATAAAAAATAAAAAAAATATTATGATCAAAATCGAAAAAGTAAAAAATAGACCAGTTTATGACATTACTGTGAATAAAAATCACAACTTTTATGCTAATAATATATTAGTACATAACTGTGCTGAAATAGTTGAAGCGACAGGCGTTACTAAAACGCAAAAAGCTATTTTAGAAAATAAAGAGTTATTAGAGAAATTAGGGTTAGGTGAATTCTGGGGTCAAGAAGAAGTAAATGAAACAGCAGTTTGTAACTTAGCTTCTTTAGCACTTCCTAAGTTTATCAATAAGAATAAAACTTATAATTTTAATAAACTTTATGATATTGCTTATGATGCGATTGTTAACTTAAATAATGTTATTGATGTTAACTTTTATCCATCACCATCAGCTAAATTTTCTAACTTATGTCATAGACCAGTTGGTTTAGGTGTTCAAGGATTAGCAGATGTTTTCTTTCAATTAGGATTACCATATGAATCTGAAGAGGCTAAACAATTAAATAAAGATATTTTTGAAACTATCTATTACGCTTCAATTAAAGCTTCTTGTGATTTAGCTAAAGTACAAGGCACTTACGCAACTTATGAAGGTTCACCTATTTCACAAGGTAAATTCCAATTTGATTTATGGGGAACTAAACCTAGTAAAAGATGGGATTGGGATAAATTAAGAGAAGAAGTTAAGAAGTATGGTGTTAGAAACTCTTTAACAACTTGTATCATGCCAACAGCATCAACAGCTTCTATCTTAGGTAATGAAGCATCTTGTGAAGCTCAAACTTCAAATATGTACACAAGAAGTGTTCTTTCAGGAACTTTCATTATGGTAAATAAATATTTAGTTAAAGAATTAGTTAAGTTAGGATTATGGAATGAAAATTTAAGAAAGAAAATTATTGCTGAGAATGGTTCGGTTCAAAATGTACCTGAAGTACCAACTAACTTGAAAGAAATCTTTAAAACTGTTTATGAGATTAAACAAAGAGATGTTATCGAGATGGCTGCTGATAGAGGAGCGTTTATTGACCAAACTCAATCAATGAATATTTTTATGGATTCTCCAAACTTTGCTAAGTTGACAGCGATGCACTTCTATGGATGGGGTAGAAGAAACTTAATGACCAATGAAAATGGTGAAGTTATTATCCCACAAGGAGAAAATATTCAAGTTATTTACGATTCAGAAGGTAAAGCAAGATGTTATAAAGATAAGAGATACACATTAAAAACTGGTATTTATTATTTAAGAAATAAATCAGCGGCAGACGCAGTTAAATTCACTGTACAACAAGATACGGCTAAGAAAACTGTTGAAGAACAAATGGCTGAAATCTCGTGTAGCTTAGATTCAGATCCTGGTGAATGCATGGCATGCGGCTCGTGATATATAACTGATTATCAAATACTTATAAATGGTGAGAGTTTACTTTCGCCATTTTTTTTTCTATAAAAATAAATCTCTTTTAACGTCTCTATTTATTTTACTACAAAGTGGTTGTAAGTTGGTATAGTGATTTAATCTAATAACATCCTCTTCTGTTTCAGATGATGGTATTCATTACTTCTTTAGCTTTCATATTTTATATATTAAATTTGATTTGTACATTTTTGTACATTTTCTGTATAAAATCCACACTTTTTCGATTGTAATTTTAATTACACATATATAATCATATTAAAAAAATTAAAACTTTTTTTGGTAATTAAAATAAAAGATGTATATTTGTAAAAGATTTCTGACTGAGATTTAACAAATGAAAATCTTTTAAAGAAATTTTAAACTTTTTAAAATATAAATATAAAATAAAAACAAAATTACCGTAGTTAGAGAAAAGGTTACTTCGCAATTTTTAGGATAATTTCAAAACACACCTTATCTCAATTTTCTCGGTCATTATTAAAACAGACATAGCAATAGCTCTGAGATACTTCGAACTATAAATAACAATTCAGATCGAAAAGTGTCAAAAGCGACAGCTACGACTACCAAGAAGGTATATTCTCTGGAATATTCTGAGGTGAAAAAGTCCGTTAGTCTTCACGTTACGGAGACGAGTGGAATGGTCACTACAACCATTGATAGAGTTTCGGGAGAATTCTCTATGACGCTTAGGCTAAACTTTCTTGTCTGTTACTTATTATAATGACCAGGATATACAAATGTATAGTTCTGGTCATTTTTTTTTGTAGAAATTAAAGAAATTAAAAATATTAAAATAAAATTAAAGAAATTATGGCTAGATTTAACGCAACATTACCTAAACAAAAGACCTTAACTAATAACTTAGCAGGAGGTCAAGCTTATTCACAATCTGATGAATTAGCATTAGTATCATTTTTACTAACATCATTTGTTAGTGATCAATTTTATAGATCATCTGATCAATCTTTGAATGAGTTGAAAAAACTTTTAATCAAAGTTGATCCTGTTTTTGCCGCTAAAGCAGCTATTTATGCCAGAGATAAGTTTGGTATGAGATCTGTTGCACATGCTTTAGCAGGTGAGTTAGCAAAGTATTTATCTGGAAAAGATTTTGCTAAGAATTTCTATGATAAAATAGTTGTTAGACCTGATGATATGATGGAGATATTAGCTTATTATAATACAAATTGTGGGACTAAAATTCCTAACTCTATTAAAAAGGGATTCGCAAAATCATTTGATAGATTTGATGGTTATCAGTTGTCTAAATGGAAAAAATGATATTTGAAAAATAATATATACTTAAAAAGTATATTATGAGTTTTTTTATTTCAAAAGAAGATTTGGAGTATTTATATTTTGTGGAAAATTTATCTTACTCTAAAATTGAAAAAAAATTAAACTTAAATCGAGGTGTTATATATCACTGGTTTAAAAAATATGAAATTAAACCAAGAAACTACTCAGATGCTGGTAAAGGTAGAAAATTTACAGATGAACATAAGAAAAAAATTTCATTTTCAAATTCCAAGCCACATACCGAAGAGAGAAAAAAAAATATATCAAATTCACACTTAGGTAAAAATTTAACAGATGAGCATAAAGATAAAATAAGAAGTAAATTTATAGGACTTAGACCTGGATTTAAACACCCTATGTGGAAAGGAGGTAGATCCACATTTAGAAATAGATTACAACAATCATCTCTATATAAGGAATGGAGAAAATCTATATATGATCGTGACTTATATAAATGTCAAATTTGTAATAGTGGTGGTAAATTAAATTCACATCATATTATAAAGTTCTCAAAGATTGTAGAGGATTACAATCTTTTAAAATACGAAGATTACATCATGTGTAATTTTCTTTGGGATATAGATAATGGAATTACATTATGTGAAAAATGTCACCATAGTATAAAAGGTATAGAGGAAAAATTTGAAGAAAAATTTAAAAGTATAATTTATGAAAAAAAGAAAAATGTATAAATTAGTTGACGTTGTTAACTTAGTACACCCAGTGCCAACAGAGAAAAACTCTGAAGCACTTAACTTATTAATCAATGATAAGTTAAAAAACACTGATACTTGGGAAGCTAAGTTATCAGCAGCTGGTCAATCAGCTGAGAACTCAGAAGATTTGGCACAATTAAAGGCTGATGCTTGGACAGAGTTAATCTCTACAAGAAAATTGGGTTACTTTGCTCTTTTAAGAAACTTGAGAAACATTGTCTCTCAAGCTCCACAATCTGTTACTGCGGCTTGTGAAATGTTGGTTGATGAAAAATTAATCAAAAAGAGTAGAGTTTTACCATTCAGATTCTCTACAGCTTATGAAGAAATCTCTAAGCTTCCTTCAAACAAGGAAACAAGACAAGTGTTAGTTGCTATCAACAACGCTCTTGAAGTTTCAGTACAAAATGTACCAAAGTTTGAAGGTGAAACATTACTTGTAATGGACGTATCTGGATCTATGAGTGGTAGACCATCAGAAATTGCGAGTTTATTCGGAGCAATTATTGCGAAAGCAAATAACTGTGACGTTATGACTTTCTCTACAAGTGCTAATTATAAGACTTACAATCCATTGGATTCTGTAATGACAATAAGAAGCTCTTTTAGATACTCTGGTGGTGGTACTAACTTTAAGTCTATCTTCCAAAATGCTAATAAGGCTTATGATAACATCGTTATTTTAAGTGATATGCAAGGTTGGATTGGTTATACATCACCAAGTGCTGAGTTTAACCAATATAAGAAAAGATTTGGGGCTAATCCTTCAGTATTCTCTTGGGATCTTGCTGGGTATGGTACTTTACAACTACCTGAAAATGGTGTTTACTGTTTGGCTGGTTTTTCTGATAAAGTTTTTGATGTAATTGAATTACTAAAAACTGACAGAAATGCGTTAGTAAACGAAATTAAATCCATTGAGATTTAATAACAAAAAACCCACTCATTTGAGTGGGTTTTTTTATTTCCATATATTTTCTAAATTTATTCTAGAGGTTATTTCAATAACTTTATCTCCTTTTTTGAGTGTGTATTTATGTAATCCTAAGAATTTATTTATTATACTATCAACTTTATATTTTTCATCATCATCTAAATCATTATTAAATATTTGAATTAGATTATCTATTTCATCATAAGTTAAAAAGTCTTTGTTACCAACAAAATAAACAAAGTTATAATTATATTCATTATACTTTTCAGCACCCGGTTCATAAGATTTATCTATTAGAAATTGAGTTATTGAGTTTTCAACGCCTAATGATGGTAATGTAAATTTATATCCATCAATTAAAAACTCTTTTAATTCATTATTCCAATTTTTATTTAGATGTTTAAAATTAAAATAGTTAAAATTTTTTGATTCAAAATCAACAACGTGATCTTCACCAAATTCATCAAAGTAGAAAATTTTAATCTTTTTATTCTTTGTAAATTTTACTATTTCAAAAAATAAGAAAATAACATCAATACTTTTTATATACTCAAATGTATAACTATCTGGTATAATAATATTCTTCTTAACGATCTTCTTAACTTTTCTAAGAACTACACTTAAATCATCTATTACAAAGCCCATCTCATAGTCTTTTATATCTTTATCATTTGCTTTTTTGATAAAGACTTTAAAGTCATTATTATAAAAATAACCTTGTGATGGTAAGATACTTAAATCTATTTCTTTCTTTTTGGAAAAGATATTCTTTATAAAATCAATTATTCTCATAAAATATATATATTTTTTTAGAGAGCTCATGTCAAGTTTATATATACAACTATGTTAGTTCATGATGATTGCTTTAACTATATATCTAATTTAAAAGATAAATCAATTAGTTTGATATTAACAGATCCACCTTATCAAATATCCAAGTCATCAAATTTTAAAAACTATTCAGATAAAGCTAATTCTGATATAATAACAAAGTATGGTAGTCACTCTATTGACTTTGGTGAATGGGATAAAGAAGAAATTAACTGGGATCTCTTATTTAAAGAATATTTTAGAATATTAAAAGATGGTGGTACTCTAATATTCTTTTTTGATATATGGAAGTCAACTATTATAAAAGAAATAGCCGATAAGTATAAATTCAAACAAGCAAGAGTTTGTCAATGGCAAAAAACCAATCCAGTTCCTATAAATTCTAAAGTTAATTATCTTTCAAATGCTAACGAATATTTTTTCACTTTTGTAAAAGGTAAGAAACCTACTTTTAACTCCGAGTATGATAATGGTGTTTATAGATATCCAATTTGTCATGGAAAAGAAAGATTGGATCACCCAACTCAAAAGCCACTTAGTTTAATACAAGATTTAGTTAAAAAACACTCTAATGAAGGTGATTTGGTGTTGGATACTTTTGCTGGATCTGGTACAACCGGTGAAGCCTGTCAAATTTTAAATAGAAAATATATTTTAATTGAAAAGGATGAAAATTATTTTTTATTGATAAAAAATAGGTTAGGAGAAAACAAAACAGAAATAAATACATAAAATAAAAAAATAATAAAGTAATATGTCTATTAAAATAAAAAATTCAGAATTATCAAGTGAAACAATATCAGCATTAAATACATTAATTGATACTGATATCAACGCTACTTGCGCATTTAGATTAACTAGAATTATCAAAGAATTATCTTCTATTGTTGAAGATAAAGCAAAATTAGAAAAAAGATTAATCGAGAAATATACTGATCGTGATGAAAATGGACAACCTACTAAAGTATATAACCAAGATGGTCAAGAAGTAGAAGGTGCTGTTAATTTAACAAATCCAGAAGCATTTCAAAATGAAATGAATGACTTTTTAGAGTTGGAAAATGAAATTCCTTATGATAAAATAAATTTTGAAGATCTTAAATTGGAGACTGCTAAGGTAAAAGATTTAATAACATTAGAGTTTTTATTTAATTAAAATTAAATTTTCTAAAATATAAAGTCCGATGTTAAATCGGACTTTTTTTATTTAATATATACAAAAAAAGAATATATTAAATGCCTGCTACATATAGTGTAAACATCGGTACTGAGTATGAAGCTTCGAGACTTCCAGATATATTAAGTGTACTAAAAAATATTCCAGATAATACACACAAACTTATATCACCTAAAGATGTTAGAGATGCTTTTTTATCAACTTGGGCGAATTCACCAATTAAACAAACCACCACAACTGCTGGAACTGAATATATTGGTATAGATTCTGGTAATCCATCTAATCGTGATATAAAGCAAAAAATTTATTTAGGTAAAAGACAATTTGGTGGTAGTGATATTTTAAATCCTACATTATTAAACAATACTAATAATGATATTTATATTTTTAATACAAAACCTGATACATCTACACAGAGTAATACTAGAATTGCAATTTTAGCAGGTACCAATTCATCTTTATATACACAAGCCCCTTATATAGAAAGTATTAGTGATGGAACAAAATTTGATTTTGAGTTTAGAAATCCATCAATTAATAGTGGTTCAATTAACATCTATAGCTCAACTGGTAGAGTTTCTATCAACGGTATAATTTTTCCAACTGTTGCTGAATCATCCGCTTCTGCTTCAAATGGTAAAGTATTGAGATATTATGGTACTTATCCTAATGGTAGTTTAAGATGGGATAATACAAATGTTAGTATTGCTACTATTGGTAGTCCAGGAAGTCCAACAAATATTTATGGTAGTACCGTTAGTTTAAATGGATACTCTTTAGAGTTTATAAATAATACAATAGTGCCAAGTAAAGTTGGTGGTATTGCAGTTGGAACATCTTTCTCATCAAACTCTTTTTATAATGGTAGTGGTTATCAAAATTGGCCTATTAGTGAAGTGTTGAGAAATTTATTATTTCCTTATATACCACCTCATATCTCAGTTGAGGCTATAAATACATCTAGTTTAAATAGTTATGCTGAAGTTGGAACAACCGCAACTTTAAACTTAAAATATAATCTTACAATATATCCAAGAGAAAGTAGTGAGTATGTTAGAGATTATTATGTAATTTCAAATGAGCCAAGTCCAATTGGAACAACTTTATACCCATTGGGTCAACCATATTGTGGTTTATCTTTTTCAACATCATTACCTGGTACAACATTTAGTGGAACGGTTAGTATATCTAAAAGTAGAGCAACATATGGAACCGTTAGCTTTGGTTTTCAAGTTTCTGATAGAGATGGTTTTACAGCATCATCTTATCCTTATGGATTTAGTCATAGTGCTACTGCTTCATTTACCTATATTTACCCTATATTTTATGGTTTTACAAATTCTGTTATTACAACAAATAGTTCGATATTTACAAGTGGAGTTACAACAATTTCAAAATTATTGCAACCATATCCAGGGGTAACTAATTCAGTTACATTTAATTCTACCGGTAGTGGATACTTTTATTTTTGTTTTCCAACAGCTTATTTTAATACCGTTGTATCTAGAATAAAGGATCCTAATGGATTTATATTATATAATGGTGATTTATCTTCATCATTCTTTACTTATAGTACTGGATTATCAAACGCTAATTATGCTACTCCAACTAATTACACTGTTTGGAGAACAGTAGCTACTTGTAGTTACTCACAAAATGGATCATTTGAATTTAAATTTTAATTATGGCAGGTACTTATAGTAAATATGATTCAACTTCTTACTACTCATTGAGTAGTGTTTTAGTATTGTCTGATTCAGGAACACAATCATATTCTTTTGGTAATAACTATGTTTATACTAACTTATTTGATAATGAGGATAAATTAATTTCACCAAAAATGTTGAGAGACTCTATATTATCAATATGGGACACAACACCATTTAAAGAGACAAGTGCTAGTGGTTCATATTATATTGGTATAGATACAGGAAATCCAAATGAAGATTTAACAAAAAAAATATATTTAGGTAAAAGGTATTATAGTAATGGTACCTATTCAACTACTGAAATAATGAATAATGATTTGTTGAGTAGTGAAGTGGATCTTTTCTTATTCAATACTAAGAAGGATTCTATAACACAATTACAAACTAAAATCGTTATTTTATCTGGTACAAACTCATCAATATACACTAAATCACCATACATATCAAGTGATTATGTTGTTGGTACAACAGCTTCAAAATTAACTTTGAATTTAATAAATTCAAGTGGTGATATATCTTTATTATCACGTGGTATAGATCCATATACTGGCTTAAATACCAATTCTGGAGGTACTGTTTCTATTAATAATATTATTTACCCTACTATACAACAATCAACTGATGAGCAAACAACCGATGGGTTAGATGGTAAGATACTAACATGGTTTAACGGAGGACTTACTTGGTCAAAAATTGAAGTTACTAATACTGATTGGGCTGGTGTCACTGGTTCTGAACTTAATTTATATGGTAATCCTGCTAATTTAAATGGTTATTCACTTGACTTTACTGATCATAGAATGGTTCCAATTAAAATCGGTGATATAGAACCTGGATCTACTTTTTCAAAAAATAGTCTTTCCGATTTACTTAGTAGAATAATTTATGAATATCAAGCACCTGAATGTGATCTTGTATTAAAAACTAATAAATATTTAGAAGTAGGAACTTCACCAAAAATATTTTTAGATTATACTATCTATAAAAGAACAAATGATTTACTACCTACATTATTTACTAATATGATACCTAGTAGTTATGCTCCTATTTCTAGTCCTTATTCATTTAAAATAAATGGTGAAATAGAAGGAGCTGTTATAACACCATTACAAGCAACAACATCAACATTTACTATGACTGTCAATGATGGATTAAATAGTAATAGTATAACAAAATCAGTTGTTGGTGTTTATCCTTATTTTTATGGATTTAGTACATTTAGTTCAATAACAATAGCCAATTTATCCAGTTTAACTAAAAAAATTGAACCTAAAGAGGATAAAAGTTATGATATAACAGGTATTGGAAACTTCTTTTTTATATATGATAAAGATTATGGTACACTATCAAATATTTATAATAGTTATGGTGCTACTATATCAGCTTCGTTTTCATATACAACTAAAGTACTTTCATCACCAGATGGTTACTGGCAATCAAAAGAATTTTATGTTTATAAGTGGGAGAGTGTTGAAATTGGACCTCCTTCAGAAATTTTCCAATTTGGATATTAAAAATTTTATATATAGTTTATGGCAATAGAAATTATAGATGGTTTTAAACTTAGTTCACCTAGACCAATAGATGATAGAATTGTAGCATCAGGATCAAATGCAAGAGATGCTATAGTATATAAATATGAGGGCTTGAGAGTATTTGATACTAGTGAGGGAGTACCTTATGTTTGGGTAAATAATGGATGGAAGAAAGAAAATTCAACAGGTTTATCAGTTCCGACTACTATTATACCTACATTTACCGAAACAACTACATATAGACTGGGTCAGGTTTTAAAGGTTTTAAATTCTAATAACTTTCTTACTAATAGTAATATGTTTGAGATTGAATACACAACACCAGCTGGTGTGATTACTGGTAAAACTATTGCTATAAATCATAACAATGCTAGCTCTGTTACATCTACTGCTAAGTTGGATGTATCTGGTACTATTAAAGCTACTTCATTTTCTGGAAATGGTGCTAATATTACAAATATAGTTCCTAGTAATTTTGATACATCCTCTTCTAAAATTGTATTATCTCAAATTCAACCAGGAACTGCTGATTATATATTAAGAACAAATTCGGCTGGTAGTGCTCTTGAGTGGGTTGCTTCATCAGCTTTGTCTAGTGGTATTAGTATTAGCTCGGTTTCTACGAGTGGTGGTAGTTCAAATAACATACACTATCTTACTTCAGTACCCGATAATCAACCATCACAAAGTTCTTTACTTATTTATAACCAAAGTGCTACACAAAGGATTGGTATTATACCATCAACTGGTCAAATATTGGTTAAATCAACATCATCACCTTCATCTCCACCTTATTCATTTATTAATAATTTATCAAGTGGTATTTACTTATCTTCTACAAACCAAGTATCTATTTCAACATCAGGAAATCAAAGATTGGAGGTTGATTCTTCTTATGTTAGAGTTCCATCCGGAAGTAGTAAATCTTCTTTAGGTTTAAGATTTGGTGGTACTGGTACAACATTTAATATATCTAATTATGGATTATATCAAGCTAGTACTTATATCAGTACAGTTGTTAATAGTGATGAGGTTCTTAGAGTTTTTACTAGTGGTTCATCACAAGGTTCTGGTTCTGTTAGAATTTATGGAAATGGGGGTCTTTTAAGTTTGTTTGGTAGATCACAAGGAGGTTCTGATACTACTGCTGGTGGTACTTATATACAATTTTATAGAACTGGTGGATTAGACACAACATTAACTCCAACTAGATCAGCTTATTTAGGATTTGGAAATTCTAACAATAGTACTTTTAACATCTATAATGAAATAACAAACAACTACATTCAACTTTCGAGTCTTGGCCAAACTCTAATATATTCTAATATCTCTAATGGGTATGGAACTCAAATAAAAAATAATGGAACATCACTTGCTTATGGCGTTTTAATAACTGCTAGATTTACAACATCTGAACTTTCTAGTAGTCGAACAATCACCAGATTTGATGTGGAAGATGGTTCAAATACTTATACAGCTGCTTATGTGAATTCTCAGGGTGTTCAATTGTGGGGATATACTGGAGTAGCACAGACACCAACCGTGTCTGGTACTATTACAAAACCATCACTGTGTTTTAATAATAGTACTTCAACTGGTCTTTATTCAAGTGATCCGGGTGTGATTGGTTTTACCTCTCTTGGTGTTAAAAAAATGGAGATAAATAATCAAGGTGTGATGATTGGTAGAGTTAATAATATCGTCAGTAATCATACATCCGGGTATATTGTATTTGTTAGAAATTCGAGTGGTGGTGGATTTGGTTACTATGGTACTCAAAAAGGTGGAGTGATTGCTGTAACTGATGTATCTGGAATCGGTAGTAGTTTTTCAACCACATCTGGTTGGATAACAGTTCGCATAACCTTCGCTTCTGGTACATTTACGGGTGGTCCTGATGATAACGTTGTTGTTTCCAATTTTGGTTTACAAGATACACATCCTAATATACTCTATTATTGTCAACATATATCGGGTAAAGTTATTGATTCCAGTACTCTTGAAATAAGAATGCAATTTCAACCTTTGGCATCAGGTGGGTACACAATAAGGCTATGTTTTATGGTTGAATCGGTAGTCAATCCGTAGGTAATCTAATTGAACTACTATTTAAACTTCCCTTTCGAACCACCAATTGAAGTAAATATAATTATCACCTACAAGGTTGTAAGTTTCATCACCATGTCTTACTATGATTTTATCAGGGTGTGATCTTACAACCTCTATTTCTAAACCTTTATCCATGATTAGTTGTTTTCCAGTTTCAATTGAATAACAAATAATTTCATCATTTATAAGTTTATATGTTCCTGGTTCTGGTTTTAACCACTCTTTGATAGTTTTAATTATCAATCCCTTTATTTTAATAACCCATTCTTTTGCTTGGTATAAATCATAGTCTTTAAAAACTTCTGATTCTAGTTCAGCATTTGGACTAAAAATATTTTCAATAACCCCCCAATATTCTTTTTCACCAATTATAAAAGTTAAATAAACATTATAATAAATATTATGAGATTTTAAAATTCTAAGTATTTTCATACTTTTTATATCTTGATCTTCAAGTGCTAATTTACCTCTTAGTTGAGCATAAGCATTTGAACCTGATAATTTAAACATAATATCATTTATTCTAGCCATTGCTTGTCTAATAGCATCTTGGTTTTTATCAAACGCATTTAAAGATAATTTTGGATCATCAACACCTGATATAGACCCAGCTGATGTCTCAGCACCAAATCTTTGAAGATTGAATTCGGTAAAACTTTCATTAAATTTTTCAAATTTTTTTATTATTCTATTAGACATTATCTTCTATTTTATTTTTTATATCATCTTTATAAGATATTCTTATTAGTTTGATATTATTAGAATTACAATAATTTGATTTTATCAAATCTCTTCTCTTTTGTATTTTAAAACTTTCTTGACCACCATAAAAATCAATAGGTTTGAAGTGTTGTTCACCATCGTATTCTATACAAATATTTAATTTAGGTAAATAAAAATCGAATCTTAATTCTTTTTTATAAAAACATTCTTTAAATGAGTGTTGACTTATATATTCTATATTATTAAATTCTAATATTCTTCTAATCTCTCTTTCTCCTTTAGATTCTTGACATTTTGGACAACCAACTCCACTTAAATGTGAATGTGGCATTTGTTTGAATTTTCCATGTTTCAAACATATTATATCAACTTTCTTATTCATGTTGATATACTCAACTAATTTATAGTCATATTTTTTCAAATGTATATTATTTGACCTTTCTATAAAAGTTTCAGTTGTTATTTTTTTACATTTTGGACAATCTTGTCCTTTTAGATGATTATTAGGTGTTTGTTCAAATTCACCATGTTTTCTACATATTATTTTAACCTTTATCTTACTACCTTTATAATCCACTTTTGAATAATCATACTTATCACCATTTAATAAGATAAAGTCATTAATTATATCTTTATTATTCTTTTTATTAAAATGTTTATCTGAGCATTCCGGACAATCTTGACCTCTTAAATGATTATTAGGTGTTTGTTCAAAAATACCATGAAATTTACATATTATTTTAACTTTAACTTTGTTATTAACATAAGATACTAATGAATAATCATACTCATCACCTCTTTTTGTGATACAATCTTCAATAAATGATTTAGTATTTTTCTTTTTAGTATTTCTTTGAATTGACATATTTAATATATATTAAAATTTAATTATTGAAAATATGAGAATTAAGAGATTTTTTGAAAATGAACAAGTTGAACTATCTAACGAAAGAGTAGATGAGATTATCAATGAAGTTGAAGACTTTTTAGATGTTTTAAATGAAAAAAATAAATATTTAGAGTCATTAATAATTGAATTAAATAACTATAAAAATCTATCAGATAAAGGAAATGATCAAATAGATGATTCTATAGCTTCTTTAGAGCTCGTTAAAAAAGATTTAGATAATACATTTGATAAGCTAGACACAACTTTAAGTAACTTAAATTCATATAAAGATGAAGGTAGAAAATACCTTTATATAGAAAAGAAATAAATTATGTTTGTAGCTCCCGATCCTAATACAATTGTACTTGGTGGTCCTGGTTCCAGGTTAAATCCATATAGTCATTGGTTCCAACCATTTCAAATCACTCGTCATAAAATGAGAAAGAAAAAAATTGAAAAAATATATGGAATTAGTAGGAAAGAAAAGTAATTTAGAACCTGGTTATGTTTTTGCTCCGTATATAATACAAACATCTAATCCTATAATTGATGGTAGTTTAAAACAGAATATTAGAAGGGTGAAAATAAATAAAGTTTATAACCTTAATAGAGAAATAAAAGATAGTCAATTTTCACCAAAAATGGCAGTTAAATCAAGATATTCTGTTACAAGTGTAAATAGTAATTATTTTGGAAAGATTGAAATAAAAAACCCACTTTAAAAGTGGGTTTAATTATCTATATAAAGTAATATAAGACTAATTTAACAAAATTTCTATCATCTCTTAAAAGTCTATTAATGTCGATAGAGATTTTTTCTGGATGAAATCCTCTAACTTCGGTTGACTCGATATCTTCTAGATGTAAACCTTCACCTAATGTTAAGTACTCATTAACTTCAGATATTACATCTTTAATATCAATAGAGTTAAAGACTCTAATTCCATCAGAGTTTTTTGTTATCTCAATAATAAGGTAGTTATCTTTGTTATCAACCTTTGTTTTGAAATCAAATTTTTCTAATTTATATAAAATTCTTTCTAAGTTAGACTTAACTGGATCTAATTCATAACTCTCATTAAACCTTCTCAAATATTTCATTATTTAGTATATTTTAATTTGTAAAGTGTTTTATAAAGAAGAACTACAATATCATCAATAATACTATGTAAATGAGTATCTTCCTCATTAATACATTTTCTCTCAACTTTAATAAAAGTAGCTAATTCATTGAAATATTCAATAGTATCTTTAGAAGCGGTTTCTTTTGTATCAATTACATCATATTCTTCAATAATACCATATTGACCTTGATATGCCTCTATCGTATCATCAATTAATTCCAAAACATCTTCATAATAATCACCAAGCGCTGTATGTTTAGCATGTGAACCCATATCACCTTTAACTTGTAAGTGATAAATATGTGCCATTTCTCTACTTTCAAATAATTTAGAGAAGAATTTACCCGGATTTGAACCTTCGCCTAAGAATTGTTTTGGTTCTTCTTCACTTTGTGCCTGAGCTTGAGCCTGTGATTGTGCCTGAGATTGACTTTGAGCACCTTGACCTTGTAACATTTTTACAAGTTCATCTTTAGATAATTCATCATAATTTGTTGGAAGATTTGCGTCTTCGTTGAATTTTCTAAGTTTTGATTTCTTTTGTATATCAGAAAACCTTTTCATAATAATATTTTAATTTTTAATTATATATTAAAAAGATAAAACTGAAAATTTCATTTTAATATATAACCTATAAAAATATTTTTTACTATGAAATACATCAATAAGTATATTAAAATGTTTGAAAACGAGGTTTTAGAAAGACCGGTTGTTAAAGAACAAACAAAAACAGCTACTGAAAAAGATGTTGTTGATAGATTAGAAAGAATCTATAAAGAACTTTCAAAAGAAGAAAAAAATGAAATCGATTCTTATTTCCAAAAATAATTAAAATTATGAAATTAAAATTAAAAGACTTTTCACAATTTTTTGAAGAAGCTGATATTAAAAAGAACATCGGTCTTCCGAAAGATTTTACATCAAGAGCTGAAGAAGAAGCAACTAAAAATTTAGGTATTAATATAGATCAACCAACTCGAAGTAGATTGATGGAATATGCTGATAAAGCTGATCAACTAATGGGTAGATCTATTCCAAAAAATCAGATTGAAGAGAAATATACTCAATTGGAAAACTTAGCAAAAAAAGTTATTGAGACTGAATATAAAGCAGTATTTGAGTTTCTACCAATTGAATTAGATATTAGACTAATCAGACCAGGTGAATCTGTTATGGGTGAAATGCCTGAATTGGGAAAAAAACAAGAACAACCTGGTGTTAGACCTGATTATAAAGAAGAAGAATCTCAATCCGATGAAGAACAATCTGATGAAACTCAGTCACAATCTCAATCACAAGAAGACGACGATTTCTTTAGTTTTTTTGGAGGTGATGACGAAGAACAAGAATCTAATGAAGAGGAAGATTTAGAAAATATTATTGAGCCAGAAGTAACTAATAAAGATGTCGCTATGGCTGTTGATAAAACACAAATCTTAAATATGATTACTCAAGGTGCTGGTAAAGCAACCAAAGATATAATCAAGTTTTCTGAATTAATTTCCTCTGAATTAAAAAACATTTTAGGTGATAATTCTGGTGAGATTTTAAAATTATGGGGTCTTATATCAGATGAAGCTGATAAAGGTGACTGGACAACTCCTATACACATTAAATCAAATCTATTTAAAGATAATCCAGGTGGAATTGCAGGGGCTGTTAGAGTTTTGTGGGAAAGTAAAAACATATCATATGAATTAGAATTATTAAAAGAAAATTCTAATTATAGTAAAATTGTTGTTAAAGCATTTGGAGTTGATTTTCCTATGTTGATACATGAGGCTGTAAAAGGTATCTATATGATTTTACAATCACCAGCTATTAAAAAGAATAAGGAATTAGCTGAGGAAATTAAAATGGCTACTTCTTCTTATATGGACGAAGCTTCTGATTTTAGATATGGACCATTAGCTCAAAAGATGTTTAGAGATTTTATTTATCATTGTAAAGACGCTGATAGATATCCAAATATGGTTGAGAGAGTTTTATACTTTTTAGCAATGGATATTGATAATAATGGTAAATTTACGGATGAACAATTTTTGGAAATAACAAAGAGTTTATTTTCTTCTTTTAATAAAGTCGTTGAAGGTGGTAAAATAGAGTTTACTATTAATGAAGAAAGATTTGTTGAATCGATTGCTAGAACTAAAATCGAAGAATTGATTAAAGAAGAAGTTGATTTTGAAGAAGAAATGGAAAGAATGGAAAGAGAAAAAGATCTTAAATCTGCTCTTCCTTCCGAAAACGAGCCAAAACAACCAGAGACAACGGTTGATGATGAAGAGGATGAAATTGAAAAATTAAAAAGAGCTACAGCTCAAAGAGAACAAGATTATAGTAATATGTCACCAAGAGAAATCCAAGAGTTAATTGATGATGCTTTAGATAGTGGTGATTATGAAAAAGTTAAGTTTCTTTCTCAATTCTTAAAAGAAGGTAAAGAAATCTATTTAAGAGAAATAGAGATGTTGAATGAAAGAATTAAAATCAGAGAGAAATCAAAATTGATTAAATCCGAATTTATCTTAAATGAGAATTTAGATAAGGCTAAAAAGTTTATGAAAGATACTTATATCTTAACAACTGCGGCTAATAAAATTGGTTTAGAAAACTTATTTGATCAATCAACTTCTGATAAAATGAAACTAGAGTTAGGAAGAGGTGAGAAGAAAATACTTACACCTAATGACTTTACTTTAGTTGATTCTGAGAAAAGAAAAGAGTTATCAGGTGTGATGAGAACTATTCCGGTAAATGATGATAAATTAAGAGAGTTAATTACAACCCCTGAATTTAAATCAATTCGTGAAATAAAAACAACGGTTGATGGTAAAGAATATCAGTTGGATAGAGATAATATTGGTTGGTTATTTAATTTTGTTTATTTCTATTACGCTGAGAATATATCATTAGAAGATTTAACAAACTTATATCAACAATTAATTGAGAATAAAGATATTCTTAATTTATTAGATAAACCTTTTGATTTAAACTTTATTGATATTAAAATACCAAATAATAATGAGAAATTAATTGACTCATTGAATAAATTACCTGCTCAAAGAGCTTACAAGAGATTAGAGTCTGACTTACCACCACACCTAAAAAGAGATTTAAAAGATTCTCCTAATTATATCAAGGATCAATTCAGAGATTTAGCCTCTTCTTTTAGTGAATTAGATCCAGAATTATATAAAGGTTTCTGGGGTCAGATGATGATGGATGATAGAGAAGGTTCGAAAACATTTGGTAAGGTTGTTTTTAGAAGTCCTATATCAAGATTTAAGACAATTATTGAGTTAATACAAAATGCGAATGGTTATCTTAACTCTTGTGGTAATGGTTCATTTGATGAATTCTATAAAAAATTACAAGCTTGTAATATGAAATGGGGAGCATCTGGAGCAAAAGAAGTTTTCTTTGAAAAAGGAATTTTAATTTTAGAAGTTGCTTCTTATGAGGCTAATAGAATGCTAAATGGTCATACAACACACTGTATTGTTACAAGCCGTGGACAATGGGATGGTTATGTAAATAGCACAAATGGACGATTAACTTATGAAAATAAACAATATTATATTTATAACTTTAATTTACCATCAACAAATAATATGTGGACAATTGGTGTAACAATTCAACCAAATTCAAGAAACTATATTAGAGCAGCTCATAATAAAACAGATGGTAATGTTGCTTCAAGACTAGTTGATATATTAAGAGACTGGGGTAAAGAATACGATATTAATGCTGATGCTGAAAAGAAAGCTAAAGAATTAGGAGCATCTGATTCTGATATTTCTAGTTATGGTCCAGTATTCGCTTTAATGAGACCACTTTCAAGTGAGGAATTAGAAAGAAGAAGAAAATCAAGAGAAGCTGAAATTGAAATTACTAAACCTGGTAAAACAATTAAAGACTTAGAGGAATATGTTAAGAAATGGGGAGCTAGTATCAACCACCTTGATTATTCAACTAAGAAATGTGCTCTTGATTGGGCTGTCCAAGAAGATGATTTAGAGAAAGCTAAGTATATACTTGAAATGGGTGCTGATCCAAATGTTAGACAAATTAATGTTAATGGTCAGATGGTTCCTGATAAGAAAACAGCAGTTATTAATGGTGCTAAATCATTAGATATGATTAAGTTATTGATTTCACACCAATCAATTGTAACACCAGTAGTTTATGAAACTATCAGTGGTGATATAAATGCGGTTGAGTTCCTATTGGATAATAATGTTGATCCTAATTTTGAAAATTCACTACCGGTTAGAAGATCTTGTAGAGGTTCATTTGATGACGCTAATTACAAAAGAACTGGTGACAGAGGTGAGAGTTACTTAACAACATTTGAATTACTTGTTAAGAGAAATGTTAAGCTAACAGATTCAAGAGGAAGAATGATGGTTCTTAAATGGGCTTCTGAATACGCGAGATTGGATATTTTAGAATATTGTGCTAATATGGGAATTGAGTTTGGATGGATTCAAGCTTATACTTGGGCATATAACTCAAGAAAATTAAATAATAATGATCTTAAAGAATTAGCAGACTTCATAATACCTTATATTGAGAAATATGAACCTGAACAATGGAAAGAAACTTCTAAAGATAAAAAATGGCATTTAAGTTTATGAAACATTTAAAAGAATTTAATCAATGGTTTACATCATCATCAACTGGTGGTGATGTAAATCTTGAATATACAAGTAAAGATAAGATTTACTATAATAGTCACAAAGTTACCTTAACTCATAATGGTAGAAGTGTTGAAGTAACCGCAAAATTTGATACCGGTGCTAAGTCATCAAGTATTGATTTTGGTGTTGCTGAGAAATTGGGTATATCAAAAGAGTTATTAGAAAAATGTAAAGAATTAGAAAAAATTGATAGTATACCACTTACTGTTGGTAAACTTGAGAAAAGTAAAATAGAGTTTTTCTATACTAATAAACTTAAAAAAGAATTCCCAGGTGATATATCTTATGTTAAGATAGTTAAATCTTCATCAGGTGTTTCTATTAGAGCTTTTGTTCCAGTACAATTAAGTTATAATGGTAGAGTAATAAAAACTAATGTTAACCTAAGAAATAGAAAAGGTCTTACTTGTGAGATGTTGGTTGGATTAGACGATATGTTATAAAAAAAGTCACTCAATTAGAGTATTTGAAAACATTTCCATTTTAGTAAACTAATATATAGTTTATGGAAAAAGAATGTAGTAAATGTAAAGAAATGAAAGATATAACTGATTTTTATAAGAAGAAAAATGGTTATAGAAGTATTTGTAAAAAATGTCATAATGATCAATCAAAATTATATCATGAGATAAATAAAGATGTTATAAAACAATATAAAAAGGATTGGAGAAATAAAAATATTGATTCAATTTTAGAAAAAGATCAAATACGAAGAAATAATCTCACACAAGAGGATAAATTAAAAATATCCGAGTATAATAAAAAATGGAGAGATGAAAACGAAGATGAACAAAAGTTAAAAAAACAAGAATACTATCAAAACAACAGAGAAGAGTTTTTACTAAAATCCAAAAAATATAGAGAGAATAACAAAGATAAAATAAAAGATTATCAATCTAATTATAAAAATATAAAAAATTACAAAAGAAGAGAAAGATTAAAAACTGATATTTTATTTTCATTGGAAAAAAGTATAAGAAATTACATATATGAATGCTTTAAAAAAAATGGTTATAAAAAATCATCAAGAACCTATAATATATTAGGATGCTCTTTTGAAGAATTAAAATTACATTTAGAGGCAAAATTTGAAGATTGGATGACATGGGAGAATAGAGGATTGTATAATGGTGAATTGAATTATGGTTGGGATATAGATCATATAATACCATTATCCACAGCAGAAACAGAGGAGGATATAATTAAACTAAATCACTATACAAACCTACAACCCCTATGTAGCTACACTAATAGATATATCAAGAGAGACCACTTAGATATTTGAATATGATAAAACTATCACAAATATCCTCGTATGGTTTCGGAATAGTCGATAAACCTATAATATCATCTTTAACTAACTTACAATGTTTAGACCAAAAATCGTTCCAATTACTATTTTCTATTATTGATAAAAAAACATCAGATTTTGTGAATTTTCCACCCGCTATACCTATATTATTTCTCCATTCTTCTTTTATCGTTTTCTTTTTCTTACCAACCTCTGTTATGATTGGTTTGTAAGTTAATTTACAAGATTCCAACTTTAAAGACGATGGTGAAAGAACTAAAATATCTTTTGTTATCCTATCAAACAATTTTTTTCTTAAAAGTGTTGAGAATGTAACAAGGTCTATTAAGTCACCAACTTGAGCACCAAAGTTATAACCTTCGATACCAACTTTAGTTGGTTTTTTGATGTCTATATTTTCTAAAATATCTTCAATGATTTGATCAGTTATTTTATCATAGTCTTTTAATTTTACCAATTCACCTTCTGAATAGTCTTTAAAATCTCTATATTCAACATACTTATAACTAACATATTGTTCAGCTAACTTAAACCATTTAGTCATTCCTTTCTTACCCATCACTTTACTTTCTCTACAATAGTTGTAAATTTTGAATGTATTTCCAGAACTTACCACTAGTGCTGTTGATATAAGTGAGGGGTCTATTGCTACTATATTATACTCCATGTGAATATATATCAAAAAATATGTCTTCTATTTTTTAATATATATTACTATGAAATATTTAATGAATTTTATTATGATGAATGAAAGTATTGAAGGCTATTCTATTGATAAAAGAATGGATAGTGATGATTTTTTAGTTAATTATGAATTTACTGATTTAAATGATAATAGATATTTAGTACAATTCAAGAATGATACTGTTGGTCCAAAGTCTAATCCAGTTTTAGGTAAATGTTATGAATTAACATATTATGTTTGGGATGAGGAAATCAACAATTGGAATGTTAATAAGTTAGTAAACACAAATCTTTATAAAGTTTTAGTTACGGTATTTGGAACAATACTAAATGACTTTATTAAAAGAAAACCTTGGGTCACAAGAATTAGATTTGAGGGACTAGCAAAAGAACAAGAAAGAGAATATGTTACACAAAGAACGAAAGCTTATTTAAGACATTTAAGAAACAATCCAGTTCCAAACTTTAGTGTTGAGAATTTTGGAAATAATAGAATAACACTAATAAAAAATAAAATTTAAACATGAACCGTCCAGAAGTAAGAATAGTTCAAAATCAAGAGATTGAAACTAATCAAAATCCTAACATTGATAATTGGGAAGCTGAACAATTATTAAGAAAGTATGGATATAAACCGGAAAATTCCAATACTTTTCAACAACCTGAACAAATTGAACAACCTGGGATGACATTTGAGGAAATGATTGCTCAAGAAGAAAATAGAAGAAATCAAGAACGAATGAGAATGGAACAACAAATGAGAGGTCCTAAACCAGTTTCATTTGATGGTAGAAATGGTTATTATTCACAAACTTCATATGGTACTGATAGTGATTCTGGATTTTCATTCAAGATTGAAGTTACTAGTGATATGAATATTCCTAAAAATTACTAATTTAATATCTGACTTAATTTTAATTCTCTTAATAACTGAATTAGTATAGGAGATGTTCTGAATGGAAAATAGTGATTTGGGACTTCTTCATTTAAAAACTTTTTAAAGTTTAAAATTATTGTAGTTTCTTTATAATCTGATTTTGATAAATCAAAGTGGTAAATTCCCTTTTTAAAAGACTCTTGTAGATGTGATAACGAACACAAGTCATAAAATCCGTTAATAAATCCAAACCATTTTTTCATAAGATATTCTAAATCATTATTGAATTCATATTCAGATAACTCATTTTCATTTAGTATTTTTAATACCAAATAGTTTTTATCACTTAATGTTATTTTATTATCCATTCTCTACTATTATATAATTCATTTGGTATGGCAACAAAATCTAAACACAGACCAGATACGGTTTGAAAAGATATGCCTTCATTAAATCTTTTAGTAAAATAACCATAATCATTTAATAAATTAACTACACTATTTTCATCCTCACCGTAATTTTGTAATTGATCTTCTTCGATTTCTATATAAATTATAGGACGATTTTTCATTATAGTTTCTTTAGCACCCAATAAAACTCTTTTTTCATAACCTTGTACATCTATCTTAATTATAGATATATTTTCTATATTATAAGAATCTAATTTATGTAGTTGAACTAATTCATAATTTTCTTCAACACCAACATGAATATTTCCGAAATTAACAGGACCTTTATCAAAGTAATTGGGTTTTTCTATACTTATAAAACCCTCATTATCACCTAATGCTACATTAAAACAATGTACATTATCTAATCCATTGAAAAAAACATTTCCGCATAATTGATAGTAAATAATTCTTTGTGGTTCAAATGAAAAGACTTTTCCATTATCACCAACTAAATTTGCAAATTCCACAGTTATTTGTCCATTATTTGCACCAATATCAACTACATTTGATCCAGATATATCTAAGTTGTTATCAACCAAAAATTGATATATCCAAGGTTCGTATAAGGTATTATTAAGAAGAGTTGATGTTACTGCATTATCATTCGGAAATAATAAATACCTTTTTTCTAAATTATCTCTTTTATTTGATATTGCTTCTATTCTAAATGTTGATTTCATTTGAATTTTATTCAAATAAGTAGGTTTGTTTTAAAAAAGGATAATTTAAAAATAATATATATAGTAAATAAAATAAATTGTCTAAATGAGTCAAATAATTTTCAATACCACGGTAGATATGCAAAACATTTTAGGAACTCCTTCGAGTGGTTTTGCTGTCGCATATGATCTAGATAACGTAATAAAACAAAAAGACTCTAGTGGTGTCATAACACCAATTGGTGGAGGAGGTGGTTCACAATCACTAAAACAGACTTTGTCTATTGGTAATGACTCAGGTACATATTCAATTAATTTAGGTACGACAAGTTATATTAAAACATCAGTCGGAAATGGTAGACTTTATTTAAGTTATGGTAATACTTATAGTACATACATAATGAATGGTGATTTATCAACATCTACATCTTCTGTTAATTTAACACCAGATTTTATATCTATAAATAAAAGCACTACAAATCAATTTACCAAATTAGATCTATTTTCGAGTACATCATCTATAAATGTTGGAAGTTTAACCTACTCAACTACAATAAGAAATAATAAAAATACCATTTCTTTATTGGTTAATCAATTAGGATTAGGTCCTGGTTTCGTTGAACCTATCAAAATAGGTAATATTTCGGATGGTAGTGATGGTTTGGTTAAATCATATCTACACTTGAATACAAATGGATCTACTACAAGTAATGGAGTTTATAATACGGTTATTATTGGTGGAGAGAACATATTAGCAACACAGTCTAATTTTGTTTATTTAGGTAATAATGTTAATATAAACAATGCTTATACCTTACCTAATACAGATGGTACCATTGATCAAGTTATGAGAACTGATGGAGTTGGAAATTTATACTGGTCTGACTCATCAGGATCAACGCCTGGTTTGTATCAAGTTTTAGCTGCTAGTGCTTACTCTGGTACTTACTCAATTTTTATGGGTACATCACAGTCTATAAAAAGTGAAAATGGAGATTCAGCAATATATTTAGATTATGATGGTATTTCTAATAATTTATATTTAACAAATAATATATCGGTAACACAATCATATATACAGTTATCTGAAGATGTTTTATATATTGGAGCTACAAATGGTTTAGTTACTATAACTAATGGATTAGGACTTCAATATACCGATGATTATACAGGAACATTTGTTACACACTCCTTGGTTACTAAAGGATATGTTGATAGTTTGAGTAACGGTTCTTACGAAAACTTTAAAACCGCTTATGTTGACTCACAATATGGTGTTAACTCAACTGCTAAATTAAATAGAATTGATTTACCTTATTTAACATTCGCATCAGCATCCCAAGCTATAACAGATACTTATCCATCAGGTGGTTTAATTTATATTAAGAAGGGACTTTACACAGAGGCTTGTGAACTATTGGATAATACTGATTATTATTGTGAACCAGGAGTTGTATTCTCTCAAAATGGTTTTAACGATGGTGGTGGTGATGTGAATTGTAATATCTATGGATATTCACAATTCAACGGCACTGATGCTACTTTAGTTGCTTTGGATGTTCAGAATAACTCAAATATTAATTTTGAATTTGACTCAATTAACAATTTACAAGTTGGTTTTAAAATTAATTCATCAACTGGAAATATTAATGTAAAAGGTAGATATATTAAGTCACAAACTGACTATGGTAGTGTTATTTCAGTTGAAGGTGGTGGTAAATTTCATTTTGATATTAGAGATGGTATAATAGGAGCTTATGATGTTGTTTATATAAAATCTGGATTTACTGGTACTTTCTCAGTTACATCACCAAATATAGTATGTGATTCTTCTTTAAACGCATCTGGTGCGGTTGCTGACTATGGACATGCACTTAATGTACATGAGTCAACATCTGGATATGTTATTGTAAATTCTAATTTATTAAATTCATCAACTTATATAGGTGGTAATAATTCAGCTGCTAAAATAGGGTCGGGTTATGTTACAATAAATGGTAATTTAAATGGTAATGATGAAATTGGGCTTTATTTAACCAATGGTCAAACCGGTGATGTTACCGTTAATGGTGATATTAATAGTAATAGAGAGGCTATTAAACATTTAGGAGACTTAATAAAACTAAAAGTAAATAATTCATTGATTAAATCAATGGGATTAGGTACGAGTACTTACTCTATTCATATAAATAGTGGTAGTCAATCAAGTACTTATTTATATAACACTACAATTTATAATGGATTAACTAATTCAAGTCTTATTTATATACAAGGAACAAATTCACAATTTGGATCTTACAATTCACTTGCTTATAGTGTTGGTACATCATCCGGATATTTTATTTACGGAACACCTTCATTTAATGTTGGTATACATAATACTAGAAGTAATAAGGACAATTTTGAAGCTGTGAATGATATATTCTCACCTAGTGGGTTTATTTATGATACAAATTTATATTTACCTATATTTTAAAAAGATTTTAATATGAGATGCAAGAATCAAGATACGGAAGAACAAATATAACAGATGAATATTTAAGGTATCCATTTAATGGACCATTAAACTACAACTATAATTATAGTGGGACTTTTTCTAAATATTCAATAATTGATAAATATTATGTAGATTCACTAGTTAAAAATACTAAAAGATTGATAAGTGGTGGGGCTGAGTGGTCATCTGGTATGACTTTTAGTTTAACTGATATATGGTATTCTTTTTCTGGTGAAATACTATCATACTCTGCTAGTTATCCCGGATTAACAATTAGTAATGGTGATTCATCATATCCTAGAATTGACTCAATAGTAATTACAGAGGATAGAACAATTAGAGTTAAAAGAGGTGTTCCCTCAGCAACTCCAGTTAAAACCCCTCTAAATGAAGATGAGATTTTAATACAATACGCTTATATACCAGCATCTGCTACAACTATTGGAAGTAAAGTTCCTGTTTATTTAACAGATGCTCAATGGCAATCAAGCTCTTATTTAGTTTCTGGTACTTATTCTGGTACAGTAAGTTTTACGAGTACTGATAATCCTTTCGATGGTGGTGGTGACTTTTGTGTCGATGTTACATCTGATTATAGAACAGGTGTTAGGTTTACAAAAGCAATTGGAACTATACCACTTTCAACATACGGTTCTTTGAGTTTAAGAGTTAGATTTTCTGAAAGAGTACCTGGTAATAGATCATTAGTTGCTCAAATACAAGGTACATCTTCTCAATTTACTGGAACTGCATCTAGTAGTGTTATTAACTTAATGTCATACGGTGTTGATAGAGATGTTATTAATCAATGGCAACATATTGTTGTTCCTATGTCTAAGTTTGGTTCGGTAATTACCAATGCTAAAAATATATCATTTAGATTAATTGGTGGTTCACCAAATTCAAATCATAATTGGAAATTAGACAATATTTACTTTCAAAGTGGAGCGCCTTATGATGAATATATGGGAGAACCTGATCCTTCTTCAACTGGTGGTTCATTTTCTTATATAGTTCAACAAAGTAATGAATGGTTAAAATCTGTTTTTGGTAGAACAAATAGTGTGCCGAGTGGTCCAACTGCTGGTGATAGATATTTAATTATACCAACTGCTAATGATATATTTACCGGAATGGAAGATCAAATTGCCGAATTTGATGGATTAGCAGCAACTTGGTCTTTTACTATACCAACTAATGGAACATCAATAAGAGTTGATAATGAAGACAACTCTATTTATAGATATGAAGGTGATTATAATACTGGTTCTTGGATTAAAGAATTATTAGCTCAAATAAGATATTTAGATGCTACTACATCAAATGCTGGTTTAAGCTATTCAGCAACATCTACACCTTTATTTGACGCATATAACAAAGAAATGATTTATCTTATTTCTTTTGGTGCAACTAATTCAATTGGAACGGCTTCTTTATCAGTTAACAATTTAGAACACGTTACACTTAAAAAAATTGCTGCTACTTCTGGTGTTGTAAATCTTGAGCCTAACGATTTAAAAGTTGGTGGTGTTTATAGTGTTAGTTATGATGGTACTTATTTCCAAGTTAATTTAGGTGGTGGTGGTGTAGGTAGTTTTATCGAAAATCCAGGTGATTATAGAATTTTAACAGCTACTGGTACATCTAATAATCAAGCAATAGCAAACTCAAACTTAACTTTTGATGGTACTACATTGGGTATAACTGGGTCTAATATATCTGGTAATTTAATATATGCTTCAGCATCATCAACTGACACACTAATTAATATAACTCAAAATGGATCAGGTGATTCATTAATAGTTAATTCAAATAACTCAACATTTGTAATTGATTCAAATGGAAATGTTGGTGTTGGTACTCAATCAACAAATAACAAATTAGAAATATTTGGAACCGTTTCGACTTTTGGATTTCAATTAAAAAACGGTGGTACTGAAGGATACTTCTTAGTATCAGATTCTAATGGAATTGGTACATGGACGGCATCTTTCCCAGGAGCTACGGGAGCTACCGGGTCATCCGGAACATCTGGAACATCAGGTACAAGTGGTGAACAAGGTACATCAGGTACAAGTGGTGGTGGATCTGCTGGTACATCAGGTACTTCAGCCTTAGGATCATCTGGAACATCAGGTACAACTGGTGCTCCCGGAGAGACTTTAAGTCCTCAAGGTGTCGAGGCTTCATATTCGTCATTAACTCAAAGTGTTGGTACTGTAAATACAATACCAACACCTGGATTTCTAGATACTTACATTGTACAAGATACTGCTAGTTTATGGATTTATGATCCAACTTCAACAGCGGCTAACTCAGAAGGTTGGGTTGATATGGGTTCAATTCAAGGTCCAGCTGGTTTAGATGGATCTGCTGGAACTTCAGGTACAAGTGGTAGTCAGGGTACATCTGGAACATCAGGTTCTAATGGAACATCTGGAACATCCGGAACTCAAGGTACATCCGGTACAAGTGGTGAGAATGGAACAAGTGGAACTTCTGGTTTACATGGATCTACTGGTACATCTGGAACTCAAGGAACATCTGGAACTCAAGGAACATCTGGAACTCAAGGAACAAGTGGGACTCAAGGAACATCCGGAACATCTGGTTTAAACGGATCTGCTGGAACACAAGGAACATCTGGAACAAAAGGAACAAGTGGAACAAGAGGTTCATCAGGAACAAGTGGATCATCTGGGTCACAAGGTAATTCAGCTGGTATTCAATATAACTATGCTACTAGCACCACAAACTCAAATCCAGGCGTAACCAATTTGAGACTTTTGAGTAACTCACTACCAACAGTTGGAACTATATTAATAAGTATTATTGATTTAAATTCAATAGATGAGTCTGCTTGGTTATCTTCTATGACAACTGGTTATTTAACTATTAGAGGTAACTCAAATGATTCTACAAATTCAGCGGTTTTTTATATATCAAATGTTTCTTTACAGACTAGTTCACCATTTAACTACTACTCATTGACAGTTGATACTACATATACATCTGGTAATTGGAATTTCGCCTCAACTGATATTGTTGTTTTAAACTTTTCTAAAACTGGTGATGGTACATCAGGAACAAGTGGTTCTGCTGGAACAAGTGGCTTAAGTGGCTCAGCTGGGACAAATGGTACTTCTGGATCATCTGGAAATCAAGGAACATCTGGTACAAGTGGTGGTGGATCTGCTGGTACACGTGGAACATCCGGTACAAGTGGTGGTGGATCTGCTGGTACACGTGGAACATCCGGTACAAGTGGTGGTGGATCTGCTGGTACACGTGGAACATCCGGTACAAGTGGTGGTGGATCTGCTGGTACAAGTGGTTTATTATTATTGACTGGATCTACCGATAATGGTATTATTACATTAAATGGTACTCAACCAAATGCTACAGTAGAACAGTATTTAAAATATGACGGAACTACATTCACGGTTGGTAATGCAAGTGGTAATTTTTTCCAAGCTGGTAATGATACAATTATAATAGGTCTAACACCATCTTTATATGCTACTAAAGGAACTGTTATAGGAGTTGGTACTACAAATATCTTTTCTGTCGCAACAGCATCATATACTAGTATGTTTTATGAATATTATATTAAAAATGGAACTAATTTAAGAGCGGGTAATATAGTAGCGGTTTGGACAGGAAGTAGTATTCAATTCACCGAAACATCAACTATGGATATAGGTAATACCACAACTGGTGTAAATGCTTTTACATTCTCAGCTGTATTATCAACACCAAATGCAGTTTTACAAGGAATTTCATCATTGACAAATTGGGAAATTAGAACAATAATTAGAGCAATTTAAACATTTTGGAATAAAAGAAGTTTATGAATTTAATATATACTTTAACTTATTTTGGAAAGTGAAAAAATTGAGTTATTGTAAATGGGTAATGAATTCTTTGCTAGAAAAGGTCTAGCGCTTGGTACAGCTTCCGAAACAGCAACAGATAACCGAATATTAATATATGGTGCTGATGGTGTTCTAAAATATAGAACTGATATATCAGGTACGGGTACATCCGGTACATCCGGTACTCGTGGTACATCCGGTACATCCGGTATTCAAGGTACATCCGGTACTCGTGGTACATCCGGTACATCCGGTATTCAAGGTACATCCGGTACTCGTGGTACATCCGGTACATCCGGATCACAAGGGCCTTCTTCCGGTCTTCTTTATAACTTTATTTCATCTGGTACAATGGCTGATCCAGGTGTTAGTAATTTTAAACTAATAAGAACATCATCATTCTCAAATGTTACTAATATTTATATAAATGAGATTGATAATTTATCTGTTATACAAACATCTTATTTATTTGGTATAGGTGTAGGCGATTATATAATTATAAGAGGTAATGATAACTCAACAACAAACTTTGGGATATTATATGTAACATCAAAAACTGATGTTGGATCTTATTGGGATTTTGGTGTTAGTGTTATATCCGGTAATTGGAATTTAAACTCATCATACTTATGTTCTATATCTATACAATTTTCCGGTACATCTGGTAGCCAAGGAACATCCGGAACATCTGGAGTTAAAGGTACTTCTGGTACTTCAGGAACCTCCTTATTAGTAGCCGGTGTTCAAAATCAAATACAGATTAATAATGGTTTAGGTGGATTGGGTCAATTTGGATTGATGGATTCGACTAGGGGTTCAATTCTTATAAACAATAGTAGTCCAATAAACACAACCGGATTGGATAATACATTTATAGGACATCAATCTGGTTGTGGTAACACAACCGGATTTAGTAATATATTCATCGGATCTCTATCTGGTTCTAATAATATAACCGGTTTTGAAAATATATTTATTGGTACTAAGTCAGGTTGTAGTAATACCTTTGGTGATAATAACTTATTCATTGGTAGTAATTCTGGTTGTAGTAACACAACTGGTAGTTATAACACATTTATAGGTAATTACTCAGCTAATTGCAACACAGTACAAATAGCTAACACTTATATTGGTGCTTTTACTGGTGCTGAATTACAAGGTCAATTCAATACTTTAGTTGGATATATTTCTGGTGGAGGTGGGGGGTTAATAAACGCCACTAGTTCTTACAACACATCACTAGGTGCAGCGTCTGGTGGATCTATATCATATGGTATTGGTCAAAATACATATATTGGATCTTTTGCTGGATACTCAGATTCATATGGATTTTCAAGTGTCATGATTGGATTTTGTTCAGGTGCTTGTACTGGTGTATCATCAACAAATTTATTTATAGGTGCTTATAGTGGGGGTGGTAATAAGTATTCATGTCTAAATACATTTGTAGGATATCAAACCGGTGGATCTTTTAACCCAAATCCTAATTCACAGAATGCAACAAATTCACAAAAATGCAACGTGATATTTGGTCATCAATCTGGTTTTTTAAGTTTTTATTCCTGTGATAATACATATTTGGGATTTAGATCTGGTTATTCGGGAACACAATCATCATTTAATACATTTATAGGTTTTTGTTCAGGATATTCCAATATTATAAACAGTAATACATTTATTGGATATCTATCGGGTAATAAAAATACAATTGGATCTTCTAATTCATTTATCGGTTATAAATCTGGGAGTGAAAACACAACAGGATCTTTCAACACTTTCATTGGATATCAATCAGGTATGTGTAATTTAACCGGGATTGCTAATGTATTTATAGGACACTGTACTGGTGGTAGTAACACAGCAGGTGAAAGAAATACATTTATTGGCGTTAACGCTGGAGTTTCTAATACGGTCGGAATTTGTAATACTTATATTGGTCAAGGTGCTGGTTATAGTAATACAACAACTAGCGAAAATATCTATATTGGTACATTATCCGGTTTTTCTAGTAATGGTGCGTCAAATACGATATCAATGGGTGTTAGAGCTGGGTATTTTACATCTGGTTCTGATAATATATTTATAGGTAATTGCTCTGGTTATGATAATAATATTGGTTTTAGTAATGTATATATTGGAAAATTATCCGGTTTCAGTGGAACCCAATCGTCTCAAAATACATTTATTGGTGTTTGCTCTGGTTATAATAACAAAACTAGTACCAATACATTCGTTGGATTTTGCTCCGGATCTTCCAACACATCAGGTTCAAATAATACATTCATTGGTAATCTTAGTGGTTCTACTAACGTAACTGGTTCAAATAATACATTTGTTGGTAATCAAGCGGGTTTCAGTAATACAACTGGACATGAAAATACATTTGTTGGTAAATCGAGTGGTTACTATAATGTTTCTGGTGAATGTAATACTTTTATTGGAGCAGATGCTGGTTATTGTAATACTACTGGTCGAAGAAATACATTTATAGGTACTTGTGCAGGATGTTGTGCTAATGGACTTGATAATACGTTTATTGGATATCATTCTGGTAAGTCAGCGATAAATAATGGTGGTTGTGGTACTGATAACACATTTGTAGGATCTTGTACAGGTCCAGTTAATACAACTGGTGAATTAAATACATTCATTGGTTCTGGTACTGGTTATTCAAATACATCAGGTAGATTAAATACATTCTTAGGTACTAATGCTGGTTTTGAAAATACCACTGGTTTTGAAAATACTATTGTTGGTGTACAAGCAGGACAGTATAACACAATTGGAAATTATAACTCATTCTTTGGTGTTTATGCTGGATGGCAAAATACAACTGGTATATCAAACACATATATAGGTTGGGCATCGGGTGCATCAAATGTTTCGGGTCAAGGTAATACATTTATTGGTGAATCATCTGGTTATGGTAATACAAGTGGTATTTATAATACATTTATCGGATATTGCTCTGGTTTTGTTAGTGAAACTGGTGATTATAATACATTTGTAGGTGTTAATACTGGTTGTGTTAATACAGACGGATGTAATAATACATTTGTAGGATATGCTGCTGGTAGAGCAAATACAACAACCGGTAACACATTTGTTGGTGCTTTTTCTGGTTTATCCAACACAACTGGTGTAGGTAATACATTTATTGGTAATAGTTCTGGTTATAATAATACAAGTGGTCGTGGAAACGTATTTATTGGAAACAATGCCGGATATTGTAATTGTAATGATGCTAATTTTAATACATTTGTTGGTGGTGAAGCTGGTAAAAATAATTTATTCTCTTGTGCTCACACATTTGTTGGATATGCAGCTGGTTATTGTAATACAACTGGAGCAAACAACACATTCTTGGGTAGAGCGGCTGGTTACTATAATACAACCGGTGGTAACAACATATTTATTGGTGAATGTACTGGTCTAAATCAAACAACGGGTAGGTTTAATACATTTATTGGTACGTGTGCTGGTATCAGTGGTAATTACTCATGTGCTATTGCAATTGGTATGAGAGCTCAACCAAGTGTAGATGGTCAATTAGCTTTAGGTTCATCACTTTATCCATTAGCCACAGCTGTTTCGGCTGGTGCGATTGCTGGTTACATATGTACAAATATAAATGGTACTAACTATAAGATACCTTATTATGCAGTTTAATAAATAAAAAAAAATAAAAATAAATTATGTCAATTATTAATGTACAAAACAAAGAAGTAGTAACTACTCAAACAATTTCACAAGTTGAAATTTTAGAAGGAAATATTCAATTAGGTCAATCAGTTAGATTTCCTGTTAAATTATTGGATGCGAGTTCAAAATTAATTAGTATTGAGTTTGTTGAAGTTTCTGGTGATGATTACGCATCTTGGGGAACTGATGATACTTATATCAATAACTTAGTTTTAACTACTTTGGGATTAACAGCTTCAGTTTAATAAACATTTTAAACTACTCAACATATAAGTAATATGTTTGAGAAACCATTAGGTGGTACAGAATTGATGTATAATGAGTTGATATCAAGAGTACCCAAAGAATTATTAGATAAAATAAGCATATTTAATTATGTTCCAAATGCTGATCCCAGTAAACATATGGTTTACTGGAATCAGCTTTCTTATGACCAAGAAGCTGTTCAATTTCTTCAACATGAACAAAATATTAATTTAATTAATAATTTTATTTTTGTGAGTAATTGGCAAGCAGAACAATTTAGAAAAATTTTCAAAGTTCCTGGTCAAAAAACTCATGTCTTAAAAAATGCACACTTAGGTGTTTTTCCAAAAAAAATAACAAAAAAAGAAAAATTAAAAATTTGTTATACATCAACACCTTGGAGAGGATTAGATGTTTTGCTTTTAGCGTGGGAGATCTTAAATCCACAAGATTGTGAATTACACGTTTTTTCTTCTTGTAAAATTTATGGTACTGATTTTTCTAAAAATGATAATCAGTATGAATTTCTTTATGATTGGTGTAAAAGATTGCCAAATGTAGTTTATAGAGGGTCTATACCGAATGATGAATTAAGAAAAGAATTACCGGAATTTGACATTCTAGCTTATCCGTCAACATTTGAAGAAACTTCTTGTGTTGCTGTTATTGAAGCTTTAGCAACTGGTTTAAGAGTTGTTACATCATCAATTGGTGCTCTTCCAGAAACTTGTGAAGGTTGGGCTAGAATGTACTCTTATATTGAAGATAGAGAACAACACGGTCAATTTTTTGCTAAAGTTTTAGCAGAAGAGATTGAAAAAATGAAATCTGGTGATTTAGTAGAACACCTAAAAACTCAACAAGAAGTTTATTCTAAAAACTGGAGTTGGGAAACAAGAATTAAAGATTGGAATAACTTTTTCAAATCAATTGGTTGGAAAGAACAAAATGATAATTCACTGAAACAAATTTCTAATTATTTTACACCACAATCTATACTTGATATTGGTGCTAACGTTGGGCAATTTTATTTAAATTGTAAAAGTATTTATCCTGAAGCTAAATATCATTTAGTAGAAGGTAATCCAATGTGTGAAAGTAAAATAAAAGAGTTTGGTGAAGATTATTCAATTGTACTTTTAAGTGATGATGTTAAAGAAGTTGACTTTTGGATGAGAACTGATGATCCATACGCAACTGGTAATTCAATCTATAAAGAAAATACTCAGTATTATAATAATTCTTTATCAGTTAAAAAACAAACAAAAACATTGGACTCATTATTTGAAAATAAATCATTTGATTTAATTAAAATTGATACACAAGGTTCTGAATTAGATATTTTAAAAGGTGGTAAAGATTTGGTTAATTTAGCTAAGGGAATCATTATGGAAGTTTCATATTCTCAATATAATGATGGTTCTCCATTGTCAGAAGAAGTTATCGAATACATGAATAATATAGGATTTACTAAAGTTTCTATTATTGAATCTATAAATCATCCAGAAACAGGAGCTCATATACAAGATAATGTTCTTTTCATAAAAAATAATTTGTTATAATGGATAAATACGTTGTACTTCATATTGAAGGTGGTATTGGAAAAAATGTAATTGCTACAGCTGTTATTAGAGCAATTCAAAAAAAGTATAAAAATAGAAAGATAATCGTTTTAACTGCTTATCCAGATATTTTTGAATTAAACCCAAGAGTTCATAGAGCATATCAATTTGGTCAAACTCAATATTTTTACCAAGAGTATATTGAAAATAAAGACACTATTGTTATGTCACATGATCCTTATAGAGAAAGTGATTATATTTACCGAAAAAAACATCTTTCTCAAATCTGGTGTGATATGTATGGTATTGAATGGGATGGAGAACAACCAGAACTTTACTTTACACAATTAGAAGCTGAGTTTGTTCAAACACTTATCAATAAAGATAAACCAATATTCTTAATCAATGCTTTTGGTGGAGCTGTTAATCAACAACATAAGTACTCTTGGGCGAGAGATATTCCACCAGTTTTAGCACAAGATATTGTTGATGAGGCATCTAAATATTATAGAGTTATTCAAGTAAGAAGAGAAGATCAAATTGCTCTTAAAAATTGTGAATATTTATCATTAAGTATTAGACAATTAGCTTTAGCACTTCTTCAATCTGATAAGAGATTATTAATTGATTCTTATTTACAACATGCGGCAGCTTCTTTAAATCTACCATCTGTTGTACTTTGGAGTTGTAATTCACCAAAAGTATTTGGGTATAAAATACACACAAATATCTCTTCTAAATTTCAAGCTGCTAGTTTAAAAAATTCTTTATATGAAGCTTATGATATATCAGGTGATCCTATTCAATTAGCTACACCACCTGGTGTGATGTTTGATAAACAACAAATATTAAAAGCACTTAACTTTGACACTACACTATTAGAAGTTGAACATAAAAAAGAATTAGAAAACGTATGAAAAAAGAAGTAATATTAATAGCCTTATTAACATTTAGAGATTCGGTTAATGTTAGTTTCTTATGGTGGTTAGATAACATAAGAAAGTTAAATAATGATCCAAACCATCCAAGAACATATGAAGTTATGTATGTCCCTGGTTTAAGACCAGTTGCTTACGCTAGAAACGTGGCAATTACAAACTTCTTAAATAATAAGACTGCTGATAAATTGTGGTTTATTGATGATGATTTAGTACCAACCGAAACAGCTCTAAATATTTTTAATTCAGATGCTGATATTGTTTCAGGACTTTACTATCTTCTTTTAATGGAAGGCTCAAGACCTACACTTAGTTCAGCCATTTATCAAAAAGATGGTGATGAAAATAACCCAAAAGGATTTCAAGCAATTAATCCAAAAAACTATAAAGGCCAAAGTCAAATTATTCCAATTGATGCGGCTGGTACTGGTTCACTACTAATTAGTAGAAAAGTTGCTGAAGATCAAAGAATGATGTTGAGTAAGAAGTATGTTTCAGCTGATGGTAAACCAACCGAATTGGGTGATGATGAGGCACTTCCAATTTTTAGAACTCTTTCTAAAGCAAATGGTTCAGAAGAAAGATCAGAAGATATTGATTTTGTTTGGAGAGCTAAAGAATTAGGTTATAAAGTAGAAGCTGTATTAGATGCGAGATTTCTACATAAAAAAGAAATGTTAGTTGACTGGTCAGTATGGCAAGTTAACGGTGAAATTAGTTAATATGGAAAAAAGTAAAGGTGGTATTGGTGTAACGTCAATTTTATTTTTAATATTCTTAACTTTGAAATTGACTAATAATATTGATTGGTCTTGGTGGTGGGTTACTTCACCAATTTGGATACCAGTTTGTATTGTACTTATTGTATTTTTATTTGCTTTTCTTTTCTTTTTTGGATGGGCAGTTATACTTCTTTCAAGAGGAGTTGATGCTGATACAATCAGAGAAAAGTTTAAAAATATAGCAGATATTAAAAACGAAAAACCTCAACAATAGTTGAGGTTTTTTTATTAGATAACTTCTTTAATTACTTCACTGACAAGTTTTCTATCTACTGGTAGAGTAGAGAACTCTTTCATAATTTGTCCGATATTAGTGATACCCGCTAATTTCAACTCAGTTACCTTAGCAACAATATCTTCTTTAGATAACTGTTTTGGTAAATAAGCTTCGATAATAGCTAATTCCATTTTAGCAATTTCACCACCTTTTTCGATAGTTTCTTTTAGTGATTTAACTGTTTTGTTAAGAATTTTTGTCACTTCTTCATCAGATAAAGAATCGACACCGGTATTCTTTTCAAGAGTTTGAATTTCACCTTTGATTACAGAAAGTAAGTTTTTTGATACTACGTCTTTTGCTTTAAACGCAGTCATGTAATCAGTACTGATTTTTTGTTTTAGTGTCATAATACTTATTTTTTAATTTAGACAAAATTAAGGATAAAAAATAAAACCACCAATTTTTTGGTGGTTTTTTATCATTTATTATATAATAAATAGTCTTTGTTATCATATATATTATCTCAAGGTAGAATTTGAATTTCACTAACTTTATTAAAGACTAAAATTTATTTATTAGCTACTTACTACAATAAAAATTATATAAAAAATGAGAGTATAAGTTTAATATATACTTTTATGAAATACCTTAAATATAGACAAAGTTTTTTAAATGAGAAATTTGAATCTCAATTTTTAACAAAGACAACTGGGTGGTTATCTAAAATGAAATTAAATAGCAAACCTTTTATTGAAGATTTAAAGAAAATATGTGAAAATAATTCAATTCCTTTAAGTTCTATAACTGATAACTTTTTTGATGTTAATATATTAGCCAATAAAGCTATTAAGATGAGAGCACCAGAAGATTCGGTTAATCATACTTGGGCTATTAAATTTTGGTTTTCCGCAACTGATGGTTATAAAGGATTTAGTGTTACTCCGAATAGAAGTGGAGAAAGAGTTAAAAGTAAAAGTGAGAGTAGAAAATTTGAACCATTTGAACCAGAAGAAATTTCTCTATTAAAGGAGAAAGCGGTTGACTCCGCTTCCCAGTTAATAGGTGTCGATTTAACAAAAGGAGAATTAAGTATAGTTGATAATGATTATGTTAAAAATCTACATTTAAAAACAGGTGATATTATAGCCTTTTATAGTTGTAGTGGTGATATAAATTATAGTAGAGACTATTCTTATCACTTAAATTGGGCTAAAATTTTCTCATCTCATGATGAATATGGTCGTTTTAGATCATATGTTGCTTATGGTAAAAATCTTAGTGGTGGATCTGCTGATTATTATTATGATGAAAACGGTGTAGAATATGCTAGTGTAATTGATCATTTATATAGTAATGTAAGTGATAGAGAACGTAATTATATAGGATCTTGGATTTTATCTGAGAGTGGTGTTGGTTTACAAAGTGATAATTACAAAGTACATCTTTATAAACATACAAGTGAAGATTTACATGTTGTTGGTGATTCTCCCAAAAAAGCTGAGAATGAAGATCCTAATACTTGGAACTTGAGTGTTCGTAAAGATATTAATAGTCTTAGAACTTTTGAAATACAAAAGTATGATAGAAGTGATGAAAAAAACAAATCTATTTATAAAGAAGATTTAGAAGATTCAGATTTTGCTATAATATTTTACATAGATGAGTTTCTCCCACAGATGGAAGGAGACTTAACAAGTATTAGAAAAGAAAGAATTGAGAGTAAATCCGGAGCTACTGCTTTAATGAGTAATGAAGAAATTAAAAAGATTAATGTTGATAAAAGACTTGATTATTTAGTTGACAAAATGAAAATAGATCAAAATCTTAAAATCGATGAAATGTCTAATCTAAAATCAATCTTGTTGAAAATATTGAAAGATGATTATGTTATTATTACACTATTTAGAGGTTTTAATGCGAGTATTATAAGTGGATTTTATTACTTTTTTGATGGTCTTGAAAGTATTGAAAAACTGCAAAATGAAGAACAACTGAAAAATTATGTTGAGAGTTCACTTCAATCAATTAAAGAACAATATAGAAAATTATTAGAGGATTATCAATCAACCACTCCTAAGTTTAAGAATTCATATGAGTTAATAATGAAATCTGATAACGAAAAGTTAAAAGAAGTATTTGAAAATATATTGAGAATTGGTAAAAAATTTACAACTAAAATTAGATCCAGAGAAATAGTAAATCTTTATGATATTTCAATTATTATTAGTAATCTTCAAAATATTCACAATATACATGATACTAATAGATTATCATACAGAACCATAAGAATTATGGAGGAATTTAGATACAGCGATGAAGTTGAGAATATGATGCGTAATTTTGATGATGATGATTATAATAAATCAATGAAAGGTATTAAATTCATGGAAAGAATGATTGATCTTATATAGATTTAATATCTTCTATTTTATAATCTAATTCAATTAAAAGTAACTGACATTCAACTTTTAATTGAATTAGTTTATCTACATCAACCTCTTCTAATATAGACCTACTTATTGATTCCATTTCATCTAAAATAGTTTGTCTAATCTTATAAAGATCTTCTAATACATCTTCCTTTATCTCTAATAAGATAGATTTATAAAAAGGATTTTTTGTTAAATCTTCTCTGTAAAAATCAACACTAAATCCTTTAACTATCTTTTCAATATTTGAAATGATATCTTCCTCAGTATTAGACTGATTTAATTCTTTAAGTATTTTTTGATATTCATCAAAGTTTTTACCCATTATCTAAAATTCATTTCTCTTTTAGCATCTCTATCAATATCCCTTTGTTTGATATCTTGCTTTTTATTCCAAAGTTTCTTACCTTTACAAACACCAATTTTCAATTTCAATCTGTTATTTTGAATGAAAATACCTAATGGTATAATAGTAGTTCCTTTATCTTGTATAAGTCTATCTATTTTAGCGATCTCTTTCTTATGTAATAATAATTTCTTTTCACGATTTTCATCATGAACTTCAATTTTATGAGACCATTTGTAACGAGAAACTTTTAAGTTTTTAATCCATAACTCACCAGACTTAAAGTAAGCATACGAATCAACTAAGGTAACATCACCTCTTCTGATAGATTTAACTTCACTACCTGTTAAAATAATACCGCAATCAAATTCTTCAATTACATCAAACGAATATCGAGCCTTTCTATTACTTACTATCATATATTTTTTATACAAAAATAAACAAAAGTTTTATAAGGGGCTACATTATTTAATATATAAATAATGAAAAAGTGTAAATGGTGTAATAAAGAATTGGTTGATAAAAGATCTGACTCTCTTTTTTGTAGAAGATCTTGTAAAGGAATGTTCAGTAGAAAGAAAAAAATAGAAAATGAAAAAAGAGATAGAAAAGTTTAAGTCTATACACGGTGATGCTTATGACTACTCATTAGTTAATTATATTAACAATATAACAAAAATAGAGATAATATGTAAGATTCATGGCGTTTTTGAACAAACACCACATCATCATAAACGAGGTGGTGGTTGTGGTAAATGTACAAAGGGTGCGCCATCTTTATCAAAGGATGATTTTATCAAAAAGTCGGTTAGTAAACATGGTAATTTATATGATTACTCATTGGTGAATTATATTAATAATAGGACTAAAGTCGAGATAATTTGTACTAAACACGGAATTTTTAACCAAACTCCACAATCACACTTAAATGGTAGTGGATGCTCAATGTGTAATGTGAAATGTATAAAAAATGATGAATTAATAAAAAGATTTAATGATAAACATAATGGTTCTTATACTTATCTCCTCTGTGAAGAAAGATATAAATTGTCGGACTTTATAGATATCAAGTGTGAAATTCATGGTGTGTTTACACAAAGAATATCAAACCATCTTGTATCTGGTTGCCAGAAATGTGGTGGATTTGTATATGATAATGATGATTTTGTAGATAAATCGATTAAAGTACATGGTGATAAATATGATTATAGTTTATCAGTATATAAAAACTTCAAAACTGATGTTAATATAATATGTAAAAAACACGGAATTTTTAAACAAAAACCTTATTTACATACATCTGGATCAGGTTGTGCTAAATGTAATGAGTCAAAAGGTGAAAAGATTATATCTTGGTTTTTGACTAAAAAAGGTATAAAATATGAAACACAAAAAACTTTTGATGATTGTGTTTATAAGAAAAAATTAAGATTTGACTTCTATTTACCCGAATATAATACTTGTATAGAATATAATGGTATTCAACATTATGGAGAAGTTAAAGCTTTTGGAGGACATTCTTATTTATTAGATATTAAAACTAAGGATAATATAAAAGTTAATTATTGTAATAATATGAATATAAATTTAATAGTGATAAAATATACAGATTTTGAAAATATATCTAACATAATTAGTAATTATATATCATTATAATTCATTTAATGAAAATGTTTCGTTATCCGCTCCAAATCTATTTTTCATTAGTTTAGCAACTCCCTTATCAATCATAAAAGCCAAATCAGCAATATACATACTTCCACTCCCTCCCTTTAAATTTTGAGATGGTGTTACTTCTAATGAAGTGTATGTTGGTGCAGTAAAAATTACTTTTAATCCACATTCTACACACTCACTTCTTAACTTTTCAACTATTTGATTTAATTGTATTGATTTATATACATCACTTTTTTGTAAATGTGGTAAATCGTTGTAATCAATCAATATGTATTTAAAGTTTATTTTTGATAAATCTTCCGAATCATTTAGAATAGAATCTAATCTAATATCTCTTATCTTTTGTTTAAGACTACCATTAAAAGAAAAAGATGGATCTATTTCTCTTAAATCAATATATGATAATTTAGAAATAAATTCATTTTTTAAATTTTTATCATTTGAAGTATATCCAATTGTAGTAAAGTTAGATTGATCTACTAAACTATATAAATACTCAATTGATTTCATAAAAATTAATTTAAATGGTTATTAATTAATTCTTCTATTTTTTCTTTTGTTACATTTCCTGTATTTCTCTCAACTATTTCACCATCTTTATAGACAAGTAAAGTTGGAATATTTCTTATTCCTAATTCTCTAATTAAGTCTTTGGCTCCATCAGCATCTAATTTACCAACACTTAAACCCTTTTCTTTGTACTCTGAAGAAATTTGATCTACTAAAGGACCAACAACCCGACACGGTCCACACCACGTCGCTAGAACGTCAACTAATACCAAACCATTTTTAGTAAAAGACTCATAGTTTTGTTCATTTAATTCAGTAATATAAGCTATCATAATTTTATTTTATTTTTTATTTATATCATTTAAATATAAAAAAGTTTATTATACAAGGGAAGCACCACCATTTTAATAACTACCAGTTTATAAAATATGGAAAATTTAACTTGTGAAGTTGCTTATATCTATGGATTGGTTGATCCTAGAAATGATGAGATAAGGTATATTGGTAAAACAATTAATCCACATTCCAGATTAGAAAGTCATTTAATAGAGTCTAAAGATATAAATAAAAAAAATTATAGAGTTAACTGGTTGAGAAAATTAACATCAATTGGTTTACATCCCAAAATAACCTTTTTAAGAACATGTCCATCTCATGAATATGAGAAGTATGAGACTGAGTATATAAAAATTTATTCTTGTAATAGATTAACTAACTCTGATGAAACTGGACAAGGCAATACAAATCGCAAGAGAGAAGTTTTAGATAGACAATCTGAAAACTCTGGTAAAAAAGTATATCAATATGATTTAGATGGTAATTTCATAAAGGAGTTTAGAAGTGCGAGAACAGCCGCTTCTGAATTAAATCTAAATCATGGTAATATATCAAGATGTTGTAATGGTAAGTTTAAACACACAGGGGGATATATTTTTAGATATGAAATGAATAGTGATATAAAATTAGAAAACCCCAATGCTGTTAAAAAAATAGTCATTGAGGTTGATTATAATGGATTGGAAATTAATAGATGGTTATCTATTATGGATTGTTCAAGAGATACAAAATTAGATCAGGGTAATATTAGTAGAGTTTGTAATAATAAATTAAGAAGTATTAAAGGTAGATTTTTTAAATTTCTTTAATTTTATTCTCTAAGTTTAGAACTTTTCTAACTTTACCTTTAGTATCATTAACAATTTCTTTTCTAACCGATAATTCCAATAATAATTTCTCACTATCATCAATAATATCAGGCATTTTAAACCCCTCTTTTTCTAATAGAGAAATTGCTATAATTGGATCATCAGAAAACTCATTAAATAAAGTTTTAATTATATTTAATTGTTCTGATAGAGTGTAACCATTGAGTGAGTTTATTGCTCTTGTGTTCTCAACAAGTCTTTTAAGTAAATCTAAATCTTCTTTACTCGGTTGACAATCTATATAATCTTCTGTGTTAAAATTATAAGACTTCCATATTTTTTTAATCTCTTCATTTTCATAAACATTTCTTATATAGAATAAGAAGTTCTTACAAGTTTGAATAGATGTTATATCAGAGTCACTCCAATATTCAAATCCTTTATCAACCATGTTTATAACATCAAATAATACTTTTTCTTCTTTAACATATTTAACTGGTATCAATTTATATAACTTATCATCAGAATTAAACATAGTTTTTATATACATCTCATCATCTAAACACCTAACTATATTAAAGTAATTACTTAACTTATCTGAGTATTTTTCAAATATTTCATAATATCTTTCTTTAAACATTCTTTTTGAAACATCTGAGAAATAGTAACTATTACTGATTACATAAGACAGGATCTTATACTCAAATTCATCTAATTCACAACCTAATTCATCAGACTTTTTAATTATTCTGATAGCAGTATGTGATGGTGTGGTTAAGTTAACTATCTTCAATTCACCGGTTTTCAAGAAATTCTCAAACTCTTTAGTCCAATAAAATTTATCTTCATCAATTGAATAACCAACTGCTGTACAATTTATATCAAATGAGTCTATAATAAACTTTGGATCTTCGATATTTGAATCGTATTCTATAATATTAAATATTCCGTCTTTTTCAGACGATGCGATTGAATAGAAATTTTTTGTGTAAGTACTCCAGTTTATACCAGTATAATCTTCATAAGCTTTAATATCATCAACTTTATATCTATAAAGACTATCTCTATCAACATTAGAGAATTTATCTATTTTATTTCTAAAAATAAAAACATCAATATCATTTACAACTGCTTTTTTACCGGAAACTAATTCCCACGCAATATTAGCAATAGAACCACCAGCAATAAATCCTGTTTTTGGAATACCCCAAGTATCTTTAATTATTTGTAGAGCTGATCTACAAAGACTTTCTATATTCATTTTAAAAGTTTTATGAGTTTACTATCTCTTATTTCTTCTACTTTTGTGAAGAAACTTTTATCTATACAAAATTTATCAGCATGGATTTTAGAAGGGTTTTCAAATATCAGAAGTTTTTCTTCACCATCTTCAAAAGTATCCAAAACCATTAATTTTTGATTTCTATCAATACCAAATGACTCTAAAAGATTTTGACTGTCCTTTTTGAAAAGACGGTCAAAACCAGTACAGATAACTATATCACCAATATTAAAATCCATTATTTAACTGTATCAATACAATTTCTCCATCTACGACCTTCATAAACTTCATCAATTTTCTTAAAGTCGTTTTTAGTTTCACCAATAAGAATTGACCTACCATTTCTTATTTGTGATTTGATTGTACTTAGGTTTTTACCTAATTGATCAGAGATTTCTTTGTAAGACATTTTTCTAATCTCTCTCATTTCAATGACTGTTTTATATGGTTCTTTTAATTTAGATATTTGTTCTATCATAATAGAAGCCTTAATATCATTAGACTCATATAATTCTAAATTAGTTTGATAATCTTCAGGTATAAAATCTTTCATTGTTGTACCTTCATCATCATACTCTGTATCAAGAGATACATTTCTTTTATCATTTTTGATTGCTTGAAGAGCAAGATTTTTAGCTATAGTGAATAGCCAAGTTGAAAATTGAGCTTTTTCATCATCATACTTATCAATCTTTTCAAAAGCTGTTAAGAACGAATCTGTTGCTATGTCTTCTGTTTTTTGAGGATCATTACACATTTTAGAAGTGTAATAAATTAATTTTGGATAATACTTTTTGTAAAGAGTTGAAAAATCTTTACCTGTTTTTTCTACGAAAAACTTTTCTTGTTCTGAGAATAAAATGTTTTCTTTCATAATTGCCGTTAAAATTTTATTGACTGCCGTCATTGCCTTATATTTATTCATAACTTAATCCCCTCTATGAGAAGACCAAGTAATATTATACTTATTTATTTATAAAAAGTTTACTACTTTTATAAATTTTTTTGTATATTAACGGACATATTTAGTCTTAGCAGTCATTGTGTTTAAATTCACAATTATATTATAATCCCAACCAGTAAAGGTTAATTTATTATCATCTTCATAGTATCCATTTGACTGATAAACGTTTAGAAAGTAAATTTTCTCATCTTTCTTAATTAAGAAAGAGTCTTCATTTTCAAAAACTTCAATACCATTATCGAGAGTTTCAACTTTCTTAAATCTCATAATTTCATTTTCATTGAAATCATATTCTTTTTGATAATCAAAAATCTCATTAAATGAGTCTTTTTCAATTTCCAATAAATTAATATTATCATCTTTTTTCAAGTTGATAATATTTGGGTTGTTCACTTCTTTTGGTGTAATAGCATTATCACCAACTGGGACATAATCATCCCAACTATCAAAATCTAGCTCCATTTTATTTTGTTTTTAATTAATTCCTAAATCACCTAATTTTTCATCTCTTCTTTTTGAAATAATCATTGAATAAACTTTTCGTAAAAAGTCATCAAAATGATCATCTTCCATTACTCCATCAGATATAGATACATCTAAATCTTTTTCCATTTTCATAATAAGATCTATAACGTCATAAATATCAATATCTGTAAGATTATTTATATCATATCCAATCTCTTTTATTTTGGATTCAATATCATACTTTTTATCCACTATTAACTCAACCAATTCATCAACGGTCTCAATTAATCTTATTTCAGATCTAGTATATGATTGTACTGTTACCTCATGAGGACCATTTTTGAGTTTATTAAGCTCATCAATGTTTATATTGATATTTGGTGGATTTACACTCATTATTTATGAAAATGTATTTTTGGTATTGTTTTGATAATCTCTACTGTGTGAGTGATGATGTTCTCATTATCCATGTGTTCAAAATGGTCGAAAACAAGTTGTTCAGCTTGTCCAATCCCATCAGCCTCAACTAAAACAACGGTCGAATATTTTTCAATTGTTCCTAATTGGTGGTGCTCCTCAACTACATTGATAGCAACCGTGTACTCATTGTGTGTCATATTACTTAATTTAAAATTTTATCTATTTTTTCGTCTCTTATCTCACCAATGAAATGAGAAAGCATAGTATTTATATCCGAGTCAATAAGATGTCGGTTCGATAAAATACTCATTTTATTTATATATTCAAAGAAATTAAACTGATTTCTCTTAATATCTTCTAAGTCTATATCTAATTTATCACAATCCGAAAAAAATGAATTTTTATAATCTGGATAAATATTATTTACATATTTTTCTGATATACTCAATTTTCTACCAGTTATAACATCTTGTGGACTTTTATTCACAAACTCGTTTGTTATTATATCATTTAGTGACTTACCAACTTCTATATAACCAATCTCACCATTAAGAATAACTGAATAGAAATATCTAGTTCCAATACTCTTAACTTTAGATGCGATTTTAGAATTATCAAATTCTCTTTTGTAAAGCCAAATTTTATTTGATAGTTTACCATCTAAATCATAGTATATTTTACTATCAATATAGACGTATCTTGTCGATATATTCAAGTCAAAACTCTGACCGTTCCATATCGGTAAGATCCTAAACTCTTGATTATTTTCAATTTTAAATTTCATACTAATTATCAAAAAAGAAACAACATCTAACAAAAGATGGATTTGTATCCAACTTACTCATTTTATCCAAAGTGGATTTAAAATTTGGAAAATCAGTCCAATCATACTCTAATAACTCTTTTAAAGTAAAGTATGAGTGTGAGTGACCGTCACCATTCCATTGTTCACACATATACTTATATCCAAAAGAAGCATCTTTTGGAATTCCTCTTGGATCTGAGATAGCATTATATTCTCCGTAACCTCTAACATCAGCTAATATTGAAAATAAAGAGTAGTTTCTACCAGAATAAAAACGTTCTTCATATAAGGTGTTCCAATACTCATTAAATCCATCAGTTTCTATCTCCCAACTATCAGCAGATACCCATCTAAAATGAGATGGACTTTCATCTAAAATCTGATTTAATCTCAAATCTCTTTCTTCTGAAAGATCTCTTGGACCTTCATAATCATTAGAATCTGTCCACCTCTCTACAAAAAAATGACAATCACACCCCACATTATTTATTTTTATAGTAATTTAACATATCTTGATATTTTTCATATTTTCTATCTAAATGAGTGGTTGTTTCATCATACAACCAATCTAAAACCTTAATTATTTGTCTATTACCTCTTAGATAAACTGAATATATCGACTTCATTTTTCTTAATTTAATATTAACATTATTTTTAGAAAGTATTAATTGTAAAGTCTTCATCAAATCATAAGAACCAACAATGGAAAAAGTATATCTTCTATAATTTTTATCCATTGAGTAAGTCAAACAACCATCACCATCAAAAATACCTTTTATAAAAAATCTATCAAATTCCGAATCTATATTTGGATAAGTAACAATTTTGCTTTTTCTCTTAACTAATCCTAAACAATCAACATCAGATAATAACTTTTTATCTTGTATTGTTAGATAAAAAATATCTTTACCGTTTATTATATTTTTCTTTTTTCTAACCGGCATATCACAATTTACATAAATTTTATCTCTCAATTTTTCCAAATGTCCCTCATCTTGTATATCCACTCTAATAAACTTACCACTATTATAACCATCAGCCATCAAAAAACCCAACCAATAAGCTTTATCTTCCGAATCTATTACTTCAAAATAATCTTTGTTTATCAAATATTTTCTATGAGTCTTTTTAACCTCAATATTATTAACTTTTAACCTGTTTGTTATAGTAGCGACATCAACATTAAAAAGTCTTCCTATTTTACTAGCACTAAAATTCTCTTCGGTATAAAGTCTAATAATCTCTTTTTCATCAATTTGTTTTTTCTTTCCCATATCTTATATATTAAGATATGGGTTGTTCATTTCACCTTACCTTAGAATTATCTATTTGATACTATCTATTATTTTAATAGATCCTCTAATTGTTCAACAGTAATAACTTCTACTCCCAAATCAAGAGCCTTTTTCTCTTTAGAAGAACCAGAACCAATCGCTTTCATAACTAAGTGTGTTGTGTTTTTACTAACACTACCACCAATTTTACCACCACGAGATTCAATAACCTCTTCTAATTCTTTTCGACGAACTCCTGTGAATACAAACTGCTTACCTTCTAAGTCATTAGAAACTTGTACTACTTCAACTTTCTCAGAAATAGTAACTGGTAAATCAGAAATAAACTCGAAGAACTTATCATAATTATCAACATAAGTTTTAGCAGAAATCTCAGCAAATCCTTCAATTTCCATAACTTTTCCAACAGTAGGTTTTTCATTGAAGTGTTCTAACAGAGCTAACTTTTTACTTCCTAATCCAGAGAAGATGCCAGTAGCGTGTTGTAATTTAGATAATTGAACACCAGTGATAGACTTTTGAATTGAGTCATAAACAATTTTAGCTTTACGTTTACCAAAACGATCAATCTTTTCTAAGTTTTCTACTTTAAGATTTAAAATATCTTTAATAGTTTTATAACCAGCATCCCACAATTGTGTGATAACACCTTCTGAAACATTATCAGCTTCTAATATCTCAAAGAAAGCGATATTCTTTTTTAATTTTTGCTCTTCTGTTTCAGTTAATGTGATTAACTCAATACCAGCCTCATTCCAATCAATCTCAACACCTTCGATAGTTGGTAAAACAAATTCAACTGTTTCTAATACGTCAGCAATAATTGGAATAACCATACCACTACGTTTAACAACAACTTTAGCACCAACTCCCAATCCCATATCTTTTACGAAACGAGCGTTATTACCAGTTACATTAGATACAGTAACTCCGTCTAATTTAACAGGTTTGATATGTAATACCGGTTTTAATAAACCTTGTTTAGAAATATTCCAAGTAATACCAATTACTTCTGTTTCAGCTGATTGCTCGAAACTTGGGTGTTTGAATGCTCTTGCGAATACTGGGTTACCTGATGAAGTTTCACGACCTAATGATGATTGTGTTGCTAAGTTATTTACCTCTAAGATAATACCATCAATCTCATATTCTTCAGACCATTCTTTAAATAAAGAGATAAGTAATTCTTCTGTTAAATCTAAAATGCCACAAACATGATAAGGTACTTTTACTTTTTGATTCTCATTTAATTCATCTAATATTTGTTGTTTAGTGGTGAAATGATTTCTGAATTTTGATGATGGAATAGCACCATATTTAATAAAGTTACAATCTTTTAAAGCTTCTCTCGCATCTGGTGAGTTGATAAGACCAGCCACGAAGTTTCTTGGGTTAGCATAATCATTTGAGTATTTATCGATAAATACTCGTTTAGGCATAATAACTTCACCATAACTATGTGAGAAAGTAATAGGTGCGAAAGGATCTATATCATTTTCAATGTCATATAACTTGTTTCCTATAAGTTTATAGTGTTCATTTGATTTTTGACCATAAACACCATCTCCACGAGTGATAGCATCACCGTTGTTTTCTTCATCTTTACATAAAGAAAGACCATCATATTTAGGTGTACAGATAATTTCAACAGAGTTTGGGATAAGTTTAAGACGTTGCCAGTCTTTAATTTCTTCTAAAGACTTAATTTTGTTCATAGAAGCCATTGGAATAGGTAGACGAGTTTTTCTCGTTTCGTCAAGAATTTCATGTCCTACAACAGATAACAATTCATCATCTGGTGACATATCAGATAACTCTTCTACAAGAATATCATATTCTTTATCAGACATAATTGGTTTTCCAATTCTATATGCCTCGTTTGCTTCTTTAATCTTATTCTTTAATTGTTCTATCATAATACAAATATAATAAAATTATTATTAAATTCTTAATTGATTTAATTTATAATCTCTAGTTTCTCTAATCTTTTCTACTCCTTTTAAGTGTTTTAGTTTAGTTTTATATGAAGCTGCGCAAGACTTTGAACAACAAAGCCCCCATCCTCTTTTCAAATTTCTTTTATCTGGTATAAAACTAGATTTACAATAAAGACAGAATGACTCTTCTTTTTTACTTTTAGCTTTATCAAATAAATTCTTCATTCTACAAATATATGAAAAATTTTACATGAAAGAAAGCATTTTTTTAATATATACTAAAAAATCAAATAGAATAAGATGCCAATTCAAAGTTCTTTTCCTAAAGTAGCTGATCAGATATTAAACTTTAATAAAAATATTGTTGATATATTATCAAAGATAAATTCGATAACTACAACAACTGATCCTACTGTAAGTCTTCAAATATTTAATGAAAATGGTGTATTAAAAAACTATACACTACCTAGTATTAATTCACTTAAATCTGAAATTGATAGACTAAATAATAATATCAATTCACTTTATAGTATTGATGTAACTGGTTCACTAATTCAAACTTCACCTAACTCATTTAAACGAGTTATAACAGTTGACTTAAATAGAGAGCCTAATCCAATTAGTAGTTTAGGTTCAATAACAACTTTTAATACAACAAATAATTGGTTTTTTGACTCTATGTTAAATCCGATGTTAAATATTGAATTAGACTTAACTGGTCAAATTGAAGATAATGTTAGAAAAGTACAAATAAGAAGATATATTGTTGAATTTGCTAAAGATAGTGCTGGAAACTTTACTAACTTAGGTCAATCAGCTTTAAATAGTTTTAATACTTTATTTAGAGGTAATACAAATATTAATATTACTGATTTTGAAAATTGGCATAGAACAACACCTGGTGTTGTGGATCCATTAAATCCACGTATTGATGAGCAAGTATTTGATTTAGATCCTAATGAATTATTGTATGAAGGTCAATTCTCGGTTTTAAGAGTTGATGAGGATAGAATTAATAGAAAACTTTGGTATGTTTTAAACACATTAGATTATCTTGATATTTCTCTGAATCAAATTCAACAATTAAAAATTGGTAGTGAACTTATTGTTAACAGAGCTCAAACATCAACAAAGTATAGAGTTACTGAGATATCAACAGCTGATACTAGTCCAAGAATAAGAGTTGAGAGAGTTGAAGGTTTAGAGGCTATTCCAATTGGTGTTGGAACTATGAAGATATATTCACCAATTGTTTATAAAAAGTCTGTTAGAGTTAGTATTGGTTATAATGAAAGAAATATAATATTTGCTAAACCAATAAATACTGAAAATCATTTACTTTCGAGAGAATGGTCTTTTGGAACTGGATATTGGTCAAATGATTTAAGATTAAGTGCTAATTCACCAGATGATGGTATAACAATGGAGCAGTTTTATATTGACTATGTTTATGATTATGGAACAGTTTTACAAGATTTAGTTGCTAAGAAAACACCTAATAAATTGGCTGGTACTCCGGTATCACCTACTCTTAATGCGACTAACTTTAAAGTAGTTCAAATAAATAAACATTTAACTGATACACCAGATGCTAATTTGATTAAACAAAAACATAATTATCAACAAAGTTTAAAATCTCAATTAGAGCAAATATCTAAAGGTATTATATCTAGAAATAGAACTTCTAAAGTATCAAGATTTAAATCAGAATCTCTAAGAGTAGAAGCTCAATTTGAAATAGAAGAATTGGGTAGAAAAAGAGATAGTATATCTAACTTATTAAATTCCACTACGAGAGAAATTTTAGATCTTAGTAGAACAAGTTTTAGTGAAGTTCAACCTGTATTTAGAATTAGAGGTTTTTGGAGTATACCAGAAGCTGTAATCACTAGAAGTACTAAACCACAAGAAATTGTACAATTTAGAGTTCAATATAGATATTTAAGTAAGGATGGTAAAGAAACACCGGTTGAAACTTTCTCATTAGATAATACACAAACAACAGCAGCTTTCTCAAATTGGAATGAGTTTAAAACAGATGCTAGAAAACGAGTTTTTGACGCTGCTACTGGTGGATATACTTGGCAAATAGAAGATGTTACAAGTGCTGATACACCAAATATTAACCAAATAGATATTCCAATTAGAGCTAATGAGAGAGTAGAAATTAGAGTTAAATCTATTTCAGAAGTTGGATGGCCTGAATCACCAGTTGAGTCTGAATGGTCGGAAGTATTAACTGTTGATTTTCCGGATGATTTAAATAATGTTTTAAATGAAAATCAATTTATTTTACAAGAGGCTACCAAAGAAGATTTAAAAGTTTCTATGAATAGAGAGTTATCAGCTAAAGGTTTAGATGAACACCTTTCTGATACAGTTACTATAAATAATAAAATCTTTCATCACGATTCTGATAAAATATTATCTGGATTTAAAGATGAGAATGGAGTAGCTTTAGATTTATTTGAGTATTTACAAAAACTTGAAAATAGAATTAAAACACTTGAAGAAAAAATTACAAGAGCTAAGGGTGAACTTGAAGTTGTTGTACTTAGAAATAACCAAGAATATCCTGTTAAAAATGGTACAGAAATAACATTCAATATTGAGTGTGAAGATTATTTACAATTATTTAAAGGAACTGGTATACCAACTGGTAGAGTTTATGCTAATAATATTTATGTTATTAAAGATTTTCTTGTTAAATTAAGAAATAAATCAGCTGACTCACCACTTGGATTACTTTCAAATAAAACATATTTGAATAATGCTTCTGTTTATAACTCAAGTGCACCACAAATATTTTGGGTAAATGATAGAGATGAGTTGATTACAACTGAAACAACAGGACAAACAAGAACTCAGTTAAACTATCAGTATCTTTGGAGTGTTAATTACGATTCAATTACATCAAACTCCGTTCAAAAGCTTTCTGAAAATATTGGTAATACATTTAATAATATTGGTAATAACTCTTTAACATCTGTTTTGGGATCTACTGAATTTAACTTAGGATATTATGAAACAACACCTTTGAATTTTGTTGGTAATAATAAATCTGTTTTAGATAGATCTAAGTGGATAGATAGAGCGGTATCGGTTAACTCAACAACTAAATTATTAACATCTGTTCATCCAGTTATTAAAAAATTAGAAAACATTGTTGAAACAAATTCTGATCAAGTTAAAAGTATTTCACCTGGAGAAGCTAATTCTGTTATAATACCAATTAATATTTATTTTAAAATGAATGCTTTGGATAACAACCAACCTGGTTTAAATTACCAATACATAAATTTGAACAAAACAAGAAATACTGTTAAACACGTTAAAAAAGTTAAATTTTTACTTGATAATGAGGCTGATGGTAAAGAGTTTACGTTTACAATTAAGTTTAATATAAACAGAAGTAAAGTAATTAATTATCAACCAGACTTAAACATCGCTCCTTATATACAAAGAGGTGTAAATACAGATTTTGATATATTATCAAGTAAAGCAGCTAGATTTACTGATTTTACAAATACAAATTTCATATAATAAAAAATTTATAATAAATGAAGAGTTTTGGTATTTTAAGAACAAATGTGGGTTTAACAACAAATGTTAAAATAATGGTTGATAGTCAATATAATCTTTCATTAGATAGTATTGATTCTGTTCCAGAATTGAAAAATTCTAAATATAAAAAATTATCATTTAATAAGAATAATTATTATGATGAATTAGTTCCATATTTATGGAAAGATTTACCATCTCAAATAGCATACTCTATTAAATATGATAATGATAATAGCACAATGAGTAATGATTTTTCCAATCAATACGATGAGATATATCAATATGGCGCCAGAAATATTATAGATAATAAAAATTACTCAGAAGAGTTTGAGTATTTTGCACCACTTTATTTAATAAAAGATAAATTACCAAATGGATTTATAATATTTAGAGTTGATGGTCCTGGTCTTTTAGACTTAGATAGATTTAATTTTAAAAGAGAAATTATTAATAAATTTAAAACTGTTAAATTATTTGACTTTAGTAAAAAGACAAATTTAGGAGAGTGGTTAAATAATAACTTTGTTGATAACGATTTTTTTCCTGAATCTCCATTTGAAATGAGTTTTGATAGACTTGAATTCAGTGAGTGGAATGGTATAGATTATAAATCTGGTGGATATACAACTAGATCTTTGTTTTTAGATGATTTTTTAGAAAAGGAAAATGAGATTTTTGAATTTGAAAAATTCGTATTTGATAACTATAAAGAATCAGGTACTATATTTCCTAATATATTGAACTTTTCATTCTTATTTGATGATACCCCAGCGACTGGTGATTTATTGAGAAAATGGTCTATTAATAGATACTATGGATTTTATTTAAATGGAATGGATTTAGTTAAAACTATTTCTCCATATTCTACACCAAAATTAAAAAACGGAGTTAAAGTATTAATTGGTAATGTTTTAGAAAGTGTTGATAACCTATCACCTTTTATAGATGGATGGGATTCCAATAAAGAATATTACATTGAGTATTTAGGTCAATACTATAAAGTTGAAAAATTTACACAAGATATTAGATATAGTCTTTTTAACTCTAGAGTTAGAATTCCTTTAAACTTTAGATTTTTACCAAAAGTTGGATCACGTGGATCAGGCTTATTTGGTAGAACAGTTAATTCAATTCCAGTTTCGAGAAATTTATTCACCGATGAAATAATTACACCAATTGTTGATAAGTGGAGAATAATATCTTCAGTGGATCTATCGGGAAAAGAAAATTTACTAAATAAAAATACTGCTATAATTGATTCCAACAAAAGAATAGTTGATTATAGTGGTAATAAGATAGAAATAGATGATTTTGAACTAGCAGATGTTTGGATTATAGAAATTGATGGGGTTTATCATAATATAATAAAAGAAGATGGTTATTTAAAATTGAATACTGATTATGAATTTAATTTTAAAGAAAATACTTATACTTATTGGATTAATAAAAACGATCCTTCTTATACTAAAGAAGTTAGTTTTATATTAAATATAGGAGAAACTCCTAAAAAGTTTAATATTTATAGACTTAATTTTACTGATATTAAAGATTTTGATGATAGGATTGTTGATACTGAATATTCTAAATTTGAGTATGAGAAGAGAGATGAGATCACAAACACTGATGAAACAAAAATGTATTTTATCAATCTAAACGAGAGTCCGGCTTCTCCAGAAGACTTTGTGTATAAAAATGAAACTGAGAATATACCAATCTCATCTGAATATACGGCTAATCATGAGACATTTAAAATACAAGACAATGACTTAACACCTCTTTGGCGAAAAAACTCTGTATATTGTAGATGGGTTTACAATAACTCATTATCAGCTAATGACTATCCATATCTATTAAATAATTCTAAATTATTTGAAAGATTTAATAGAACTGCAAATACTTATGATGCTGACTTAATTAGAAGTGAAAGAACATTAGATTATTTTTATACAATAAATTCATCTACCTTTTCTTATCTACATCATACATTACATGTTGAGAACAATAATAATAATGGTATTGATTTAAATTTCTTTTTTGATTTTGATAAATATTTAGGAAAAGATACGTATGTAACTGGTACAAATTCTGTAAATCTATACAATTTTGATTACTTTAAGTGGTTTTTTGAAAGAAAAACATCATTCTTAAATAATACGTTAAAGAAAAATGTTGTTAAGTATTCTTTATTTAATAGAGGTAGTGAAGATTATCCAAACTCAACTTTATTCAAGGGTATTAAATTTAGTTTATATGATGTTCAGGATATCAAAAAGAATAATGACGGTAATATTGATGTTATAAATACTAGAAATACAAATAATTATGAAGACTATAAATTTAGTATTTTACTAACTTCGGATAGTAATAACATGGAGTGGGATATTATAGAGAATTGGGAAATGGAAAAAGCTTATGCTACCGGATCGATAGTCATTTATGATGATATATTATATCAATCTTTGGGTTATAATCAAATAAATGAACCATCTTATACATATAGATATTCTACATTACAAACTTCTGGTAGTGTAAATATTAAATCTAGTCCTTACTCAACTTTAATAAATACAAATGGTGTTAAAGTAACTAATATTTTAACCGATTCAAAAAGAGATCAATATTGGTCATATTATTCAAATGAAAATTCCCCATTTTGGAATCCTTATAGATCTTTATTATCTGGATTAAGTCCCGATGTTAATGGAGTTTCTAAATATACTGACAATACAATTATTTATAATAGTGGTGAGTGGTATATAATAAATTCAAATACATTCTCAAGTGTTGACTTTTGGAATCCTTATAAGAGTTTACTATTTGGTGGAACTGGTAGTCATGCTAATGATTTTGTTGGTGATGAACAAAAAACACAATATGGTACTTTAAATGGATACAACAAAGGTTCTATTGTTATTTATAAGGGTGATTATTATGAATCATTAATTGACTATAACTTTCAAAAACCTGATTTTAATCAAGAAATAAGAGTCTATTCAAATCAATATTTTGAATATGAGATAAATGAAGATTTTATAAGTCCGGTCTCTAAAAGTGGTATGACCTGGACAACAAATTGGAAGAAAATTGAATCTCTTCCAACATCTATAAATCCTAAATGGTTAAAAATATCAGTTTGGAATCCAGGAACAGTATATGATTATAACTCATATGTTGTTCATGATGATATTGTTTTTGTTGGTACTTTTTCAAATCCAGAAAATCAATTTATTAAAAATAATGAAGAGCCTGGTATATCTCTATATTGGAAAAGAGTTTATAGTATGGAACCTGATACTAATTTTGTTTATGGAACCTCATCAAATCCTTATATAATAATGAATGATGAAATATATAAAATTAAGTCAAATCCAAATAAAAGTACATTAGAAAATGGTATCAGAATTTATGTTAATAAAAAATGGAAAAATGTTTTAGTAAATATTGTTGTAAATGATAATACACTATCAAATTTAGAAAATACTGATAGAGATGATCTTTATAAATCTATCTATTCTAAATTATCTGCTAAAAACTTTATAGATTCTATAAATAATTTAACAAATAAATATGATTTTACCGACTATGTTAAATATATTGTTATTGATGAGAATTTAAATATTAAGGAATATGACTATAATAATATTGAACAGTTACCATTAATTATATTTGCTGATAAACCAAGATCAACTTATTTTAAAATGAATTCTTTATTAAAATATCCTATAAATGTCGAAAAGTTAAAATCAAAAAAGAATTTAAATAATGGATTTATAGATAATTTATATAATTTAAATTACTATAATCAAACACCAGTTGCAACGACAATAGTAGAGAATTTGAGTGAGACACCGGTATTATCTTTTATGCACGGTATTAGAAATCAAGTTAATAGTTATGTTTATAGATTTAGTGGTAATTATATGCCACTATTTTATGATATTGAGTTGTTTAAGAAGGATAATAGTACAAATTATAATGAGATACAATTCATATTCTATACTGAAATAGATGATGAGTTTACATTTACATTTGAAAAAGACGGAACTATTGTTGAACAAAACTATAATATTAAAGCTAATTCATATTATAATGATATTATGAATATTTTGTATAACCAAAGTCTTTTTTCAGGAGCTGGATTTATATTTGAAGTTCTAAAAAAAGATGATAGTTATATTGATAATACTACTAATCAGAATTATGATGTTTTATCAGTTAAATATAAGTCATCATTTGGGAATTTGAAGATTTCAGCAAAACAAACGGTTCCTACTTTGTTATTTGATATTTCAAATAGTTATTCCGATTCAAATATTACTTTTGTTTTATCAGCAACTTCTGGTCATCCACCATACGAGTATGCTTTTGGTTACAAATCTGGTACTTATAGCTCAGCATTATCATCATTTACTAGTACTGTTACTTATACAGCTGATAAAACATTTGCTCAAAATAGTAATGATACTAAGATTTACTTTGAGATTTATACCAAAGATTTTTATGGTATAACTTCTTCTAAGTCAATATATACAATAAACTCAAATACTGAAACAACAACAGTTGATAGTACTTTTTATTATGAGTTCTTTTAAAATAAATATATAGATTATGTCAGCACCTGTTTTTTTCAGTCAAAGTAATTATTTAAAAAAAGAAAACTCTTACTATAACCCTATTTATGGTAATTATTCTTTTGATACAGATCTAACAGCATTTGGTGTTGTAAAAGAAAGAAAATTTAGAAAAATAAATAGAATACAGAGTGTTTTAAAATTAAAAGATGATAAGGATATTAAATCAATTTATCCAATGTTAGATGAATTTGGATATTCAGTAACTGATTTTTTTATATTTAAATCTACTTGGGATTATGAATATCATTTAGAAACATTTGAATCTACGAATCCATCATATACTTATGATTTAAGTAATCTAAAATTCTATAATAAAAATAGAAATAATTATGAGAGAGTTTTAATAGATTGGAGAGATAATTTTGAAATAAATACTGGTATTATCCCAACCGAAACTATTGATATTGGTAGACCAATTAGAAGTTTTAATATAAATAGAAATGATTATATATGAGAAGAAGTTACATAAGTCCTGAGTTTACACACAAAGATATAAATGGTAGTCTTAATATGGTTGAAGAAAGTAATTTCTTTGGATCCAAAATGCTTGAAATAGAAGACTCAATCTATATTGATGTACAAGATATTATCTATTTTCAAAACTCAAATGGTGAGCAGATTGACTTATCATCAGAACAAATATTGGATTCAAACATCTACTCTTCATCAACTTCAAAAAAAAATTATCACTTATTGGAGCTAGATCAAACTCAATCTACATATACTAGAGATAATGCAACCCGTTGGATCATAACTATTGATTTAAGAAATATTTTAATAGATTATATTTTTGCAGAAATGAAGAGATGGAGAACTTTTGAAGGCATTAAAAATAATATGACATTGAATAATGATGTTAATTCATCTCTTAAAAATTACATAAATAATAATGTACTTGATAGATACAAGATCAATAGAGTTGACTTATATGTTGAGAATAAAGATTTGAGAAGTCAAAATCTACTTAGATTTAAAAATAATTGGAATTCATCAGCGTTCAAACCCGAATTTCAAATGAAGAAACTTCAAACTGAAACTAAATTCGACGGAACATCAATAAAATTATTCTTTAATCAAGAAGTACCTAGTACACTATATAACTTTAACTACTATTTTAATTTATTATTCACTAAAATATAAAACTTACTAAGTACCCAAAATATAATATTTAAGTATGGAAAATGAAGATTTATATAGAAATTTTGTAATCTTATTAAAGATGTTCAAAAATAGACCTTTTCATTTAGCTAAATATTTAATAGAGAATTCTGCTTTAACAGAGGATTTTATTAAAAAAGTAATGAATAGCTCTTCTTTAAAAGAACTTATAGATTCAAATGATCCTAAACAAAAAAATCTTTTTTTGGATATAAATCAAATGAACAAATATTTTAATTCATTAACAGATGATATTAAAAGAATTGGTAATTCTAAGAATCCGGAAGAAATTGCAGCAGCACTTAATGAAAAGTTAGAAACTCTTATAAATGAAGAGAGATACGAAGATGCTGCGAGATTGAGAGATTATATGATTAAAAATAATATTAAAAGAATAAAATAATTTTTTAAACTTTTATATAAGTTAGTCAATATAATCATTAGTTAGTAACTTTTAAATTTATGAATATGATAAACAAAATCGGTAATGAAGAGTTAGATTATCTCTTCGAAGACAATACGTTTTCACCAAGAAAAAACAAAAACAGAAAAATAGACAGTAAATTATCAGCACTTTACGATTCTATTGAAATTAATGTACCTAAAAAGAATTCTGTGGTATCAGCAGTTTATGTTGGTAAAACATCAGAACAATTTTTATTTGAAGTTTCTGGTTATAAAGACTTCATCAGAATTGATAACAAGGGTAATGAAGAAAAATACCTTAAAAATGCTGAATTTGGTGATGTAGTTGATGTCTTAATCTATGATATTAGTGATAAAAACTTCATGATCAAAGGATCTATCGCGAACTTATACGAGTCAAGAGCTCACGCTAACTTGAAATCTCTTGAGGAAGGAGAATCGGTAACAGCCTATATTAAATCACTTAATCCAGCGGGATATGATGTTGATGTATTCCACGGTGGTGTTACTCTTCCTGGATTTATGCCAAATACGTTGGCTGGTATCAACAAATTATTTGATCCAAATTCTATTGTTGGTGAAACATTTGAAGTAGCAATTGAGTCTTACTCAGACCATGAAGGTACTTATATTGTTAGTAGAAGAAAATTCTTACAATCACTTATCCCAGCAGCTATTAAAGAACTTAATAACGAAACTGTTTACACAGGAAACGTTACAGGAACAGCTCCATTTGGTGTGTTTGTTGAATTTAACGAGTGTTTAACTGGTATGATTCACAAAGCAAATGTACACCCAGACTGGCAAGAAAAACTTAACGATATTAAACCTGGTTTTGAAATTGATTTTTATATCAAAGAGATCGTTAAAGATGCTAAAGGAGACCCTACAAGAGATAAAATCATCTTAACTCAGATTTTAAGAGAAACTCTTTGGGACACTATCAAAAATGGTCAAACATTAAAAGGTTCTGTTAAAGATACTAAACAATTTGGTACTTTAATTAATCTTGATGATGAGACAGTTGGATTAATTCACACTTCAGAAATGGAGAAATTGAATAAGAAATTCAATGTTGGTCAAGATTTAAACGTAAAAGTTTTATCTGTTGATCGTTCAAGTAGAAAAATATTCTTAACATTAGCTTAAGATTATTTAAAACTCTTTAAAAAACCTCTGAAACTTTCAGAGGTTTTTTTATATAAAATTTATGGAAAAAAAGTTACCCGATAGTTATGTACCTGATAGGTATTCTAAAGCATATCCAACTGAAATTGGTTCACAACCATTTGAACCCGATAATATTGAGTTGTTTAAACTTGATAAATCCAATAGATTAAAACATCATTATACTCAAAGATTTAACGAAATTAAATCTCAATATGAAGATTTGATGAATAGTATAAATTTAAATGAACGTATTTATAAATCTAAGTATAACTTTCAACCAATTGTTGGAAATAATTATTATCTTTATTCGAATGGTGAATATGAATTTTTATCTATTATATCACCAGAAGAATGGAAAAATAAATATGTATTCATTGGTAAGTATCAATTACTAACTGATGGGATGTGGCTTCAAATAAATGATTAGTACAATAGAAATTATAAAATCATCCTTAATAGAAATTAAAAAGTCTATTAAAATATTATTTTGTCGTCATCAAATGAGAGGTTGGGATATGAAGTGGTTTGTAGAAGATGAAACATCATACTTCTATGATAGATTTAATGGTAAAGTCTGGAAAGATGTATTTTGTCAATGTCAAAAATGTGGTGTTAAATATAAAAAATCTTTATTAGTTGGTAAGTTTGGTAAGTGGGAGCGTAGTAATTTCACACCAACTAATAATTCATATATTGAAGTTGAAATTATTGAATCCGGTAAAGAATCAAAAAGACAAAAAAGAGATAGAATACTTAGAGATTTACTAGATTAAACCACAATAACATGCTGACCTGGATATGTTGTGAAATTCGGTTTAGTCATTATAGTTATTATAGTTAATGTAAATTCCCATTCTCCTGGTTGAAGAATACAAACAATATTTAAGTTATTCTCTTTGTTTTTTATAACAAATCTATTAAAATCACCAGCTTTAACACCTCTTGTTGGATAATCATCCTCATTTTGATAGATATCAAATTCATCCTGCATTAAATCAATAGTAAGTTGCTCAATAGCCTTTTCAATAGTTTCTACTATATCATCATCTGTTATCTTATCATCCACACCATGTCTCCATTGACGATCTGATGTGTGTGTTGGTTTTTCAATCTCAACTCTAATCTCAACTGGTTGTTTTAAATAGCCAATCTCAACAGGTTTTCTAGCAGCCATAGCTCTTCTGTCTATATAAGGTCTACCTTTAAATGCTTCAAATAATTTAATATGTTTCATAAAATAAAAAAAATTCTTAATGTATATATTAAGAACTCAATTTACTTTTTTTATCCATAAGTAGGTTCGGAGACCTAAGACTATTTTATATATACAATAAAAAGTATATTTGAAAATGTATTATATTGTATATAAAATAAAAAATATATTGAATGGTAAAATTTATGTGGGAATACATAAGACCTATGATATAAACGATTCCTATATGGGATCCGGTAAAAATTTAAAATTAGACTTAAAGTTATATGGACGAGAAAATTTCACAAAAGAGGTATTATACATTTTTGATAATAGAGATGACATGATATTAATGGAAAAGAAAATTGTTAATAGGGAATTCATAGAACGAAAAGACACATATAATATTATACTAGGTGGTGGGTGGAGACCAAATAATGGTTCTATTTTAGTAGAAAATGAGATTGGTAAAAGATTTAGAGTTTCAAAAGATGATCCAGATTTTATATCTGGTAAATTAAAATCAACATTGAGTGACTTTATAATGGCAGTTGACTCAGATGGTAATAATTATCGCGTTAAAAAAGACGATCCAAGAATTATATCAGGTGAGATATTCTCAAAAATTAAAGGAAAGACTTTAATAATTGACAAAAATGGAATTAAAAAATGGGTTTCAGTAAATGACCCAAAATTCTTAAATGGTGAATACAAGCATATAACAAAGGATCGAGTAATAAGCGAAGAGACAAGAGAAAAATTTAAGAAAATTCCAAAAGGTGGTGGGAAAAATCCAATGTATAACAGAACATTTGTTACTAATATAGAAGATGGGAAAACTATAGCTGTATCTAAAGACGACCTATCAACCTATTTACAAAATGGATTTTACCTAGGTCGCCCAAAAGAAAAAACAAATAACCAATTAAACACCAAGTGGATTAAGAATGATATATTAAAAAAATCAAAACAAGTTAGTTTGGACCAATTAGATCTATACTTAAATGATGGTTGGTCATTGGGTAGAAAATTCTATTAATCGTGATCGTATTCATCAACATCAACACCATTTTTAGTTACTGTTATTTCTGTATGATCTCCATATTTACTTAGATAAAAATCATCATCAAATAATTGTAAAAAATCTTTAATCTCAGTAACTAAATTATCCAATCTTTCATCATAGTTTGGATTTTCAAACTCTACTCGATTATCATACTTTTTAGTTACTCTGTTCCAAGTACCCCAATTTGTTACTTTTATTTTTTGAATATTTTCCAATTCATCACAATAAACATCATTTACTTTTATGTAATCTGTGTTTGCTGAGAACACTGTCGCGTCCCCGTCGTTAAAATAGGGTGTGTATTGGTTCCAAGCGAATGACTCAATCACATCTGAGTTTTTAGTAAAAAAATCTTTACACCAAGAGTCAAAAAGATCTGATGAAGCATCATCCAATTCAGTTCTTTTAGACCTTAACTCCTTTTTAAGTTTTTTAAGGTTTTCTAGTTTTTCGTTTATTTCCATATTATATTATTTAATTGTTGTTAAAAAAATATCCAGGTTTTATATCAAAATTCTCATTTTTGTTGTTTGAACTTACTAATTCACACATTTTGAAAAAATAATCCTCTGGAAAGTTATTCTTCATTTTATTTATATCTCTATGTAACCATTGAACATTACCGACTATATATCCTTTATTACTATCAATTCTATCTAAAGTCGCGGTTTTGTATTTTTTATCACTACACTTTTCATTTAAATAAATTGGTATCTTTGATAAAGCACACTTTCCATCTTGTTTTAAAAATAAATCCCAAAGAAATTCAATAGTCAAATCAAAAGTCAATTTTCTATCTCTAGCATTTAATTTTATTGTTGTAAAAAGATCTGATGATAACTCACCACATCCTTTCCATGATTTGTGATTTTTACCTCTATTTTCAATATGATACTCATTTATACATCCTTTGCAATGACTTTGTGATCTTATTTGTGATGTTCTGAACTCATATACTCTACCACATTTATGTTCAGCTTTCCAATAACCTTTCTTTTCAGATCTTTCTAATAATTTAAATCCATTTATAACATCATTATCTTTCCACTTCATATTAGTATTTTATTTTTATATATAAAATACAAGATACTCCCTTTTATCGTAGGGTGTGTGTTGTTATTTGTTTGTTTCTATTAATTCTAATAAATCTTTAAGAGGCAACTCCAATAATCTTTCAAAATCTTTATTTTGTATTCCTAATTTTCGATCATGTTTTTCACATGCCCAATCAATAATTGATAATTTATGTCTATTAGGATCTAAAATTGACATTGCTAATGATTTAATTAAATCTAAATCAGGATTTTCCGAGTAGTCTAATTTTCTTGAAATCGGTTTATCAAAAACATTAAGTTTCTCATTATTTAATAATTCATTTAAGTTAGCATCTCTTAACTCCTGAGTAGTCATTTTTCTGAAATTCCAAGAGTTATATTTCATAACTCTCTTAACTCCAACAAACTTAATTTTATTCTCACTACTTGTGTAATTGTTACCAGTCCAACTTTGTACTTGTTTAGTTTTAGTATCTAAACTTTCAATTTTATAATAACCACCGTTTACAATAGTTTTATAGTTATCTGTTTTACAAACAAGTATATCACCAACTTTTAATTCTTCAAACTTTGCACTATCACTGATAAAAGTAGTCATAACGTTATTGATATCTGTTCTTGGAACATCATTACCATTAACATCAGTAAATTGAGTTACTCTAAACCATCCTTTAACTTCTTTTAAGACTATTCTACCCTCCATCCAACGATTTTGGTTAGTACCACTATTGAAAAGTTTATCAACTTCATAAGTAGAACCTTTAATTAAACGTTTTGACGTAGATTTGGCTATTACATACATATTAATCCATATTTACTTTAATATTGCCCTTTTCACTTAATTTTTTAAATGATGATGGGCTACCTTTAATACCATTTTGCATCCAATCTTGAAACTCCATATTTTCTAAATAGTCTTGAGCAGTTGGAATAAATCTCATACCAAAATCTTCTAAAATATGTTGTTCACAAATATCTTTTACAGAAACTACTTTACCAACAGAGTTTGTAATAGTATATCCAAAAATTGGAATCATAACTTCATGAATCCAGAATGAATTATGCGTCAAGCATCTGTGTCGATTATCTGAAATATAAGCCTTTGAGCAATCCATTTTGATATGAATTGGTAAATAATCTTCTACTTCACCACCGAACTTTCTAGCTGAAGATTTTGAATGTACATAAGCGTTTGCCATAATTAAAATTTTTGAATATAAATAACTTCTTTTCCTATTTCTTTAGCGTATTTAATCTCGTCATTAACACCGACTGAATTTTTAGTTGCTAAATCATTAAAGTTTATAACATGGACTTCATCACACCATCTGATAAACTCCATATCTAATTCTTTCCAAGTGTCCCATGATCCATCCAAACCACCAAGTTTTGATATTGGATGTGACATACTAATTGGTGAAAATACAAAGTGACCCTCATTAATTAGTTTCGCTGCTTCTTTATTAGCCAAGTCGAAACTAAGATCCTCATAACCCGTGTATGCGATTGCTAAATATATTTTTTTTCTCATTATAATAAATTAGGATTAAAATCTTCTCCGTAAGTTGTTTGTTCTTTCAATAAGTACTTATCAACAATTTTTTGATCAACTCTACTTATTTGGTCTATAATATCACCATAAGATGGAACTGCTCCTAAGTAATTACTTAATACAAAGTCTCCATAAGAGTTTTTACATAACTCGTCTAACTCAGAACTTATCAATTGTTTGATTTTATGCTCTTCTAACTTTGTTGATTTTTTACAACGATCTATTCTTTCGTCTCTTGAAGAGAAAACAGTAATGTTATAATCCATTACTTTATGCCATTCTCTTTCATATAAAATAGAAGAGTGGAAGATAGTATAGACTTTTTGTTTATGACGTTTATTGAACTCGTCATAAGCATTTAACAATTCATACTCGACAATATCAAGTAAATCATCAAACTTTCTCTTTTCTGAAAACTTATTCAAATCAAGTAAATCACCTTTTAGTGAAAAAACATCACCAAACGCACTTCTGATTTTATAATTAATCTCATAATTATAATTAAGAATAAATTTAAGTACAACATCTGCATTAAATACCGGAACACCGATTTGTTCAAATATTCTACAACAAACATCTTTACCTGAATATCTATTACCTGATAAGCCTACTTTTATCATATTTTTCATTTTATAATACAAATATATAGATTTTATTAAACATTTCAAAAAAAATATATAAAATTTAACATAAAAATTATTTATGTATTCTAAAGAAGATTTGAGTTTTATTTTATTTAATAATCGCTCTGTTAATGGAGTGGTTAAAAATTTCCTACCAAGTAACATCAATCCTTATAAACTAATTGAGTTAGAAGAGAATCTATCAAAGATTAAGAGTATGTATAACTCACAAAGGTTCATTGAGGTTAATTCAAAAGAACTAGATTTAAGTTCAGGTGATGTTTATGTTACAAAACAACAGATTACTGAATTAACACCATTAGTATCCAACTTGATTGGTTCTTTTAATGACTTAGAATATGAGTATTTAGTTAATAGAGGAATTGGCGAACAAACAATTCTTAAATATCAATTATTCGGTTTATCATCTGTTGAAAGTAAAGAACACTTGGAGATTTTAGGAGCAACCGTACATCCAGTTCTTAGAAAGTTTTTAGATGATGGTTTAAATGTTGGTGGAATAGTTATTCCACTTTTTGAAGGTGGTGAATTAGTGAATTGTGCTATCAGAAAAATTTCAATAGAAAATAACGATACTAAAACTTTAAAATACTCTTTAGCTTGTCCTGATGTGCCTGTTTGGGGATTAGATACTATTTTAGAAGGAAGTGAAATATGGATAACCGAAGGTATATTTGATATGGTAGCCATTAATAATATGGGTAGGAATGCCGTTTCTTGTTCAAGTGCTATGTGGAGTGGAATTCAATTATACCAAGTTCTTAAAAAGAAGCCTAGTAAAATAACTATTGTGGCTGATAATGATCCGGTTGGTTTAAGAACAGCTTGTATTCTAAGAGATCTTTTTGATTATTATTTAATACCAACCAAAGTTGTGGTAAGTAAGTTTGCTAAAGACGCTGCTGAGCACTATTTTCAGAAAATGAGAAATATGGATGATTTTATCGAAATTGATATAAATGATGATATGATTGTAAATTCACATGAAGTTAGTTTTGACTTTATAAAACACCTAAAGAGTAGAGTATTTTAATTTAATATATACTTTATGAAAAAGAGTATTAAGAATTTATTATTTTTTCAAAATCAGTATAGTCCTTATCTATAATGAAAATAAAGTTATAACCATTCTCTATTGTGTATTTCATTTTTGCTATATTTTCATCATAATCACAATAAGTATAAGTTGACTTTACTTCAACAATTAGATTAATATCTCTTATTAAGAAATCCGAATAATAAACTCTTTCTTTTTCACACAATTTATATTTTATAGTTGGACCATTTTCTATATTAATTTCATTTTTTATACAATATTCTATAAAATCTAATTCATACGTTCCTTTATAATATAATTCAGTTTCTTTATATTTTATAGTTCTATATGAGTTTTTCTGAGCTTTATTAAAAATTTTTTCATTTTTCATAGGGTGATCTACACCATACTTCTCTATAAAAATATTTTTAATTTTATCTTTTATCTTTTTTGATTTTAAAACACAATCAACACCATATTTTTCCATACAAGTTTTTTTAATTTTATTTTTAACTTGATCTAAAATTTGAATATTATCTACCCCATAATTTTTCATAAAGATGATTTTTGTCTTATTAAAATGACATTTATGACATGAATATATTTTCTCTTCCGCTTTATTCATTTGTAATATATAATTTGACCAAGTTACATCATTTATTACTCCACAATATTCACATTCACATTTTACTTTTGTTCTATTAGAATCATTCATATCCTCTGGTAAAACCATAAAATAACCATTATCTTCAATATATCCCTTTTCAAGGAAATATTTTTTAGTTCTATTGGAAACTTTAACTTTTATAAATTTATTTAATAACATAATTTATATATAAAAACTTACCACTTTCCTACATACTTTTTATAAACTTTTTTAAAATTTTTTTTATAAGTAATTATGAATAATAAAATACCCGATGATGAAAAAAGGATTAAAATTTCAATAAGTATTGATCCTAAACTAAATCAAAAAATAGATGAACTACTAAAATCTAAGTTTTATAAAAAATCTAGATTTGTAGAGTATTTAATAAAAAAATATTTAGAAGAAAATGATAATTAATTTAAAGAGTGAAAATGATCTAAGTTCATTTTACATACTATGGGAAGGCTCAACTAACCTTGAAAAGAAAGGAAATTTCGGGATATCTCATTTGGTAGAACATTTGCAAACAAAAATGATTGATCACTTACAAGAAGATTTTGACCGAGACGGTGTCGAATGGAATTTATGGACAAGTTCTAATGATATATGTATGTATATCCAAGGGCTTGATGAAAAAGTAAATAAATGGAAACATATTATAGTAGATTTAATTTTCGATTTTAAAATAACAAAAGAAGATTTTGAGAATGAGAGAAAGATTGTAATGGAAGAATATATGGATAGCTTCACAGATTTAAGTGAATCTCATATGTTAAATCTTTCTAGAAAATTATTTAATGACTATGGCCCTATCGGTTTAAAAGAAGATTTAGAAAGTTTAAAATTTTTAGACATAATAAACTTTTGGGAACTACAATATGCTAAACCAACTAAAGTAATTAATGTTTCTAAAAACAATCCTTATAAGAACAAGACTTTAGATTTTGCTGAAAGAGAAATCATTAAAAATGTTGAGTATGGTGACTACAAAGTACCATTTGAGTTAAATAATGATTTTAAAGATAAATCATCTTTAATTATGTTATCACCTATTATCAATGAAGACTTTGCTTATGTTCATTATATCAACGCAATGTTATCATTAGGATTAAAATCTCCACTTTATCAAGAAATTAGAGAAAAAAGAGGTTTAGTTTATTATGTACACTGCTATCAATCAAGAATGAATCAACAAGGAATCAATGCTATCGCAACTCAAACATCTAATAAAAACTTTAATGCTGTTGTAGATGCTACTAAATTGGTTTTAGACAATCCTAAAAAGTATTTAACAAAAGACAGATTTGACTTAGTTAAAGATTTCTACTCAGTTAGACAAAAGAAAGATGAAATTTTAAGATATAAAAACGTAAATCAATTCATAAATCCAGAAGGTTGGAGTGTTTATGACATCTTAGATGAAGTTAACTTTATGAAGGTTAAAGAAGTTTATGATAAGTACTATCAATTTGATAATTTTTATGTATCAAATGACAAAAATGAATTTAAGAAATAATTATGAGAAAATTTTTACTAACATTATTAATAACATTAACAACTTTATTTTCTTTTTCACAATCAGGTTGGCAATCTGGTAATTATTACCAATATCAAGGTCAAAGAGTTAAAGAATATGACTATTATTATCAATATAATTTTCAAGGTGGTTATCAAAAAAGATACAGAATTTTACAATGGGAACAACAGCAGTATTCTGGATATATTTATGTTTGGACTGTAAATGGTTGGTTAGCACAATATTGGAATTCTTATGCTTGGTATTGTTATTGGTCTAATTGGTATTATGAAAATTACTATTACCCAAGACAAAACTATAATTATAACTACAATTATCAATACTATTATTGGAATAGATGAAAAAACTAATAATATATGAGTTTTTGGTTATATTTGGTATTTGGTTTTTAATACACACATTTTGTAGAACTTATCTTGAGCCAAAAATTAATAGTTATAATAAACCAACAACTGGAAATATTTCTGATTATAGAGATAAAGATGATACTTTATCTGAGATAAATATTTTACCAGAATATATTGATTCTGGTAAAGTTTTATTCTCTAGATACTGTGCTAGTTGTCACTCTTTTGATAAAGATTTTGCTGGTCCAAAATTAAATGATAGTATTTCTTTTAAATACTTTAATGAAAGTGTTAAAGATATAAGTGATTTATCAAAAAAATATAAACATACTGAAGTATTATTTAATAAATGGATGCCAAAATCAATGATTATGCCAAAGTTTAATGAAGTATTGAACGATAGTCAAATTGAATATATAAAGTCATATACAATATATAGTATAAAATATAGAACTGATTAATGTTAATACCGTATTTAGGTGAAAAAAGTAGGTTATCAAATTTTATAACACCAAATATACCAACCGATATAAAAACATATATTGAGCCTTTTGGTGGGGCAATGGGTGTTTTCTTTTCTTTAAACTTTAGTAAGTTTAAGGGTGTTGATTATATCTATAATGATATTAATTATTTGAATTATAATTTATTTAATCAACTAAAATTTAACAAAGATTTTATTTCGGAAATAAAAAATATCAAAGTAGATCAAAACTACTATTCTGATGTTTTAAATAAACTTAATGATGGTGATGAATTACAAAAGGCAATTCAGTGGTTAATAATTTTAACTTGTTCATCAACAAATAAAATAGGTAAAAATTCTTGGTTAGGTGATAGTGAGTTTGAGATATTCAAATTAAAACTTAGGGCTTATAAACCACTTTTAGATAAAATAACTAAAATACATAACTGGGATTATAAAAAGATTTTTACCGAATATGATTCAGAATCAACATTTTTTTATATTGATCCACCTTATATGGGTAAAGAGAATTACTACATAAATCATAATTTTAATAAAGAATCTCATAAAGAGTTATCTGATATATTAAAATCTATTAAAGGTAGATTTGTTTTAAGTTATTGGCAATTTGATGATTTGGAGAATTTATATAATAACTTTAGAATTGAGAAAAAGATGACAATTATGGGTACTGAATTTATAATAATGAATTATTAAAATAGAATATTTCTAGTTAAATATTCTATTGTAATTGTATCATTCTCATCAATATCATATCCTAATTTATTTGGATTTATATAGAGTATAGATCCCTCTTGTATATAATCAGTAGCTGTTTGCATACCATCATTTGAAAAAAATGCGATATTCTGAATTGAATTACTCGGTTTTAAATAAATTCCATTTATTAAAATTGTTACAGGTCCTTCACTCAATTCATTAAAAGTTAAGTTTAATATATCAACAGGTTCATTGCCACTAAAAGTGTTTACTGGGTTAAATGAATTTGAAATTTTTTCTTGTTTTTGATTTAATGTGTAAATATCCTGAGCTATATGTTCTGTAAGTGTTTTTATTCTTTGTGTTAAACTATCAGTTGTTGAGTATGTTGATAGAATTGGATTATATTCTAATTTCTTTATATCATACATACTTATAAAATCGGGACCAGCATCTGTAATACCGATATTTTGTTGTAGGGTATTCATACTTTGACTGATCATTTTAACCAAGTCAACTATTCTACTCTCAATACTACTTTGTGTACCACCACTTTGTGTACCACCACTTTGTGTACCATAAATAATTTGATTATAAATTTGGGTAAAGTCGGTACCAGATTGTACTATTTCAACTGCTTGAGCCTGAGCTTGAGCTTGTGTTGTGATTCTTTTTCTGATTATATCGAATTGTCTTTGTAATTCAACAAGTGCTAATCTAGCTTCATTATTATCAGTAAAGTCGAGATTTATAACTACGTTTTTGTTTGTAGTTAAAACAACTAAATTATTTTGAACTAAAACCCTAGTTATAGAAAGTGGGTTAACTGTATAGGTTGGTAAACCATTGATATTATATATTGTTACTAAATTATCTGTTGGTTTTGCTTCCCTAACAAATTTATTTAAACTATAATTACTCATTTATTATATATTATTTAAGTTAAGTTTGCTAAAACAGTAAATACCGTTTTATTTTTAACTAGATCAGATATTTCAAATTTGATAAAAAACAAACCAGTTGTTGAGATATTACTTACTTCAGTTCCGGTAATAGACCCGGCATTAATAGTTATATCATTATCCATCATATTTATACTAATATCTCTATTATCAGTAACTCCCTTTACTAAATGAGTTCTTATATCACCTTTAGAAATTGGTAAAGTTCCTGTAAAACTATGAGTATTTATATTTAAGATTAATGATGTTGTTGCATCTGATGAAAATGTACCGGTTTGAAAATTATTATCCAAAACATCAACATTATAAAAATTACTATTAAAATGTATAATTGGACCGGATGAATCGACTGTTACATTATTAGTATCAGCATTTGGATCATCCAATAGGAGAATTATTAAGGAGTAAGCCTGATTACAATCAAATTCTGTTTCAAATACTAAAGCAATCGGATTATTTGTAGTATCTATTACCTTTAATTTTGTTGAGGTTTCTCTTTGTATAGAGTCAATATCAGCAATTGTAAAATAAACATATGGAATTGGTGGTGTTCCTCTATCACTGATATAAAATGATTTACCAACAATATTTGTTTTTATATCAAACCATCTTAGATTTTTAAATATTATTTCGGTTTGCTCGTATCCATCACGTATTATACCATAATATCTTTCTACAAAGAAATCTTCATTATTATTGTTATAATAAAGTATTTTTTTTCTTGTTTCAGTAATACCATTCACTGTAACATTATAAGTTTCTATATCATATCTACCAATATTCTTCATTTTTGTGAATTAATTTATCTAGTATATATTAATTTTTTTTATCTTTTTTTATGTTTAATTAAAAAAGAAATTAATTAATAATATATATACATAAATTAATTATTATTAATTATAATGGAGGGAAGAATTCATGGTAAACAAATTGTAAGTAATACGGTTTTAAGGAGTATTAATGGGTCACCAGGATCCACTCAATATCTTATTCCAAGTAGTGATTCTAACATTTTACTTGATATTGTCACATCTACTAACTCATCAACACATTCCTTTGTTGTTGGTTGGCAAGGTCAACTACCAATGGAAAGAGGTGGTTTAAACAATTCTAATTTTATAGAAGGTGAGTTATTAACTACTAATTCCGAATCTGTTATATCATCTGGTTATAAAATAAATGATTTTGGGTTAACAAATAAAGATATTTGGACAGCTGATAGAATTATTAAACAGATAGAATCAACAGTAATAAATAAAGAGGTTCCAATTGGTGATATAGATGGTTTTAATAGAGTATTTACTCTTTTATATAACCCCATAATAGGAAGTGATCATCTATATTTAAATGGATTATTACAAGATGAAGGTGATTATATAATAACTGGTAACCAAATTGTTTTTGATGAAGCTCCACTACCCGAATCTAAAATTAGATGTAGTTATATGAGTGTTGAAAAAAACTTTTAAAAAAATTAAAAAATATAGAAATATACAATTTATTGAATAAAAAAATAAATATATAAGATATAAATAAAAAAAATATTAAAATGGACGAAAAAAAATACACAACATCGGATTTATATTTAACAGCATATTTAAAAATAAAAGGATTCAAATTTATAGTTGAAAAAGTAAAATCCAAATCAAACTTTATATTTATTCAAACTCCTGATCTAATGGATGTTGTGAATGAGTATTTAACTGAAAATGGTTCTTGTGATCCATTAAATTATTCAAATTCTATAAAAAATATAAAAAATTTATTATACAATATGTAATTTTTCAATAAAAAAAGGGGTTTGAAAAAAAAACAGTATTTTTATTAAATATATAACATATAAAATATTTATATTAAAAATCGTGGATAATATAAAATCCACAAAAAACTATTAAAATTTATATTTGTATTTAGCAGAAAAAAATATTGACGACACACTGTCAAATAACAAATAATTTTTTTTATGTCAAGTACAAAAATTGTATTAAATAGACAGTCCGATTTAATATTGGACAACGCACAGATTACCGCTCCTGTTGGTATCGTTATTGATGATATTAATGGATTGGTTTCAACTATCGCATCTATCGATACTAAAGAGAGTGTTGAAGCTTCTTTAAGAGTTTCCAGTGATTTATCTTTACAAACTGCATTATCAAATGAGGAATCTTTAAGAACTGCTGCTGTTTCTTCTGAAGCATCTTTAAGAGTTGTTGGTGATTTATCTTTAGAAAACGCATTAGCTGATGAAGCAAATTATAGAGATATTGCGGATTTATCTGTAACTGCTGCTATGTCTGCTGAGATTTCTACTAGAATCGTTGCTGAACAATCTTTACAAAACAACATTTCGATCGAATCTTCAGCTAGATTAGCTGATGTTGATGCTGAACAATCAAGAGCCGAAGCTGCTGAATTATCATTAGCAACAGATTTAAGTTCAGAAGCATCTAGAGCAATTGAAGCAGAAGCTTCATTGAATACAAAAGTTGATTTTGTTATTTCTAATACAGATCCTTCAGCTATTGACTCTTTAACTGAAATCGTTACTGCATTCCAAAATGCTGATAGTGATATGAATAATGCCATCACATTATTATCTGGATCAGCTAGTAATGCAATCGCTGCTGAGGCTTCTACAAGATTAGCTGCAGATGATTCAATAGCTGCTAACTTATCAACTGAATTAGTTGATAGAGCTGCTGCTATCTCATCTGAAATCGTAGCTAGGATTTCCGGAGATACTTCTATTGCTTTAGATCTTTCTTCTGAAGTTGAAGCTCGTATTTCTGATGTTGATGCTGAGCAAGCAAGAGCTGAATCCTCTGAGCTTTCGTTAACTTTAAATTTATCAACTGAGTTGTCTAATAGAGTTGCTGGTGATTCATCTTTAGCTACTTTAATTAGTAATTTAAATGTTAATAACTCATCCGATTTATCTGCTGAGGCTTCTATTAGATTAGCTGCTGATAATTCAATAGCTGCTGGTCTTTCTTCTGAATTAGTTGCTAGAGCTTCTGCTGATACAGCTGAGGCTTCTATTAGATTAGCTGCTGATAATTCAATAGCTGCTGGTCTTTCTTCTGAATTAGTTGCTAGAGCTTCTGCTGATAACTCAATTGCTGCTGGTCTTTCTTCTGAATTAGTTGCTAGAGCTTCTGCTGATGCTTCAATTGCTGCTAACTTATCTGCTGAATTAGTTGCTAGAATTTCTGCTGATGCTTCTGTTATAAACTCTTTTCCAATGACTGATGGTTCTACAATTGAGGTTGATGCTACTACTAACACAGTTAGATTGATGGAATCGGTTGGTGCGCCTGCAAGTGGCACTCGTACTTTCTCTGGTTTAATTAACGTTGCTGCTCAACCAGCTTCATTAGCTGGATTTGGTGATTTATCTTTAGTTACTAAGGCTTATACAAGTGCTCAAATTTCTACTGAGGCTTCTACAAGATTAGTTGCTGATAATTCAATAGCTGCTGGTCTTTCTTCTGAATTAGTTGCTAGAGCTTCTGCTGATAATTCAATAGCTGCTGGTCTTTCTTCTGAATTAGTTGCTAGAGCATCTGCGGTTTCTACTGAAACCTCTTTAAGAGTTGCTGGTGATGCCTCTTTAGATACTAAGCTTTCTATAGAAAAAGATCGAATTGATGCTATTTTATTAGCTTCAGATGCTGATAAAGACTCATTTGCTGAAATTGTTTCATTAATTAACTCTGTTGATACAACCAATGATCAAGCATTTGCATCTTATGTATTATCAAACGATGCTGCATTATCCACTGAATTATCAAATAGAATTTCTGCTGACAATTCAATAGCTGCTGATCTTTCTTCCGAATTAGTTAACAGAGCAGATGCGGTTTCAACAGAGGCTTCTTTAAGAGTTCTTGGTGATGTATCAATAGCTGCTGATCTTTCTTCTGAATTAGTTGCTAGAACATCTGCTGATACAGCTGAGGCTTCTATTAGATTAGCTGCTGATAACTCAATTGCTACTGGTCTTTCTTCGGAAATTTCAAGAGCAACATCAGCTGAGTTATCTTTATCTAATTTATTAGGTGCTGATTTATCTTCTGAAGTTTCTAATAGAGTTTCTGCTGATAATTCCCTAGATAGTGCATTATCTGCTGAGATTTCGAGAGCTACTGCTGCTGAGGGATCTATTGCTACGGTATTATCGACTGAGGTATCTTACATTATTGCTAACACTGACTTAACTTCAATTGACTCATTTGCTGAGGTTGTTGATAACTTAGATTCAGAAATTTCAAGAGCTGAGTCTGCAGAAGCTTCTATTGCTTACGACTTAGAAACTATATATGCTAAACACGTAAGTATTGTTGAATCTGCTAATGGTATTATTACAACATTTACATTGAGTGTTCCAGTTAGAAGTGGATCTGAGTTAATCTATGTTAACGGTCTATTACAAGATAGTGGAGATTATACTCCTAACTTTGATATCGATAACAAAGTAGAATCCGTAACTTTTGAAATTGCTCCAGATAATGGATCAAAAGTTAGAGCTTATGGTGTTTATGGATTAATTTAAAAATAAAAAATAAAAGAGTGTTTCATAATAGGAACACTCTTTTCTAAAAAATAAATAAAAAATAATGACACAAACAAAAGTTGGATGGAGGTCAGGTAATTTACAACCAGTATCATACCTTTTAGACACTTATAATGGAGCGGCAGCAGCTTACTCATTACGTAAACTAAGAAACGCATACGCTGGTAGTGCAATTCGTGTTAGACGTTCGTCTGACAATACATCCCAAGACATCGGATTCGATGCAAATGGTAATTTAGATACAACATCGATGTTGAATTTTGTCGGTGCAAATAACCAAGCATTATATTCTGAGGAATTTGATAATGTTTATTGGAGTAAATATATTACAACCATTACCTCAAATCAAACAACGGCACCTGATGGTACAATGACTGCCGATTTATTAGCAGAAAGCACAGCTAATAATTATCACACATTATACAACGCTACATCTTTATCGTTTGCTGTTGGAACAAGTTGGAATGTGAGTGTATACGTTAAAAAAGGACCAGGAACATCGGCACCTGATACAATTATTCTGGGATTTCCTAGCCCAACGGGGAATGTTTTTTCACTTCCTTGTGTTCTATTTAATATATCATCAGGTACTGTATTAGATAGTTCGAACGCATCTAATGATGCTAATTTTGGTTCATCAATTGTTGATGCTGGAAATGGTTGGTGGAGATGTTCAGTGTGGGGTACAGTAACAGTAACTGGAAACCGTTCTCAAGTAGGTGTAATTAGATTTAATAATAATTTAAATACGCTCAATACTTCACTATACCCTGGTAACGTACAATCAAACATTTACATATGGGGTTATCAATTTCAAAAAGCGTTAAACGATACGTCAGTATTAACAACACAACCATATACAAAAACTACAACAACAACTACAGCTGGTAATGGATTCGTATCCATATGGTATGACCAATCATCAACATATGACGCTTCCCAACAAGCATCTGCCAGTCAACCTCAAATAGTAAGTAATGGTTCATTAATAACTACAAATGGTAAACCAACAATAAAATTTGATGGTTCGAACGACTTTTTAGTTACAAGTAATTATCCATTTACTAGTACTGATAAAGTATATGTAGCACATGTGTCAAGTATTGAAACAAATAACATAACATCTCAAGTAATAGGACATTTTAAACAATTCAACATGTCTGTATATTTTTCTGGGTACCGTAGTAATGCAAGGTCAATTATGTCAGTGAGAGATGTAACAACTAGTAAAACTTATGATTTTGGTGTATATAATATTAACACTCAATATCTTTACGAACAACAAACCGATTTATTAAACGTTACAAGTGCTTTACGTATAAAGAGTTATAGAAATAACGTACAAGAAACTATGAGTTTTGATGGTACAACTAACACATCACTACCAACATTTACACAACCGTTATCAATAGGTGCTGATGAAATAGGTACAAACTTTAAATTAAAAGGTAACATACAAGAAATAGTGGCTTATTATAATGTTGACCAATCATCTAACCGAACAGGTATCTCATCAAACATAAACTCATACTACTCAATCTACTAAAAAAATAAAATAAATTATGACAGGATATAAATACACAACAGAAGAAGAAGCAATTATGGCAAGAAGTCAAGCCGCTACTTATATGGGTTTACCAAACCCAACTGGTGATACCTTATATTGGGTAAACTACAACCATTCAGAATTAGATGGGTTCTACTACATTCAACATGTAGAAGGTTTAGAACAAGTCTTAGGAGAACCAATTGAATTCGAGGTTACTCAACCGGAGATAAATTAAAAAATAATAAAAAACTATGACACAATCAAGAGTAGGCTGGAGAAAGTACGTAAGTCCTTACTTATTAGACATCTATAGTGGGGGTTCGGCTGCTGCATACTCACTGAGAAAATTAAATGGATCTTATACAGGACCGGCAGTCAGAGTTAGAAGGTCCAGTGATAATCAATCACAAGACATTGGTTTTGATAATGATGGTAATTTGGATACGGTAGCATTAACAACATTCGTTGGTTCAAATAATAAATTTTATTATTCAGAAGACCTAGATAATGCGTACTGGTCAAAAAACGGAGTTACTATAACACCTAATGCTGGTATAGCACCAGATGGTACACAAACTGCTGATTTATTTACTGAAACAGCAACAACAACGGACCATTATTTCTATAGGGAAGATGTTCAGAGTGGTCTTCTCGTAGGGGGTAGTTGGAATATGAGTTTTTATGTTAAGAAATCACCAGATAATACACTTACTGAAAATAAAATAATGCTCCGTCAACAAAGAAGTGGTAATTCAAGTGGTGGTTCAACTGTAGTTTTTAATTTAGAAACTGGTAATGTTGATTATATTGCTGACCTTAATATTTTTGGAGGTTCATTAGGAGTTTTAGGTGCTTCTATGTCTGATGAAGGTAATGGTTGGTGGAGATGTTCTATGTGGGGAAAAAGACCACCAAAAACTGGTACTGAAAGTCAATCAACAAAAACACCTATAGCAATAGGTAGAGTTCCAGCAACTACCAATGGTGGTGTTCCAATTGTAAACGCACCTAGTTATGGACAAACTTGGAATGGTAATGTGAATGGTAAGTATTTATTGTGGGGGTTACAAATAACTCTTAAAAATGATGATGATAGTTATCAAGAATTAAAACCATATTCTAAAACTACTAATACTCTTCCTGGTTCTGGGTTTGTATCAATATGGTATGACCAGTCGGGTAATAATATGAATATATCACAAACAACTTCTGCAAATCAGCCATCAATTATTGAAGATAGCACATTGATAGCTCTAAATGGAAAACCTACTCTTTCTTTTCTTTTTTCTGGAACTACTAGAAAATGGTTAGGTTTACCATTAAATTCGATAACATTAAATAGACCATTTAGCATATTCATAAATATGAAAATATATGGAAGTATCTACGACTTCCCAATACTGTCTGGATTAGAAAACAATAGGAATTACTGGATAAGATATTTTATTGGTTTAGGAAGATATGCTTATACTCTATATACAGCTGACAATAATTTAATTAACGGAGAAGATATTGTAGATACAAACCAAACACTACATTTTATGAATATATCTTCAAATAGTGCTAAAGTTGGTAAGAATGGTTCAACATATAGTAAAAATCTTACAACTACGAATTGGAAAGGTCTACAATTAGGTTTAAGTAATTCCGGTCAATTTTATGCATCAGAAATGGTGTTATTTAATGGTGATGTGAGTTCTGATAGAAATATCATTGAATCAAGTATTAATTCATTCTATTCAATATACTAAAAAATAATAAAAAACTATGACACAAATTAAAGTAGGTTGGAGACCTTATGTTGATTTAGGACTAGATACTGACGCTACAGCCTTTTCATTAGCTGCAGGTCTTACTGATACAACTCAAAAATCCGCAGTTAACACTTTAGTTAAAGATCTGAAAAGATATGGTCTTTGGACTAAAATAAAGGCTTTCTATCCTTTCGTTGGTGGAAATGCTGAATCTCATAGATTAAATTTAGTTAACACACAAATATACAGTTTAACATTTAGTGGCGGTTGGATTCATGATTCAAATGGTGTTAAATCAAATGGATCAAACACAATTGCTGATACTCAATTAAATTTAAGAAGCGCTTTTGGTGCAAATAGTACCGAACATAATTTTGGTATTTATATAAATGATAATCCGATCCAATCTTCCAATGTTAGAGGATTTAGATCTGATATTTCAGCGTATGATTCTACAAACGGTTCAATAGATTCTTTTGTTTCGAGTCCAACTTTAATGTTTTTTAGAAGTATTCCATCACATGATTGGTTTTCATTTTATATTAGTCCAACAACTGTTACTGGTTTAAATGAATTAAAAAGATATAATACTACATATTTTTGTTGGTTTAAAGATGGTTTAGAGGTTCAAGGTGCTAGACAGACAGTTGCGACAACTAAAATAAATCCGAATTCAACTGTAAAAATTGGATCTTCTTCTTCAACGAATAGATATTCAACTGCTTATATAACAAGTGCTTTAAATACGATGGAATCATATTTAATGTATATCGCAGTTCAAAGATTTAATTCATCTCTATCAAGACAAATTGGAACTTCTATTGCACCATTAACAATTAATACTAATACATCAACCGATGTATTAGTTACAAATGGTTTAAAAATTAATATTGATGCTCAAAATCAAACTCCACCAAATGAAAGATCATTAACATCTGACCTACCAGGATTATATTACTATCAAAATGATGTATTGGTTGATAGTAGTGGTAATAGTAATAATGGTACAGTAATTAGATTAAATCAATATGATTGGCAAAATCGTTTTATAGAATATAATAAATCTGATTTGGGTATACCTGAACTTAGATTTCGAAATTCTGATAACACTGCGGGTGGTACTAAGCTGTATCAATCTGGTACTTCGCCGGATTATTTACAAACACTTTATAAAGGATCTGATACAGGTACATTTACGGTAGGTGGATGGTTTAAAGTTTCTTCAAGACATAATGGTTTTTATGCTATAACAAGAGGACATGATTCTTATGGTGGTGGATGGAGTTTTATTCTGAGTATGTCTATTGGTTCTAAATTCGGTATTAACATTGTTCCAACGTCTGGTTCAATTTCAGGAACATTTCAATCAACAACAACTGTACAATCTGATGTTTGGTATAATGTTTATGTAGTTTGGAAGCCAAATTCGTATGTTAAAATGTATGTAAATGGTGTGTTACAGGCAACAAATACAATGACATGTTCTGGACTTAGAGCATCAAATGCTGGATGGGGTGTTAATTCGGCTACATCTACAAGTTCAGGTAGAGGTATTCTTGGAGCAATGCATATATATGACCGAGAACTTTCTGCAGCGGAAGTTTTACAAAACTTCAATGCTGGAAGAGTTAGATACAACGTATAAAATTATCATAATTATAGTTTTATGATAAATAAAATAAAAAAATAAATTAACATGAAAGGTTACAAATTTATGACAGAAGCAGAAGCAATTGCTGCTAGAACACAATGCGACACCCATTTCGGATATCCGAAAGAAGGATGTGTTACTCAACACTGGGTAGATTATCAAAATGCTGAATTAGATGGATTTTGGTACATCACATTTGACGAATCTATTGAGACAATATTAGGTGCCCCAATTGAATTTGAAATTACTCAACCAGAATTAAAATAAAAAAAAATAAAATATTATGAAAGTCTATAAATTAACTTTAGAACAAAAAGATCAATTAGTTGGTCAAAAATGGGATGGTGAAACTTTCTTCAACCCAACTTTAGATGCAGACGGTAACTGGTTTATCTCTATCGAAGAAGTTCAAGGATATACAGGAACTGAATTCGCTTGGATTTCTGAGTTGGTTGAGATTCCTCACAATCCGATCATTGCTGAACTTCCGGGAGAAGTAACCGAATAAATAAAAGACCTCTTATGAGGTCTTTTCTAAAAAATAAAAAATAAGTAATAAACGATGAAAGTAAGACTTTTAACACAAGAACAAAAAGACCTATTAGTTGGTCAAACTTATGATGGAATTCAATTCTTCAACCCAACATTAGATGCTGATGGAAATTGGTTTATCTCAAATGAGGAAGTTAATCAATGTACACATGGAGGAGTAACTGAATGGGTTCATGATTTACCAGAAATCGATCACAATCCGGTTCAAGTTGAGCTTCCTGGAGATGTAAATCCATAAATAAAGACCTCTTCGGAGGTCTTTTAAAAAATAAAAAAAAACTATGACACAAACAAAAGTTGGATGGAGAACATACGTAGATCAATCTGCTCTTCTACTAGATCTATTTCCAAATTCTTTAGCAGCATACTCCTTTAGAAAATTAAATACTAATTACACTGGTGCATGCATTAGAGTAAGAAGAAGTGGAGATAATACAGAAATGGATATACCTTTTTTAAATAATGTTCTAGATGAAACTACATTAATGAATTTCGTCGGAGCATACAATCAATTATCATATTCACAAGATTTTACTAATGCAGTATATGCTAAGTCTGGTGTTACGATAACTGCAGATCAGGGAACTGCTCCTGACGGAACACAGACAGCTGATCTTTATTCAGAGAATAGTGGATCAGGTAACCATTATATGTATAGATATTATCCAAACACTACTTTACCTACTGGATATAACTGGAACGCGAGTTTCTATATTAAGAAAGCTCCTGGAAATACATCAACTAATAATAAAATTATAGCAAAGGAAGACCTTAATGGTTCTTGGGGATATGTTGAGTTCAATTTAGATACAGGAACTACTTATATTTTTAATTCTTCTGGTATAAACATAACTGGCGCAGCGATGACTGATGAAGGAAACGGTTGGTGGAGATGTTCTATGAGTGGAGATGTTCTTGCTGGTAGAACTGCAAATAAATTTCCGATAAACATTTTCAGGAACGGTAGTAATAATGGAAATTTCTCTTTTACCGGTGATACTGGTGCTAAATATTATATCTGGGGTATGCAAGTCACAGGTACTTTAAATAATGTTTCTGGAAAAACTATACAACCTTATGCTAAAACAACAGTTGGGTCTGCAGGTAACGGTTTTATAGTAACATGGTATGACCAGAGTGGAAATAGTAGACACGCTTCACAACCTACTGCTGCAAATCAGCCGTATATAGTATGGGAAGGGGCTATGCTAAAGAATAATGGTAAAGCAACTTTGAAAAAGTTCACGACTGGTTTAAATTCATACGGAAGTAGCATAGGAGGGGATACATCATATAGAGGTAGAATACTTAGATATCCTTACGGATCGTTTACTATAACAAAACCTGTATCACTTTTTACTGTTACTAGATATAACGATACTGGCAATAGAGTGGCTGTTGGTGGTGATTTGTATTCAGTATATAGCCCTAATTATTTAGATTCCATTACAAATGGTAAATTTTCAATATATACTAGTGGATATCTTTATTCATTATTAAATGCAAATACTAATAACAATATCAAGTTTATGCTTTATGATGGATCGAATTCAAAAATATCTGTTAATAATGGAGGTATTAATTCTACCGCTCTGGGAAATATCGAATTAAGAGGTATATCAATAGGTGCTGCATCTGGAACTCCTTATTTTTTGAATGAGTTTGATGGGGATATTCAAGAGGTTATTTTCTGGAATTCAGATAAGTCAAGTACTAGATTAGATATTCAAGATAACATGAATACTTATTATTCAGTATACTAAACTATATAAATAAAGACTCGTCAAAGGGCGAGTCTTTTTTAAAAAATAAAAAAAATATGACACAAATAAGAGTTGGATGGCGAGCTTTTGTTACTTCGGTAGTCAATGCAGTAGATGCAGATGCTCAAGCATTTATATCAGCTGCAGGAATTACTAACTTAACTCAAGCAGCAGCTATCAATACGTTAGTAAATGATTTAAAGACCTATGGAATATGGTCAAAAATGAAAGCTATTTATCCATTTGTTGGTGGATCTGCAACTTCACATAAATTCAACTTAAAAGATCCGAGGGATTTAGATGCTGCATTTAGATTAGTATTTAATGGTGGTTGGACACATACAAGTAATGGTATAAAAGGAAATGGTACTACAGGATATGCAGATACTAAATTAATACCATCTTCCAATTATCCAACTGAATATGATATGGCTTTTGGTTTTTATTCAAGAACTGATATAATGGAAAATTCTAATGATATATCAGCTTACAATAGTGGTACTCAATGTATTGGTATTGATACTAGATGGTCGGATGGAAAAATATATGGATATATTTATAGAGATGCAGTACCATATAATATAGTAGTCACTAATTCTAGTTCAGCTGGTCTCATATCTTTATCAAGAACATCAACAACTATGATGAAAATATTCCGAAATACTTCTATATTGGGAACCACCACTACTGCAATGTCTGGTTCTGTCCCGAATATATCTATAAGACTTTCAGGTAGTACTGTTGGTTCATATTCAACTAGGGAAAAATCTTTTACTTATATTGGAAATGGACTATCAGATATTGATATAACAAACCTTTATACGACTATTCAAAAATTTCAAACAACATTAGGTCGTCATGTTGGATCTCCGATTGTATCAGATTCAGATGCTCAAGCTTTCTTGAATGCTGCAGGTATTACAGATTTAGGCCAAGCTACTGCGGTTAATACATTAGTTGTTGATTTAAAAGCGGCTGGTATTTGGACTAAGATGAAGGCAATTTATCCATTCGTAGGTGGAACTGCAACAACACATAAATTCAACTTGAAAGATCCAAGAGATTTAGATGCTGCATTTAGATTGGTATTTAATGGTGGATGGACGCACAGTTCAACCGGAGCTAAACCAAATGGTACGACAGCATATGCTGACACTAAATTAAACGTAAACACTGCCTTAGACGGTACAAATAGTCACCTTTCATATTATTCAAGAACAACAGTAATTCCTGGTAGTGGTAAGGATAATTACATGATAGGTTCATATGATATATTAAACTCAAGATATTATGCTATTGATATATACGGTGCAGCACCTAATATATATGCTGGATTAGGTGGTTTTGTTAACCCAATTGATACTCCAGTTGCTGATACTAGAGGACTATTTATAATTAAAAAAGAAGCTAATACTCAGAAAGCTATTATAAATAATAGCGTTATTGGTACTAAAACAGAAACAATAACAGTTAAACCTAATTACAATGTTGGTCTAGGTGCTGCAATATATAATAGTGGTATTTATGGTTATTCTACATTTGAATCAGCATTCGCGTCAATTGGAGATGGTTTAACAGATGCTGAAGCTACCGCATTCTATACTGCGGTACAAAAATTCAATACAACATTAGGAAGACAAATTGGAACTCCAGTATTGGAATCTGGTCAAACTGCTAATTTATTAGATACTTATTCAAGTGCAGCTGCCGCATATTCATTAAGAAAATTAAGAACTGGGTATTATGGATTTGCTATTAGAGTTAGAAGATCTTCTGATAATCTGGAACAAGATATTTCGTTTGACGCAAATGGCAATTTAGATACCACTTCGTTATTGGCATTTGTTGGTAGTGGTAATGGATTCGTAACTACATGGTACGACCAAAGTGGAAATAATCAACATGCAACACAAACAACTGCTACAAATCAACCAAGTATAGTTTTATCGGGTGTTTTAAATACACAAAATTCAAAACCTGTTATACTAACCGATGGAAGTTCATTTATGATTAATAGTTCGGCGTCTTGGAACCTGACAACTAACTCTATTTTTGCAACTATAAAATTAAATGCATCTAGAGGAGCGATGGCCATGATGTCTTCAGTAGGTACTTCTAACCAACACTTCGTTTCTAGAAATGCTAATGGAACTGGTAGATACTATGACTCCGCTGGACAAGAGATTACAGCTGCTGCATTACCAAATGGATTTAATTTAATAAGCATACATGAAAACTCATCTGGCGTTACAGTATTTGAGAATGGAGCTAATTTAGTTACTAATTTTGCACATGATATCGGAGGTGCTGTTACTGGTGTTGTGATATTTAAAAGAGATGCGGGTAATGGATTGACAAGTGGTTCAGGTTTCTCTGAACTAATCATATATGGAAGTACATCGCAATTAAGCAATAATTCTGCAATTAATACTAATATAAACTCGTACTACTCAGTATACTAAAATATATAAATAGAGACTCGTCATTTTGACGAGTCTCTTTAAAAAAATTAAAATTAAATGACACAAGCAAGAGTTGGCTGGAGATCTTTTGTTACTTCGGTAGTCAATGCAGTAGATGCAGATGCACAAGCATTCATTTCGGCTGCAGGAATTACAGATTTAACACAGGCTGCAGCTATCAATACATTAGTAAATGATTTAAAGACATATGGAATATGGACAAAAATGAAAGCTATTTATCCATTTGTCGGTGGATCGGCAACTTCACATAAATTTAACTTAAAGGATCCAAGAGATTTGGATGCTGCATTTAGATTAGTATTTAATGGCGGATGGACACATGCATCGACTGGTGCTAAACCTAATGGAACAACTGGTTATGCTAATACTTTTTATAATCCATCTAGTAATTTAACACCTTTCTTAGGATATTACTCAATAACTAATGGTAATACTGGAACAGATCAGATAGATATGGGTTCTAGTGATTTGAGCAAATGGACATGGCTATCTGCTTGGTATAAAGCAGGAATTTATAATAATATACTTGCTAGAAACTCAGACAGTTCTGTTTTATTAGACGGTGGTATACAGGCAGATTCAAGAGGCTGGTATTGGACTAATAAAGTGAGTACAAATGCTAAACTTGGTAAAAATGGAAATGTGTTGACAAGTTCTGCAGATTCTACGATTGCCGGTTCGGTAAATATAGCAATTGGTGCGATGGGAAGTCCAAGTGGGGCTAATTATTATTCAAATAGAGAGACTGCATTTTCAGTTATAGCTGACGGTATGAGTGATACTGATACTACTAATCTATATACATCAATTCAAAAATTTCAAACAACATTAGGTCGTCATGTCGGAACTCCTTATGTTAGTGACGCAGATGCTGTTAGTTTCTTGACTGTGGCAGGAATTACCGATGGAAATCAAGCGGTGGCTATCAATACATTAGTTATTGATTTGAAAGCAGTCGGTATATGGACTAAAATGAAAGCTATTTATCCATTTGTTGGTGGTACGGCTACATCTCATAAATTCAATTTAAAAGATCCGAGAGATTTAGACGCAGCTTATAGGTTAGTATTCAATGGTGGATGGACCCATAGCTCAACTGGTGCTTTACCTAATGGTACAACAGCATATGCTGATACTAAATTGGTACCATCATCTATATTAACACTAGGTAGTTTCCATCATTCTACATATAGTAGAACTACATGGAGTGTGAGTGCTATCATGGGTGGATGTAATGATAATAATTCCCCACAAAGATATTTATTAATGTCAAATCCTAATGGAACAACATTAGGTAATATTATTTTCAATACCTCATTATCACCTTTCACCAGCCCTATTAATAACACCAGGGGTTTAATGATGGGTAATAGAATTTCAACTACTACTGTTAATGCATGGAAAGATGGTGTAAAAGTACTTATTGATTCATCTAATGGTGTGACCGAAAGACCAACAATAAACTACTACATAGGTGCAAGGAATAATGAATTAGTGGCTTCTGGATTTGACAATAAAGAAACTGCTTTTTATTCAATCGGAGATGGTCTAACAGATGCAGAATCAGCAGCATTCTACACAGCAGTACAAACATTCCAAACTACTTTAGGTAGACAAGTAAGTGTTCCATTAGTTTCGGATACAAATGCTCAAGCTTTCTTGAATGCGGCTAATATCACTAGCTTTCAACAAGCTTCTGCGGTTAATACTTTAGTAACTGATTTGAAAGCTGCTGGTATCTGGACTAAAATGAAAGCTCTTTATCCATTCGTAGGCGGAAGCGCTACTTCTCATAAATGGAACTTAAAAGATCCTAGAGATTTGGATGCTGCATATAGATTGGTGTTTAACGGCGGATGGACTCACACATCTAGCGGTGCTCAACCAAATGGTACAACAGGTTATGCCAATACGTTTTTAAACCCAGTAAATTTTGCAATTGCTTCTGGATTAGGTGTTTATTCAACTACTAATAGTAGTATTTCTTCAACTGATGTTGGTGCACTTAGTTACTTCCCTGTAAGAGCATTCCAAATTGCACATAATAGTACTACAACATTTGGTGGAGTTAACTCTGATGATTTTGTTAGTTTCGCAGATACAGACACCAGAGGTTTTTACCAATCGTATAGAACAGATTCAAATACGGTTAAAACTTTAAAAGATACTACATCTTATTCAAGATCACTTGCTTATTATCCAGTGAATTTAATATGTCTTATAGGAGGTAGAAGTGAAAATGGTGCGGTATCAGATCTAAGTAGTAGAAATTTATCAATTGTATATTTCCAAGAAAACTTTAATGATACAGATGCGCTTACTATGAGAACTATTGTACAAAAATTCCAAACTGCTTTAGGAAGACAAGTTGGAACTCCAGTTTATAACACTAACGGTTTAGTACTTAATTTAGATGCAGGTAATGCAAACTCATATCCAGGAACAGGAACAACTTGGTTCGATTTAGCTGCCGGTAATAATGGTACTTTAGTTAATGGACCAACTTATGATTCTACTAATGGAGGTTCTATATTATTCGACGGTGTTAATGATTATGTTAATTTGGGTTCGAACTTTAGGTTTAACGATACAGACATAACATATGACTTCTGGGTTAAAGTAACGGACAATTCGGATGTTTATCATGAAATAATAACTCTTGGATCTTCTAACCAAACAAATTCTATTTCTCTTTGGAAGTTTAGAAGCGGTTCAAATTCTGGAAAAGTTTTTGCAAATATTAATGTTGTTGGATTTACGCAAACCTGGGTTTCTTCTCAATTAACAGGTGCTGATATTCTTAACACAATCGTTAATTATACGGCAGTATTCAAAAAAGAATCAGGTGTATATAAAATTTACTTATATAGAAATGGTGTATTAGATGGATCAACTACATCAAATATAACTTCTTATAATATGAATAACTGGTCTAATTTTGAAGCGAGAATTGGTAGTGGATCAAGTGTTTTTCCTGAATTATGGAAAGGTAATATTTACTCAGGTAAAGTTTATAATCGATCTTTATCAGCAACTGAAGTTCTACAAAACTTCAATAGTTCAAGAGGAAGATTTGGACTTTAATATATAAATAAAGACTCGTCAAAAAGGCGAGTCTTTTAAACACAAATTAAAATATGGAAAACTTAAAATTTATAGAAGTCTTTTCAGGATATGACTCAGAAGAAGACGTTGATTTATTAAGAGTTGCAGAATCAAATGAAGGTGATGTACTTACTCTAGTTAAAATGAAAGACGAAGAACAATATCAAATAGCTTTAATCATGCATGATGGAAGAGAGGCTTGTGATGTATTTTTTGAACGAGAATTTGCAGATTCTCTTTTTCAATCTATATTACAACTTTAATTAAACTTAAAATAAAAAAGCCACTATTTAGTGGCTTTTTTATTTTTATATAGATTTGTTTTTGGGTTATATTCTAAACCATAATTACCACCATTGAATAAATTTTCGATAAGCATGTCATATGTTTTAACAAGTCTTGGATTATCAGCATAATATCTCATTAAAACCTTATCATTTCTTTCATTATAAGAATCAATATTTTTATCGTGTTCGGTTAAGATATAATCTAATTGTCTAGCACCCTCAACGGTATCGGATCCCTCATAATAATAACCTAAATCCTTACACATAGGAGCATTATGTAAAACAGGATAACCCATATAAGCTGCATCTAAGTAAATATAATTCAGAGGATTTAGTATTTGGTGACAAACTAATATATCCATATATTGTGAAAGTATAAATGCTGTTTGATATCTACTCTCAGCTGTGATTTTATCATCCTTATATAAATCGAAAGTTGAAATCATACCCATAAACTCTTTGTTTTTGCTGATTTTCTCTGAGTTTGTCAACATTAATTTTTCAATATGTTTTCTACCAATATCACCTCTATAAGATTCTTCAGTAATCATTGTTGGTATAAGTGCAAATTTTACAATATTTATATTTGGTTCCATTACACCAATTCTCTTTTTTTCCTTACCAATTTGATAACGATAATCTTTTTTGAATTGACCTCTTTGAAATCCTCTTTCAATGTCAGTTAGAGCTTCTAATAGATATTGATTATGCCAAACAAATGGAACAATTAATGAATTTGTTCTATACAATGTATGATAGTATCCTCGATTCACTTCATCTTGTTGTGGTATATACCAAACTTCATCATATGAATCTTCATATTGGTGTAATTTACCGGGATCATCTTCTTTAAATAGAATATTTTCCATAGTAATAACATAGTTGTTACCACATTTATATGAAATAACTTTTTTATTTGGATTCTGTTTAAATTTTTTTATTTCAGCATTTGATATTTGAGCACCCATAACAATCAACATATCCATATCTAAATATTTATCAATAAAGTTATGAAACTTTATATCTTGTAAATATTTGGGAATTAGAATTTCCCCATTACCATTATCAACTCTTAAACAAGAACCCTTGGCAAAATCTGTTGAATTTTCTTCAGTCCAATCATTAATATTAACAGTATTCAATAAGTATATATCATAGTTTTTTTTAGAATTTTTTAAAAGTCTATATAAAACTAATACATTTTGTTTCATACCATTACTCCAAATGGATTCTGTATTTTCTCTCAATCCAATTGTAATTCCAATTTTTAATCTCTCCATAATATTTAGCTATTTTTTTCAATAAATAGATTTACTATTTTATATTTTTCTTCTATAGTTTCAGCATTAATCCATAACCAGATATAAGAACTCTCTATAGATTTTATTTTATTTCTCTTAACCTCTAAATTATCTTCTAATATTTTTTTCTCATATAAATCAATTGACCATTTTATAGATAACTTATCACAGATAACTAATAAATCATAAATATTTGATTCTTCTGATGCTATTTTAGCCTTTATATAAAGATCATTTAATTCAAGACGATTTTTCTTATTAAAAGTTTTATCGGGGTGTGTTAATTTAACTATCTCACGAAATAACTTCTTAATATTATCGGAAATGTGATCCCTTCTTTTATCCACAACAACACCTTTATCAACTGATGTCTCTTTTGGATTTGATACCTCATTATCAAATCCCCTTTTGTGATAAATTTCTTTTAGAAATGTTTCCTTATTTGAATTTATTAGCTCATTTTTCCATTCTTCTTCAATCTCCAATAATTTATACTCTTGTATAATTTTTCTTATTTCTAATTCAAATAACTTATCACTCATATTCTATATATATATTTTATAAAGTGAATTTTTAATTTTAATATATAATATATGATTAAGAAATATTTAGAATTCATTAATGAGTCTTTTAGTAAAAATAGAGAAGATTTTAACTCATTAGGTGAATGGGTTGAGTATTTATATTCAACTTTAGAAGGTGATGATTTAGAATATATCAAAAATATAGTAAATAGAGAATTTAATATTAGTAGAGAAGATGATTTGAGTGATATACCTTCTGATATTAGATTATCAAATGCGATTAACATATTAGATGATAATACTAAAAATGAAATAGAATCATTAATAAAAGATTTTATTGATAATGGTATACAGGAGAAAGAAACTAATGTAGAATTTTCAACTGATTTAGAACCCCTAACTGAATCAGAAATTACTATGGCTGGTAAAAACATTTTCACATCATTTTTAAAGTGTTTAACAGCACTTGGTCAAAAAGATGTCTTACCAAATAATGAAAAATTACCAGATGACTATCTTTTTTATTTTTTATTCGAATTAAATTCAGATGATGTTAAATCTATATTTAATAGATTTTCATCACTTAAAAGATATGTAAATGATGTACCATATGATAGAAATGAGATTGAACTTTATTATGGTATTAAAGATAATGGTTTGTTTGAATATGGTATTGTTAATCAACCAATAGGACAATTTAAATTATCAACAAGTGTTATAAAATGGATTCTTGGTTTAGATCTTAAATCAGCTTATAATCTTAAAAAGAGCTTAGTAAACTTTAATTTTAATGAATTGATGTTAATTAGTAAAATTAAAAAAGATTTAACTAGTTTCAATCCAGGTTTCTTTGATAAGAAATCAAAAGTGTGTGTAAGTGATAGAGTAATATCTATTGGTTATTATAACATTGGTACTTGGGATAATGGTCAATTAGACTTAGGAGAATATGAAAATATAAAACAAAACTTTAATAACTGGATTATAAATAAAAAATGGTCTGATAAAGTACAATATAATGTTAAACCAAACAATTCTTGGGTTTATTTCAACTTAAAATTAAAATAAAATTATGAAATATTTAAAAAAATTTAAAGAAGGTTTTGACTATAATAAAGATTGGGAAGATATGTCAAAAGAAGAAAGAGAAGAAACTGGTATTCCTGCTTATAGAAACGTAGAAGATGATATTGATTTCATTATTACTAAAATTAAGGAAAAATATCCAAAAGGAGAGGTAAATGATAAATCAGACTTGATTGATATGATTGTTTGGTTTGAGGAGGAATTTCAAAGAGATATTAAAGATGAAGATAAAGTTATTGATATACTAACACATGAATATAACTTATAAACATTTAACTAAAACTTTTCTATAAAAAGAAAAGTTTTTTTGTTTATGGAAAAACCAAATAAAGAAGAATTAATGAAAAAATGGGCACCTATTTTAAATAATATTGGTGTCACTGGATCAAAAGCCGATTGGATGGCTGAATATGCTGAACTACATTCAAATACAAAAATTGAAGAAAATACAACATCACCAGGTGGAACTTCAGAAGAAGAAATGGAAAGAATTAAAAATGAAGTTAAAGCTGAAAATCGTGATAGAATAATAGAATCTTTAATCGAAGATAAGGAATATAAAGAAATGGATATTACTGAACACCCTGATTATAAAGGACCGGTTGGTACTCTATTTCACTTGGATTTTAAATACGGAGACGATACTGATGATGAAGAAGTTAAAAGAAGTGTTAAAACACTTGGTAAGAAGAAAAAGTAATTATAAAAAATTTTCTATAAAGATTGATGAAAAAACTGGAGAGGTTGACTTATCAGGTCATTTTATATCTTTCAATAACTATTGGTTTCCATACAACCCAAGACATGATAAAAGAAGAGTAAAAATTAAAAAAATTTATGATAAATAAAATAGTGGAGTTTGTAAAAAGTCTCTTTGTTAAGAAAAAGAAGAAAAATGTATGGGAGGATATAACTGGTATGTTACAAACATTCGAAAGAAGAAATAAAATTGCTAAATTGTATGGTAAGAAATCACCGACATATCCGATTCCATATCGTAAGACTTTTTATATTCCAATAGGTGAGTTAGATAAAAATAAGGCTCAAAAAGAGATAAGTAAACTAATCTCTTCTTATAAAGAAGATATATTTAAAAAATAAAAAATAGAGACATGAGGTGATTATATATACATTATGATAAATGTATATTTAATCTCATCAGAATTTGGAGGTAAAAAACTTTATAAAATAGGTTACACAAAAAGAAGTATAAATGAAAGAATGAAAGAATTCAAAACTGGTAATGCTTCTGACCTAAAAATAGAAAAGTCATTTCATTCAAAGTGGGGGACTAAAATAGAAGCACATCTTCATAAGAAGTTTAAAGCTTGTAAAGTAAGTGGGGAGTGGTTTGATTTAGAAAAAGAAGATATTGATAATTTTGAAACTTATTGTCAAATAGTACATAATAATTTAGAGATTATCGAAAAAAATAATACTTACTTCATAGATAGAGGTGGTAGATTTTAAAAAATAAATAATTTGTATGAACTCAATGAAAGAAATCGCAATTAGAGATTATATTTCTAAAATAAATTTTAAAGTAGATGATTGGAAATTATCTCAAATCAAGGAAGATATGAGAAGATTTTTAGGTGAAGAGCCAGGTATTGATGTAGTTTACAAAAAAGATGTAATGGTAAACGAATTTACTGGTGAAGCGAGAGAGTTTAAAGATGTTGATAAAATATCAATTATCTTCACAGACTTAGATAATAGATTTAAAAAGATTGAATTTATTATTGATGAAAAATTGTAATAATTATAATGAATGATAAAATTGGAAAATATTTTTTAGATTTAAATAAAATACACAAATTAGAAGATAAAGAAGAAAGACAGGCAATTCACACCTACTATAAAGATATGTTATATGCTTATGGTGATGGTAGAAATGAAATGGCTGAGTCCATTAAGTGGACTTTAATTAATTCTGGTTATTTATTAAATAATGATCAGATTAAAAGAGATGAAAAAATAAATGATATTTTAAATGGAGATTAAAGCCGATATAGTAGATTATATGGGTAAATATGAAAATGGTGTCTTGGTATTAATTAGTCTAAATATAGATAATAAATTTTACGAAGGTACCATTTTTTATTCAGATAAAAATATTGTCTTAACGACTGATGAAACAGTTGAAGATGTAATTGGCATGAATATAGAATTATGGGATGGATATAAAGACTTATTAGAAAGTATTTTAAAAAAATTAATTCCATATGAAGAAATATCTAAAAGATTGGATGAAGTTGACTTTGAAAAATATGTTTCATATTACGAAGAAGACTTAGGTAAAATTGTTTTAGATGAAGTAAAACCGGAGGAAATAATAACAGCAACTAACTCAAACTTATTTCAATAAAATTAGTATAATTTAAAAATTATTTTTATATTATGCTGATTAGCGAAATTGGAATTAGAGGTTTTAAATCATTCGGAAATAATGAACAAGTCGTAAAATTAAATACAGAAAAAGGAGAACTTATCTTACTAGTTGGAAACAACGGAAATGGAAAATCTGTTGTTGATAAAACTGAGATTGAGATAAAATTTTCAATAGATAATTTGAATATAGATGATTTTTGTACTTTTTTGGAAATAATGGATGGGGGAAAGGAATATATTGAATATATAAAAGAAAATAATTATTCTTTATATGAGCAATATATTAAAAAACAAAAATCAATTAGATAATTATCTAATTGATTTTCACCCAGATAAAAAAAATGAGATCTTAAATCTATTTAAAGATTTTAATTTTGAATGTGGGAAGACCTCATTTATATCAAAAATGAAGTCTTTAATAGGAATGCCAAAGTTTGGTAAAAAAACTCTAATATATTGGTTAAGTAGAGGCTGGGATGAAGAAACCGCTAAAATAAAAAGAGTACCAACAATTAAAAATGTTGAAACATCTCCTATGAATATAAATTTTTGGTTAAAAAGGGGATTTAGTTTAGAAGATTCTGAATATAAAATAAAATCTCAACGAAAAATGAACAAGGAATATTGGATGGAGAGAGGATATACATTGGAAAATTCTATAATAAAGTCAAATGAGTTTCAGAAAAATAGTAATAGTTGTTTTATATCAAAATTGGAAAATGATGTGGAGTTTAGAGAAATTATATCATCAAAAAGAAGTAATAATATAAATTACTGGATAAACAAAGGTTTTAATTTAGAAGAATCTAAAATTAAATTATCTAATAGACAATCAACATTTTCATTAGAAAAGTGTATTTCTAAATATGGATCCGATGAAGGTAAAAGAATTTGGTCAGAACGCCAAAATAAATGGCGAAAATCTTTGATGGAATCCGATTACAATGGAATCGATGATAAAGATTCTAGATCCATAGAACATTTTAAAAATAAGTATGGTGATATTTGGTTGGAAAAGTATATAGAAACTACATCATTTAAAGATAAAGAAGATATTAGATATCTATTATCATTTGAGAATTATAAAGATATGATAATAACTCTTATAAATGATAATTTAACTTTAGCTAAAATAAGTTATAGACTTAATTATTCAGTATTATATGAAATATACAATACGAATAAAGAAGATATGTATTCATTTCTTTTGGAAAATTATGAAAAAACTTATGGAACTCCATCATATTATGAAAAAATGTATGGTGATAAATGGGTAGATGAGTTTATAAAATCTAATAATTTTAAAGATAAAGAAGATATTGTTTTTTTATTATCTTTTGATAATTATTTTAAATTAGTAGATTATTTAATGGAAAACTTTAGTATAACTGATATTGTTTTAAAAATAAAAAAAGTTATAGTATCATATTTTTATAAAACTACTTATGAAAAAATGTTTGAATATCTAATGTCTGTTAATCCAAGTATAAAATGCAAATATGGTTACATGAGATATTATAATAATCATCTTTGTAGAAGTTCCGGTGAGTATATGATTGCTAAATTTTTAAAATATAATGAAATTTCATATAAGTACGAAAAATTATATCCAAATTCTAAAAAAAGATGTGATTTTTATTTAATTGATCATGATATTTATATAGAATATACAGGTATGTATAAAATCAAAAAACACAATGATAAATATAATGAAAAAAAATCATTTTGTATTGATAATAATATTAAACATTTTTTTTCAAACAATATAGAAGAAATAGAAAATAAAATAAAAAGTATATATGGAATTTAAAATAGATCTAAAAAGGCTGAATATTCTAAATAATAAACTGTCTATCATCAATAAAGGTGTTAAAGTAAATACTCCAAATGGTTGGAAAAATATAAAAGAAATTGGTATAACATCACCTAATTCCGAAAAAATAATAATAAAAACAAAGGATTTTGAATTGATTGGTTCTCCAAATCACAGAGTTAAATATTTAGAAAATTGGATTTTCTTAAAAAATCTAAAAATAGGTGATTTTATAAATACTAAAAATGGTGTACAGACTATTTTATCAATATTAAAAGATGATAAAAGAGAAGATTTATGGGATATTGAAGTAGATGGTCATGAATACTATTCTAATGGAATATTAAGTCATAATTCATCATTTCTATCTTCCTTTGAATATACACTTTATGGTAAAGTAAGAGGTGGCCGTCAAAAAAAATGGTCTACTTTATCAACTCTCCCAAATAGAATTAATGGTGAATTATTAAATAGAATTTCATTCAATTCTAACGGTGTTGATGTTGAAATCAAAAGAGGTATTTCACCAAATAAGTTGGAACTTTGGGAAAACGGAGTTCACAATGAAAGAGCTGGTAAATCAAATATAGATGAAAAGATTGAAAAGTATGTAGGTATGGATATTGAAACATTCAAATCTTTTATATCTATGTCTATAAATGACTTCAAAAACTTTATATCTCTTTCAAATGAAGAAAAACAACTACTTTTAGATAAACTTTTTAACTTAGAAGTAATCAATATCTTAAATAGTATTTTAAAAGATATAAACAAGTCAAATAAAACAAGAATGGCTTCTTTAAACTCTGAAATAAATACTTTAGAAGAGTCTATTGAATCAATTCAAAGATCAATTGATAAAACTATTAAACTTTCAATTGAAAAAGAAAAATTAAATCTACAAGCTGATATTGATCGTCTTATGGAAGAAATGAATTCTAAAAAGGAAGATTATAAAGCTCTTAAAGAAAAAGTAGAAAAGATTAAAGAAAAAGAGGAAATTTTATCAAATGAAATTGAAAATGAAAAAAAACAATACATTAATATCCAAAATGATATTCGTAATACACAGAAAGAGATCGATCTTTATGACTCTGGTAAATGTCCCACTTGTAGAACAGATTTTAATTCTGATTACTACTCTTCTTTAAGACAATCACTTGTTGAGAAAAAAGAGGGTTTTGAAAAAATTAAGACTGAAATAGACGAGAATATCAAAAATATAAAAGAGAAGCAACTTAAACTGAAAGAAATTTCAACTAAAACAAATGAAACATTCAGCGAAATGAGTTTCTTTTTAAAGAACTGTAAAACTCAAATTGATCAACTAACTAAAAAGAAAGAACTTGAACAAGTTGATAACTTACCAAATGTTGACGAGTTTAAAAAATCAATTGAAGAGTTAGAAGAAAAAATGTCTTTTAGTAAAGATAATGTTACAGTTTGTAAAGATAAAGAATTATACTATAAAGAACTATCTAGAATATTTGGTGAAGATGGTGTTAAAAAGTCAATTATTGCTGGTATTATTAAACCACTTAACCACTTTATACATGAGAATATAACTAAGATGGGTATTGCTTTTGATGTTAAGTTGGATGAAACATTTACAGCGGAAATCAGACAATTTGGTTCACCAATTGAAAGTGATTCATTATCTACTGGTGAGAATAAAAAAGTAAACATTGCTATTTTAATTGCTTACTTAAAGTTAATCCGAACTAAACGACATATCAATATTTTGTTCTTAGACGAGGTTTTCTCTTCAATTGATATCGAAGGTATAGATTCTATTTTAACACTCTTAAAATCGTTCGCAAACGAGTATAACATAAATATATTTGTTGTACACCATGCTATCTTAAATCAAGAAATGTTCGATAGAATTTTAAAAATAAACAAAGATGTTTTCTCAACAATTGAGGAGGTAAACTTCTTAGACTAAAAAATAATAATAGTTATGGCAAATATTTTGGGAAGTTGTAGTACAAGTACATCTAGTTATGGTATTGGAACTAATAGTGTTGTAGGTGGGTATAATAATATCGTAATTGGTAATAGCAACACTATTACAGGTTATTCTTGGGTTGATAAGACAACTTCAATTCAGGAATATATAGAGTTCGGTTTGAAACTAATGGGTATAGATTTATCTTTTGAAGATTTTAATAATATGACTGAAACTGAAAGAACAGCATTTATGAGAAATCACAGATTAGATAATTTATTAAAAAATAAAGAATAATATGTTAATAGTTGAAGTAGATAAAAGTGGTATTGAAAGAGCACTTAAAAAACTTAAAAAGAAGTGGGATAAAAACAAAATGATTAAAGAGTTAAGATCTCGAAAAGAATTTATTAAAAACACTGATAAAAAAAGAGCAGCTAAAAGTAGAGCAGCTTATATTGAGAAAAAATATAGAAGTCAAGACTAATGAATTTATCAAAAAATTATTATGCTATTTTAGGTGTTCCTAAAAATGCAGATGAAAAAACAATAAAAAAATCTTATTATAAGTTGAGTTTTAAACACCATCCTGATAAGAATGGAGATGCTGATATTTTCTCCGAAATGACCGAGGCTTATGATGTTTTATGTGGTGAGAATCGAAGTGACTATGATTTAAAATCTAAATATGGAAATAACTATAATGAATACTATGAGTTATTTAATATAAATATTGATTTAGAATATGATGATGTTAAATCAACTAGAGAAAAATTTAAAAAAAATGAAGTAAATGATATTATAATACAAGTTGATGATGATTTTGATGGAACAGTCGAATTTGAAAGATGGGTAAAGTGTAAATCTTGTGATGGTACTGGTAAAGACTTCTCATCAAAAATTATTATTCGTGATAACGATGGTAATATTTTAAAAGTTTTTGATGCTGATGATGGTTGTGACTTTTGTGAAGGTACTGGTAAATATATGGACCAAGAATGTTCTTTTTGTAATGGAAAGGGTCAAGTTGGATTAAATCATTGTAGTACTTGTAACGGTGAAAAAAGAATTTTAGGTAAACAAAAACTAACTGGTTTAAAACTAAAAGGTGATAAAACAAGAATAGATTCGATGGGTCATCATGCTAAAAACGGTAATGTTGGTCACTTATATTTAATAAAAAAAGAGTTACAACAGTAACTCTTTTTTATTTTAGTCATACGCTATGTTTGTCCAACTCGATGGTGGTCTTGATTCAGGCCCATACTCATCTGCTCCATAACCAGGCACCCATTCCACTCCTATAAATGGTGAATCTTCTGATGTATATGTTGGCCATGAATTGTAAACTACACTCCAATAGTCAGTATTACCACCATATGTTGGTTCTGGTATAACAATATTAACAGGTGGATCAAATGGCACATCAAACGGTGTAATATCAGTTGAATCAACCCATAATTCACTTGATAACCCAGGTAAACCAACATTTTGATAAGTTTCTTCTAAATATTGATTTCTTTCTATTCTATCAAATTTAGGAGTTAATTCGATGAATCTATAAGCATATTGATTTTCTCTTCTATAAGTTCTTTTACTAACAAGTGGTGCTTGTACAGAATTATTAATATTTTCATTTGTAAAATATTTAAAGAATGGTATCATATCAACCTCAAAGAAATTTAAATTATCTATAACAAATTCCGAAATATTCTTACCACTATCACCAGATCCTCTAAATGACATCATTAAGTCTCTTTTATTAAAGAAGTATTCTACTTTCTTCTTATTTGGTGTTAAAATATGATTAACATTTTTATAAACAGGTAAATAAGATGCTTCTACTGTATTTGTTATGAAGGTATTTAATGTTGGATAAATAATCTTTTTAGATATAACGTTTAAGTTACCAAAGTGTAAAATTGGTAATTCCATAGGTCTTGGATTATACTCAGATGATCTACCAACATAATTATTTTCAACTACATCTTTATTAACTAGATCAAACTCAATCATAGTGTATCTATTTTGTTCTAATTTATCAGTATCTCTATTACCAACATCTTCAAGTGGATTCTGTAAATTTAGAACACCTCCATCATATCTGGCTGAAACTTTCAACTCTTTCCCCTTTATCGGAAGAATTGTTGTAAAGAATCCACCAATTAGATCTTTAGCTTCATTTCTGGAGAAGGTAATATATGATCCGGATGATGATGATGTACTCCATTTCCAACCAAGATCTTTAAACTTTTGTGAGTTTGGTCTAAAGTATTCAGAGAATTTACCAGAATCCCCTATGTAATCATTAAAAACTTTATATTTTGTTCCTAATTTATAATTTCTAATAGATGTTGAAAAACTATCTCTAAATTTAGAAACACTTGATAAAACATCATAGGTTATATAACCATATAAATTATTATTTGATATGTTATTATCTGTTAGAGCATCATAATCAGTTAAAGGTTTAAATATATTAGTAGCTGAACTTTGATCATATACAACATCAATCCAAGAGTTATATGCAAAAATACTTCTATCATCTGTATTATTAATAGTAGTCGCTTTTGAAACATTTAATGAATCAAATTGCATATTTTGTATAAGTCCGGTGTTTTTATAAGATCTTACTTTACCAACAAAATTTCTATTTGTGAGGAAATAAACAATTGAGTTTGAGGAAAAGATATTTGTTTCAATAGTTCTACCATCTATTACAGTATTCACCTTTGTTTTACCAAACATAATTGAATCTACACTATCATCTTCAAATTCACTAACATATATCTCATCACCAACATTTAAAGAATGTGTTGCACTTAAAGTTATATTAATAAATCTACCTCTTAATCCAGTTGATGAATTTGTTAGTCCAATATTACCTGATGAATATGTGAATGAAATAATATTTGATTTAAAGTGACCACCAGATAACTCACCATCTATCCATTGAGTATCAACCATTTTAGTAGTATGTGGTAATCCATAGAAGCTACCGTTTGTCCAAACACCACCATTAAAATATCCATTGAAGAAATTACCACTTAACCAAATATTTTTAGTTACGTAAATAAAATGATAAGGTGAATCTTTTTCAACTCTTCTTAATGGAAAATCATATTCAAACTCAACTAATAATGTATTATTAGTTTTACTTATCACAGTATAATAATTTCTAATAAGTTTTCTTTCATTGTTTATATCTATAGCAACTATATTAGAAATAGATATTTTATCTCCAACATTAAAATTATTAACATTATATGATGGTCCAGAGATTGTTAATCTCCATTTTTTATCTCTATTATATGAGTAGAATTGACTCACATCAAAAAAGTTTCTAACACTTCTATCTTCTCTATAACCATTTATCCAATTACCATCCTCCCATATACCAGATTTAAATTTACCGGTTCCAACTTTTGTCTTTATGGTAGAATAAGTTATTGATCTTACAGCATTTAAAGTATTACCAACTCCTATATTATAATAAAACTTTGGAGTTTCTATATAATCATATGAGTCGAATAGTCCAAATCCATAGTTTAGATAACCAGTAGGAAAACTATTTGTACCAACGGATAATAATGTATTATTTTGGATATGATAGGTTTCTTCGATTTTTAAATCTGTTAATGATGCGACAATGTATGTTGCTCCAGTTGTTTGAGGCACTGTATCCCCAACGAATATTAGATATTGATTTCCTTGTAAACCATAGAATGTATAATCTTTATCTGTAACACTATAAGTTAAAGATCCTAAATAATTTTGACTTGAATTATCATCAAATAAAAATTCTATTGTCCATGTATTTAATTTACCAACATCTAACCCAGCGTCATCTTTTATGTAAAGTGTCCAGTTACCTACTATACTATCTGATGAATTTAATAGTTTTCTAATATCCTGTGTATTTGATCTATAAGCACCATATCCAACACCAACATCTTTTTTCATTCTAAATGTATCAGTAAAAGGAGCTGATCCTTTAGATATACTATTTTTAGTATCATCTGATGTGAAAACGGTTGATTTTAAATTATCACTATTTCCTTTTTCTCTATTAAATAAATTTATAACTTTACCAATACCTTGAACATCATTAGCTGCTGGACCTTTTAGATTTAAAATTAAATCACCATCCCAAGTATGATCTATATTAACTGTTACCTTAATCTCTTTTAATGTAGTAGCACTAGTTAAGTAATTATTTGAATCTAATGGTACACTAATTGTATCAGTTGTTGTTCCCCAATCTGCTATTGTTAAATTTGGTGACGATGATGCTATATAAGTAGCAATTGGTCTTTGTGAAGGAAGTCTACTAGATAAATAAAATTTTATACCAATATTATCATTTCTTGTATTCTTATACTTAAATGATAAATTGAATTTATCATAATTTATAAACTTAGCAATATAATTATTTTTTCTAAATCCTTCATGTGGACTTTTTGAATACCCATTCAAACCACTACCAGAGTTAACTGTCTCTGTTGACCTATTTGGTGTAACAAGACCAATTACATCTGATTCATCATCTGGATGAAATCCAAATCTATCATACCAGTTTGGTATATCAACTGTTGGACCATTTGACCATGGTCCACCAACAGGCATATTAAAATAAGGTTCATTTGCTAATCCTTTATATAAAGCAGCTCCACTTGGAAATACTATACTTTGCCAATTTGTTGTTGTTGATTTTGGTCTATCATACCAAATATATCTATTTTGAGCAACATACCAACCGTTACCAAATAAATTACCTCCTTCAGTCCATGGTTTAGCTGAAAAAGTTGATCTTGTAGTAGGTGGAGTGAAAGGTGTGGTAATAACCTCAGTTTTAAATAAACTAACATATGAAAATCCTTGTATTAACCAATCCGTTTCATTTACGGAGTATGATACAATACCTTCACCTGTATTAAGATGATTTCCAGATGTTTGATTACCATTTCCCTTAAATTCCGTATATCTATGATTAGATATAGTTATAAGATTGTTATAGGTTGTATTTGCGTGACTATTTCCGAATAAAATATTTGAATAAAAAGTTGATGGTCTTTCTGATAAAAAAGAACTAACATCTTCTTTCGGAGTCGAGTAATAGTGAAATGTGAAAATTCTACCAGAACCATCAACAGAATTTAGTGTATCTAAACTAGCTTTACTTTCAAAGTAAGCCCAAGGTATTATAAATGTATCAGATTTTTTAAAATCATAATCGGTTAAATCTGATCCATTTATATTTTGTCTATAATCTTTATAAAATGTTTTATCAGCTAATAACTCAGCTTTATCTCCAATTGGAGTAACTAAATACAAAGCTGGTGATCTCCACTGTCTTGCATAAGTTGTATTTTCACCAATTTGTAAGTAGTTCATCATAACAGTATTAAATTGATAAACTTTATCCTTTTTGAAACTTTTTGGAGTCGTATTATAAAAGCCAATAGCTTTTTGTAGCATATGTGCTTGTGTATAGTTTTCAGAAATAGGAGGTAAAGTGGAAATACCCGGTCTATTATACCAGAATGTTATATCACTATTTGATTGTGTGTAAATCAATGGATTTACTCTCAATGCCATGAAAGATGCCTCATTTGGACTATCTTTATATTTCATCAAAGAATAAGTCCAACCGAAGTTTTTTTGAGTATCTGCTATTACTGTTGTTATACCAGATGGTAAAGAACCACCTATGTATGTATCTCTATTTATATTTTGTGACCAACCCATATTCTATATATTAAAATTATATTACTATTATCAAAAATTAATCATAACTAATATTTGTCCAATTTGAAAATGGGTCTGAAGATGGTTCCGAAAAACTTGTGAATTCCCAGTTAGCATTTGGAATAGCCGTATTATTGTTATTATTAACTCCAAATACACTAAAATCTGTACTCCAATTTTCATTCCATGTTTCTGGATTGAATGAACCATCGCCAGAACTTTCGTCGGTAATTACCCAAGGTGTTATATTTGTTTCTGGTCTTGGTGGTCTGAATGTATATGATGTTCCTTCGTTTGGATCATAATATGTTCCAAAATTATAAGATGATGTATTTTCAACTGTTATATCAAAACTAATATCACTAGATCCACCATCACTTATTTGATTAATTACCTTTGATGAATTTTTAAATAAATTCCAAATATGTACTTCATTTCGACCATAAGATTGACCGTCTGGTGGTGGAACCAAAGAATATGTTCCATTTACGTAGTCATATGGTTGTGTGGCAACAGAATTACCATTATCTCTCAATCCACGTTTTAATATATTATAAGTAAATTCATTGTTTACATAACCAACATAGTCAAAATTTGATCCATACCAGTTACCATTTTTCCAAGTACCTCCTTCCCAAATAACATTATAAGCATTCATAAAATTAGAAACACCATTATAAAAAATCATACCCCATGCAGTACCACTAATGAAATTACCATTTAACCATCTCGACATATAAAAATCACTATCTATAAAATCACCAGTTACCCAATTTGATTTATCTGGTATTGAATTATTAGTAGCATTAGTACTATTAAAGTTAGGAGTAAATGAATAATCACTATTCGTAGTATTTAACTTTAGCGGATATTCATCATTATTAGATCTAATTACATATGGATTAAAAGAACTATATTGAAATGTACCTTTATTAAATGTCCCGGTTAACCAAACACTATTTTTAAACGTACCGTTATCACTACTAAATGTACCAGATAACCACAAAACTTTATCAAAATTTATTGAGTTATAAACTTTTGGAATTTTATTTCTAACATAAAAAGCTTTTTCTGATAAATATCTCCATTTATTATTTGTAGCAATTCCATCTACCCACAATCCATAAAAACTTTGCGTATATGAATCTACGAATTTAGAAGCATTTGAATTCTGATAATTATTTATATCTAGATTACCAATTGCTGAGAAGGTTGAGCTACCTTTGAAGTTACCACCAGTGAATAATCCATTATTCCAAATTTTACCTTTGAAGTCACCACCATTAAATATACCGTAATACCATGTTGAGTTATCTCCAGTTGATGAGTTACCAAATTCACCATCGTTAAATGTACCATTCTCCCAAGAGTAAGTTAACTTGTCTTCTGAGTTATTATAAAATAAACCACTTTGGCTACATCCATAAGTAGATATAAATCTACCACCATTAAATGTACCATTTTTCCACTTAGCATAATTTGTAAATTGTCCTCCATTAAATGTACCATTATACCAAGTTGCATAGTTATTTCTATCTATTGTATAATCAAGAGTATTGTATTTAAATGTTAATTCCCACTCAAATAAGTATCCAATATCATATAGTGAATTATCAATGATTATCAATTCCCAATTTCCATTAAATGTATTATCAAAATTTAATAATTCAGTTGAGTTAATTGTATTGGATAGGAAGCTATATGTTCCAAAAGTACCAATACCAAGTGATTTACTCATTCTAAATTTCAAATAAGGTGGGTTATCATTATTGTAGTATTGTGGTAAGACTGATGTTAATATTGGATTTGAATCATTTGTAGTAAAAACAATCGAGTCATTGGATTTAAAGTCATTATCACTTCCTATATTATAGTCTTTAACATTTATAATTTTACCATTTGGGGATTTTAAATTTATCAATATATCACCTATATAAGTATGATTGATTTTAACTTTTAATTCTATATCAAAAGGAAGTTCAGGATTTACAATAACATCATATACTGTACTTGATAAACTTTGAGTTGATACTAAAAATCCCTGTGTTCTTTGATCATTCCAAATATTACTAAAATTAGTTTGGTTTATAGACATACCATTACTACCATTTGGATTTGCAGTTGCGTTTAATGGGACAACATGATTAGAGTATGTTGATCCACCAACATAAATATATAATCTTTCGTAATAAGAACCAAAAACACCATTATTAAATATACCATCATACCAGTTTATATTATAAATATCACCACTTTCAGTTGCTCCTAAATAATTTGGACTTTTAGCATATAGTGTGGCATTATTAACAGTTGCATAAAGAATATCTCCATTATAAATAACTGTTGATTCAGCCGCTGATTTTGGCTCACCAATTTGTCCGTTACTAAACGTACCTTTGTAGAACTTAGAATAATTAAATATACCATTCTTAAATACACCATCCTCCCAATCACTCTTAAAGAATATTCCATCTTTAAATTCTCCTTTGACCCAAGAGTATCTAAAGTTTGAAACAGTTGCTGTTACAACACCATCTATGTGATATGATTTTATTCTATTATCATAATAATATTTCTTATCAATAGTACCATTACCATCAAATGATCTTGAGTTGTAAAAAGTTCCATTAGTAAATACACCATCATACCATTGAGATTCTTTAATAACACCTTTATTGAAACCAAAGTTATTTAAAAATGAGTTTTGTATTATACCATCTTGCCAAACATCATTACCTCCGATAAAAAATGAATTTAAATAAGTTGCTGATGATAATATATTATTATTATTACTAAAAATTGTATCACTTATAATCAAACTTCTAATCTTCTCAAGATTGAAAAAATCTTTATCGGATGAATCATAATTATCATTTTTTATCAATGAACTATTCATATATCCTCTTTTAAATAGCCCAGATTTTATTTTACTCTTATAGAATTTAACTTTGCTTAGATAATTATATCTGTTTCTTGAATTATTTGTTTCAAAATATCCACCAGCTGTTAATCCGGATAATATATTAGTACCAATTTCTTTAAGTGTTAATTTGTTAACATCAATTGATAATACTTCGTATGAATCAGGTATTCTTTTAACTACACCACCATTTATATAATCAACTGAGTTTAAATAAACAACATCACCAATTTTAAAACTAAATTCTTTATTTTTTTCAGATACATATTGTGTATTAGTAACAATTAAAGTACTATTAACGGTATTTAAAGATATTCTATAAGTACCACTTCCTGTTAATGATGATATATTAACATCGTTGTTATAGTTTATATAATAACCACTATTCCAATCAGATGTTTCTAAAATACCACTATCAAAGTTTGAATTTATTATAAATGCTTTTGATATATCAATTAAGTTACCTATATATGTTGATTGTGTACCAGGATTAGAATTATAGTTAAAATTAAATTCTGTTGAATCCACATCTCTATTTATAACATCTTGTATAGATACTAAAATATCAACTGAATAGTAATTTGAGTTTGTATTTGTTTTGATTATTCCAGTTGATTGAGCAACTATACTAGCAGTTGATGATAAAGTAGCACTTATCATCATTTGTAAATCAACAGATGCGGTTAAACTGTTTAAAACATAACTATTTTCTTCAGGTGTTGATAAATAAGCATTATACTCAAATCCTCTTTTATAGAAATTAGCCACTGTATTATCTCTTTCATATGTATAATCATCGTTTATAAAAGACTCTGTATATTCATCGTTAAAATCAACCCAAGTTCCAATTTTAAATTTTTTATCAAAGAAATTTATTGGAATTTTTGAATTATTATTTATGTTTATACCCTTTAAATAGAAATAATCATCTAATTTAAGTTTTTTGTAGTCTTTTTCATCAATATAAAATTTGAATAATTTGTGTGTTGTTCTTGAATTTTGTAAGCTAAATGGACTAGATAGTTTTATTATACTATAAGTACTTGATCCGGTTGGGTTATTTGCTAGATTAGTGTATCTATATTCTGAAACATTCCACTCATCGTAAGCTTTTATCTTAATAGAATCTTCCGAAATATAAGTAGAGTCTTTGACTACACTATCAATAACTTGGGAATTTACAATTCTACTATTTGTTATTTTACTATCAACTAACTTAGAGTTAATTAAAGTTGAATTGTCAATTAATAATGAATTAAATTGTCCATCTTCAAAGTATCCTTTTTGAATAGATATATCAAAACTTTGTGTAGCAGAATTTAAGTGATTTTTTAAAACTTTCTTAGTATTTGTACCACCTAATTTAGCATTTATTATTGTACCATTTTCAATATTAGCTTTTAATATACTAGAATCTATAATAAAGTTAAACCCTTTACCACCATTATTATTAGTATTACTTTTTTGAATTGGATCACCAGAACTATCTAGTGTTGTTGTATAGTTTTGACCAGCAATTGTTATTTTTGAATTTAAATCACCATTTTCCCAAATTGTATTTAATAAAGTACCACCATTCCACTTAGATTTTATACCTTTCCACTGTATTCTCTTTTCCTGTATTCCATAAATACCATTATTAAAAGTTCCAAAAAAATCACCACTTCTAAAGTTAGACTTACTAATTATTGGTTTTGAGAAAAGTTTATCAACTCCCCAATATGAATTTGTAGGTCCAGTAACCCATTCATAAATATTTCCTTCTTTGAAATCGGTTCCTTTATGAGTGAAATCACCACTCATAACCATTAGTCTATTATTTGAATAAGTTCCAAGAGCTGCTGAAAAAGAACCATAAAAGTATAACTCTTTTGATATATTAATCCAATAACCACTACCATTTCTAACAAAAAATCCTGGAGCACCTGTTAAACCTAAACTAACACCATATCCAGCTATATTAGATATTGTACCTGCGGTATACTCTTCGTTATAAACTGGTTGATAAAAAACGTCATTAGAATCAGCATATATCATATTATTTTGATACTTATCAAACTTATAGTTAAGTTGACCTCCTCTTGATGATATTTGTTTATTAACATGTAAGAATTGTTCTCTTGTTGAAATTTTCCAAACTTTTACAAAGTCATCCTTTTTTTCAGTATCATTGAATGGTAAAACACCAGTGTAATCTATATCAAGAACTATCTTACATTTATCAACATAAAGAACTATATAACCATCTCTACCAGATTTATACTTATCATCCTTAATCAATAAATCACTATCATAATATCCATTTATTATAAATACTCTATCACCAACTTGTATATTTGAATTAACCTCTGTATAAAATAATGTTTTATTTATATCATTGACAGTATATGGTTCTACCCAGTTTACCAAACGAGGACTTGCGTAACCATTCGTTCTTTCCTCTAATATTTGAAAATTATCAAAATAAGCTAAATTATATTGCAATGGATCAACAAAAGTACCTAACTGATAATCCACAGCTGAAACTAAATATGGTTTATTTCTAATGATGTTTTGTGAAGGTAATGGCATTCAACTAATATATTTTTTATTATATATTAAAATTTAAATACTTTCTAATAAACTTATTTTTATTATCTTTGTATATTATTTATGTCTATGAAAAAAATATTAATATTTACTGGTGCTGGAGTTTCTAAAGAGTCGGGAGTTGAAACCTTTCGTGATTCTGATGGTCTTTGGTATAACTTCAAAATTGAAGATGTAGCAACCTTAACTGGTTGGAGAAAAGATAAAAATCGTGTTTTGGATTTTTATAACCAACGTCGCGCTCAAATGAAAGATGTCTATCCAAATGATGCTCATAAAATAATTGCTGAGTTAGAAAAAGATTATAATGTAACTTTAGTTACTCAAAATGTTGATAATCTACACGAAAGAGCAGGTTCTACTAATGTAATTCATTTACACGGTGAATTATCAAAAGCTAAATCTTCTTTCCCTGGATCAGATGAAACGTTTGATTGGGAAGGTGATATTAATATTGGTGATAAGTGTTCAAAAGGTTCTCAATTAAGACCAGCTGTTGTTTGGTTTGGTGAAAGTTTGAACTATAATTTATTATCAAAGGCAGAAGAAGCTGCTCAAAAGTGTGATATTTGTATTATTGTTGGAACATCAATGCAAGTAGCTCCTGCTAATTTACTACCAACATTGGTGAAGGATACTTGTAAGATATATTATGTTGATCCTGCTGATGAAATGATTGTTTGGTCAGATTCTTATGGTTTGAGTAAGATTAATTATACACATATTAAAGAACCAGCAACAGTTGGTATGAAAAAAATTGTTGATATTTTAAAAAATGTTTAAGGTTAAGGATGTGGATACTTATTTATCAGAAAGAAGAAAAGATTTTCATAATGAAAAAATGAAAAAACTGGTTGAGGAGACTGAGGTAATGCTTAAAAAGATGTATTTAGTGAGAATTTCTCAGAGAAGAAAAAAGATTATTGAATGGATATGGAAAAAGTAAAATTGTTACAACTACTTATTGATATTTTAGATTTAAGAGATGAAAAGATGAAAGCTATTAAATCTCAAAGATATGAAGAAGGTGCCATACTCAGAGATAGAGAAAGAATTCTCGAAAGAATGTTTTACAAAGAAGTAATGGGGTGTGATGATAACTATCAAGACTTTGTTTATAGTAAATATACCGAATGTGTTAAAGATTACTTAAAATCTGAATATAATTTAGATTATAATCATTATACAAAAACGGCTTTAATCAGAGAGATAAAATTAATTGAGTTGGGTTTATGAATGTAATATTGGGAAAATCAAGACAAGTTGGTAGAAGCTATATGACTAGTGCGTTTTTTGAGTATCAAATGAAAATATTAAACTTTGAAAAGGTTAGTATAAGAAAGAGAAAGTTAAGAAAGATTTTTAATATATAGTATATGAAAATTAAACGATTTAACGAAACTTTTAGTAACTTTACTATAAATCCAATAAAGTTTAATAATAGTAAAGGTATTGAAAAGATTGTCTATCCATCTGTTATTGTAAATGTTAGTTCTGTTACTAGTGAAGTAACAAGTTCTATTAGACGAGATATGATGGATTTAATGCACAATCAAGGTTTTTTAACACCACCTAAATTTATTGACATTGATACTGGGAATGTATTAGAAGATAGACTTAGATATAGTGTTAAAAATCCAAGATGGGTATTTTTCGTTGAAGAGAAAAATTTAAATAAAGCTAAAGAAATCGCTGAAAAATATGGCGTTGATTTCTATCAAAAATAATAGTAACTGAATGGACTTACAACAATTATTAGAAAAGTGGGGAATTAAGTGTGATATAAACACAATTCTTTCTATGTGGAATGAATCACATAGACACTACCACAACTTAAATCATCTTAATGATTTGATTTCTCAAATCAACGAAAATAAATCTAAGTTTTCTGAAAAAGAATATGAAAAACTTATGTTAGCTGCTCTTTTTCATGATATCGTTTATGATCCTATTAGTAAAACAAATGAAGAAGATTCTGCTGATTTCTTAATGAGTTGCGCTGTTGATAAAACTAACAAAGATATTTTAGATGTTAAGCAAATTATTTTAGATACTAAAACTCATAATTCTACTACTAATTTATCAGAGTCTTTTAATCATTATGATATGAATATTGTTGAAAGAGATTTTGATCAATTGTTGGAGTGGGAGAACGGAATTAGTGAAGAGTTTTCGGTTTACCCTAAAGAAGATTATAAAATGGGTAGATTGAAATTTTTAGAAAGTTTATTAGATAAATATACTCATAATACAGAAAACCTACTTAAATTAATTGACTATGTTAAATCAAACTAAAGAGTACGGTGTATTTTATCTAAAAACTGTTTTCCCAAAAGGACACAGACTTGAATGGTTAAATTATTTACATATAAGTAGAGTTATACCAAAAGATCTATCTGATGAATTGGATTTATTAGTTTCTGATATAAACTCTAAAGAAGGTATTGTAATTCCTATGGATAAAGGAGTTGATCCAGGATGTGTTACCGAACCGGAAATAATTGAAGAAGTTGCTAATGAAGTTTATAATAGATATTGTGAAATATTTGAAAGGCTTACAAGTGATAATGTAAAAGATTGTATTAGATTAGTTTGGAGTATTGGGGAAATGGATAGTGTTGATTATAAATCAACTCATGATTTACCAGCTTATCCAATAATGATAAAAGTAGGTCGTTTTTTAGATTCTTCAAAAAAGTCAGGTATTTATAAAGTATAAAAAAAACCACTCAAATGAGTGGTTTTTTTTATTATTCAATTGATATTATAAAATTATGTCTAACACTAGTAGGACTTGAACTAAAAACAGGAACTTCCCATATTATTTCTAATTCATCATTAATAGAAACATCTAATTTATTTTGTAATTCGTAGTTATCTAATTGACTATTCGAATAATTTATATAATTAGAAGTTACTATCGATGATTGTCCAGAAGTATAATTATTTATTATAAAAATTTGAGGATCATTACTACCAACTTCTCCTAAAATTTGAGTCATTATACTAATATGTTTAATTGAACCTCCTATTAATGATTTAATCCTTCTTGATTTTATTGAACCGTTTGATTGAGCTGGTAGATCCGGAATATTACCAATATAATATCTCATATCATCAACTGGATCCATTGGGCAGTGTGAGAATTCATATGTTCCTGCCGGACCCAATGCAAGAATTGGATTTTCTCTTAGAGAAACCCATGCTTTACCAGACCATCTCCATTTAGATCCATTTGGACTAGTATAAATATCACCTATGTTTTTATTTAATGGCCAACTTATTAACATTTTGTATTATTATTTTTTTTTATTTAAGATACTTTTATATATCCATAATAAACCATTTGGTTTTCACTCGTATTATTAGTTATTCCAAATGTAAAAGTATTACTATTTACTGGATTTGGATCGGTCGTGATTATAGAACCAGATGTTCCAATTATATGACTTGGTATTGAATCTAAAACCAATTGATTTCCTGCTAAATAATACCAACCATATTGATTTCCAATAACTGGAACATTTATATTTGAAATAGTAACCGTCGCATTCCAATTAATAATACCATTTGGTATATTACCATTAACCCACATAACATATGAATTTCCAACTGGAACTGTAAAACTAACTGTGTTTGAACCAGGAGATAATATCCAAGATCCGGATGTTGGTGTATAGCTTGTTCCGGATGTACCATCAGTCCCGGATGTACCACTTGTTCCTGAAACACCGGATGTACCACTTGTTCCGGATGTACCATCAGTCCCGGATGTACCACTTATTGATGAGAAAAATGTATCTAATGATCCAATATTTCCCTCGTTTAACCAAACCTCATAAGCACTTAAACCTGGATCTCCTTGTGGACCAATTTCACCAACCGCTGTTACCCAGTTATAACCAGATATATTATCAAGTATATAAATATATAGAAATCCAAATTCGGTATCATACCAAAATGAACCAGGTTCTATAAAATCCGTATATGTCCCATCCGGAATATTACTTTGATAATAAAATGATTTGGATAACTTATTTAGGTATTTTCTACCAGTTCTCTTATTTAGATCACTTATTAATTGTTTAATTCTTGGAAGAGCCATTTTAGCCTCATTTAATGTTGAAAATGGTATAATAACAACTCTACCACTTTTCAAACTAACCTTAACTAGGTTGTTATTAACCATGACATTTAATATTGTACTTGGGTTAATGGTGTGAGTAACAACTCCATCATCATTCATAACCTGAACATTTACATCATTCATTGAAAAAGGTCTTAAAAATTTATCCCAACTATATCTCATTTTTTTATTAATTATTTTTAATTTACTATATCTAAGTTAACAAATACATGATCTAACTTATTTTTAGCCAAATCCATGAAGTTAAATGTAACAGAATACGTACCTATGTTTGTAATTGAGTGAACAATTCCTGATACTCCTGAAATTATTAAATTTGAATCCATAAGATTTATAATACCATCTCTATTATCACTAACATGATCAATTAACAATTCAATCAATCTATCTTTTTGTATAACACTTGAAGTTCCATAAGTGGATAGACTTATAGAAGTAGAAAATGTAAAACCATATGATGTATCATATGGAACACCATAAGTTGCACTATTAAATTCTATATAACTACCCATTGATCCAGATTTTGAATTGAAATAAATAACCGGTTGTACTGAATCCACAAGTGGATCTATATCATTAATATTAACAGTAGGATTTTCTAAAATATAATTTAGAAGTGAATGTGCTTGATTAGCATCAAACTCTGTTAAAAATTGTAAAAATATCATACCCTGACTTTCATCATCTATAATAATAAAGTTACTATCTAATGTTATTGAATTTATATAAACTAATTCTAAGTAAATAAGTGCTCTTGGTGTTGTATTTTTATCATAAATAACAATAGATTCACCGACAACATAAGATTTAATATCAGTGAATTCCAAACCAGTAAATGATGTTCCTGATTGATTTATATAATCATTAAATACCGAATAATTATCATCAATAACAGCAACCATGACATCTAAATAAACCGGATAATTAACATTTGGGTTATTCAAATATAATTGAGGAACTCTATTTGATGAATTACCGGTTAAAACCAATAATTGAGCAAAACTAAAAATCTGAACTGGGTAGTTATAATAACTATACTGAACATAATTATCAGCTTCAACTTTTGATTTTACATCATAAACAGCCTTTATAGAAAGAAAAGTAGCATTATCTCCTAATCCTAAATGATTTAATAGATAATTAGTTTGACCTTTTTTAAGAATAATTCTACTTTTTAAAATTTGTTTATAAGGTATTCTTAAATCAGAAAGCATCAATCTTTCTCTAATATTAGAACCTTCAGTTGCAATAAAGTCACCACCATTTGTCTTAATATATTGACTACTTGGTCCAAATAAAGAACCGCCACATACTACACTCATATTTAGTTTTATATTTTAATGTATATATTAAAATATAAAACCGACATTTATTTTAAATCTATAATTTCTACTCTATATCTTTCAGATAATACTGTGGAATTTTCAGAAATCCTAGTAACAATAATCTTTTTACCTTTATTTAAACTAAAGTATGGCTTATTAGATAACATAGAAGCAGTTGAACTATTCAAAATCATTGGTAGTGAAGCTGTTGTACCAAAACTTTTTAAACTCAAATTATTACTAACATCTAATGTGATATATGAGCTAGTCAAACCAACCGTTGTTACTGTATATTGTCCTGAAAAATCATAAACCGAAGATGTTCCAACAAAAAAGTTATTTAAAGTTAGTGTATCACCAGCCTTTATTGAATTGTATATTAAGTTACTACTACCATCAATTGGTACATCAATCACTGGACCTGATTTTAAAGTCATAGTTTCATTAAAGTTAATATCAAAATTAAAATCTTTCCATAGATAAGATGAGTTTTGAGATCCATTAACTAAGTTATAACTAACTGGTAGATCTATATTACCAAGAAGTAATACCTGTGTAAGAGCAGTCGTTGTTCCAGTTATATCAGAATTTATATAAATATCCATTTTTTTATTTTGAGATGATGTTATTGTTGGATTAATATAAAACTCAACAGATTGTTTGAAATCCAAATCTCTACTCAAATAAACAGTTAATTTATCATTATTTGGTAGTGTAAATGGTACTTCATCGTTATTAGAAATATAAACTAACCAACTTTTATTTGTAGGAACATCTAAACTTAGTGGTATTATACCAGTAGCGCTATATAAATCAGTAGTTTTTATATAATCTATTTTATTATAAAGTGGATCTATACTATTTAATGATATACTTGGTGGTGACCCAGGTAGTGTAGTCACATCAATTGAATCAGATGAAACGATTTGATTAGTTGCATATAATCTTAACAAATCATTTAAACTATTAATTCTGGAATTAATGATATTAATATCAGACTGTGAATATATTAAAGATTTTAAATCTTGTAAGTCTGCTCTTAATTGATTTTGTTCAACTAAAATATTTAGAAATGAATCATTAACAGAAGAAAGTCTTTGCATAGCTTTGTTAAATAAATTCATACTAAACATTGAATTTATTGCCTCTGGGTTATATGTTTCCTGAACATTATCATTAATTATATTAAAATTTAAATTTAAACTAAAAGCAAATGATGTTCCATCTTGATCACTAGTTGAAACTAACTTTTTATACGTAGGGAATTTTATACCAATTTCACTTTGTAATAAGTTATTAGCTGGATTATCTAAGAATGATATTCCATATAAGTTAGTGAATGTATTTCCTTTATCATCCTCAACAGTATAATACCACAAAATAGCATTAAATTCAAAACTATCCGGTGGTGTGTTATTAACTTCAAGAGCATTAAACTGTTCAAAGTTAGTAATTACTCTATTAGCTAAATTCATTTTTACATAGTGACTTGTGTTAAAATCTAATGTGATACCATCCATACCAGATGTATCTACAACTGGGTTGTTTATATCACCACTAACACCAAAATAATCACCACTTCTTCTTAAACTATCACCAGTAGATGTTTCATACGTGAAATCTAATGTATCAAATTGTCCAAAATAAGATCCTGGATAGTTTAAAGGCGAGCTTACTATTGGTGATGTAAAATTCTCAGCTCCCATAATTTCAGCTTGGTATTGACTAGGTACAATTGGGAAAGTTAAATTTGGTTTATAATTTGTATCATACATAGTTCTGAAAAGAATATCAGGTGTCATTCCAGTATGATCTGGAATATGAGCATAAACTTCAGTATATGACCTATTTGCTTCTTGAACATTTGAAACACCATTAATCTCACCAATATATTGAACAAGTCTATGATAAACCAATGCCGCTTGACCAGAAGACTCAGATTGAGTTCCTAATTGAGTGTTCGAAAACAGTATATCAACTACGATTCTTTGACCTCTTGTAGCATTAGATGGTATAACACTAAGTACTTTTGTATATTTACCGTCTTCTGTTGCGGAATCTAATAAATCGTTATTATATAAATCATTATTATAAATACTCGAATTAGAAACATTATAAATTCTTATAGTATCACCAACTTTGAAGTTAGTTTCACCATTAAATTCTATTTCTAATTTATTAAGAAATCCAGACTCACCAGTTTCATAAAATGAAATAGTGTCCCAATCAACAACCTCTCTTTCTTTCCATAAATATTCAGGAAAGTATTCATCATCATTTAAATTTCTTCTCTCAAATACTGGTAGATTACTAAAGTATTCATCATCAGGAATAGCAGGTTCAAAATCAATTAAATTTAATTTTTTACACCATTTAAAAAATAACTTTTCAGTTGTTGTTTCGAGTGAGTTTGTATTATAATAATAATCTGTATTATTTAATCTACTCTCTCTTATAACTACTTCTTGGTTAGCAACATAATTTCTCAAAGACTCTACAATTTGATCACTAAATGATGATGGAGCCGAATAATTTTGAGATTTTTTAAAAGCACTATCAAAATCAAAATATATTTGACTTGATTGTGTACCAGCACTTAAATTTCTTTTAGGTAAGTTTAATAAAACATATTTAGAAAAATACATTTTATAATTACTATTTTGATAAGCAGCTGATATATCTTCTGCTGCTCCTGGAAAAGCGTAAAAAGAAGTTCCGTTTGATTTTAATCCTTTATAAAGTGGTGTACTTGCCATTTATTTAAATTTTATTTTATATTCTATATATAAACATTTCATATTTCCGTTTTTATTTTTATATTTGTATCTCAAATTAAAAGCTATGATTATTATTCAAGGTGAGATGTTAAGTGGTAAGTCAAGATTAGCAATTGACTTAGTAAAAAATAACAAGAGATCATTATATCTGACATTAGATAAGGATAATTCTGTTATTAAATCTTTAAAAGAGAATAAAATAGAATACACATTAATGAATAAATGTCTTTTAATGGATATTAAATATAGAGTTTTGGAAAGAGGTGGTTTATTAAATAATGACTTAGACTTTGTAGTAGTAGATTCGTTAAATAAAATAACCGATAAAAAAACGTATATTGAGAAAATAAAATATTTATTAGAAGTTGAAAAAGATTTCAAAATAAAAATAATAGCAACTATGAATACATTAAGGATGTTGGATAACATACAAAAGAAAATTGAAAATATTCCTGGTGTTGATTTTATAAATATTTAAGCTTCTGGTGACTGAGCTTGAGAATTTACCTCTTGAGCTTGATTACCTTCACTACCAGTTAATCCTTTAACAACTTCTTCTATCGCTCTTTGAGTTCCAGCTACGACATACTCATATAAACCTAACTTACCAATTTTAGTAGGAGATTGATCATAGAATTTAATATCATTTAGAATTGGATCTACATCGTTTCGCCATTTAAGATAAAAATCAAATATATCACTATCGTTTATCAAACCTTCAATTTTAGTATTTTCTGGTTCTTTGATAAATTTTTCAACAAATGAATTGAAATCACCACCACTTTTCTCAATAGTTTTTTCAATCATTTCCTTTAAATTGTCTTTAATCTCCTGAGAAATTTCAGTGTTAGACTCATTCGCTTCTGTAATAAATTGTTTATATCTCTTAATCATAAATTATATATTATTTTTAAAAAATGATTTATCCCCAAGTTCCTTTAAATATACCATCATACCAAATACCAGTCTCATATAAACCGCTTTCATAAATACCATTTGTCCAAATTCCGGATTTCCAATTAGCATTTGTAAACTTACTAACAATTCTTAAACCAGTATCAAATCCGTTTGTTATCGGATTGTTTAATTGAGCACCAATTTTATCAGAGTAACAGAATTCTAATCTTAGATCATTAACTTTAACATCTAAACCATCAAATGATTTTATAAAGACTTCCCAATAACCCTTTGTTGTATTTTTAAATAAATCTTCAACGTTATTGGTTGTTACCAAATAATCTCCAACTCCGGTAGCTCCAGTAGCCCCTGAAAATTCATAAACTCCATCATAAAGAGGTGATCCTAAAGAAAATTCAGTTGATTGAGTACCAGTAAATACAGTATTTTTCAAATAAATATCGGTATCACCAACACCCAACTTTTTAACATTTATAACATTACCATTAGGAGCTTTAAGATTTATCATTAGATATGATAAAGACTGTGTTAAACCTGGATTAGTTTCTAAATTTATTTTAACTCTAACATTATTTATTTTATCCTCAATTTCATCCGTGTAGAAATATTCTACAATAGAACCAGAGTAACCAGTAGATATACTTGAATTACCATAGATGCTATTAACCATTGTACCATCTTTAACATCAGATTTGAAAATACCAATATAATCACTTAATGATATATTATAATCAATATAAATCTCCGTAATTTTATTAACCTCATCTAATACACATCTTAAAATTGTATATTTTTTTGGTTCACTAAGACTTCCATATGTACTTAAACCAGAGTTGTTAAATTTATCTGTAACGTAGATAACATCTCCTATATTAAATCTAAATATACCATTTAATATAAATGAGTTATTAGTTTCATTTAGTCCTATAATTTCAATATCTTCTAGTATACCACCATGCCAAACACCTGATGTAAACTCCATATTATATGCAATTCCACCATACCAATCACCATTTAAAAACTTACCAGTTTTCCATATTGAATACTTGTTTGTTTCCGAAGCATTTGATAATAATTTTAAGTTTGAATAGAAACTACCACCTTTAAAAGTACCACCATTCCAAGTAGCTGTTCTACTGTTATAAGCATTTGTACCAAATCTAGATAATCCATTTCTTTGCTCAAATATACCATTATACCAGATACCATTTTCAAAGTCACCACCATACCAATCGCCATCGATCCAATAAGCTGGTTCATTATCAGTATTAAAATTACCTGAATTCCAAGTACCTTCAACCCATATACCACCAATGAAACTACCATTATTCCAAGTTCCATCATTCCAGATACCATTATACCAAGAACCTTTATTCCAAGTTCCATCATACCATCTACCTGCTCTCCAAGTACCATCATTCCAAGTTCCATCATACCATCTACCTGTAAACCAAACAGATTTTGTGAAATCATCAACTTCATCAACTTTAACAGAAAGTTTTAAGTCTCTTACATTTCTTGAATACCAGTTACCTTCATACCAATCTCCATATCTCCATTGACCAGAATACCAAGTACCACCAAACCATCTACCAAACTCCCAAATACCTTTGTACCAAACTATACCATTCTCATCTTCACCAATTAAAGCATCTGAGATTTCAGCCTCTAATACCCAAGGATATTTAGTATGTAGATCATCAAATGTTAGATTATCAACTAATCTAAATCTATATCTATTGTAATCAACATTAACTAAGCTATAAGTAGATCCTTCAATTTTTGTATTATCGGTATCTAATTGAATAGATTGTTTAGCTCTTTTATTTAAAGAAACATCAATTAAATCAACAGGCTCATAATTAAAGAAAGGATCTTTTTTGACATATTTAACATAACCTATATCATTACCTAAGTAAACATTTTGTCCGTAATCAACTTCTGTTAAGAAATCATATTCATTATAAACTTGTGTAACTATATGATAACCAAAATATTGTTGATTTAAATATTCAGATGAATATGTACCACCAATAAACTCTAAAATAACACCATCACCATTTCCCAATTCATGTTTTTCGTTACAACGAACATAAAGTTTACCATTCACATTAGCTGTATTATTAATGGAGATTTTATAATCTTTTTCCATTCTAGTTAAATTCATAGCCAACTCATTCTTATAATCCGTGTAAATTAAACCAGTTAAGTTTTGATATGTATCAACATCAGAAAGTAATATTTTTGCATATGAATCTGTTGATATCTTAAAATTAAGTTCTCTTTCATAATTATCATATGTTTGGCCACTATGTATTTCAGTTTGTTTACTAAGTCTTCTTTGAATATTATTCAATTCTTGTAAATCATCACTTATTTGCTCTAAAGTTCTTCTAGATGTAATGTTTAATTTTGATCCACCTATAGCAGTATTTAATTCGAAATTAACATTTCTATGAAACTCTATAACGTATCCAGATTTGATTGAATCATAATACTTATTTGTAACTAATAATCTTTCAGAAGAGAAAGTTCCACCTGTTGATAAATTTGCTAATGGTTGATAGATTGTTAAGTCAATAAATGTATTAATAAAAATACTTTCCCACTCTAACTTCAAATTATCACCAAAATATATCTTATTATCTTTATAACTATAATTACCCTCAGATGCTGTCAATCCAGCTGAATCCAAATAAACATTAGATGCTGTTAAACTACCAAACTCTAAATCATTATAGATAGGCATTGTTAAATACTCTTTTGTTGCGTAGAATGTTGGGTTAACATAATTTGTTTTATTTATACTAGTCATATAATCAAGTAGATTATATCTTGGTGTGTATCCAAATTTTAAGAAACCATCCGTATAAATTAACGGTTCTTTTATCTCTCCTTTGAATAAAATAGACCAATTTTTCAAATAACCAATATAACTTGATACACTATCCTCTATTACTAATTTCCAATCACCCTTTGCATTACCTTCTATTAACAAATCATTAAAATCAACTGTTGTACTAACATAAGAATAAGAACCAGCACTTAAACCCATATTCATTTTAATTACATCCGTATAAGGAGATGAAAAAGTTCCTAATGTACCAGCTGTTGATTTAGTTGTAAATGTTGTGTTACTAAATGTGAAACCACTAATTGATTGTGATGCTCCATTCATAACATTTAATATTTCACCACTTGGACCAATTAGGTTTATTTTCAAATCAGATGGTCTTAAATGATATAAGTTGAAATTAACTCTAATCTCAGTTGGATAAACATTTGAATTACAATTAAGTGTTTGTGGGACAGAGCTTGTTCCATCTGGAATACCATAATATAAAAAGTCTGATGAGTTAAATTCTAAATAATCATTATCAGAATTTACATGAATTTCTGTTGCTAAATTATAATAAGATGTGTAGTTATTAAATTTAGGATCAATTTTTAAGTAACCATCTCCATAATCACTCATTTTATATCCTATTCCAAGCGGATGTGAATTAAAATTAGTGATTAAGTCATCTGAGTTATAAAATTTATTTAAATTCTTTAATACAATAGATGATGTTGATGTTTTTAGATTTTTTATTATATCTCCACTAAAATCCGAAAACATGTAAATATACTTATTACTATTGGTGAAATTTTCAATTCTATTAACTATGAAATTTCCTTCAACAACACCAGATTCAATTCTTAAAACATCACCTAAATCAACATCAAAAGATTTATTATTACTAACTGCTGATGTACTATTTGTAACACCTAAAACCATCAAGTAATCTTTTAAATATAGTGTGAAATTAGATCCACCTACTGATGATATAGAAGCACCGATGTGTTTATATCTAGAACTTTGTGTACCAGTATAATTAAATGATGGTGCTAATTTTAACAAATCAACTGTGTTTGTATTCACAAAACTGACAGTAGCCACCGTAAATTGAGTAGTTCCTGAAAATGTTTTTGATATTAAAACTTTTGATGAGTTAGAAAGAGGATTAACAGAGTAATACTCAAATGTCTTTTCTCTATCACACCAATAGTCATACCAAGTTACTTCCGACTGCGTCATGAAACTTGGGGCAGTAGCTCCATAAACTAAATTATTAAATGTTAATTCTGTACTTTCCGAAAAAACATTTTGTTTTATAATTGTTGAATTTGGTAATCTATAATTTCCTTCATCAGTAAAGAAATTTAATTTACTACCCATATCATAATCTATAAATAATAGCTTTGATTTTAATTTTGAGAAAAAAGTCGAGTCTAAATCAACAAAATCATATGATGATGAATGTGTAGATGATTTAACAAGAGTATAATTTCCACTTATTAACAAATATTCACCTCTATAATCATATAAACTATTTGCGTATAAACTTGATATTTTCGAAGGTGCTGTTGCTGATATTATTGTATTTGAATATGTATTACCAACACCATAGTATTTAAAATCACTAATATCAAATTTATAGATACCATCATCATTACTAAAAAAGAAATTATTAGTACCTTTTTGTTGTGTAATATTTTTTATATCACCATAATTTTTATCAAAATCAAAATATATAAAGTCACTATCTATAAAATTATTCTCATTATATGCAATTATTTTACCACCATCAACAGCCATAAAAACTAAATCCTTTGGTGATGAAATTGATTGTGTATAGTATGAGTAACTTAATCCCCAACCACTTATTGATGTTTTCCATAAATCATTTATGTGATCTACTAAAACATACTCATCTTCATCATCTATTTGTCTAGATACTCTTCTCTTCCTAGCACTCCAACCATTTATATCTTCTGAGATTTCTAAAAATACACCACTCTTACCACCAATATAAAATTTAGTATCAGTCACAAAAATAACCTTATTATAATTGTATTCTCTAAAACTTGTAAAATCTAATAACTGCCATTTTTCACCACCATCATTAGTTATATAAATAGTATTGTAATCACCTACGATAACACCTCTCAAATTATTAACAAATGATATTGATCTTAAATTTGTATAGGTATCTAATTTTATATTTTTTATTTCGAAATCATGTTTACCTATTCTTAATAAAGTTGTATTATCACCACAAATCCAGTAATAGTTTTCAGTACTTGTTATACTTCTTAAATTATCTTTATATTTACAAGGTATTATATTTGAATAACCATCTTGAGTATTAACTATTGTACCAAATTCACCAACTGCAATTGTTCTTTCCGGTATACTGTAAGTTACACCACTTATATAAATAGATTGAGTGCCATGTCTAAAAATATCATAATAGTTAGTTTCAAATAAGTTATTATAATCTACTCTGTTTCTTAATAACCAATTATGTTTTTCAACGAATTCCATTGGCTCATTTCTGAATGATGTTGGATAAAACCCGTTTAATAATCTTCTAACACTAAACTGTTTATTTTGATTTGTTGTACCCATTTTAACATAAACGCTTAATCTAGAACATTTTTCATAGTCATCCAAGTCATTTAACTTAACTAATTTTCTATTCCTAAATTCATATAAGCCGTTCTCATTACTATAATATTGATATTCTATATCTAAACCTTCCTCATTAACTATTGTGTAAGGTCCTTTAAAATATTCATCTGGATTAACAGATATATCTAATATCTCAAATGTTACTTGGTCTTTAACTAAAACTTTGTGGCCATCTTTTAACTTAATATCATCTATATAATAGTTATCCAACTCTAATGTTAAATCAATTTGTTGTGTAGTAGCTACATCAACTTGAATATAATTAGCTAAAATATCTTTCATCAACCTTTCCGGTGTAAAAAGATTTTTTAAAGTAAGACTATATTCTTTTAAGTTTTTTGTGTAAAAATCATATTGAGAGTTTGTATCAATTGGAGTTGGAAATTTTGTCGGTTGTGGTGTATAAGCAAAATTAGAACTTAATGTACTAACAAACCAGTTTCTTGGTTTCCAAGCATTAATAACATCATATAAATTATTCACATCATCAATCGCAACATAAGCTGAACCACTTAGGGCTTTTGAATAAAACCTAGTAGCAACCAACTCTTGTTTATAAAAATCAAAATCTTCTTTTAATAAAGAATCTGTTTTTGTAAACCATTTACCATAATCACTATTGTATTTCCACATATTACTTTTTTACTTTTAATTCCCAAGTAGCAGTCTTACTATCTACCTTTATTATACTTTTTATGATAGTTACTTTCGATTTTTTCATAACCAATTTAACATCATCAACAAAATCTTCATAACTATAAATATCACTTACATATTCAGATAAATTTATTATATAGATTGTTTCATCTGAAAAAATCAAATCATAAATTAAATCATCTTTTGTTTTCATATCAAAAAAATATTTTTATTATATATTAAAAACTTTTAAGTCCTCTAAATTTATAATGGGTAAATAGGGAGTAATAATATATACAAAAAACTATTTTACAAATGGCTAAACGAGATTTAAAATCAGAAATCGACGAAGGGATTCAAGATTATGAACACAGAAAAACATCAAGAAAGAAAAATTCATTATCTAAAGATGAATTTAATAAATCAAATGTTCAGTTAACTCCTAAACAACATGATCTCTATAAGGGTATTAGAAATAATATTCTAAGTGTAGTTCATGGACCAGCTGGTACCAGTAAAACATTCACAACTTGTTATACAGCTTTAGCTTTATTAGCTGATAAGAAAGTTGAAAAAATTATTATTACTAAACCAGTTCAAGAATCCGGTGAGAATTTAGGTTCTTTACCTGGAACTATAGCTGAAAAAATTGATCCTTATAAACAATCTTATTATACAACGTTTTGTAAAATAATTGGGAAACAAAATACGGATTTTCTTTTTTCAACTGAAGAGATAAAATTTGAGCCACTTGCTTACATGAGAGGTTCTACTTATGATAATTGTATAATGTTACTTGACGAATGTTTTACTGGTGACTCAAGAGTAGTTACAAACCATAAAAAAAGAGGATCTTTTAATTACCTTAGAATGAAAGAAATTGTTAATTATTTCAAAATGGGTAAAGAAATTTATGTATCCAGTTGGGATGAAAATAAAAAAATAGTTGAAAATAAAAAAGTAACGGGAGTTTTTGAAAATGGAATTAAAGATATTGTTAAAATATCGGTTAAAGATAGAGTTAAACCATTAAAAACAACAATAAATCATCCATTTTCCGTATTCAGAGATGGTGAAATTAAATGGGAAGAGGTTAAAAACTTAACCATTGGTGATAGAATATGTAGATATAAGAATACCGGAACGAATGATTCAACTATATTAACTAATGACTCTTATGATATAATATTAGGTATGTGCTTGGGTGACTCATCATTATTACCAAATAAACAATTAAAAAAATCATATAGAATTTCGACAAACCATTCTATAAAACAAATTGAATATATGGAATTTAAAAAAAGTATATTTGAAAATATATCATCATATAGAAATTCATTGAAGTCTGGATATACAGGTGAACCACAATGTGGGTTTCAAACTAAATCAATTAATATATCTGAAAATTTTTATAATTCACTATATAAAGACTCGAAAAAAACAATTAGTAATGATATTGAGAGATGGTTTACATTAAGAACATTATCCATATGGTATATGGATGATGGATCGGTTTCAAAATCAAATGGTTGTGTTACATTTTCTACCAATTCAATGAGTTTCACAGAGGTCCAAATATTATCAAATATAATTAAAAATAAATTTGGATTAGAAGGTAGTGTTTATAAGACATCTAAAGGTAATATTTTAGTACTAAATAAAATAAACTCATTGAAAATGTTTAATTTGACTTCTAAATATATACATCCCTCAATGTTATATAAACTAAATAATAGTTTAGAAAGTAATTTTGATAGAAATTTATACAATATAACATATAATGAAAATTTATCAGTAGTCGATATTGTAGATATACAAAATTCAGAACCTGAAATTGTATATAATATAGAGGTTGATGGTAACCATAATTATTTTGTTGAAAATATATTAGTTCATAATTGTCAAAATGCAAATATTAAACAACTTATGTTATGGGTTACTCGTTTGGGTAATGATTCAAAAGCTGTTATGATGGGAGATACATCACAATATGATGTGAGAAGAAGAGATTCTGGTTATGTAGATTTTATTAAAATGGTTAATGGAATGGATGATCTTTTTATGTTTGAATTTGAAAATCAAGATATTGTTAGAAATAAATTCCTAGTTGAAATAGCAAACAGATATGATAAATATCGTTTTGAAGAAGAAGAGAAATATAAAAATAATAAAAGAGATTAAATAAAAAAACCAGTCATTTGACTGGTTTTTTTATTATAGACCATCAAATGGATCTAAAGGATCTAACTCAATTCTACCATTCTCTCTATTCTCTCTATTTGAAGATTCAATTTCATCGAAAAGTTCCATTATCACCAGACCATCAACACCATTGACACCGGATGTACCGGATGTACCGGAGACACCATTGACACCTGATGGACCTACATCTTCTAAAGAAATACCTCTTCCTCTACGAATCCTCTCAGTAACACGAAGAGGTCTTGGAATCTCACGAGGTTCTTCACGAACTAGTCTTGGATTTTCATCTTCAATTGGAATTTCACTCCAATTAAAAGCATCATTATCAAATGTGAATGTCATATCATCATCACTAATATCCTCATCTTCTGGTAAGAAACCTCTACTCGACGTTAGAATATAGTCAAAGTATTTTAAATCATTATTTGAGAATCTTCCTTCTTTAACATTATAAAACTTAAATGTATCTAAATAAGGATAAGTTTCAAAATTTGATTTTTCCAATTTAATAGAAAGATTTAATCTCTTCTTTTTACCATCAACAAGGAAGTATAACTCAGATTTAGCATCCTGTCTCCATTTATAAATGTAACCATTTTCATCAGCCCATTTTTTAAGGATATCAACTTGATGATCAAAGAATGAATAAACTCTATCCATTACTTTCCATTCTGTTCCATTTTCATCAAAAACTTCACTCTCCCAAAGTATAGCACGTGCTTTAACCTTTTCTTCATCATCAAAAAGAACCAACATCTTGATATTTGGATTTACTGTATAGAGTTCCATAAATGAATTTCTTTCACTTTGTCTCATACAAGAGTTCCAAAGAGTACCATTTATATAACCATTATCTCTGTAATAGTTATCTTCTAAGTAATACTTTTGAATATCTTTACCCTCAACCACTTTAAGATTTTTACCATCTTCTGAAAAATATGATTTATAAGCATTTACAAATTTTTCAATCTCAGCATCATTAATTTTAAATTCACTCAATGAAAACTCAGTATAGAATTTTTTAATAAATCTACCAATCTTTATTTTAACTCTACTTCTACTCTCAAATGGATTTTCATCTTTATCCATTTTAGATTTTGGTAAATATGAAATAGTATCATACTCACCTTCTACGGTTGAGATATAATTACCCTCATCTTTTAAGTGAGTACCAATAGCACCACTCGACATAATCTGTGATATTATAAATCTATTGTTAGCAAATCGTAAAAAATCTAACAATCTATCTTCTAAAATCAAATTTGTAAGTCTTAACATTTAATATATAGTTTATGAAATTTATACTCGAATACAAAAAGTGGAAGCCTACTTATGAAGTAGGTGACATAGTATTAGTGGAATACTGGTACTTAAATGAAGATGATTGCTCACAATATTTAAATAAAGAATTACCACTAACACCAGTCAAAATCACTGAAAAGTTATCTAAAGTTTCTTTTAAAGTTACACATAATATTCCTAATTCCAAAATTAAAAACGCTCCGGATGAGGTTATAAAATCAACCGATATTATAGACTATCATCGTTAATATATTCTACAAGATAATGATAGAATTGTTTATCATTTTCATTATCCATATCTAAATATTGACCTTTGATAATAGCCAATTCCTCAACAGTTAACTTACCAGTAAATTTGCCTAAAATCCAACCGTAGTGAGATTTTGGTTTAGTAATATCAACTAGACCACTTCCGTTATCAAAGTACTCTTTTCCATTATTTTTTTGTAATGTTGTTGATCCAACCCAATTAGGACAAAATCCATCTTCATCGAAAACTAAATTATCATCCCCATAATCATCGTGGTGATTATCATACCAATCATCATGGTAACCATAATCTTTTCTTTTATTTTTATTCTTTTTCTTTTTATTTCTTCTAGAATATCCATAATCAACTCCGTGATAAGAGTCATGTGTACTATAAGATGATTTACTTGAACCATATGTCTTATAGTCAGAAACTTTTGGATCTCTTTTTGTTGGTAAGTTCTCCCAATCAATTTTTAAACAAGCTTTAGCCAGTCTTTCTAAGTGATTTATATCTTGACTTTCGGTTACAGTGTGTTCTTTGTAATAACCAACTGAAATATTTGTACATTCTGGAATAATATCAATAAACTCAGCAGAGTCAGTATAAACACCACCATCATCCTTACGATAATTCAAGTCAAATCCACTAGCATTCAATTCTGATGCTAATTGGTCAGCAAAATCATCTGAACAACATCTTGACCAAGATTGGTGAGTGATAACAGAGAAAACATCACGTCTATCAAAAGAAATTATACGATCATATTTACCTTGAAACTCACTAATTGATTTAGCAGCCAAACCAGAACCAATACAACCAACTTCTTCACCAATAAAGAAATAGTAAAGACCTGGGATATTGTGTTTCATCATATACAACATAACAGTTGTACCCGCTTTATCATCAGCACCTAATACAGTAGAACCATCGGTTTTGATAATATCACCATCAAAAACGTGATTTACTTTACTTGCTGTTTTTGTAGCCGTATCTAAGTGAGAAGCAAAAATAGTTCTTGATTCACCTATCTGATAGTAATAGTTACCATGAACATCTTTTTGTAAGTCTTTTGGAAAAAGACCAATCTTCTTCATATCAGCAACTAAAGTATCTTCTAGTCCATAAGGATATGTTCTCGAAGTAAGATTTAAGAAGGTATTTAAAATAAAGTTTTCTTTTGACTTGCTCATCTTTCTTAATTTGTTTTACAAATATACAAACAATTTAGAATAATTCAAAATAAAAACATAAAAATTAATATATACATTATGGTTTACAACGTAACAGGTGATTTTCAAAATGATGATGTTTTTACATTTACTACCGACTTAGGTGGTGAATATAGAATTGTTTTGAAAGATGGTGGTGAATATAGATTTGTTGAAATATCAATAGTATCATCACATAAATATAATGAAGAGACATTTTCTACATATAATACCATTAAAACTATTTTATATAGAAGCAAATTTAATAAATTTATTTTAACTATAAATACTGGAGATATTTATTATAGAAGAAGAATATTAGAAATATACAAAAGATGGTTAGACCAATTTGATATGGTTGTGGTTGAAAATCCACATTTACCACCAATGGGTCGAGATCATTACAATACAGTTTTAGATATAACTCAAGTTTTTTTAACTAAAAAGAAAAATATAAAAGTTAAAAAGTATTGTCCAAATTGTGGATCAGAGAATAATGATTATAAATTCTGTCCAAGTTGTGGTACAAAATTGTAAACAAAGAAGATATTTAATTATATATAAACAAAGTTCTTAAACTTATGTCAGGTAATTCCGGGTTACCTCTGAAATTTAGAAATGAATTGAGATATAAGTTAAAAAAATAAAGAATAAAAATGGCAAAAATTGCAAACAACCACGTTTCTAAGCCAAGTGCTTGGGTCGTAAATTCTACTGATAGAGGTAGAAAATCTATTAAAAACGGAAAAGTTTATCTAAAAGATTCCGAAGAATTCCAAATCGAATTATATAATCCACTTACAGACTGTGTCTTAGCTGATATTAAGTTAAATGGTAATTCAATTTCAAAAACTGGATTGGTTTTAAAACCAGGTCAAAGATTTTATCTTGATTGTTTTATTGATGATAAAAAGAAATTTATTTTTTCAACTTATGAAGTTGACGCTTCATTAGAATCGATAAACGCTACTCAAAATAACGGTAAATTAGAAGTTTTCTTTTATAAAGAATCTGTTGTTTCTATTAAAAATTGGAGAGATAGATTTAATACAGTTATAATTGAAAGATACTATCCTACATATCCAACATACCCAAACACTTGGATAACTTACGGAAGTGGAACATTAAGTGGGAATACAACTGGTGGTTATTACACAAATAATATTATTGGTACAAACACAAGTGGTAGTACAACAACTACTTCATATAATTCTACCAATGCAACATATACAACTGGTGTGGATTTATCAAATTGTATTGGTTCTTTATCTTCTGGTCATAAGATTAACACTTCATTTGAAACCGGTAGAGTTGAAAAGGGATCATCATCTTCACAAAAGTTCTCTGAGATTGATATGGACTTTGATACATATCATATTTCATCAACTATTTTACAATTATTACCTGAGAGTGTTAAACCAGTATCAACATCTGATATAAAAAAAGAACCATTGAAAAATAAAGTAAATGAAACTGAGTTGAAAAAAGAATGGGATAAAATAAAAGAGATTGATGGTATCTTAGATTTAATTAAGAAATTAGATGATTTACACAAAGCCGGTGTTTTAACCGATGAAGAGTTTTCGGAAAAGAAAAAAGAATTATTATCAAAGATATGTTAGAACAGAATGAATTAAATTTAGATAACCCAATATTCACCTATTATGTTAATATTGGTGGCATGTCTCGACAAAGAGCAGAGGAGACATTATCAGAAATAGCAAAATCGTTTAATTATCAAAATGTAACTATTTGGTTTGTACCAATCCAACAAGGTGATTCTAGAATTGATTGCGTTTATGATGGTCGTATTAGAGAAAGAAGTGAAGAACTAAAATCACTAATAGAAGAATTAAATGAGAAAGTTGACATTCTATCAAGAACCAATTCATTTGAGGACTTTAAAATTGAAGTCAGAGATTGGAGATTGAAAAATCTATTTAAATAAAAAAAGAGACCTTTCAGTCTCTTTTTTATATCATTGTTTTTAATGCTTTGAAGAATTCCATTGAATCTTCATAATTCACACCATCAAAATTAAATGTGTGTAATTCATCTCTATTTACTCCCGCAAATGTTCTAATATAGTTTAAATCATTATAACTAATATCAGTTTCAATTGTTCTTTTAATATTATCAAGATTTCTATTTAATATTTTAAGTGAGTAAAGACTCATAAATTCACTTGATTTAATTTTATTTTTAAAAACTGAACCAACTTCAATGATTTGTTTTATCAAATCACCAAATCTACTATCCAATTCTGAAACTAATTTTATTTTAGAATCAATTTCAGTGTTAAACTTACTTTTTAATGACTTATAACTATTCAAATATGATTCAATATTTTTAAATCCACTTTTTATATAATTCTCATCTCTATTTTCTTTTATATAAATGACCAGGTTTCTTATTGATGATATCAAACTCAAAAAGTCGTAATAAGTTCTATCCTGGAGAATTATATTTAATATAAAATAATCAGATAATAAATTACTGAAGAAATCATTTAATTTACTAAAATCAACACCTTCTATTGATATACCAGATCTTTTAAATGCTAAGTCTGTATATCTTTTGATATTAATTTCTTTTAATTCCTCATTGGATAAACCATGTGGTCCTCCAATAATACCAGATTTCAATTCTGTTCTTTTATCTTTAATATCTTTTATTGATTTTGTTTTTAAATCAACTAATTCTATATAGATTCCAAAGTCAGCATCATTTATAATATCTTTCATACTACCAGAAGATGATAAATAATCACCACTTACTTTTAGATTAAAATTATCAGGATTTGATTTATCAACTTCAACACCCTCCTTTCCATATGAGAGTGGTTTATCAGAAGGTGTATATAAACTTAAATAATAATGGTCACCAAAACACGTAGTTGGATTACCTATACCCCAGCTATAACTACCATATTGATTCCACTCCCTACTATCATCATCTGTTGATCCATCAGCCTCCTCATTATCATGTATAATAAAGATTTTTCTATCTCTTTCTCTTTTCCAAATAGTACCAAATGTCATCGGACCTGTCCAATCTGTTGCTTCATCATTATGAACTAAGTCTCTATCTTCACTAAACGGCATATCATATAAAAATGCAATTACTTTATCACCTCTATTCAATTGATTATAATTATCAACCGTTTTTTCAACAGAAGTTAAGTTACCAGTTTTTGGAATATTTGAAAAATAACCATTTCTAACACGTTCTAATAATTCATCCGGAATTTCATTACCCTCTGATAATGAAATAAGTTTGTTTCCGACACCCGAATAACCAACATAACTTCCATCACGATTAAACCAGAATTTTAATCCTGAAATATTACTATCTCCCTTTGGGGAAATTTTCCAAATTTTAATTTTAGAACCATATTCAACATTTTGATCTGGTATATCACTAATAGGAATATCTAAATTTGAAAAAACTTTTAATAGGTCTGATTTAAATTTGGATAAACTCGAATTACTTATATTCTCAGACTTTAAATACTTAATCATCTTGTTTAAGATGTCTGATGAAAAAGCTTCATATAATTTAATATACTTCATATCTTATATATTAAATTATTTTTATAAAAATAAAAAAAACTCACTCTAATGAGTGAGTTTTTTTATTAACCTCCATAAACATCAATAACTAAACCTCCTCTAACTCGAAAATTTAATCTATTTGTTTTGTTATCTAAAGCGTCAACCATAATAGAATTACCATCGGTTTCAGTAACTCTTACTATATACCCTCCTTCTTCAGCATATTTAGTAGCTTCTTCCAAAGTTTTACCTTTATATTCTGAAACTGAATATAATCCATTATTTCTCAATCTACTTTCAAACATAATAATCTTTTATTTTTTATATAAAATATTTATTTTAAGTTTAAATATTCTTTAACTTTTAATAACATATAATCTGTAAAAATATCAGATGCGTTAAGAGAATCTAAATATTTAATATCAACTTTGACTGCCTTACTCATAGCCTCTGCTTTAGAACCATCACCTTTAGCAATCACTTCATGATAATCTCTTTCATTAAGTGGTAAAATAAATGGATAAAATTTAGCTGTTTGACCTTTACTCGCGAAAAGTGGTCTCAATTCCTCTGGTGAATAATCTTCTCTAACTACAATACCAGCTTCTTCTTCCAATTCTCTAAAAAGAGCTGTAAGTGGATCTTCTCCTTTTTCAATACCACCAGCAACTAAAGTTAAGTGATATTCAGTACCTTCAACATATTTATATGTTGGTACATATTCATATCTCAGAATAATTTGATTTGTTTCAATTAAAATTGGAATACAGATGATAGCATCACCACCTTTTACAATACTCCAATCTTCATACTTAATTATTTTAAATTTATCACCATCAAAAACTACATCATCTTTTGGTTCGGAATTAGTCTTTGGTTTTAATCTCGAAAATTTCTCCATTTTAATTATATACTATTTTCTTATATATTAAAAAATGAGTATTGGTTTACTATAATTTCATTTAATAACGAAGTAGTCAAAATTAAATATATAATATATGAAAAAATGTAAAAAATGTGGAGAATATAAAGATCTGATAAACTTTAATAAATTAAAGATATCAAATGATGGATTAAGAACTCAATGTAAAGATTGTGAAAGAGAATATAGAATTAAAAATAGAGATAAAATGAAAAAATATCTCAATAATTATTATAAAGAAAATAAATATGATTTACTTGAAAAGTATAAAGAAAAGTACGAGTCAAATAAAGAAGAAATTAATGAAAGACGAAGGAATAGATATAATACAGATCAAGAACTTAGAGATAAAATTTCAAATGCTGGTAGAAAATATAGAAAGAATAATTCAGAAAAGGTAAAAATATCTAAACGGAGATACTATGAAGAGAATAAAGATTATATTAGAAATTGGAAAAAGAAATACTATGAATCCATTAAAGATCTACCAGAACATAAAGAAAAACACAGAAAGTATATTTATAATTGGTCAAGTAAAAATCCACATATAGTAGCTTGGAGAAACTCACTACGTAGGGTACTATACTATTTTAATATTAAAAAATCAGAGAGTACTATTGATATATTAGGATACTCATCGAAAGAATTTAGAGATAATATTGAAAGTAAATTTTTAGAAGGCATGTCTTGGGATAATTGGGGTGAATGGCATATTGATCATATAATACCAGTTAGTAAATTTGATAAAGAAACACCACCATCAATAGTCAATTCTTTATCAAATCTACAACCATTATGGGCAATTGATAACTATAAAAAAAGTAATAATTAAAATTTATAGTTTTTAGTAGTCACTCTACATTTAATTTGACTACGTGAATTGTTTTTTGGAGTGTTTCCTATTTCTAATCTAGAATTCTTTCTTTTCAACACAAGACCCTCTAAAAGTTCGTTATTGTATGTTAGTTTATCAAACAACACACTAAAATTATTTTCATATGATTTAACACGATAAACATTATCTGAAATTGAATAAAGATATTCTTTTTCTGATTCGTTTTGACCAAACATTTCATCTAACAATTTAATTCGCTGTTCAAATGTTTTACCAATTAAATAATCACCATCATTAACCAAAATATCAAACAAAATCAATTTATGATTAAATGATTTTCTGTTTTCATCTTGTTTATTCTTGTTTAAGTATTCACCATTTAATACAGTCCATCCACCAGTACCTTTATATAAATTGAGTACTTCTTCATCTTTAATTTCAAATCTAGTAAGTCTATCATTATGTCTATTCATCTTATAAACAACTTCACCATTTGTGAAGATAAGACAGTTTGAACCATTTAATTTTGGTTGAGCAACCATCGAACCATTATCATGATAATAAAGTTCAGAACTAGGAATTGCGTTCTCTGGACGAGGCGGGTATAAGTATCTAAATGTTGCGTATTTCATAATGATTATTTTTTACAAATATAATAAAAAAATCCACACCAAAAAAATTAGTGTGGATTATTTGAGGTTGAGGATTGGATTCGAACCAACGTGCTTGCCTTTGCGGGGCAATCTCTAACCACTCGATACACTCAACCATTAAAAAGGTAAATCATTGAAATCTTCATCAGAAATAGTTTGAACACTATTCGGATTTAGTTGTTCCATATACAATTTATTTTTATGATCTTCCATCAATCTTAAAAAATCATTATATTGATTGATATCCAAAGTTGTATTTTCAATCATATCATAAACTATACTATCTACTGAACCATTCATAACTTATCTCTTTTGTTTTACAAATATAAGGAATTAATTTGAATGTTTATCAATTCTATCAAAAAAATCTCCAAGAGTTACAGTTGTTTGGTAATTAGGTTCTCTTAAACCTAAAATCATATCTATCTTACGATTTCTCATTTCGGATTTACCATAAACACTTTCCATATCAACATAAGTTCCAGGTACACTTGGATCACTGATACGCCAGTTACGAAATGATTTATTGATAACTTTATAACCCCAATCAATTTCCGGTATTTTTATATAATCCCATTCAATATACTCCCACTCATACTCATAATCATCATAATCATCATCCCAATCATAATAAAATCCCCACCACCACTGACCATTACAGTGATTATATGGTCGAATATCAAGTTTGTCAATATCGTTCTCGATTATATCAAATTTACTTTTATATTTTTTCAAAGACATTATAATATATCATCTAATTTTCTATCTCTTCTAAAAGAAATTATTTCAGCAATTATCTTACTTTTATTTCCAATAATGACAAACTCTTTCATTAATTTATCTAATACACCAAGTGGAAAATCATCATCCATCATATTATACCCACCTGACTCAGTTAATGACTGTTTTAAATAACCATCTTCATCATTATAATCTGTATCATCAAATATATACTCTCCTGATAGCTCCGTTAAATCAGAAAGAAATGGACTTTCAAATAAATACCCTGTCGGTGGTCTTAAATCAGTCAACCACTCATCAACATAAGTTATGTATATTTTATCCAATTTGTGTGATGATGTGTAAATCTCATATATATCAGATATATTATCATTTATATAAGTAGATCCTAAACGATGGTAAATTATATAATCACCATTCTCACATCTTAAATTATTTAAGTATTCTCTTCCTTGTTCTATACTAAATAACTTTATTGGACTTTCCTCAGTTCCATAATTCATATTTTACATCAAATTTCTTATATCTATATGCGACAATTTTTCTAAGTCGTCATTAGATTTAAAAAGTAAGAATGGAGTTTTAAAATATTTAGAATAAACCTCTGTATCATCAATATGTAAATCTATTCCCCACTTCTCACAATATTCACCTTTAATACTATCCCACAAATCATTATCAAACTTTCTTTGTGTTGTACCATCAGGGAATTTAATTCTACCCATTTGTTTAGCACCAATACTTTTCAAATGATCATAAACAGAAAATGAGTGTGTATAGATAACACCACTCTGTTCAACTAAATTTTTTAGCTCATCATTCCAAGTACCACCAGTGATGATGTGTACTTCTCCACCCGCATCAATAACACTCTTACTGAGAAAAGCAAATATTTCAGGCTTACTATCAATAACTCCGTGTATATCCAAACCTAATTTCATTACTCTAATATTTGGTTTATTTTATTATCTCGCTCTTTTAAAATTATAATAGCCTTCACTTCTTCCAAGTCTAAGATGTAATCCATTATATACCTTGGGATTGCCTCTTTTTTATTTGGATCAAAATAATCTATTCTTTTACAATTAGCAAAAGGACTCTTTCTTATCATTTTTTTGAAATTCTCACCTTCTTCTAATTGAAAAATTTCATGTTTAAGATTCCATGGTGAACTAACAAGTTTACCACTCTCTTTAACAAAGACTCCTATATTTTCAAACTTCACAAAATACATATTTACAAAAGTAATGAATTGTTTTATTATATCCTAATCAGACATTGAAAGTTTTATATTATAAAGAATAACTAAGAAAGTATGTGCTATTTCAGCAATAGCCATACCCTTAAACATTGATATTAATATCATTGGAATTATAGCCATGCCAACAGAAAGTATGACATAATGTAACCAATCCTTATAAGAAAGATATTTTCTATTTAAGTGAGAAAATGAAAAAATTGTTAAAGGATAAAAAAAGAAATATAAACCAGCGGAATAATTATGAATAGCACCCCAATCCATATTATAAAACCCAACCATAAATAGACAAATAGAAACAAATGTAAATAATAAGTAAAATATATTTTTATATCTTACTCTTAAATTATTTCTAAGGTATAAAACCGAGTTTATGAAAATAGAAATGGCAAAAGTACAAACAGCTGTGTTCCAAACTCTACCCAAAAATCCACTTCTACCCCAAATAGATATCTGAACTTGAGTTATATCAAATTTAGTAAATTTCCAGCAAATAAAAAAAACTATAAAAAATAGTAATATTGATATGAATGTCTGTGTTCTTCTAACAACTCTAATTAACTCCTCTCTACTAGACATAATAGTAATATGAAAGGTGGTTTATCCACCTTTCATATATATTACTATTCAAATACCTATTTTGTCATAGTATCATTATAACAAATTGATACACATTTAATTAATCTACTAATAGTTTCTCTCATTCCTAAGATACTCATAGTAGTCATTAAGTCTGGTCCAGAGATACCACCCACAAGAGCCATTCTCAACCCTGGCATCACTTTACCCATTTTGATACCATTGTTATTACAAATGTTGTTAATCAAATCTTTGATATCCATTGGAACATCAAAGTTAACACTTGTACAACTCTTGATAAATCCATCAACATCATTAGAAAATACTGTGATAAAATTATCATCAATTTTTTTAATATCTGTAATAACCGGATCATTAAAGAAAAGGTCAACAATTGTATTCAAATCATGTTTGAATTCAGATCTTTCTTTAGCCAAGTCAATGATTTTATTCAACTTATCATCAGAATATCTATCATCCTTAATATTGATAAATGGTTTCAAATCGTTATTTGGAGTCATTCTCAAATAATTAGCATTTATCCATTTTGCTTTATCCATATCAAAACGAGCTCCTGATTTATGAACTCTATCTAAAGAGAATGAATTAATCATATCATCCATAGACATAATTTCAACATCACCTCCTGGGTTCCATCCAATTAACGCCAATGAATTGATAAAAGCTTTTGGATCAAATCCTAAATCTTTCCAACCATCAACATAATTACCAGAATCATCTGTGTAACCAAGTGGAGCAATTGGAATACCATATTTCATTGCTGTTCTTTTAGATAACTTACCTTTACCATCTGGGTTCATAATTAGTGGCAAATGAGCGAATGTAGGTACATCCCAACCAAATGCCTTATAAAGGATTACATGGAATGGTGTACTATTAACCCACTCGTTACCTCTAAGTACGTGAGTAACACCCATATCATGGTCGTCACAAACATTACAAAGATGATAAGAACCAATACCATTTGATTTAATCAAAACTTTATCATCTAAAGTATTGGTATTGATTGTGATACTTCCTAAGATAGCATCATCAAAAGTAATATCAACATTAGGTTCAACTGCGAAACGGATAACATACGGAACACCACTTTGCAACATTACATCAGTTGATGGATTAGTCAATGAGTTATTCATAGACATACGAGTAGTCGCATCATATTTTAAACCTTTTGATTTAAGAACTTCTAATTCATCTTTAGTATCAAAAGCGTAATAAGCCAATCCGTTATTTAACAAAAATTTAACTTTATCAGAATAATCTCTTTCTGATTGTACAAAAGAACCAATTGATGGATCTGGGTTCCAATAAGAACCATCTGGAACTATTCCTAACCAATCACACATATCCTTGAAATAATCGAGAAAAGAAGGTGTGTAACGATCTCTATCAGTGTCTTCTAACCGCACATAGAACTTCCCACCATTTTTCTTAGCAAGAAAATAGTTATAAATTAAAGTTCTCAAATTTCCAAGATGCGAGAATGGTCCCGTGGGTGAAGGTGCTATCCTTGTTACAATTTTTGTCATATAGGTAATGTTATTTTTTATATATAATACAAATATAATAACTTTTTTATGAATACAAAATTTATTTACACACTTTCTGATCCAAATACTGGATTAGTTAGGTATATTGGAAAAACAAATAATATAAAAAGAAGACTAAGAGGTCATCTATCTAACAATAGCCTATCCGAAAACACAAAGAAGAACAATTGGATAATCTCACTACTAAGAAACAAATCTATTCCGATAATAGAAGTATTGGATGAAGTAAACTCAGAAGATATTGATTTTTATGAGGTTTTTTATATTTCACTATTTAAAACATGGGGATTTGATTTATTAAATGGTACTGAAGGTGGTGATGGATACGACTGGACTGGTAGAAAGCACAATGATCAATCAAAACTAAAAAATAAAATAAACAGCCCACATAGAAAATCTGTAGCTCAATTTGATTTAGATGGTAATCTAATAAAAGAGTATCATTCTTTGAGAGAAGCTGCTTTATCAGTAAATGGTAATAGAGCTCATATATCTAGAGTTTGTCACGGTAAACAAAAAACATCAGCTGGCTTCAAATGGTCATTCATAGATAGAATAAATAATTATGATATACAAGAACAAAAAGATAGAATTATAAAATATGAAAAACCCAGAATTGATAGTAGAATGAAAAAGATCCAAGTATTCGATTTGGATGGTAATCTATTGGATATTTGTAGAAGTGTAAATGAAACATCAACTAAATATAATTGCCACCGACTTTTGATAGAAAAATGTTGTGTATATAAAGGATACTATCAAACAAAAAATCTAACCTTTAGATATGATGGTGATATATTTGATTATACACCTTACAAACATTATAGAAAAAACAAATCTTATAAAATCGGAATATTTTCAGATAATGATGATTTAATAAAATCATTCAACTCATTAAGGGAAGTTGTTGATTACACCGGAATTGGTAAGCAATATATATCAAAATCTTGTAAAGAAAATGGTATCAATGGACAAAAAAAGTTAAAAAGTTATATCTTCCGTTTTATTAATTAAAAGTTTTATTTAATAAATCTTCAATCGCTTGAACACCATCACTATTTATCTCACGAGTACCAATTCCAGCAAAATTCTCTTCTGTTATTTTTGGAGTATCTTTTAATTGAACAAATCTTAAAGCATTATAAGACCATCTAAACCAAGACTTCTTATTTTGTTCATAAACGTAAACTTCTTTCTCGTTATTGATAGCCATTTGAACAGCATAACCAGTACCACCCGAAACGATATCATATTTAGATTTATTATAATAACCCTTACTATCTTTACTACCAGGATTTACTATACTACCTATTGCAAAAACTTGATTAGAATATTTAACTTGAGACCAATTTCTAGCTAAGAGATTCATATATTTTTGAATACCAAATCTACCTAAAACCTTATTAGCACGGTTTATCTCATTAACACCTTCATTATAATCATCATCTGATATCTCAACTTTATTAGGTGAGTCATGATATTTAGTTTTATAGGAAAAAGCCCTAACCTTAATACCTCTTTCAATACATTTATTTTCAAAAACAGTATCCGTTCCAACGGCACCACCAGAGTTACAAGTCATTCTATCAAGTCTAATTGGTCTTTTATTAAATAAATCGTCTATCATTTGTTTAAAATATTAGTTAGTATCATTTCTCTAGTTAGTTGTTTGTCTGAAATCTTTAATATAATTGAAAATTTTTCTTCACCAAAGTTTCTATGTATAGTTACTTTTGTATCCTTATCAAAGGCTTGTATACCAAATTTTTTATTTATAAAATCTCTGCTACGATTTTTAGCTTGAGTTAGATTTTCACCAGAAAGAATTTCAAAATCAATATTATGACAACCAATTAAATTATCATTTAAATCATATACAAATAAATCAGTCATTTAGTTCAATTTTTAAGTTTTCAACTCCCCAGATTGCTAAGTCACCATCACATCTAAAATAAAGGTCTCTTATATCAATAGGTTCATTAAATATGTATTTTTTTAAGTAAATAAAGTATTTTCTACCATCACAACCAGTTAACTCCTTATATAGTTCATTTTCAAAAAAGTCTAAATAAGTATTTATTCTAAAATCTTCTGTTATTTTAGTTTTGAATATTTTAACATTATAAGACTCATTTTTAATAATATCTAATAGAACTTCTTTTTGTAATTTTTTTATATCATCATAAGAGAATATAACCTCATCATACTTAATAAATTCCAATGTTAAACCATCAAAACCACTCAATTTATTAATAACATCTTCAATCATAACTCTTTGAGCTCTAACTTGTCTTTTTGGATTTATATTACCAAAGATGTATTGTCTGAAATGTTTAGACTTGTGAAATATTGGATGTATATCAAACTTATTTAAGAAATCAGAATAAGTATCTCCTAATTCATTTAGGAAGAATGGATCATACTTTTTAAGAACCTGCCAATTAGCCATCTTCAAATCGATAGATAAATATTTTTTATCTTCTGATAAAGTAACATTTTTATTGGTTGGTAAATCAGTAATTAAATTATCATCATTTAATTCATTATAAGCTCTCGATTTTTTAAGAAACTCAATAGCCTCATTTGATTTATCCAATTTAAACTGGTAAATATCTTCAATCTCTAATTCAGCTGATTCATATAATGTTATTAAATCATCAATATTTTTCCACCTCCACAATTTTTTATATTGATTGATATAATAATCAAATTCATTGAAATTTGGAACATTCAAATCAAATAACTTACAAAAACTCTTTATATCTTTCATAATAACTTTTTTAATTGATAATCTCTTAGTTCAGATTTAAAATTTCTTTTCATTTTATTGAACCGACTTTTTAAATGATCTACCTTTTTCTCAGCTTCCAACAATTCATCAAACCAATCCTTAAACATTTGTAATGATAACACACTATCGAAATCAATTTCATACTCATTGGAAATATTACATCCAATAACAACCCAATGATCATTAAGTATTTGATTTCCTAATACTTTATTTTGTATTCTAACATGAGTATAAAAACCTTTAAATTTATTATTATACTTCTTTATACGAAAACTAGTATAGTTAGGTTTACCTAAAAAAGCATACTTTGCTTTATTTATTTCAAAGTTTTCTTCAAAATAGACATCCTTTATAATATCAAAAACTTCATCTTCTGTCATATACCCAATTGTTTAAGTTTTTCATCTCTTATTGTAGTCCTGTATCGACTTAATAATTCTTCATTTTTTTGAATAAAATTTTTTAACTCACTCATTTCTTGATAAACATCTATCTGACTTGGATAAATATTAAGTCTTGAATCATTTTCTAATTTTTTTAATTTTTTCTTAGCATCTAAAATATCATTATATAAAGACATTACCAACACCTCAATAGTAGGAACTTTCATATACCCAACATTTTCAATTTATCATTTCTATAAGAAGACTTATTTGGTTTATACTCAACTTTGATATAATCGAACCATTCTTCCCAAGACTCAAATACTTTATGACTATACCAAAGTGATTTCCTATAACCTTCATCTTGTAAAAGATAATCTAACTGGTTATTATAACCTCTACAAATTTTTTCTTTATCAGATGTTTTAAGATTATTCCACCATAACTTTTCAATTCTATTTGAAAGTTTTCCCATATAAAAAATAGACAATTTATGTTCTAATTCTCTCCTCTTTTGTCTATCACTTTTATCTGAATAGTAATCAAAGTTACCATTTCTTTGTTTATCTTGATAGTTTACAAAATTATTATCTTTATACTTCATATACCTAATTGATTAAGTTTATCTTCTCTTCTATCCGCTTTCAATTTAGTTTCCCAATATTCATCATAAGTTATGAAATAAGTATTTAACTCATTTAAATCTAAATAATACCACTTAATTCTTTCTGAATATGGTTTTTTCCACCAATCTTTTATAAGATTACCTTTATCATCGTGTGATCCGTACCAATCATCTTCGATACAAATACCCCAACCTTTTCTACCACCAACTTCTGGGTCAGCATTAAAAGTCAAGTTTCCTCTACCTTTTATGTTATAAGAACCACCAACTCTATAATTTAAGTATGGTTTTATACAAACTACTGATTGTGCGTCTTCCCACTTTTCCATATCTTTTCTATTTTATGAAATCTTTTATAAAGTATTTTTAACTTAAAAGTTTCTGAATAATATTCATCATCTATATTTAGAAACTTATTAGGCAAACCATAATTGGAGTTTATAATAATTTTTCTGAATTGTAAACTAACTTCTATAATTTGACTCTTATTCATGATGATCAACACTAATTTTATAAAAATAAAAAAGTAATATTAAATTACAAATTTTTTATATAAAGATATTTTTCATATTTTCTTTTCAATCCTATAAAATCATCACCATATAAATAATCTCCAAATTTTAAAACATCTTTTTTATTGGATATTAAAACCAAAGAGTGTGTGTGAATATTACCACTTTTATTTATAGTCTCTCTCTTTTTAATTTTATATTCTATACCTAAATAATCAAAAATATCAGAGATGTGTCTCCAATCCTGATTAATGGTGGATGATATTGAATATTGTGTATTATAATGTTTCGAATTATAATAAAAACAACCATCAGCATCCGACAATCCCATATAAAAATACCTTTTCATATCAAAACTTAAATTATCTAAAATTATAGGATAATTATAAGATTTCTTATGATAGTCTAAAGATACTAAATATTCAATTAATATTCTATTATATATAGAAAAACAAATTTGCTCTTTTCTATTATTTCTTTTTCTATATGAAATATTCCAATTTATAACCGACATCATCTTTTCATAAATATCCAAACCATCATCTTTAATAATTTCTAACGATACCGAATTTGATTTACCAAGACCACCATTATGAATATAACCATCACCCCATATATAACCTAAAATATATAAAAATGTAGGATTAGTATAAATGTCATCAATTGACACGTTTAATACCTTATTTAGGTTTTTTTGTGAGTCATTTCTTTTCTCCCAACTACATTTTACAGTTGATGATCTAAGAGACTTAATCGTTTCAATGTCAACTTTCAATCCAAGTTTTGAGGCCTTTTTTTGAACACTTCTTTGTGTTCTATTAAGAAAATTAGAACAAAAGCTAATTCCCTCTTTAGCATAATTAGATAACAAAAAATCCAATTCATCATTATTCCACTTTCTCATAAGAGTTTATTCTTTTAATTATATATTAAAAGTGAATAACTCCCTAATGATGTGCTATCTGAATTATTTTTTTCTACTATTAAAATCAATAACCTCTTCTATACTAAAAGGTCTATATTCACCTAATACTATTTTAGCGGAATCGACACCAACATCCATTCTTAAAGTGTTTTTATTTAAATGATCAAAATATGAGTGTTCATGACCATGTAGCATAATAACCCCCTTATGACTCCCATCCCAAGATAAATGTGGATAATGACTCATGAAAAATTTATGTTTTCCATGTGAAACTTGTAAAACATCTTGAACTGATGAAAAAAGTTCAATTGGGTTAAAAGAAGAATCGTGGAATTTTACTTCTTTATCAACTATATGCTGGTCGTGGTTTCCTAAAATAAGATGAATTTTTTTACAAACAATTGAATCTCTAAATAATTTGATGTTGTGAATTCCACCAAAGCTCCAATCACCTAAGTGATATAGTATATCATTTTCTTTGACATACTTATTGATACCATCAATAAGAGCCATGTTCATCTCATGAACTGAATTAAAATTTCTATATCCAGAATTCCATCTAGATATTTTGGGACCAGCTATATTTGTATGCCCGAAATGCGTATCTGAAGTAAACCATATATTACTCATTTTCTTAATTTTTTTAATTTCTTTCTCACTAAATCTTCCACAACTTCAGTTCCGTATATTTCACTTATACATCTACCTTCTGAATTATAGAACTGATAACATTCTAACTCACCATTAGAATCACAGAATATCTCACCATTTATCCTTTCACCATTAATTGAAAGTAAGACATAATAACAAGTCTCATCACTAGATTCATCTATTCTCTTGACACGGAATTTAGCTGATGTTATCTCTTTATATCTACCAAAATCTAATATTCTCATAATAATATTTTTCACAAATATACAAAATAAGTTTTACTTTTTAATATATAAAGAGTAAAAATATTATTATATTATGAAGTATATAAAACTTTTCGAAGCATTTGAATCTAATGTAATTTCTAAAACATTAAATTATATAAAAAACGGGAAACCCAATTTCTTAGGTATGATTGATCATATATCAAGAGAATATGATATACCACAATCTAAAATAACTGATGAGGTTTTTGAATACCTACCTTATAAATCAGCTTTAAATTATAGAGTTGAAAAGGGTAAAAAAGGAGACCAGGTAGATTGTAAAGCCAAATCTATTGAAGTATTTGGTGATAAAGGAGTTGAAGATAGTGAATGTAGAGCTGGTAAATTAGCTAAGAAATGGGGTAAAGGCACTAGAAATGTTGAATGTCCTGTTTGTAAAGGAACTGGTAAAGTTGGAACACCAGATGGGAAAGATAAAAAACTTCCACAAAATGTTTTTAAATTTTGGTTAGATGAAGGGGGTAATTTAATAACTATTTCCAAATCTAAGATAGATTCACCAAAAGAAGAAAGTGAAGAACAAAGATTGAGTTATCTATCATATCATGGTGATATTAGAGAGTTGGAAGAAAAAGGAATGAGAAACCTATTCAATCAAAGATTAAAAGATGGAGTTTATCCTGGTAAGATATACTTCAGTAGAAATGATTATCAAAGAGGAAGATTTGATAATGGATATTTATTTGTGCGAGGTGGTGGTAGATACTTTATACACAATAACGATGGTAAGAGTGGATCTTCACCTGATGGTAATTGGAGAGATTATGGAAATTATTCTTGGTCAATTGGTGGTGATTCATATGTAACTATATTTGATTATTCAGGAGGAAAGACTATTTCTAGTGAAACCGAGTTTTATAAAAATGTTGGTGATAGAGCCTTCAGAACAAGAAATTTAACTAAAGAAAGTTTAACGGATGCTAAATTTGCTATTGTATTAGACGTTGATAAATTAAAAGGACTTGACTTACCGAAAAAATCAGAGATTATTTCTGGTAGAAAAACTCAAAAATCAGGAGCTTTATCATTTATAAAACCAGAAGAGATCAAAAAACAAAACATTGATAGATACATTTCTAAATTAAGCGAAATCTCATCTGATAAATTAGATGTATCCAACTTCGATACTTATTTCTTCAGAATATTAGGATTTAAAAATGTTCTTTTCAAGATGCTTGAACAAGGTGAACTATCAGATATATTAGACAACATCTTAAATAAATATGTTAAATTGATAAAAGCAATTGAAAAGGCTAAGAAAAAGAGAGGTGGTTATGTAGAACCTGAAGCTGAAATAAAAAATCTAGCTGATTCACTAAAATCATATTTTAGAAGAGAAATAACTAATAACTCAAACAACTTAAAAACTATTGAAACTGTTAAGGCAGAAGCCGATGATAAACACAAAGTTTTAATAAGTCACATGGAAGAAATCAGTAATGTTATTTATAATAAATTGAAATCTTTTGGTAAACTAGAAACTATCGATGATGCTGAAATATTAGTCGCTAAAATAAAAACTATTGAGGATCTAATTAGAAATAAAAGATATGAATGGTCCAATTTTAGATTAGGTAGTATCCGTCATATAAATTATGTTGGTTTAACAACAAAAACACCGGAAGAAATTAGTAGAATCTGTAATAGAATGAAAAATGTAATAGAAAAAGTATGAAGTTTATAAAATTATTTGAGGCTTTTGAATCCAATATACTACCAAAGACTTTAAATTTTTTATCTGAAGATAGTAAAAAAACTTTCTTAAAAAAAGTAAAAAGTTATTGTGATAATATAGATTTCCCTTATTCAAAAATAAGTGATGACTTCTTTCAATACCTACCATTTAAAAAGGCAGTTAAAGAAGTTATTAGTTCTAAAGAAGAAACTAAAAAGTGTGATGCTACTTCAACTGAATTATTTAATGATAAAGGAATTGAAGGTGTGACTTGTAAAGGTGGTAAAATTAATAGAAAATGGGGAAGTGGAACCAGAAAAGTTGATTGTACTAAATGTAAAGGAACTGGAATGATGACTGTTTCTTCTGGAGAAGGAATTCCACAAAATTATGAATTGATTAAATTCTGGATCACTAAAGATGGTGATCTAAAAGAAATAACAATCACTGATGGTAGACCCACAAAATTAAAAGGTGCTCAATTTGGAAACTTAGATAAAGAGGGATATGTTAGTATTAAAAACTTATCCAGTGTAAATTTTAAAATACCAAATGGAACACCAATTGTTTTCAAAGAGGGTCGTGTAACAACAACTGGTGTTATAGTGTTCGATGAGTATGAAAATGCTTATTTTGCTATACACAATAATCGTGCAAAAGACGGATCCTCACCATCAAGAGAATTAAGAAATCAATATTCACATATTGGTAGATACTATTGGCAATTAACTGCTGGAAGTGGAACGAGATATGATCTTTTTGATGAGCTAAAGGTAAAACTAAATGATGATAAAAAAGATAGTGATGAAATTGACTACTTCTTATACAACAAAGATATAAAAACAGGTAATGCTCTCTCTGAAAAATCAGAAGCTGACTTCGCAATTGTTTTCGATACTGGTAAATTAAAAAACTCTGAATTCTATAAAAGAAGTGATATTAAAAGTGATAGAAGCAAGGCTAGAATGGGAGCTCAAAGATTAAAAGATCCAGAAGAGATTAAAAAGAGTAATTTAGAAAATAGATTGATGAAGATTGCTCAGAAAGAATTTAATATCGAAAGTTTTAATTCTTTATTCAGTAGATTGTTATTCGATAAGTATATCTTATTCTTCGAGTTGAAAGATACTATTCAGAAAATACAAAAACTTGTAAATATTTGGGATAACAAAGACAAAAAGGATCCGGGAATTAAATACTTTGATAGGTTACAAGCACTATATAATACATCATCTACAACAGAAAGAAATAGAATAATTGATGCTTTTGAAAAGAATAGAAGTAAGTATGGGTTAATTAGTGGACACGCTGATGATAGAGAATTACTAGCTAAAATGACACTATCTGATGTTAATTATTTTTCAAATGTTGGGTCTTTATCAAAAAAAACACAAGTAGATGACATTCACAACATCTTAAAATACTCAAACAGTCTTAAAACAGATGCTCTTGGAAGAATAGCAAAGTTACAACCAAATAATAAAAAATTAGCAACTAAACTAATTGAAGTTGGTGAAATAGTCCTTTCTAAAGTTAAAAAAGATATCAATGATGAAACTGATATGGAGATAGCTCTAAACAGATTAAACTCTATTAATGAATTAATAAATAAACCAAGATATAGTTTCAATGACAGAAAAGATAGAATAATTTATTATGCTAAAGGACTTTCATCTGATGATATTGATAATGATACATTAGAAGCTTATATAAAAACTCTTAATGAAATAGAAGAAGTTATAAAAAGAATACCTTAAAAAGTGAGTAGTTAAACTACTCACTTTTTTTATTTGAAAAAATTGCTCATTTTAACAATTCTAACAAACTGTTCATCATTGAAAACATGGTACATATCTTCTAAAACCTCAATACGAGCTTTAATACCATTCCTTTCTAAATATTCAGTTGTGTAATGGTTTGGTATTTGAAAATCTCTAGCACCTAA
>Ga0315907_10000033_pt1 | contig 189069 bp, 134 predicted proteins | sample LakEriMetagenome_3_FD_203525 | JGI IMG/M metagenome (GOLD analysis project Ga0315907, IMG submission 203525) | Freshwater fungal communities from buoy surface, Lake Erie, Ohio, United States - Buoy 12 MA123 | ecosystem: Environmental > Aquatic > Freshwater > Lake > Lake biofilm | place: USA...
TGCAGCAGACGCTCGCCACCGAAATCGACCGGGCCTTGGCGGACCGATCCGGCAGCCCCGCCGCCGGCGTCGTGCCGGCAGCCCACGAGGCGCCCGCCGCGCCGACGAGCACCGAAACCCGTGACGCCATCCAGACGCTCGACATGGCCACCGTGGTGGCCCGGGTCGGCCCCGAAGTCGTCCTCGTCGCCGACCTGCTCACGCCCAAGGCGCTCGACCACGTCGCGGAGAAGACGCAGGAGTTTCACCTGTCGGCGGACCAGGTCCGCGAACTCCGCCTGGCGATCTGCCGCCAGATGCTCTCCGGCGGCTACTACACCGACACGATGATGGTGTACGTCGACGCGCTCCGCGAAATCCCCAAGGACAAGATCCCGGAGATCCGCAAGAACGTCGACAAGTCGTTCGACGAGCACATGCTGCCACGGCTGCTGCGGGAGGCCGGGGTCACCACGGTGGCCGAGTACGAGCAGCAGCTGCGGGCCAAGGGACAGTCGCTGGAACGGGCACGAAAGACGTTCTTCGAGCAGGGGCTGTCCCAGGAGTGGCTGCGGAAGAACACGAACGTCAGCGAGGAGATCCCGCACGCCGACATGATCGCCTACTACGAGAACCGCATCCAGGACTACAAGTTCCCCGCCAAGGTGCGGTTCGAGGCCCTGACGGTGAAGATCCAGCCGGGCCGAACACGAAAACAGGCCTGGGACAAACTGGCGGCGATGGGCAACGAAATCCTCGCCCAACGGCCGTTCGCCGACGTTGCTCGCGAAAAGTCCGACGGCCCGACGGCTCGCGACGGGGGCGTCTACGACTGGACGAGCCGGGGCAGCCTGGCCTCGAAGCGACTCGACGAGGCCGTCTTCTCGCTTCCCGTCGGCCAACTGAGCGCGATCATCGAGGATGAGCCGTCGTTGAACCTGCCGGACCGCACGGCGTTGCACATCGTCCGCGTCCTGGAGCGGGTCGAAGCGGGACAGACGCCGTTCCTGGAGGCGCAGGTGGCGATCAAGCAGGCGTTGCTCGAGGAGCGTCGCCGCAAGGCGACCGAGGAATACCTGACGAAGCTCCGTGAGCGGACGCCGGTGTGGACGATCTTCGACGACGAGCCGGCCGATCCTGCCGCGGGCCCGCGCCGCTGAGCGGGGCTCGGACGCGGCCGTCGCGAGTCAGGGCCCGTCCGGTTGCCTCCGTGGGTCGGCGGCCGGCAGCCTGCCGACCGCAGGACCGGCACCGACGTTGGCCATGCCGGGCCCGTGATAGGTTTTTCCAAGGGGAAGGATCATCGGTTCCTCGAAGGGCCGCCCGGGGAGCATGGCGGCGATCTCGTCGAGCCGAGCAACGACGTCTGCGGACAGAGGTCCTTTCTCGGCATGGGCGAGCGTGGCCTGGAGCTGCTCCGCGGACTTTGCGCCCACGAGGATGGTCGAGAGCAGGGGATGGGCGAGCATGAAGCGGACGCAGGCTTCGACGATGTCGAGCCCGGCGGCGTCGAGCAGGGCGTAGAGGGCGAGGAATTGCCGGCGCCTCCTCGCGCTCATCCACAGCGGGCGGTGGCGAAGTTCCGCGTCGAACCGTCGGCCGAGAAAGCCCTGGCCGTAGATGGAGCCGGCGATGATTCCCATCCCCCTGCGGGATGCGGCCGGAATCAGTTCGTCGTCGGCCTCACGGTAGAGGACGTTGCAGTTGAACGCGGTCAGGAGCACGTCGAGGTCGGTCGCCTCGATGAGCCCGGTGAGTTCCGACGTGGTGGTGCCGGCCAGGCCGGCGAAGCGGACCTTGCCCGCCCGCCGCAGCGCCTCGATCGCCTCCAGCACCGGACCGGTGACCGGATCGTAGCCGGTCCACCAGGGATACTGACCGGGCCGATCGGGTTCGTGGATGAGGAGGACGTCGATGACCTCGCGGTCCAAAAGTTTCAGGCTGGTCTCGACGGAGGCGACGAGTGCGGCCGGGTCGCGCGGATCGAAGGGCTGGGGCCGGCCGCCGAGTTTCGTGGAGATGATGAACGGCTCGTCGATGTCGCGCAGGGCGCGGCCGAGGATTTCCTCGCTGTCGGCATACCCGGGGGCGGTGTCGATGTAGCGGATTCCGGAGTCGACCGCGACCCGCAGGATCCGGCGCGCGGCGGCAAGGCCGCCGCCGAGGGCCGACGTGAACAGCCCCCCCAGACCCAGCGGGCCGGTGTGAATGCCGGTTCTTCCAAGGATTCCGTGCGGCATGGCCACTTCCCGAGGCCCCGATTCCCGCGGCCGGCCGCTCACGAGTTCATGCCTTCGTGGGCCGCCGAACAGATGCACTCTTGCGCCGTCGACAACGCACGACTGCGCGGACGACAGGCCGGCATCCCCGGAGGTCGGCGCATCCGGCCCACGGCAGCCTAGTCAGCGAATCGCCGTTCGTCCATCGAGCCGCATGTGCGGCACGGTGAAACCGTACGCGGGCGGCGCGATCGGCCCTGGGACGATTGCCGAAGCCCGCCGGCGCCGGTAGACTGCCGCGCGCAGGCGGTGCTGGTGTTTGTCGCGATTCTCAGCCCTCTCTTCCGCCGCGCCGCCGCACTCGGAGATCCACCATGACCGCGCCCAGTTCCCCCGCCACACCGTCGTCGGCCGCCGCCACCACGCCCCCCTGGCCGGGCACGCAGGCGGCCGGCTCGGCCCGCGTGGACATCGACGGCAAGGGCGTTGATCTGCCGCTGATCGTCGGCACCGAGGGGGAGCGGGCCATCGACATCTCCAAGCTCCGCGCCCAGACCGGCTGCATCACGCTCGACGAGGGGTTCGTCAACACCGGCTCCACGACCAGCGCCATCACCTTCCTCGACGGCGAGAAGGGAATCCTCCGCTACCGGGGTTATCCGATCGAGGTGCTCGCCGAACGATGCGACTTCGTCGAGGTCGCCTACCTGCTGATCTACGGCAACCTGCCGACTTCGGCCGAACTGGAGGCCTTCCGCACGTCGCTCTCGCTGCACACGATGATCCACGAGGACATGCGCAACTTCTACAGCGGCTTCCCGCGGGACGCCCATCCGATGGCGATCGTGGGGAGCGTCGTCGGGGCGCTGTCCACCTTCTATCAGGACTCGCTCGAAGTCCGCGATCCACGACAGGTCGAGGTGAGCGTGCACCGGCTGCTCGCCAAGCTGCCGACGATCGCCGCCTACAGCCACAAGAAGTCGTGCGGGCAGCCCTTGATGTATCCACGGAACGACCTCGACTACTGTGAAAACTTCCTGCAGATGATGTTCGCCGTGCCCTGCGAGGAATACCGGATCGATCCCGACTTCTCCGACGCCCTCGACATGCTCCTGATCGTCCACGCCGACCACGAGCAGAATTGCTCCACGTCCACGGTCCGCATGGTCGGTTCGAGCGACGCCAATCTCTTCGCCAGCATCTCGGCCGGCATCTCCGCCCTCTGGGGCCCGCTCCACGGCGGTGCCAACCAGGCCTGCGTGGAGATGCTGGAGCGGATCGTGGCCGAAGGGGGAGACGTGAAGAAGTACGTCGAACTGGCGAAGAAGAAGGACTCCGGCTTCCGCCTGATGGGCTTCGGCCATCGTGTCTACAAGAACTACGACCCGCGTGCCAAGCTCATCAAGGCGACCTGCGACAAGCTGCTGGCGAAGATCGCTCGTCACGACCCGATCTTCGACATCGCCCAGGAACTCGAGGCCGTCGCACTGGCCGACGAATACTTCATCGAGCGGAAGCTCTATCCGAACGTCGACTTCTACTCGGGGGTGATCTACCGGGCGATGGGCATCCCGGTGCAGATGTTCACGGTGCTGTTCGCGATGGGCCGACTGCCCGGCTGGATCGCGCACTGGATCGAGATGCACCACTCCCCGACGAAAAAGATCTGCCGACCGCGGCAGATCTACAGCGGCGCGACGCGGCGCGAGTTCGTCCCCATCGACCGGCGCTGACGGCGGGCGGCCGGCCGCTCACGCCCGGCCGCGCTTGCCGCGGAAGAAGTCGCTGAGGATGTGCCCGCACTCGGGGGCGAGGACGCGGCCGACGTGCTCCACGCGATGGTTGAGCCGGGCGTCGTCGAACAGCTTGTAGAGCGACTCGACCGCTCCGGCCTTCGGGTCGGGAGCGCCCCACACCACCCGCGGCACGCGGGCCTGGACGATCGCGCCGGCGCACATCGGGCAGGGCTCGAGCGTGACGTAGAGCGTGCAGTCCTCGAGACGCCACGAGCCGAGCGCGGCGGCGGCCTGCGTGAGCGCGATCATCTCGGCGTGGGCCGTGGGGTCGGCGAGTTGTTCCCGCTGGTTGTGGGCGCTGGCCACGATCCGTCCCGCCGCGACCACGACGGCCCCCACCGGCACCTCGTCCTCCGCCACCGCCTGCCGCGCCTCGTCGAGCGCGAGCCGCATCCAGCGGTCGTGCGGGCTGCCTCCGGGGAGTTGCGGTTCGTCGTCTGCGTCGTCCATGGTCGAATCACTCTATGCAGTCCCGCATGCCGCCGACAAATGCCCCGCTGGCCCGCTCTCCGTCGCGGCCCGGCACGGCCGCTTGGGTCGACAGAAAAATCGGCTACCATCACGGAACGGTTAGCCGTCTCCGGCCCCCTCCGGCACCCCTTTGGACATCCCGATGGAACCCGTCACGCTCCTGCTTCGCTGGGCTCACGTGCTGGCGGCGATCGTCGCCATGGGGGCGCTGGTCTTCAGCCGCTTCGCGCTCCTGCCCACGCTCGACTCGCTCGACGCCGCCACCCGCGACCGGATCCACGACCAGATCCGGCGCCGCTGGCTCCCCTGGGTGATCGGCGCGATCACCGTGCTGCTGGCCAGCGGTCTGGCCAACTTCCTGCTCTTCAACGGTCGCGTCAAGGCGGAGCACTGGGGGGATGGGACCTGGATGCGGGCAACCTCGTATCACGCCCTGTTCGGTGCCAAGTTCCTCCTCGCGCTCGCCGCCTTCTACTTCGCCAGCGGGCTGGTGGGCAGGGGCGAAAGCACGCAATGGATTCGCAACGACCGGGCCAAGTGGCTCTCCGTCACGCTCGGCCTGATGCTGGCCGTCGTCCTGCTTTCGGGCTGGATGCGGCAACTGCACACCGGCGCCAACCAGCCGACGGACGGCGGCGTGCCGCTCGACCGCCCGGCGGCCCGCGGCGTGCGGGACGGTTCCGTGGCAGGCAACTCCGGGGAGGGTTCCGATGGACAAAAAGGACAAGAAGCGGATCGACGTGCTGCAGCAGAAGATCGCCAAGCTCCAGCAGCTGCTGGCGGGAGCCAAGAAGCAGCCCGATGATCCCGCCGAGGTACCGCGGCTGGAGAAGGAACTGGCGGCGGCGCACGCCGAACTCGTCGCCCTGAAGGGCGGCCGTTGACCCGGGACAATCCGCGACGACAGGCAAGGGGACGGGATGGGCTGGTTGTCGGGATGGTTCGATCGGCCGCGGCCAGTCGACCTCTGGAAACGCTTCGAGCGGCTCAGGGAGAGCCAATCGGGCACCATGTCGGCGTTCTACAAGGTTCGCGAGATCGCGACCGGAAGGATTCTCGGCCTCAAGGTCGTCGACCGCACCAAGCACGACCCGGTGGAGTCCCGCTACAAGGGGCTGGGCAAGCCGGGCGAGGGGGAGATCGGCGCGACGATCGAGGCCGAAAACGTGGTCCGCACCCTGGAATGGGGCGTCTCGACGGCCGGTGAGCCGTTCGTGGTCACGGAATTCATCGATGGCGTGCTGCTGCACTCGCTGACGACGGGCCGGCGGCCGTTCCCGCCGGCCCAGCGACTCGACCTCGTCCGCCAGGCGGCCGCGGCGATCGGAGCGGTCCATACGGCCGGCTTCGTCCATCGCGACATCTGCCCGCGTAACTTCATGCTCCGGCCCGACGGCCGGCTGGTGCTCTTCGACTTCGGTCTGGCCGTGCCCGACAAGCCGGCCTTCCTTCAGCCCGGCAACCGGGTCGGCACCCCGAACTACATGGCGCCGGAGGTGGTCCGCCGCCGTCAGGCCGACAAGCGGCTCGACGTCTTTTCGTTCGGGGTGACGGCGTACGAGATCTGCACGCTCGCCGCCCCCTGGCCGCGCGGCAACACCGGCAAGGCGGCACTGCTTCACGAACAGCCGCCGGCCGACATCCGCGGTCACTGGCCGGAGATCCCCGAACCGCTCGCCGCTGCCATCACGGCCTGCCTGGCCGCCGCCCCGGATCGCCGTCCGCCGACCATGGCGCACTTCCTGCGCATGATCTCCACGGTCGATGCCGGCCGGCCGAGCGGCTGAATTCCCGGCGTTCCGCCCCCCGGGCCTTGCTTGGCCGACGAATCGACTCTAGTCTTTGCGTCTCGAAACCGCGAATCCGCGGATACGAGAGTTCATGCCCCGATGGTCATGCCCCAGTGGTCGTGACACCGGGCCGAGGAGGCAGCGACGATGACGATGGACAAGAGCCTGCGGGTGCGGAAGGGATCTTCGAGCGCCAGAGGCGTTCTCACCCGCGCTGAGCGGATCGCCAAATTGCAGGAACAGGAACGCTGGACCGAAGGCCGCAGCCCGATCGGCCTGCCGAAGGTGCGGGTCCAGAAGATGGCCATGAAGAAGAAGAAAAAGGCCAAGGACGAGGCTGCCGAGGGAGCCGCGGCCGCCAAGCCCGCAGCCGGCGCCGCCAAGAAGAAGTAGCGGTCCGGACCTGCCGAGACGCCGCCGTCCGAACGCTCAATGGCGGTCGGGTTGCATGATCCGTGCCGCGGCGGTCCGCCCGGAGGCGATCACCTGGGGGATGCCGACGCCCCGGTACGCTGCCCCGGCGAGCGCCAGGCCGCCGCACCGGCTCGCCGCCGCCTCGATCGCCGCGACTCGCTCCAGATGGCCGACGTGGTATTGCGGCATGGCGCCGTGCCAGCGATCGACCTGCCGGAGGAGCGGTTCGCCCCGTGCGCCGAGCAGCACCGCAAGTTCACCGCGGGCCCGCTCCACGAGCGCGTCGTCGTCGAACTGGATCGCACCGGGGTCGAGGGCCCCGCCGATGAAGACCCGGAGCAGCACGCACCCCGGCGGAGCCCGGCCAGGAAATTTCGCGCTCGAGAAACTCACCGCCAGGATGCTCCGCCCCTCGCACCGCGGCACGACCATGCCGGCGGCGTCGAGCGGATGGGCGATGTCGGCCCGGCGGAAGCCGAGCGACACGACCGCCGAACCCGCGTACTCGATCGCGGCAAGTGCCTTGGCCAGCGGGGGATCCGCGTCGGCGAGCAGCCGGGCCGCAGCCGGCGCGGGAGTCGCGATCACGACGGCGTCGCCTGTCAGTTCCGATCCATCGCCCGCGGCTCCCGTGGTGACCGGCACGCTCCAGACACCTGCGGCAGACCGCGAGACCGCCGCGGCGGTGCCATGCACGAATCGCACGCCGCGGTCGCGGAGCACGTCGGCGAGCCGCACGGGCAGCGTCTCCATCCCCCCGGCGAGCGTGAGGAACTGCCCGTAGCGGGCGCCGGCGACTTCTCCGCGCCGCGTGCCGCGTCGCAGTCGCTGCCGCTCGCCGCGCCACAAGGAACCACTCTCCCGCTCCATGGCGAGGAACTCGGGGCATGCGGCAGCCATGCTCAGCCGCGCCGGGTCGGCCGTCCAGATGCCGGCGGCGAGCGGCTGCACGAGCCGTTCGAACGCCTCGCGGCCGAGCCGGCGCACGACGAACTGCTCCAGGGACTCGTCGTCGTCGGGCCGCTGCGGCCGTCGAGAGGGGACGAACGGTTCGAGGAGCACCCGCAGCCTGGCGGCCGGAGAGAGCAGCGGCGTGGCGAGGATGCCGCCGACCAGCGACGGGGCGAGGAGCCGGAAGCCCGCGGGGGCCGGCACCGTTCGGCCGCGGCTCCAGACCAGGGCCCTGCGGACGTCCGGCACGACGCTCACGAACTCGGACTCGAGCCCGATGCGCCGGGCCAGGTCGATCGCTTCGGGGCGGGCGGCGAGAAACGTGTCGGCCGAACGCTCCACGAGCCAGCCCTCGCGTCGCGCCGTGGAGAGCACGCCCCCGGGCCGGGCCGCCGCCTCGACCACGGTCACCTGCGTGGCGGCACCCGTCGCCACGTCGCCGCTGACCGCCTCGGCGGCGGCGAGCCCGGCCATACCGGCTCCCACGACGATCACGTGCCGGGGTCGCGACCGCTGCATGCTGGGGCTGCCGAGGGGGAATGCTGGCCTGGATCGGAATGTCTCAATCCTACCCATTCTTCGCTGCTCGCCGGGATTCGCCCCGACAACCATCGCGGCAGTCCGGCCCGTGGGGCCGCACCGACGGAGGCACGCGATGCCGCAAGTTGATCTGGACTGCGACGACTCGGAAGCCTACGGTCCCGCCCAACCGTGGGCCCGGGTCCGCGGCCGACGATCGACAGGCTCCCGTTGCAGGAGAAATTCCCGTGTTCGTGCCGCGTATCCAGATCCTCCTCGTCGTGCGGATTCTCGCGCCGGTCCTCTGCGTCGCCTCCGCAACGCACGCGGCCGAGACACAGCGAAAGTCACCGCGGACGCTGATGCGGCTTCCGCCGTGGGTCGAGACGTATGCCGAGAACTCCCCCGAGCCGGCCGCCGCCGAATCCGCCCCCCTCGTGCAGGCCGCTGGCCAGCCCGATGATCGGGCCCGACTCGTTCCCGTGGCGGCGGCGAACCAGGCCGCCGGGCAACGACCGGCGCGGCAGCCGGCCCCCGCAACGACCACCGGCAAGCAGGCGGGACCGGTACAGCGCTGGCTGACGGAGCGGCTCGCCGCGGTTCCCAAACAGACCGAGGCCGAACCGGCCCCCGCCGCACAGCAGGCCCCCCGGCCCGCTCCCGCGGAGCGGCCGGCCGGCGATGCCACGGTGAACGCCCCCGTGGCGGCCACGCCCGACGACATGCCGACGCTGGCGGTCGATCCGGCCAGTTTCCGCGGCGCGCTGCCGGGCAAGACGACCCGGGCGGAGATCGAAGCGACCTGGGGTGCGGGCGAGGCCCTCGATCGCGACGACGGCACCGTCGGGCTCGCCTGGAAGGTCGAGCCGTTCGAACGGGTCGAGGTGGCCTTCGACGGCGACGTCGTCGGCTCGATCCGCATCAAACTCGGCGAACCGGTCGCCGTCGACGACCTGGCCAAGCAGCTCGAAATCGCCGAGTTGCGGACCGTCTCGATTCTCGACGAGCAGGGCGTGTCGATCGGCGAGGTGTATCCCGAGCGCGGCGTGATCCTGAGCGTCAAGCCGGGCACGCGGGTCGCGAATGCGATCCTCATCGAGCCGCTCGATCCGGAGTCGTTCGTGCTCCGGGCCGAGGGGGACATCGACACCTGCTCCGCCTATGCGGTCGCCGACCTGGAGTACGCGATCAAGCTCGACCCGCGGCACGTCCGGGCGCACCGCCTGCTGCTCGGCATGGCGACCGAGCAGGGCAAATGGAACCGGGCGCTGGAGCTCGCCGAGACGGCCGTCAATCTCGATCCAGCCGATGCCTGGACCCAGCTCAAGAGGGCCGCGGTGCTCCTGGCGCTCGACCGGCAGGATGAGGCCCGCACCGTCCTCGAGGGAGTGAAGGGGCGGGCCAACGTCCCGCCGCTCGTCGCCGCGCAGACCGAACGGCTCCTCGGCAAGGTGGCGCTGTCGGGGGTCAAGCCGAACCATCAGGCCGCGGTCGTGCACTTCGCCGAGGCGATCCGCACCGCCGCACCGCTGCTCGTGAAGCGTTCGCCGGCCGTCCAGTCGGCGGCCCGCGAGGTGATGCTCGACGCCCATCTGGGCACGGCCGTGGCGATCGCCAAGGGAACGTGGCAGCAGAAGAGCCGCGTCATTCCCAAGTGGATCGCCCGCGCCGAGACCCTCGTCAAGGAGTTCAAGGGGGGCGAGGCGGAGCGGCAGGTTCTGGAACTGCAGTTGTGCCGCGGCACGCTGGCGGCGGCGGCCGGCTCGATCGAGTCGATCGAGCCCCTGCCGTGGGTGAAGCGGCTGCTCGAGTCGCGCGACCGGATGGGCAGCTCGGTCGCCGATCCGTGGAAACGACGGCAGCTCGACTGGGAGGTCGGCCAGGGACTCGCCGACGCCCTCACCGCCGCCCAGGCCCGCGGCGACACGACCGACGCGCTCGACAACGCCACGCTCACGGCCGCCTACCTGGAACGCGGCGGCCAGCAGCGGCAGCTCACCGCCACGGAACGGAAGCAGGTCGGCGAGCTGATGTTCCGGATCGGCATCATGCATAGCCTACAGCGCGGCGACCATGCGACCGCCGTGACGTGGTTCGATCGCACGGTGCCCCTCTGGGAGGCGAACGACGTCTTCGAGCGGGACGGCGAGACGGGCCGGCAGGGCGAGTGCTACGTGAGCATGGCGATCTCGTACTGGCAGGTCGACCGGCGCGAGGATGCGATGGCGCTCAGCCAGCGCGGCGTGGAGCTGATGGTCGGCGCGGTCGACAGGCAGCTGCTCGAGGAGCGGTCGCTGGCGGTCGCCTACGGCAACCTGTCGACGATGTACGCCGAGGAGGGAGACGACGAGCGGTCCCGCAGCTATGCGGAGATGGCGGTCCGTGCCGAGGCCGCCGGCACGGGAACGAAACTCCGCTAGCGTCGAGCCAGCGGTCGGGTGTCGCCGGCGTGCCGCGCGGATCGAGTGGATGCCGTATCAGCCGCGCCACTCGAGGCCGAGGATCGAGATGTCGTCGAGCGGCCCCGCGGGGGCGCACCAGGCCTCGACCTCGGCCAGGAGACAGGCCACGCTCGCCTCCAGCGGTTTGCCACGGCCGCCGCGGATGCAGTCGGCCAGCGCCTGATCGCCGTAGGGTTCCTGGCGACCGTCCATCGCCTCCGGAACGCCGTCCGAATAAAGATAAATGCGGTCGCCCGGGGCGAGCTGCAGCACCTGCTGCCGGTACTCGACGTCCGGCACGAACGCGATCGGAAAGCCCTCGGCGCCGTGAAACTCCGGCGCGGCTCCCCCGGCCGGCAGCCGCAGGAGCGCCGGATGGCCACCGCAGACGTAGTCGAGCCGGCCCGTCGGCAGGTGGAGCACGCCATACAGGAGCGTGAAGTACAGACCGGAGAACTCGTCGGCCTGGAACAGGCGATTGAGCGCGGTCGCCACGTCGGCGGGTGGCGTGACGACGACCCGACCATCCGCTCCCTGCCGGACGAGCAGCGACGAATCCGACACCTTCGGCGTCAGGAAGCGGCCCACCGTGACCGCCATCAGCGACGACGGGACACCGTGGCCGCTGACGTCGACGACGAACAGGCCGGCATGCTCGGCGTCGAGCTGAAAGACGTTGAGGAAGTCGCCGGCGAGCCCCTCGCAGGGAACATACCGCCAGGCGACGTCGGCCGGCGGGATCGCCACGTCGGCGGCCGGCAGCAGGGACCGCTGCACCTTGGCCGCCGCCTTGAGGTCGCGGACCATGCGGGCGTTGATCCGCGAAATCTCGTCGTTGCGCTCGGTGAGTTCGTCGTTCGTCTTCTGCAGGCTGTCGCGGGCGACCAACAGTTCCTGGTTGGCGACGACGAGCTCCTGGTTCTTGGTGACGGCGTTTTCAAAGGTCGAGACGAGCAGGTTGAGGACCTGCTGCCGGCCGGCCTTGACGCGAAACGTCTGCCCGGCGAGCGACACCTCGAGCGTCCCCTCGGCCTCGGCCGCCGCGTCCGTGAGGGGCGTCGCCAGCAGCGACTCCATGCGGGACAGGAGATAGTCCGGCTCGTAGGGCTTTGTGACGTAGTTGTCGGCCCCGGCGTCGAGCCCGCGGATGATGTCGATCGGGTCGGAAAGCGTGGACAAGAGGATGAAGGGAATGGTCCGCAGGGCGGGATCGGTCTTCACCGCCTTGCAAAACTCGTAGCCCGTCATCACCGGCATCTCGATGTCGGAGATGATGATGTCGGGCCGCCGCTCGCGGACGAGTGCCAGGGCGTCGGCCCCGGTCTCCCCCCAGCGGACCTCGTGGCCGGCTTCGACAAGCCGGCGCTGGAGCATCCGGGCCTGGATCCGGCTGTCCTCGGCGATGACGACGTTCACGCCGCGGCCTCGCGCTGCGGGGCGGTTCTCGTCCACGCGCCGCCTTCCTCAGGTGAACGTGGCGAGGGCGGCTTCGGCATCCTTGTGGATGCTGAACAGCTTGTCGAGGCTCGTGAGCTTGAAGACCTGGAAGATCTCCGGCCGGATGGAGCACATCTTCAGCCGCCCCTGGGCGCTGGAAATCTTGCGGTGCAGCTGGCCGAGCAGGCCGAGCATGGCGCTCGACATGAACTCGACGTTGCCGAAGTCGAGGAGGACGTCGGGCCCGGAGGCCTTGCCGAGCAGGGTGGTGACGTCGGTGCGGATCTCGTCGAGGACCGTGTCGTCGAGGATCTTCTTGTCCTTGAAGGCGACGAGGTGCACGTTCCCCTTCTTGCCGGCCAGGATTCTGCGGAATTGTTCCATGACGCCCTCGGGATCGGCTCTCGATGCGAAGCCGCTTCGGCCCCGCAGACCGCGTTAGAGTACCCTGGGCCCGCGCGAACCGCCAGCAGCCCCGCCGCGGCCAGCGGTCACGGCTGCTTCTGCCGTTCGAAAAGGAGCGGCTTCGCGTCGGCAGGCGCCCCGGGGAGGGAAAACTCGAAGGCGTCGGCCCCCTTGGCGGCGACCTTGCCCGCCATCGTGCCGGCTTTCTCCGTGACCAGGGCGATGGCGTCGGCTGCGGTCTCGATGGTGCCCGACAACTCCACCGCCGGCCTGCCGTCCGGGGTCGCCTTCCAGGTGAACGTCGAGTCGGCGCCGATCGAGAGGACGATCGTGTCCTTGCCCGCCGTCGCTTTCCACGTCCCAACCAGATCGGTTTCGGGGGCGGCGGGCGGCGCCGACTCGCCGGCGTTCGCCGCGGGCTTCGGCTCGGCCTCCGCCGGCGGCGGCTGGAGCGAGGCGAGCAGCCGCTTCGCCACCTCGTCCTTGGGCTGCTTGGCGACCACGACTTCCAGCGGCTTGCGGGCCGCCTCGCCATGCCCGGCGACGAGGTAGTGGTAGGCGAGCACGAAATGCGGCGCGGCGTCGTCGGGATTGGCGCGGCAGGCGGCCTCCAGCTTGCGGAGTTGTGCCGTGTAGGCGTCGACCGACTCGTAAACGTTGCTGACCGTCGTCCAGTCCATGCCCGGCGCCGAGGCGAGCACCACGTTGAGGGCGGCGGCGGCTTCGCCGTAGCGACCGAGCGCGAACAGGGCCAGGGCCCGCAGTTCATGGATCACGGTGTCGCCCGGAGCCTGCTTGACGCCGAGGTCGAAGGCCGTCAGGGCGCCGGCGTAATCACCCGCCTTGAACCGCGCCAGGCCATCGTCCACGGCGGCGTTGACCTCGTCCCTGGCCGGGGGCTGGGCCACCGGCTGGCCCACAGTGGGTACCGCGGTCACTGTGGCGGAGGCGTCGGGGGCGTAACTCGCGACGGCGATCGGCTGCGAATAGTCGTAGGGTGAGGCGGCGACCACGGTCGCTGGCACGGCGGAGTAATAGGGGTTCACGTAGGGCGTGCCGTAGCCGAATCCCCAGGCGTTGCTGGCTAGCGAGACCGCGCCCCAGGTGGCAGCGCCGACCGCGACGGGCGCCCACCAGTTGCCGGTCCAGCAGCTGTTGTACCAGCCGCCATAGTGCGGATTGACGTGGCCGTAGTTCCAGTTGTTGGCCCAGCCACCGTTCCAGCCCGGGTAGCCCCAGCCACCGCCTACGTTGACGTTGTTGAAGTTGTTGTTGTTGAACGTGTTGCCGTTCCAGTTGCCGCTGTTCCAGAACGTGTTGCCGTTGCCGGGACGGTTCCAACCGGCTCCGGGACGGTTGCCGCCAATGCCCGGTCTGTTGCCCTCCCATCCGGGACGGTTGCCGCCGCCTGGACGGTTGAAGGCACCAAGATCGCCGGGCAGCGTCGTCGGGCGATTCCCGCCGATACCGGGGCGATTCCCGCCCAGGCCCGGCCTGTCGCCACCGATGCCGGGGCGGTTGATGCCCTGGCCTGGACGGTTGATGGTCCCGAGGTCGCCGGGCAGCGTTGTTGGCCGATTGCCGCCGATGCCTGGCCGGTCACCGGGGCCGAGCGTTCCCGGCAAGGTCGTCGGCCGATTCACGCCCAGTCCTGGCCGGTCGCCACCCAGTCCTGGCCGGTCGCCACCGGGGCCGGGACGGTTGCCGCCGGCGAGGTTTCCAGGCGCTGGCGCCGGCCGATTCAGACCGGGACCGCCGACGCCACCCTGTGGAAATGCCGGCCGGTTGACGGCGCCAAGTCCGGGGCGCGTCACGGGACCGGCGGGGCGATTCATCGGGCCAGCGGGCCGCGTCATGGGACCGGCGACACCGCCCGGAGCGGGTGCGGGCATCGGCGCCGGCCGCGTCGAGAAGCCGCCGCCGGGCCGGCTGGCCACGCCGGGACCGACACCACCGCCTCCCGGCTGAATGCCTCCCAGACCGGGCCGCACCGCGGCTGCGGGGGGAGCCGGCCGCTGCACGGCGCCGGCATTCGGCAGCGAGGGTCGGGCGATGTTGGGACGCTGCGCCGCCCCCATGCTCGGCCGTTGGAAGTTTTGCACCTGTGGCGTACGCGGCCGCGCCGCCGGCATCTGGGGCCGCGCGACCGGGCCCTGCGGCCGCGCCGCCGGCATGTTCGGCCGCGCTGCGGGCATCTGCGGGCGGGCCGCCGGCGCATGGGGACGGGCATGGGCTGCGCGGCCGCCGCCACCACCGGCCCGCCCCACGGACGGACGGGCCTGAGCCACGGACCCGAACACCGTGCCGACAACCGCAAGGCCCGCGGCCAGCGACCGCAATCCAGCGAACAGCGCACGCATGGTCATCGCCATCCTTTCGCAATCCGAAAAAATCGTCCGCCCACGTTCGATGTCACGACAACCCGTCCGGCCGGCTCAGCGGCCCTCGACGGGCTTGGGTCCGCCTTCCGCCGCACCGGGCGCGGGAGGCTTGCGGGCCACGACGACCCGAAAATCCGGCTCGGCTGCCCCCGCAATCACCCGATCGCTGCTCTTGATCACGAAGTGGTCGGCATCCTTTTGCGTGATCGTCACGGTGGCCGAGCCGCTGCTGCCGTCGGGCATCGTCGCCTCCGACTTCACGATCCAGCCGTTCTCACCGGCGCCCCACTCCCCTTCGCTGAAGCCACCGTCGGAGTCGAACGTCCAGGACCGTAACTGCCCCTCGACCGCATCCCAGCCGATGCGTTGGCTGCTCTTTCCGCCCGGCTTTCCGCCGATGGAGACATTGAAATCGCCGAGCAGGAAGTTGCCGTCCTCGCTCCAGCGGTAGGAGATCGTCGTCCGCCCCTCGGGGCTCTCGTCCACCCACTCTCCCACCATCCAGTCGAGCGTTGCCAGCATTTCCCGCGGCGTCGGTGTCGGGTCGTCGGCGAACTCCCGGTACGACGCGATCGGCCAGCGATCGGCCTGCTTCACGCGCACGGCCACGTATCGCATCTGGGCGACGGCGGCGTCGGCGACGGCGGTGATCCGGCGCAGCCCTTCCTCGACCACGACCGCGTCGCCGATCGCTCGGGCGGCGGTAACCTCCATGTCGAGCGCGGCCTGGGGGAACTTCGCGAAGAACTTCGTGAACAGGTCCTTGATGGCAGCCCGTCCGGAGAACACGTTGCCATCCTCATCGACGAGTTCGCCCGCATCGAGGTACATCCCGGCGATCGCGCCGGCATCTCCGGCATTGAAGGCCTTGACGGTCGCCGCCGCCTCGGCCTGGATCACCCCCTCGACCTGGCGTCCACCAGCTTCGGCCTGTGCTGGCGGGACCGCCTGCCCCTGTACCTGCACCTGCGCTTGGCCCTGCACCTTCACATGCACCGGGGACTGGGCCGAGGCCGTGGATGACGCCGCCAGGCAGGCGACGACACCCCCCAGCAGCGCGGCGCCGAGCAGATCGCCCCGGCACAGGCTCGCCGTGCCCTTCCATGCTCCACCGAACCGCGCCGCCATGTCTTCTCTCCCCTGCCTCGGAATGTTCATTCGCAACCCATCCTGTGAAGCGACCATATTTCGGCGGCTGGTGCAAGCGGCCGCCGCCTCGCGGCTCCGCCCAGCGGCGGCCGGTCCCTTGCAGCCGGCCTGCCGGCAGCGGTACCCTCTGCGACAGTTTCAGCGTCCGCGATCGCCACCGGCGATCGCCCCCGACAACTCCGGAGACAAACGATGGCCGCCCCCGTGAAGCAGGTGTTCTCGCTGTTCGAGGAGTTCAAGAACTTTGCCTTCAAGGGGAACGTGATCGACCTTGCCGTCGGCGTGATCATCGGCGGCGCTTTCGGCAAGATCGTCTCCAGCATGGTGGACAACGTCCTCATGCCCTCGATCAACGTGATCATGCCGGGCGACGGGAGCTACCGCGACTGGGCGATCGTCGTCGGCGAAAAGAAGATCCCCTACGGCGCCTTTCTCGGCGACGTCGTCAGCTTCCTGATCCTCGCCGCGGCCCTGTTCTTCTTCATCGTCAAGTTCCTCGGCTGGCTGATGAAGTCGAAGGCCACGGAAGCTGCCACTGTCCCGGCGGCGCCACCGGCCCAGGAAGTGCTGCTGACGGAAATCCGTGACCTGCTCAAGAACCGCTGAAGCAGCCGCCGAACAGCGTCCGGCGGGCGACGCTCCACCAGCCCGGCCTGTCGAGCGACAGGTAGGGAGAGTCCTCCGGCAGGCGGCCGACAAGGTGCTCGTGGGCCGCCTTCAGATTGTGGTAGGGCAGCGAGGGGAAGAGGTGGTGCAGGGCGTGGTAGCGAATCGAGAACGGAAAGAACAGGAGCGTCAGCGGGTCGTTGCCGGTGAAGTTGCATGAATCGGTGATGTGGGCCTCGAGCCCCACGGGACTGCCGTCGCCGGCGAAGTGGTGATCCGCCAGTTGTCGCAGCTGGTTCAACGCCACCGTCGCCAGGGCGAGCAGGTAGAGCTGCGGGATTCGCGTCCACTCGTTCACCCCCACGACCACGAGCAGCGGAATGAGCGCGGCCCGCAGGAAGCAGGGAATCTCGACGGCGAGGATCGCCCGCCGGTCGGCCGCCGTGAGGCGGCGTTCGTAGCGGCGATTGAACGTCAGGGCCGATGCGTTGCGCAACGTCCAGTCGCGGAGCCGGGGATGGAGAAACGTCAGCGGCACGAGCAGGAACCGCAGGAACACGAGCACCGGAAAGACCAGGACGTAGAGCAGGTAGCCGACGAGGCTCGCCGGGTTGCCCCCTTCGAGCACGTTGGCGACGTATTCCGGATCCTCGGGCGTGCCGTAGAGCCGCTGGCTGTGATGGTCGCGGTGGTGCCGGGTGAAGAACGGGCTCGGCGTCAGCAGCATGACGCCCGCCAAGGCGTTCCAGGCCAGCTTGAACCCCGGCAGTTCGTCATGCCCGAGGTGGCAGACCTCGTGGATCAGCGACCCCAGCCGATAAAGCCAGAAGGCGGCGAGCGGAAAGGCGACGGCCTGCTGCCACGACCAGGCCGCGGCCGTCAGGTAGACCGACGTCGCCAGGTAGGCCGACACCATGCTGACGAGAAAGTCGGTCCAGTACCGCCAGGGGGAGACGCGGAAGAAATCGGTGTCGGCATCGCGGATCGCATGCCGCACGTCGCGGATCCAACCCTGTGGCACCGCCGCCGGCGGCTCAACCGGCCTGCCCGCCGTAACCGCCGTTGCTGCCGCCATGCTGTCCGCCTCCGGTGCGCCCGAACCGTCGATATCCGTTCGAACGCCCGGCATTTCAGCAGAGAACGTCGGCCGGCACCACCCCACACGGGAAACAGAGCGGGGGGGCCGGACGATCGGTCGTCCGGCCCCCCCTGATTTACTGAATACTCGACGAAACCGGGTGCTTACTTGCAGCGCCGGCAGCCGCGACGGCAGCCCTTGCTGGAAGAACCGCACGCAGCAGCAGCGCCGTTGGCACCACAGGCGGCCGAGGCATCGCCGCAGCCACCGCAGGCACCTTCGCCACCGGCAGCACCGGCACCGCAGCCGTCAGCAGCCACCTCGACGGCGACCATGACGCACTTCTGCACCGGCACTTCCTTCGTCACCTGGTGCGGGACGCGGACCGAGTAGCTCTCGGTCTTCGTCTCGGGAACCGAGTCGTACACCGTGACGGAGTACTTCTCTTCCTTCTGCTGCGGGACCATGACCGTGTAGGAGACTTCCTTGGTCATCGTCTCGGGCACGCACTTGGTCACCGTGTACTCCCGAGTCTTGGTCTCGGACTTGTACTTGGTGACGCTCACCTTCCGGGTCTTCTGCTCCGGAACGTGCTTGGTGACCGTGTAGGTCCGGGTCCGCTCCTCCGGCACGCAGGTCGTGACGGTGTAGGTGCGGGTCCGCTCCTCGGCACGGGACTTCGAAACGGAGACCTTGCGGGTCTTCGTCTCGGGCACGTGCTTGGTGACCGTGTAGGTCCGGGTCTTCTCCTCGGCACGGTACTTCGTGACGGAGACCTTGCGGGTCTTCGTCTCGGGCACCATCTTCGTCACGGAGTAGGTCCGGGTCCGCTCCTCGGGGCGGCACTTCGTGACCGTGTAGGTCCGGGTGCGCTCCTCGTCACGGCACTTGGTCACGCTGACCATCCGGCTCCGCTGCTCCTGACGGCACTTGGTGACCGTGTAAGAGTAGGGGACCTCTTCCGTCACGCACTGGTAGGTCGTGACCGGGACTTCCTTCGTCTCGCACGTCGGAACCCAGACACGCTTGCAGCACGTCTTCGCCGGGCAGGGGCAGCCGTTGGCGTCAACGCCGCCGCCGACCTCGACCTGCTGCGTCTCCCAGTGTCCGCCACGGACCTGCACCGTCTTCGAGCCCTGCACGGCCACCCGCTTCTGCACGGTGCGGCTGCCGGACATCTGCTCGGTGTAGGGGACGTTCACCGTGTAGGTCTGCTCGACCTGCTCGGTGTAGGGGACCTTCACCGTGTAGGTCGAAACCTTCTCCTCGGTGTAGGGCACCATCACCGTGTAGGTGGCGGTCTTCTCTTCCTGGACCGGGACGTGCATCGTGTAGGTCTGCTCGACCTCCTCGGTGTACGGGACCTGGACCGTGTAGGTCGCGGTCTTCTCCTCCGACACGGGCACCATCACCGTGTAGGTCTGCTCGACCTCCTCGGTGTACGGAACCTGGACCGTGTAGGTGGCGGTCTTCTCTTCCTGCTTCGGGACCATCACCGTATAGGTGGCGGTCTTCTCTTCCTGGACCGGAACGTGAACCGTGTAGGTCTGCTCGACCTCCTCGGTGTACGGAACCTGGACGGTGTACTCGGCCGTCTTGGTCTCCGTCACGTTCTTGTTGACCGTGTAGTTCACGGTCTTGGTCCGAGTCTCGGGAACCTGCACGGTGACCGTGCGGGTCCGCTCCTCGGTCCGCGGGACCCGCTTCGTGACCGTGTAGGTCCGCTCGCGGGTCTCGGTGGTGTACTCGGTCGACGTGACCGTCTTCATCTCGGTCACGTACTGACGCTGATACACCGTCTTGGTGCCGCCGCAGGCCGAGCCGGCGGAAGCACCACCACAACCACCAGCACAATCACCGCTGACAGCGGCGCCGCTCTCGCAGCCACCGGCGCAGCCGCTGTTGCAGGCGTTGCAGTCGGCCGCCCACGTGCTCGTGCACAGGGCGACGACGGCACAGGCCGGCATCAGGCAGGAAAGGACTTTACGAATCACGCAGACCTCCAAGAAAAAAGGGAACAGAAACCAGAGAAACCGAGCAGGTTTTTTCGAACGCGCCCGATCGGTCGTCGGTCGAAGAGACCGTTCTCTTCCGACGACCGAACGGTACGGCCGCCTGTTAAGATGGATAGATTACGTTGACTAAACCGGCATGCAAGGGGCTGGCACGTGGCCGGAGACCGGTTTTTCTGCCCCCCCCAATTTCCGTCACAAAAACAAGGTTTTCCAGCACTTGGCGGGGATGCTGCTGACGCGAAGGGCCGCTGTGCGGGCCGACACTTTGCAAAAACCTCACGGTTTTCCGCGGCCGGCCCGCCTGCCGACCCCGCTCCGCACCCCGTGCCAGCCGGTCAGCCCGACCGAAAAAGCGCACCGACGAGACGCGACAGGAGCCAGAGCGTTCCCAGGGGCAGCACGATCGTCGAGATCGTGAAATAGATCGCCAGATTGACGATCGACTCCCCCACCGCGGCCAGCGACTCGTAGATCCGCCGCGCCTTGTCGCCGATCGCATTGACCGGGTTGTACCGCTCGTACCAGGGCCGTTTCTGGTCGCTCTCCTCCACCTGTTCGATCGTCTCCGTCGTGGCGCTGACCGCCGCCGCCGCCTGCTGGTAGCCGGTCTCCAGAAACCGCTCCGCGACCCACGAATCGATCCAGCCCGCGGTCGGCAGCGCGAGTCGGGCGAACAGGGCGACGCCGAACAGCCGCCTGCTCCAGCCCATGAGCGAGGCACGCGAACGGGCACCGCATCCGGCCGCAGCCGCGAGCGGCACGAATGCCGGGACGAACAGCCACCAGCCGAGGGCCCGGCCGACCTGCATGCCCAGCCGCTGCACGCCGAGCGCCATGGTGCTGGTCAGGAGCAGCGACCCGTACTGCTCGACGAGGTCGTTGACCGGGTCGAGCGCCTGGCCGATGCCGATGCTGCCGCCGGGCCCGAAGCTGAAGCTCACCTCCGAACTCTGGGCGAGCGAGATGGCGCTGTCGAGGCCGCGGGTCGCGGCCAACGCCGCCAGCGTGCGGGCGAACGTCGCCTCGAGGTAGGCGTCGCCGTGAGAGTCCGCCAGCGGGGCGAAGAGGAAGAGCACGGCCGCGGCCGCGACGATCTGCAGCAGGCCGCGGGCGGCCGGCTCGCGGAGCCCTGCCGGCAGGACCGTCAGCCAGCCACCGCCGGTGATCCACCGCAGCCAGCCATCGAGCCCGGTCGCCCCGGCATCCGTCGCGTCGGCCATCGTCAGGTCCTCCGTGATCGCCTCCGACCGTTGCTCACTTCCCCAGCACGCCCACGAGCACCGGCCGCACGATCGCCGCCCGGCGGGCATTGCCGATCGTGCTCGGATGCTGGCCGTCGGCGAGGAAGCACTCGGCGGCCGGACGACCATCCGGGCCGAGAAACGCGGCGGTCGTGTCGAGATACACGCACGTGCGGCCCGGATTCCCCGATTCGACCGCCGCCTGACTCTCGATCCAGTCACGCACCGCGGCATTCGCCTCCTGCTGCCGCGGCCACTGTTCCCAGCGGGCCGCCGTCGGGGAAATGCCCAGAAACACGACCGTTGCCCCCGGGCTGACGCGGCCGATCTCCTCGACGAGGGCCTTGAAGGCGTCGCGAATCTCCTCGGGCGTCCGGCCGTCGGCGATGTCGTTGGTGCCGGCCGAGACGACGACCACCCGCGGTCGAAGCGGCTCGACGAGCGCCGCCACGTGCGCCGCCAGGTCGCCGAGCCGGCAGCCGGAGACGCCCCGGTTGACGACGTCGAGGCCCGGAAAGTCGTCGGCGAGCGTCTGCCATTTGCTGATGTTGGACGAGCCGACGAGGGCGATGCCACCCGTCCGCGGTGTGGCGACACGGTCGCGTTCCCCGACCGCTGCGAGTTCCGCCTTCCAGTCGGTCGGAGGCGCGGCCTGCAGGGCCGGCGGGGCGGCCGCTGGCGGAGCGTCCGTCGCCACGGCCGAAGACGCCGCAGCCGGCGCCGGCTGCGGTGCCGTGGCCGCCATCTTGACCAGTGGCAGGGCGAAGACCCGATTCCAGTCGGTCTTCATCCGCACCACCTGCCAGCCGTGCCGCGTGGCCGCCTCCAGCGACTCGTTGCGCGGCTCGCCGTAGGCCATCTCGCGGTCGCCGTCGTCGTGGAGCAGGAGCAGCTGCAGGCTCGGACGCGCGCCCGACTGCGACCAGCGGAGCATGTCGATGTCGCCGCCAGTGCCCACGTTGCCCACGGCGAGGATCGGCCGCCGGCCGATCTGCTCGGCGATGCTCACCGCCTTCTGCTCCCGGTCGTTGAACACGCGCAGGTCGGGGAGGACGACGAGATCGAGCCGCCTGGTCGGCGTCGCGGTCGAACCCGCGGGAGCGTCTTCGACCACTTCCCGAACGGCGGTTGCCGGCCGGGAGGCGATCACCCGCTCCGGTCCGATCCCGTGCCATTCCGCCGCCGTCGGCCGGAGGAAATGCAGCCCGCTCCCCGAGCAGATCCAGACGACGAACCCGCGGGCCTCGAGCAGCCGGATCAGCTCGCGCATCGGCTGGTAGGAGGTCTCACCGAGCGGGACGCCGAACGCCGGATGACGGGCCGTGCGGATGAACTCGCGGGCGTCGGCCTCCAGCTGCTCGACCGACTCGCCGGCGAGCGTGGCGAAGGTCAGCTCGACGAGCTGCTTTCTTCCCAGCCGACGCACGAGGTCGAAGTCTCCCGTGAGCAGGGTCGCGTAGGGCTCCTCGTCCGCGATCTCGGGCCGGCGGGCGGCCAGGCCGCGGATCCGATCGACGAGAAACAGGCCGTGTGCCAGCGGCTTCTCGCAGACCAGCGTGCCGTCGTGATCGAAGACCGCGATCCGCTCCGCGGGCGGCACGAACGTCGCGCTCCCCTCGCGGGTCACGGCGGCGACGAAGTCGAGGATCGCCCGCTTCACCGCGCCGTCGTTCCAGCTCGGCAGCGGATCGACGGCGGCGACCGGGGGCACCGGCCGCGGCACGGGGACCGGCTCGACGACCGGACCGGTCAGGGGCTTGGATCCGAACCAGATCGCGGCCGCGAGCAGCCCGAGGGCCACGAGCGGCACCCAGAGGGCCGATGCCCCGGTCCCCTCGCCGCTGCGGGCCTGCTTCTCCGGCCGCCGCCGGATCTCCTCGTGCTCGGACGCTGAACCGTGTGCCGACATGCCTCGACTCCTCGCTGGACACCTCGCGGCCCGACGCCCTGCCTGCCGCTGACCGGAGCTTCCACCTTACCGTCCCCGCGGCGAAACGCGAGCAACGCCGCGGCGGCCGGGTGATAGACTCCGACTCGGCGCCGGTCCGCTCGTCCAGCCTGCGGATCATCCGCTCATCCATGGCGCCGCTCGTCCACGGGAGAACGTCTCATGTCGCATCGTCGCCCGCATCGTCGTCTGGCCTTCGCGGCGCCGCTCGTCGTCACCCTGCTGTCTGCCGTTCCCGGCGCCGCCGACGTCGAACTCAACAGCATGTTCGGCGACCACATGGTCCTGCAGCAGGGAATCGCCAACAAGGTCTGGGGGCGGGCCGCTCCCGGAGAGGCCGTGACGGTCACGTTCGCCGGCCAGACCAAGGCCACGACCGCCGGCGCGGACGGCACCTGGCATGTGCTGCTCGACCCGGTCGCCGACTACGGCGGGCCGCACACGCTTACCATCAAGGGCAACAACACCGTCGTCTTCAACGACGTCCTCGTCGGCGAGGTCTGGATCTGCGCCGGACAGTCGAACATGCAGTGGAGCGTGAATCAGTCGGCCGACCCCGACATCGAGAAGGCGGCCGCGAACGTCCCCGCCATCCGCCTGATCACGGTGCCGCACGTGGGCACCCAGGAACCGCAGTGGACCTTCGAGGGCGCGTGGCAGCCCTGCACGCCCGAGACCGTCGCCGAGTTCTCCGCCGTGGGCTATCTCTTCGGCCGCCAGCTCCAGCAGACGCTCGGCGTTCCCGTGGGCCTGATCGACAACGCCTGGGGAGGCAGCGCCGCCGACGCCTGGGTGCGCCGCGACAAGCTCGCCGCGCACCCGCGGCTCAAGGCGATCCACGACCGCTGGCTGAAGGCGGAGGCCGACAAGCCCGGCGACGCCTCTATGAAGGGCAACAGCCGGCCGGGCAACATCCATTCCGGCGTCCTCTCCCCGTCGATCGGCTACGGGATTCGGGGCGTGATCTGGTACCAGGGGGAGTCGAACACGGGCCGGGCCCACCAGTACCGTGAGCTGTTTCCGTTCCTGATCCGCTCGTGGCGCGAGGAGTGGGGGATCGGCGACTTCCCCTTCTACTGGGTGCAGCTCGCCGACTACCAGGCGGAGAAGCCCGAGCCCGGCGAGAGTGACTGGGCGGAGTTGCGCGAGGCCCAGACCATGACGCTCGAGGCCGTGCCCAATACGGGCGAGGCGGTGATCATCGACCTCGGCGAGGGCAAGGACATCCACCCGAAGAACAAGCAGGGTGTCGCCAAGCGGCTGGCCCGCTGGGCCCTCGCCGAAACCTACAACCGGCCCGGCATCGCCTGCCGCAGCCCGCGGTACAAGTCACACGAGAAGGTGGGGAGCAAGATGGTGCTCTCCTTCGCCGACGTGACGAGCTGGCGGCCGTTCGACGTCGCCGAGCCGCGCGGCTTCACGATCGCGGGCGCCGACCGGAAGTTCGTGCCCGCCACCGCGGCCATCGCCAAGGACGGCCGGATCGAGGTCTGGAGCGACGCGGTGGCCGAGCCGGTCGCCGTCCGTTACGCCTGGGCCAACAACCCCGTCTGCAACATGTATTCGGCCGCCGGCCTGCCGCTGACGCCATTTCGGACCGACGACTTCCCGGGAATCACCGTGGGCAAGGAGTGAGCCTCGGCGCGGCTCCCGGCCGACAGCGGCGCCAGCACTCTCGGCGACCCTGTGCGCCAGGGACGCCAGCGACTACGATCTGTCGCTTCGGGGACCGGCACTTCAAGCCCCCCGGGGCACACGACAGGGAGCGTCGCCGATGACCATGCACACCTTCCGCGCACCATGCCTCGTCGTCACGATGATCGCCGTCGTCGCCGGCTGCTCGTCGGCCACGAGCCGACGCGAGGACGCCAGTCGCGGCGTGCCCGCCGCTGGCGGAGAGCGGTCCGCGACGCTCGCCCGCGAATCGCGCCGCGCGCCCGACGTGATCGGCCGTCCTCGTCCGTTCCGCCTCGCGGAGGCCGCCGCCGTCGCTCGGCCCGAAGCGCCGGGCGGTGCCGCGGCCCTGCCCGACGGCCCGTTCAAGCCGGCCGCCCCGGCGCAGACGGCCCAGCACCCGTCGGCCGGCGAGATTCGCGGCATGATGCGCGACTACCTCCGGGCCTTCAATCGGCACGACGCCGCTGCGCTGGCCGCCCACTGGAGCCCGACGGCGGAGAACCACGACATCGACGCGGGATTCGTCACCGCCTCCGGCCGCGACTCGGTGCGCGAGTTGTTTTCCAGCCTCTTCCACCGGGACGACGAGGCGTCGATCGACCTCGAACTGACGGCGATCCGCCCCGTCACCGACGACGTCGCCATGGTCGACGGCATCACGAGGATCGAGTTCTCCGAAGGGCCGCCGGCAGGCAGCAGATTTTCGGCGCTGGTGGTCAAGCGCGACGGCCGCTGGCTGCTGGAGCAGGTTCGCGAGTCGGCCCGCCCGGTGGCCGAAGGAAAGCCGCTTCGTCCCCTCGACGACCTTGCCTGGCTCGTCGGCTCCTGGGAGGACGAGGGGGAGGGGGTGACGGCGAGCACGCGGTGCACGTGGGCGGGTGACAACACGTACCTGGTCCGCACCCACGTGGTCACGATCGATCGTGCGCCGGAGCAGCGTCCGGCCGACGGCGACCAGCGGATTCCCGGACTGCTGCCGGCCGGACCGCAGAAGCCGCGGGAGGTCATGGAGGTCATCGGCTGGGATCCCGACAGCCGGGCACTCCGTTCCTGGTTCTTCGCCGGCGACGGCCGGTTCGCCGAGGGAACCTGGCACCGCAACGGCGACGGCTGGGCGATCCACATCGTGGGCCGAGGCCGCGACGAAGGCTGTGCGGGGGATCTGACGCTCGAGTCCCACGATGGCCACGACGGCCTCACCATCGGCGGCGCCCCCGGCCGGCTGACGAACCTGCTGCCGCCGGCCGTCAGGTTCGGCCGCACGTCCCGCTGAGTCGGCCGGCCGGAGGGCAGGGATGCGCCGCGGGCTGGAGATCATCGCCAACCTGTTCCCCGTCTGGGTGCTCGCGGCCTGTTGCCTGGCTGTCTGGCGGCCCGACTGGTTCACCTGGTTTCGGGGAAATGCGATCGTCGTCGGCCTCGGCGTGATCATGCTCGGCATGGGGATCACGCTGTCGCTGGAGGACTTCGCCCGGGTGGCGTCCCGGCCCGCCACCGTCGCGGCGGGGTTTCTCGGCCAGTTCGTCATCATGCCCGCGGCCGGCTGGTCGGTGGCCACGACGTTCGCCCTCGAACCGCCGCTGGCGGTGGGCCTGATCCTCGTCGCCTGCTGCCCAGGAGGCACGGCGTCGAACGTCGTCACCGCCATCGCCCGGGCCGACGTGGCCCTCTCGGTGCTGATGACAGCCTGCACCACGCTCGGCGCCGTCGTGCTCACGCCGCTGCTCACCAAACTCCTCGCCGGCAGGCTCGTGGAGGTGGACGCCCTGGGGCTGTTCGTCTCCACGCTGCAGGTGGTCGTCCTGCCCGTGGCGGCGGGCGTGGCGATCAACCGCTGGCTGCCCGGGGCAGTCCGCCTGGCGGCGCCCGCGGCGCCGCTGGTGAGCGTGGTCGTGATCGCGCTGGTCTGCGCGAGCATCACCGGACAGAACGCCGCGGCGATCATCGCCAGCGGGCCGCGGCTCCTGGCCGCGGTCGTCGCGGTGCATGCGATCGGCTTCGGCGTCGGCCACCTCTTCGCCCGGCTGCTGGGCTACGACCGCACCGTGGCCCGGACGATCTCGATCGAGGTCGGCATGCAGAACTCCGGGCTCGGCGTGGTGCTCGCCCAGAAGCACTTCCCCGCCGAGCCGCTCAGCGCCGTGCCCTGCGCGATCTCGAGCGTCGTCCACTCGGTGATCGGCAGCCTGCTCGCCGCCTGGTGGCGCCGCCGCGGCTGACGCCGCGGCATCAGCGTTTCGATGCCGGCTGCCTGCCGGTCGCCATCTGGGGCCGCTTGACGAAGTACACCTTCGGGTCGTCGATCACCCAGGGCGTGCTCCACGTCTTGCCGTCGTCCCGGGTGCAGACGTTGAAGAAGAAGGTCTTCATCCACTCCGTCCGGTAGCCGTAGGGAAACTGCGACGTGATGTGATCGTCCATCGTCAGGTCGTCGACGCCGGGGCTGGCGAAGTAGTGCACCATGCCGTCGGGCGTGAACGACAGGCCGAGCGTCCACCAGCCCAGTTCCTCAATCGTCGGACCGCGGATCTCCCCGCCGTTCCGCCCGCCGCGAATCCGCAGGTAGGCGCCGTCCTTCTTGTACCGCTTGTCGGTGCCGTTCTCGAAGCAGACGAACATCCCCGGCCAATATTCCTCCAGGCCGAAACGCCCCTCGTCGGGATGGTCGTCGGCCGTGATGATCGCATGCGTGTAGCAGCCGGCCCGGAAGCCGAAGGTCGGACCGCTGCGGTTCTCCCATTGCTCGAAGGGGGGCATGTAGACGCGGACCACGACGCTCGGGCTGTCGGCGACGGCGATGCCGCGGCCGGTCACCCGCTGCATGTTGTAGATCAGGTCGTCCTGCTGCATGTCGTAGGTCACGCGGCCGGGAATGCCGGCGTGCAGCGAGGCGACGAGCAGGCCGTGTGTGCTTCCCTCCAGACCGGCCGCGGGAAGCTCCACCCGCTTGACCACGTCGGGCGTGCCGCGCTTCGGCCCCTCGAACCAGCGGCCGTTCGTGCTGCGGCCCATCGGTCCCCGCACCCGCTTGTCCTGCTCCTCGGAACTCTTGGGGTGGTTGTAGTGCCACTGCCACTTCTCGTCCTCGAAGTCGTCGCCCACGCCTTTGACGAGCGCACCGGTGCCCGGAACAAGGACTGGCTTCTTGGGGGCGGGCGGGCTCGGCGCCACAGCCGTGCCGGCCTTCCCCTGGGGCGGTTCCGCGGCCAGTCCGGCCGTGCCGGCGGCGACGACGACGATGACCAGCGTTGGCAGCAGTGCGACGGTTTTCATGTCTCTCCCCCGTGTGGCCGGGTCCTTGCCCCGCCCTGGAGCTCCCTATCGACCCCGCATTCACCGCCGGAAAAGATTCCGTGACCGAAGCGGATTCCGTTGCCGCCATTTCCTCGATGCCCCCGCTGACCGGTTTCCTCCGGCTGTCGCACTCCGCCCAGACTGCCTGGTCGGTGCGGCGGAGCGCCCCGAGGGAACCCGCCGTCCGCAGGGCGGACGCCCGCGCCGATGACGTCTGGTGTGACGTGCCGGTTTCTGTCACAACCCGTCTCGCTCCGGCAGCCCGGCACCGGTGCATCCACCACCACACCCGCGACCATGATCAGCATCCCGACAGCCCGCTTCCTCCCGGCGGCCGCCCTGACGACCATGTTGCTCGCGAGCTGCCCGGCGGCCGTGCACGCCGGCGATCTCGCCCCCGCGGACGTGGCTGCCAGACGTCCCGTGCGTCGCTCGCATCTCCAGCCCGTGGCGGACGTCGCCACCCGGGAGGCGACGTCCGGCGACCTCGGCATGCGGCTGACCAGGGCCTCGGCCGTCCTCCGTCAACAGCTCGCCCTCGACCGCGGTGCCGGCCTCGTCGTCGATTCGGTCACCACCGGATCGCGGGCCGACCGGGCCGGGATCCGCCAGCACGACGTGCTCGTGATGCTCGACGACCAGTTGCTGATCCTGCCCGACCAGCTTTCGGCCCTCGTCGAGGCGGCCCCGCCCGAAACGCCGCTGCAGTGCACCGTCCTCCGCGGCGGCCGACGGATCACGATTCCCTTCGCCGGCCCGCATGCCAACGCCGGCACCACCGCCCCGCGGAGCCCGGCGGCGGCGCCCGGGCTGCGGCCCACGGCACCGGCGCTGGCGATCGCCGGGCAGCGGCCGGGAAACGAGACGGCTGCGGCCCCGCACGGGCTCGCCCCGGGCCGCGTCGTGAGGATGTCACACGAAACGCTGCTGCGGCACGATGCCGACTACCAGATCCGGCTCAGCGGCGGCGACGAGACGCGGCTCGTCGTGACCGACACGCAGGGGCGGGTCGTCTTCAACGACACCATCGACACGCCCGAGCACCGCAGCCGCATGCCCGTGGCGGTCAGGGGCCGCGTGGAGGAGATGGAGCGGACCCTGGAACGGCAGTCCGTCACGGTCGGCCGACTCGAAACCGCGCCGATCGAGATTCGCTGACCGCCAGACGCCGCTCCCGATGGCGTCACCAGCCGACCTGGGCGATGTCCCGCGACCAGCCGCGGCCGGCGGCCGTCGCCGGCCGCGTCGGCGGCGTCTGCACCACCGTGGTCCGCCACGGATCGGGGCCGGTGAAGGCGCCGCCCGGCAGTTGGATCACCCATGGCCCCGCTCCGCGGGTCATGCGGTTGAATGCATCTTCCATCTGCCGGCGCTGCACCTGCTCCAGGCGGCGACGCCGGCGTCGCTCGGCCTCGGCCGTTGCGCCGGCGTAGGCGGCACGGGCCGCAAGCGACGCCTCGGCCGCGTGCTTGATGGCGTCCTCGTACTGCATCCGCTCGAGCAGCGACTTCGCCGTCTCGACCGCCGACTCGGCCGACCGCACGTCGGGCTGCACGCCCTCGGAGTACCAGGCGGCGACGCGCCGGACGAGAGCGTCCGTCTCCTCGATGTCGTGCACCGCCTGTCGGGCGAGCCGTTCGTCCTCCTCGGCGAGTTGCTCGGCCCGGGTCGCCACGTCGGCGGCAGCCTGCACGAGCTGTCGGGCCTGCCGCAGGTCGGGCCGCGCCGCGGCCAGGCCTTCGTCGGCGACATCGAGGATCCGGGCCGCCTCACGGCAGCGTTCGTTGGCGCGGACGCGGTCGGTTCGCTGCAGTTCCAGCCGTCGCCCGAGCGCGGCGATCCGACCGCCGACCTGGTCGCGCTGGCCGGGCAGCGCGGCCCGCAGCGCGTCGAGTTCGCGGCGCCGCTCACGGATCGCCTCCTGGCACGACTCTATCCAGTCTTCCTGCCGGACCGCCTCCTCGAGCAGAGCGACGGCGCGGAAGAAGTGCTGCCGACCGGGCTCCGCGGCCCCGCGCGACTCGGCGATCAGCGTGCCGACGCGATTCAGCCCTTCATCGGACCGGGACACGTTGTCGGCGACGTCGGCCCAGGCACTCTCGGCGTAGGCGGCGGCGAGCGCCTCGACCTCGCCGGCGGACGCGGTGCGGCCCGTGGCGAGCCGCTCGAGCCGCGCGGCGCATGTCGGCAGCAGCTCCTCGACCCTGGCCCGTGCCGCCGCGATGCTCTCCAGGAGCGCGACGGCCTCGGCGTTCGCCTTCTCGGCCTTGGCGACGTGAGCCAGTGCCGAATCGGCCTCGCCGGCATCGAGCAGGCTGGCGGCGAGCCCGCACGACTGTTCCGCCACCGCGAGCCGCTCGTCGGGATCGGCGCCGGGCTCGTCGAGCAGCCAGCCCTCGGCTCGCATCGACCGCACGCGAGACCCGATCTCGGCGGCCTGGGACTCGGCTCGCTGCCGCCGGTCATCGGCGCCATCCACCGCCCCGAGCTGCCTAGCGAGCCGGTCGAGTCCGTCCGCGGCGGCCTCCAGCCGGCCGCGTGCCGCGACCGGGTCGCGGTCCACGTCCTGCGCGGCCAGGTCGCGGGCCCGCGCCAGTTCCGCCACCGTGGCCTGATAGGGGGCGGCCGAGCGGCCGCGACGGCCGAGTCCCTCGAGGCGGGCGGTCATGCCCTCGATGCCGGTGCCGAGTTCCCCGAGCGCCGCCCGGGCCCGCTCATGGGCCTGCTCGAGGGAGTCGAGCGGGCCGCGGCATTCTCCCGCCACCTCGTCCAGCGGCGGCCGTGCCGCCGCCGAATCGAGCAGCCGGATCGCATCGTCCGCGGCACCGGTTCCCAGGAACCACTCCCCCTTGATCCGTTCTTCGGCCCGCTCCCAGACGTCCATCAGCGACAGCCAGCGTTCACGGTGCCGGCGGATCGCCCCCTGCACGTCGTCGTAGGCGGCCCGGGTCATGCCCTCCATCGGCGTCTTGAAGTCCGGGTCGCTGTGGGGCAGCATGCGGTGGCGTTCCTGCTGCGCGTCGAGCAGGTCGGTCAGGGCCACGACCTCCTGCTTGAAGGCGGCGAGTTTCTCGCGGGCGAGCCCCAGCCGCCGGGCATGACGGCCGCGTTGCAGGAGCAGTCCCGTGAGGAGCCCCGTGCCCGCCACGGCCGCCAGGCCGAGGGGCAGGGTTCGTGTGCGAAACCGGGTCGCGGCCGCGATCCGGGCAGCCTCGTCCTGGTCAACCGCCACGATCCACGCCTCGGTGGCGTCGATCAAATCCGCCAGCCCCTGGTCATAGAGGTCATCCCGGGCCCGCGGCACGAACGCCTTTTCGATCAATTCTGATTCGATCGTCTCCGCGTCGAGCCCGTTGGCGATTTCCAGGCCGGCCGGCACCTTCATCGCCAGCAGCCGGTCAGCCTCGTCGAGCAGGATGGTGACGTCGGCGGCCGGCTCGAAGCCGATGGCACCTGTCCGGTTGCGCTGGGCCGCCTCGGCCGCTTCCGACCACTTCGCGAGCACGCGGTCGAGCAGGCTTCGGGCGTCGACGCCGTCGTTCTGCCGGCCGACGACGATCACGCGGTAGGTCCGGCCGCTGGTCCGCCGGGCGCGGGCGATCGCCTCGCGGGCCTTCGTGAACCGATCGGTCACGCCGGGAGCGACGAATACCCGCTCCGGATCAGCCGCGGCGGGGGGTTCGGGAAGCGGGTCGGCGCCGTGGGAGACGAGGCCGGTCGCGACGCAAAGCCAGACGGCGCTGGCGATCGTGCGGGCGGCGGGCAGCAGACGCTTGACGGACTCGACGGCGACGAACTTCATGAATATCCCCTCGAACGACCGCGGGAACGGTCATCCTCCCATCATGGTGAACGACGATCAGGTCAGTACGGCATGTCTTCGGCCGTGACGCGCGGCGGCGCGACCGGGGGCCTCGCGCCGAGCGGTGCCCGGCGCGGCGCCGGCAGCAGGCCGCCGGTCATCGGCGGCCGCTGGCCGACCGAGCGGGGCGGAAGCGGACGGCCGGCGTTGAGTTCGCCACGCGGCACGTTCGAACCGTAGCCGGGCCGGGCCAGGCCCCCGGCCCGCGCTCCCCCCGTCACCACGGGCGACCGACGTTCCTCGGCCCGCCTGCTCGTCGCGTTGGTTTTTTCGGCATGCTCTCGTGACGTTTGCTTGCGGGATTTGCCGGGGGTGACGTCGGGCGGCTCCTCGACGCCGGTGCCCAAGGGGTCGGTGTCCGCCGGCTGCAGCCCCGGCTCCCGCTCCGGAACCGGCTCCGCATGCTCTTCCTCGTCGGTCGCACCGACGACCGCCTTGGCCCGCAGGGCGGCCCGCTCGCGGCGCATCCTCGCGCGGGCGACTTCCGCTTCCTCTTCGTCGATCGAGCCGTCGCCGTTGAGATCCCACTTGCGCAGGATCAGTTGGCGTTCGATCGGCGGCGTCTCGTCCTCGCCGGCCGCCGCCTCGCACGGCAGCGGGCATGGCACCAAGCACGGCAGCAGGCCGATCAGCAGGAAGACGCCGGGCAACAACGGCCGCTGATTCACGGTGGGCATGCCTGTGGTCCTCGAATGAACGACGCCGACGATCGGCCGGTCGCCCGGTAGTCTACACGGCACGGGGGCAGACCGCTGCCAACGGGGCCATCAGGCCGGCGGGGCGACGGTGCCGGCCATGCTCGCGGCGATTTCGGCGGCGGCCGCGGCGACGTGTCCGCCGGCGCGGTCGAGTGCCCGGGCCGCGACGTGGCAATGGACGACCCGCTCCTCGACGACCGTGGCCGGCGGATCGGCCGACCGGCAGACCGACTCGGCGAGCGGGCAGCGCGGATGGAAGCGGCAGCCCGGCGGGGGCCGCGACGGGCTGGGCACGTCGCCCGAGAGCACGATCCGCCGGCGCCGGTGCCGGGGGTCGATCGCCGGCACCGCGGAAAACAGCGCCTGCGTGTAAGGATGGAGGGCGGCGTGGCCGAGCCCCGCGGCGGGAGCCCGCTCCACGATCCGGCCCAGGTACATCACCGCCACCTCGTCGGAGACGTGCTCGATGATCGACAGGTCGTGGGAAATGAACAGGTAGGTGAGCCCGAGCTGGTCGCGCAATTCGACGAGCAGGTTCACGACCTGCGCCTGGATGGAGACGTCGAGCGCCGAAATCGGCTCGTCGAGGACGAGGAACTCGGGTTCGAGGACCAGCGCCCGCGCGATCGCGATCCGCTGCCGCTGGCCGCCGGAGAACTCGTGCGGATACCGCTCCAGCGCGGCCGCGGCGAGGCCCGTCCGCTCCAGCGACCGCACCATCCGCTCCTGCCGTTCGGCGCCGGTCCCCATGCGATGGACGAGCAGCCCCTCCTCGAGGATCGCCCGGACCGTCATCCGCGGATTCAGCGATCCGTAGGGATCCTGAAACACGATCTGCATCCGCCGGCGCAGGGACCGCAGGTCGGCGCCGTGCGTCGCCCGGACGTCACGCCCCGCATACCGCACGCTGCCGGCCGTCGGCTCGACGAGCCGGAGCACGCTCCGCCCCACGGTCGTCTTGCCGCAGCCGCTCTCGCCGACGAGGCCGAGCGTGCGGCCGCGGCCGACGGCGAAGCTCACCCCGTCGACCGCCCGCACCGCGCCCACCTGCCGGCGCAGCAGCCCGCGCCGGATCGGAAAGTGCGTCTCCAGGTCGCGGACGACCAGCAGGGGATCGACGCTCATGACGCCCCTCCGTGCGCGACCGTCGGCGGGTGCTCCGGGCCCAGGTCGCCGGCATAGTGGCAGCGGACGAAGTGGCCGGGCTCCACCTCGCGGAGTTCCGGCACCGCGGCGTCGCAGGCCGGCCCGCTCCCCGCGCCATGCCGCGCATGCGCGCACCGGGGATGGAAGCGGCAGCCGGCGGGAAACTCCTGCGGCGGCGGAACCATGCCGGGAATCGTCCGCAGCGGGCCGCCCCGCGGCGCCGTCGGGTCGGGCTTCGCCGCCAGCAGGCCGATGGTGTAGGGATGGAGCGGCCGGGCGAAGATCTCGGCCGCCGGACCGCGCTCCACGATCCGCCCCGCGTACATCACCGCCACCTCGTCGCAGGTCTCGGCGACGACGCCGAGGTCGTGCGTGATGAGGAGGATCGCCGTCCCCAGCCGGCGCCGCAGGTCGGCGAGCAGGTCGAGGATCTGCGCCTGGATCGTGACGTCGAGCGCCGTCGTCGGCTCGTCGGCGATGACGAGGTCGGGCTCGCAGGCCAGCGCCATGGCGATCATCACCCGCTGCCGCATGCCGCCGGAGAGCTGGTGCGGGTACTCGTCGAGCCGCTGTTCCGGGTCGGCGAGCCGCACCAGGCGGAGCATCTCCAGCGCCCGGGCCCGGGCCTCGGCCCGCGACGCGCCGCGGTGCAGGCGGACGACCTCCGCCACCTGGTCGCCGATCGTGAACACCGGATTGAGGCTCGTCATCGGCTCCTGGAAGATCATCCCGATCCGGCCGCCGCGGACCCGGCGCAGGTCCCGCTCCGGGAGCCGGACGAGATCGACCGGCGCGCCGCCCGCGCCGCTGCCGGAGCCCGTCCCGCCGGCGGCCGCGAGCAGGATCCGCCCCGCCTCGATGACCCCCGGCGCCGCCACCAGCCGGAGCACCGACATCGCGGTCACGCTCTTGCCGCAGCCGCTCTCGCCGACGAGGCCGAGCGTCCGTCCCGGTTCGATCGACAGGCAGACGCCGTCCACGGCCGGCACCCGGCCGGCGGGCGTGTGGAAGGCGGTCACGAGGTCCTGGATCTCGAGCAGTGGCATGGCTATTTGCGGGCCTCTCGCAGCCGCGGGTCGGTCGCTTCCTGCAGCCCCTCGCCGATCAGGTTGTAGGCGAGCACGGTGAGGAAGATCGCCAGCCCGGGGAAGAGCACGAGCCACCACATCTCCAGGTTGCTGCGGGCGTCGTTGAGGATCGAGCCCCAGCTCGCCGTCGGCGGCGGCGGTCCGAAGCCGAGGAACGACAGGCCGCTCTCGGTGAGGATCGCGGCGGCGATGCCGAACGTGATCGGCACGAGCACCGGCGCCAGGGCGTTGGGAAGGACGTGGCGGAGCATGATCCGCAGCGGCCCGGCGCCGGTGGCCCGGGCCGCCATTACGAACTCGCTCGACCGCAGCCGGAGGAACTCCGCCCGCGTCAGCCGGGCGATGCCCGTCCAGCCGGTCATCCCGAGGATCGCCATCGTGTGCCAGATCGTCGGCTTCTCCATGATGGCGATGATCGCCAGGATGAGCACCAGCGACGGGATGCACATCACGATCTCGGTCAGCCGGCTCGTCAGCGCGTCGACCCAGCCGCCGAAGTAGCCGCCGAGGGCGCCGACGACGATCCCGATCGTGGCCGCGATCCCCATCGACACGAAGCCCACCAGCAGCGCGATCGTCGTGCCGTGGACCATCTTGGCGAGCACGTCGACGCCCGACTGGTCGGTGCCGAACGGGTTCCGCCAGCTCGGCCGTCCCTCGTCGCGGGCCGGATTGGCCGGCAGCCCCGGCCACTCGTCCTCGCGGACCGCCCGGTACGGGTCCTGGAAGAACAGCGGCCAGATCGCCCAGCTCTCCGGATCCTTGGCCTCGAGGTTCTTCGGGTACGTGCCGCGGAACTTGTCCTTGGTGAAGATCGCCGGCTCCAGGCGGCGGTCGAAGTAGCCGAGGCAGGGGGCGTAGAGCCGCCCCTTGTAGCGGCAGAGCACCGGCTTCGTGCCGGCGATCGCCGGTGCCAGCAGGGCGACGAGGAACAGCCCGGCCACGAACGCCGTCGCCGCCATCGCCAGCGGCCGGCGCCGGTACCGCCGCCAGGCCTCGGCCCAGAATCCCCGCGACCGCGCCCGCTTCATTCCACGCTCACCCGGGGGTCAACGAGGCCGTAGAGCAAGTCGGCGAGCAGTTGCCCGAGGAGGGCCAGCAGGCTGAACATCAGCGTCAGCCCCATGATCGTCGGGTAGTCGCGTTCGCGGATGCTCTCGAAGAACAGCCGCCCCATGCCGGGCCAGGTGAAGATCTGCTCGATGATGATCGAGCCGCCGATCAGTCCGGGGAGCGACAGGCCGAGGAGCGTGACCAGCGGGATGAGCGTGTTGCGGAAGGCGTGGCGGAAGAGGACGCGGCCCGGCCCCGCCCCCTTGGCCCGGGCGGTGCGGATGTAGTCCTGCCTGAGCACCTCCTCCATGTTCGCCTTGATGAACCGGCTGTCGTAGGCGAGGCTCACGTACGTCTGGCAGGTGACCGGGAGGATGGCGTGCCGGGCGATGTCGAGGATCCGCCGGCCGAGGCCGGCCTCGGGGCCGAGGTCGGTCATGCCGAACAGCGGCAGCTCCCAGGCCGTGCCGCGCAGCCAGATCGCGAACACGATTTGCAGCAGCAGCGCGGCGACGAACGTCGGGAAAGAGTAGAGCGCATACAGGAGGAGGCTCCCGGCCCGCTCGTCGACGGCCCCGCTGCGGGCCGAGGCATACAGGCCCAGCGGGATCGCCAGCAGCCAGGTGAGCAGGAATGCGGTCCCCGACACGATCAGCGTCGGGCCGATCCGCTCGGCGATCAATGTCGTCACCGGCTGCTTGCGGGTGATCGAGCGGCCGAGGTCGCCGCGGGCGACGTTGCCGAGCCAGCTCCAGTAGCCCACGTACCACGGCTTGTCGAGGCCGAAGCTCCGCTGCATCCGGGCGATGTCCTCGGGGTTGAGCTTGCGGCTCGGATCCTCCCCCATCTGCGACGTTAGCGGGTTGCCCGGCATGTTGCGGGCCAGGGCGTAGACGAAGCAGGTGATCACGAGGAGCGTGAGCAGGCCGAGCAGCAGGCGTCGCAGCAGGTAGGTCGCCATCGTCTCCGATCACGCAGGCCGGGGGGTGGGAGCCTCATTCCTGCCGCGGCTTCCACAGGCTGCCGAAGCCGGGAGAGTAGTGGTAGGGCCCGCGCGGGCTGAAGATGTAGCCGCGCAGGTCCTTGGAAAACCCGTAGAAGCTGTTCCGCATGTAGAGCCAGGTGTAGGGCTGGTCGTCGCAGAGGATTTCCTGGATCCGGCCGTACTTCTCCGCCCGCTTCGTCCGGTCGAGTTCGCGGCGGCCCTCGACGAACAGCCGGTCGACCTCGGGGTTGGAATAGTTGACGAAGTTGCGGCCGGCGCCCGTGGCCCAGATGTTCTCCGTGCTGTCGGGATCGGTGCCCGCACCCCAGCCGCCGAAGTACGCCTGGAATTTCTTCTTCAGGGTCAGCTCCTGGACCACGGTCGACTCCAGGGGTCGGACGTTCACCCGCACGCCGATCTGGTCGAGGCTCTCCTTGAGAAGCGTGCAGATCTTGACCCGCAGCGGCTGGTTCGTGGTCAGGATGGAGAACTCGAAGGGGACGAGCCGGCCGTCGATCCGCTTGTCGCGGACGCCGTCGTTGTCGGAGTCCACCCAGCCGGCCTCGTCGAGCAGGGCCTCGGCCTTGTCGAGGTCCTGCTTGACCGGCTGCAGCTTCTTGCGGTTGGCGGCGCCCCACCACGAACCCTCGGGGAACGGACCCGTGCAGGGCTTGTAGATGCCGTAGCAGAGCTTGTCGAGCATCTGGTCGTGGTCGAAGGCATAGCCCATCGCCCGGCGCACCCGCCGGTCGGCGAAGAACGGCGTGTCGATGTTCCAGCCGAAGTGGAAGCTGACCCATTCAGGCGCGGTGGCCTTGGTGCAGCGCTTGTGGAATTCGTCCTTCGTGGTCTGCGTCACCCATTGCTCGGGCGTGAGGATCATCTCGTCGATCTCGCCCGCCTTGAGGGCGAGCAGCGCCGTGTTGGGATCCTCCACGATCCGGAAGCGGATCTCCGCGAACGGCGGCTCGTCGCGGACCTTGCGGCCGTTGACGGTGGACCAGGAGGCCCGGCGCCGGAGGACGATCTCCTGGCCGCGCTTCCGGGAGACGATCTCGTAAGGGCCGCCGCAGACCGGCTCCTGCTCGAGCTTCACGTGGGCGGGGCTGTCCTTGAGCGTCGGATCGGCCTCCCACGTCTTCTCGTAGGCGTGCCGCGGCAGGACGGGAAAGTTGATGTTCCAGACGTTCGTGGCCAGCGGCTCCTTGTGGAAGAAGACGAGCGTCCGGTCGTCGTAGGCATGCACGCCCCGGAGCTGGTCGGTGCCGCTGCGAACCGCGGGCACCGGCACCCGCGGATCCATGATCACCCTGAACGAAAAGACGACGTCCTGGGCGGTGATCGGCCGGCCGTCGCTCCAGACGAGGTCGTCCCGCAGCACGACCTTGTCCATCATGCCGTCGGCGCTCGTCTGCCAGGAGACGACGGCGTCGGCCGCGGCGAACGGCTCGAGCGTGCGGTCGAAGGAAAACAGCCAGAAACCGGTGAGGCCGAGGACGTCGGATTCCGACGTCGTGCTGATCATGATCGGGTTGGTGCTGCCGAGGTCGGCGGGAATGTGCCGCTCGACGCGGGCCGCCGGATTCGCCTCGCCGGCCTCCGGCAGCCGGCCGAGGGCGGAGAGGATCTTGGCGTTGGCGGCCGCCGAGTCGTTGGCCAGCGCAAGGGCCTCGGCCGCGGTGCATGCCGGTTTCTCCTCGCGCTGGGCGGCGCGGAGCATGTCGAGCGAATTGCGGACCGGGCGATCGATCCACCTGGCCGCCCGCTCGATCTCCTCCAACGGCGGCACCGGGAAGGCACCCGCCTCGTCGCCGGCGGCCGGCGGGACATGGACAAGGGCGGCGAGTGCGGCCGCCGCGAACAGGCGGCCCGCCTGCCGAAGCATCGGTCTGATCGTCGTTGCCATCGCCGCCATGCGTGCCTCGCGCTCTCCGGATGAACCGAGATGCTACGTGGCGACGTCGCACCGGGTCAAACAGGAGACGGCCGAAAGACGGACGGGAGACGGCCGACGCCCTTCCCAACCGGAGCCGCCCCGCGTCAGGGGAAGCGGTGGCCGAGTTTCTCGCGCTTCGTCGCCAGGTACCGCTCGTTGAACTCGTGCACCGGCGGCAGGATCGGCACCTGGTCCACGACCTCGAGGTCGAAGCCGCCGTAGATGAAGGCGTCGGTCTTCTTCGGGTTGTTGGTCAGCAGCCGGACGCGGCGCAGGCCGAGGTCCTTGAGCAATTGGATGCCGATGCCGTAGTCGCGGGAGTCGGCCTTGAAGCCGAGGGCGAGGTTGGCCTCGACGGTGTCGAGCCCCTTGTCCTGCAGTTGGTAGGCCTTGATCTTCTCCACCAGCCCGATGCCGCGCCCCTCCTGCGGCAGGTAGACGAGCACACCCGCCCCCTCGCGGCCGATCATGTCGAGGGCCATATGGAGCTGGTCACCGCAGTCGCACCGCAGGCTGTCGAGCAGGTCGCCCGTGAAGCAGGACGAGTGCAACCGCACGAGCGGCGCCGCGGCGGCGGCCACGTCCCCCATCACGAGCACGATCGGCTGCTGGGTCTCGTACTTGACGCCGTAGGCGATGACGCGAAACCGGCCCCAGCGGGTGGGCAGGTCGGCCTCGGCGATCCGTTCGACGAGTTTTTCCTGTGTCCGTCGGTAGCGGATCAGTTGCTCGATCGAGATGATTTCCAGGCCGTGCTCCGCCGCCAGCGCAAAGAGCGCGTCGCGGTCGGCCCGGCTGCCGGCATCATCGAGGATCTCGCAGAGGACGCCGGCCGGGGCGAGCCCCGCCATCCGGGCGAGGTCCACCGCCGCCTCGGTGTGGCCGGCCCGGCGCAGCACGCCCCCTTCCTTGGCGACGAGCGGAAACAGGTGGCCGGGGCGGACGAAGTCGGTGGGCCGGCTGTCGGGATCGAGGATGGCCGCGATCGCCGTGGCCCGCTCGCCGGCGGTGATGCCGGTGCGTGCGGAGCGATGGTCCACCGGCACGGTGAACGCGGTGCCCAGCGGCGTGGAGTTGGCTTCGACCATCATCGGCAGGTCGAGCCGGCGGGCCACGTCCGGCAGGATCGGCATGCAGACCTGGCCCCGGCCGCGGCTGATCATGAAGTTGACGATCTCGGTCGTCGCCTTGTCGGCGGCGCAGACGAAGTCACCCTCGTTCTCCCGATCCTCGGCATCGACGACGATCACGACCCGGCCGCGGGCGATCGCCGCCACGGCGGCCTCGACAGTGGAGAAGCGGGTGGGCATGGGGGAAGCGTCGGGACGTTGGGACAGCCGCCCGTCGCGGGCGATCGTGATTCTGGCGTAAGTATAGCCAACGACGATCGATACGGCCGTTTTCGCGCTCCCGCCAGACGCCGGTCAGCCAGTGACGCCGGTTTCGGCAGCACGACGGCTACGTGCCTGTCCTTTCTCATGTCCCTGCTACGTGCCTGTCCTTTCTCATGTCCCTTTCTCATGTCCCCCGCGCGCCGGGCACACGCAGGGAAAAACACGGGTACGATCGAAATGTCCTTTTCCTGATTGCTTTTCTCGGTTGTTTCTCGGGTTTTTTCTTGGTTCATACGAAAAGTCCCGCAACGAGGTGACCATCGTGCGACGTGTGTTTCTTCTCTCCTGTCTCTCGAGTGCGATGTTGATTCCGTCGCGGCATTGCGTATTCGCAACAGAAGGCACAGGCGAAGAGATTGAAGTGCAATTACCCCGACGAATTAGTCCAAGCAAGGAAGGGCATTTGCTCTGCGCGTCAAGAGAGGAGAAGCTTCGCGTAGTCTTTGGAGATGGCGGCCAAGACTGGGCTTTTGAACGCAAGGATGGCAAGTGGCTGATCCGGCAGTCCGGGATCGGTAATCAGCCGGAACTTTATTTGAGTTTTCAAACGAAAGAGCCCGCTGATCCCAAGGCAGACCTCGTTCGGTTGGTCGAACAGTGTGACGAGACGTGTCTGTGGAATCTCGAATTCGAATTCGTGGATTCGAGAAACCACGGTACCCGAAGGTGCTATGCCAGCCCGACATCAGGGGCGTTTCGGGGCTGGTTTATGGAAGCTGGCGAGCCCATCGAAAAGTAGAGACGGCTTTGTTCTGTCTCGTTCAGTCACCTTGCAAAAGGACAAATCGCCGCTGGCGCTTCTCAGGCTCTGGGTCGATGGGCCGTAGACCAGCCGGACCAATACTGCTTCTGCGGCCGAAGGAGCTGCGGAGGGATTATGATGGTCGGGTGAACGTCGCCGTTCCGGGTCTGGCCGCCGAGTGTCCCGGCGTGCGATGGCAGTCGTCCCCCAGTTCGTTCGCCGTGTTCGTCGATCTCGGCGGCGCGGGCAGTCGCCGGCCACAGCAAGGATTCCGATGCTCGACCGCGAGGAATACGTCGAACAGGCCCACCTCTTCCGTTCGCTCGCCGAGCGGATCGGGGCCGGGTTCGCCACCCAGGAGGCGCTTCGCGCCATCGGCGAGGAGGTGCTGGCGACGACGAAGTTGCCGCTGGCGATCGACTACCTGGTCACGGAGTTACGGGCCGTGGGCACGCTTTCGACGGCGATGGCCCGGCTGGCCCATTACTTCACGCCGTTCCAGACGTTCGTGATGCGCGAGGCCGAGCAGGAGGGGGGGCGGTTCGACATGCGCACGGGCCTGGCGGTGCTGGAACGCGAGGCGACGTACCGTGCCGAGGGGGCGTCGCCACAGGGGCTGTTCTTCTACCGCTTCGAATGCCTGTCGCGGAACCGGCTCGACTACATCCACGGGCTCACGGCCGTCGCCGACGACGGCATCTTCAGTCCCGAGTGGCAGGCGTGGATCGGCATGGTCTCGCGGCAGGTGGGACTCGTCGACCTTGCCGATTTGGTCTATGTGCGCAGCCCCGAGTCGCGGCGTCAGGGACGGCACGGTGCAGCGGCCGAACCCCCGACCGACGACGATCCACCGATCCTGTTCGGTGCCGCCGAGGGGCGGATCGCCCGGGCCAACCGCGGCAAGGATCCGCTCTTCCTGTTCGCGGCCCTGCAGCGGCAGCTCGGCTATCCGCTCCCGCCACGGCCCGCACCGGTGACGCCGACCGCCGACACGCCCGCGGCGCTCGCCCGGCGCATGGAGCGGCTCGAGATGCGAATCAAGCTCCTCGAGGAGGAGGCCCGCGGCGGCATCGACCTCTCGCGATTCGATCCGAAGCGGTTTCCGACCCCGCCGGACGAGCCGCATGGCTGACGCGGGTCGCCTGCGGGCCGATGCGGCCGCCATCTGGGAGGCGGCGATCGAGAGCGTGAAGCCGGAGCGGCTCGTCGCCGCCAGGCTCGCCATCGTGGACGACGAACTCCGCTTCGACGGCCGACCGCTCGATCCGCCGCTCGACCTCGCCGCGGCCGGCAGGATCGTCGTCGTCGGTGCCGGCAAGGCGGCCGCCGGCATGGCGGCGGGCGTCGAGTCGCTCCTCGGCCGGGACCGGCTCGCGCGGCATCGCGTCGCTGGCCTCGTCAGCGTGCCGGCGGGCTCCGGCCGGACCCTCGCCCGGATCGCCGTCCGGGAGACGCGGCCGGCGGCCGTGAACCTGCCCACCGCGGCGGTCGTCGCGGCGACCGACGAGATGCTCGCGGTCGTGCAGGCCCTCGGCCCCGAGGACGTCGTGCTGGCGGTCGTCAGCGGCGGCGGCTCGGCGCTCCTCTGCCGGCCGCGGCCCGGCGTGCCGCTGGCCGATAAAGTGGCGGTGACCCGGTTCCTCGCCGCGGCGGGGGCCGACATCCGCGCGGTCAACCTCGTTCGCCAGGCGGCGAGCGTCGTGAAGGGAGGCGGCCTCGCGCGGGCCTGCCGCGCCGGCCGGCTGATCGTGCTCGTGCTCTCCGACGTCATCGGCGACCCGCTCGACGTGATCGCATCGGGGCCCTGCATGCCGGTCGCGGTGGAACCGCGCGCGGCACTCGGCGTGCTGGAGCGATTCGGTGCCCTGCGGGCGGGCGTCGCGCCCGCGGTCGTCGCGGCGCTCGATGCGCAGGGGACGGCCCGACCAGCCTGCGGCATGCCCTTCGACGCCGGATCGCCGGCCGACGTCACGACGGGCACGTGGACGACCCCGGCCGGCTGCCGGGTGACGCATCTGATCCTCGGCGGCAACGCCACGGCGGTCGCCGCCGCCGCGATGCGTGCCCGTGACCTCGGATACGAGGTCAGCATGCGAACCGGCGGCCCCGATGGCCTGGCGGAGACGGCGACCACGGTCGGCCGGCGGCTCGCGGCCGAGGGCCGGATGCTGGCCGGCGAAGCGGCGGAAGACGGCCGGCACCGCGCGGTCATCGAGGGAGGCGAGGCCACGGTGACGGTCCCCACGGATCACGGCCTGGGGGGCCGCAACCAGCAGACGGTCGCGGCGGCACTCGCGGCGTCCCGCGAGACGGCAGACGCTTGGCCGCGTGGCCTGCTGCTGGCGAGCGTCGGCACCGACGGCGAGGACGGGCCGACGGCCGCGGCCGGCGGCGTGGCCGATGCGGCCGTCGTCGCCGCGATCGAGATCGGCGGCCTCGATCCCGTCCGCGCGGTGGCCCGCTGCGACGCCCTGCCGCTGCTCGAGTCGGCCGCCGGCCTCATCGTCACGGGCCCAACGGGCACCAACGTCGCCGACCTGCGGATTCTCCTCGCCGGACCGCCGGCCGCCGGCCCCGCTGCCGGGGCCGACGGCGCATGCGACACGGCGGACCTCACGCCACGCGGTGCGTGAGCCGGCGGCGGGCCCGCCAGCCGAGACCGGCGAGGACGCCGACGGTCGCCAGGCCGATGCCGCCGGGCTCGGGGCAGAGCGTGACGCCCTTGATCTGCACCGAGTTGAGTTCCCAGACCAGTTCCGGGGGCGCGTCCAGGAGCGGGATCTGCGTCCCCATCAGGAAGCGAAACTCGATCTCGTCGCCGATGGCGAACGTGTAGTCGCCCCCGAGGCCGAAATTGAGTTCGAAGGCGCTCGGCTCGTGATCCTTGTCGCCGAAGTCCTTCGTGTAGCCGTCCCAGGCGTTCACGAGAAATCCGCCCGGGGGCGGCTCGTTCGTCGATGCGATGAAGGGGGGCGGAGGGGAGACGTAGGTGGGCACGACATGACCCGAGGTCGAAACGAAGTCGCTCGTGCGGATGCCGAGCCAGTCGCCGGCGTTGATCCGGTACTGCACCTGGCCGAGAGCCCAGGGGACTTCGTCCATGCTCGCGTCGCCGAAGCGGAAGCGGTGAAAGACCTCGAAGTACACCGAGTTCTTCTTGTCGACCCCGTCGTTGCCGTCGACGAAGAAGCAGGGACTGATCAGGTAACTGCCGGTGCCCGGCAGTTCGCTGCCGCGCCGCACGTGCCAGCCGCCTTCGGTGGCACTGGGGCTGTCTTCCGTCCATTCCCACTGGCTGCCCGGCGGGATCGATCCCGAATTGACGACGGTCCAGCCGCCGCTCGCGGAATTGAAGGGGTAATTGACGTTGCCGCCCTGGACGGGCGCGGCGTGAAACAGGGATGCCGACAGTGCCAGGCAGGCGCCGGCGACGACGAACGGGCTGCGGATGCGCATGGTCTTCTCCTCGCAGGACGAGGCGGCCGATGCCGGTACCACGGCGCCATCCGGGGCGACGCGACGCGAAACGAAAACAGGCCGTGACGGCGGACGACCCACGTCGTCGTGCCGCATCGGCCTACGTTCCGCCGGGGCCGCGCCGCGGTGCGATGACCGGCGGCGCCAGGGCCCAGCAACCCGTCTTCCGAAGCCATGCCGAAGAGAGCCGCGAGCCCGAAGGCCCTCGGCTGCGTTCCGAACCGGTCAACCTTTCGCTCCCGGCGCGGGGCGAGGCAAACGGTTCGGCCGCCGGGGCGTTTCGGCCGGGAAACGGCCGCGTCGGCGCCGCCGGACATTCGCGCGGCCCGCTGCGCCGGTCATTCGCCCGGCCCGCCACGTTCGCGCCGGGACGCGGGGCTCAGCTGTGCATCCGCGGCAGCGGGTCGCCCCGGCCGATGATCGCGGCCTCCGCGTCCGCCAGTTCACGGAGCCGGTCGCGAACGGCCGACTCCGGGGCGAAGTCGGCCGCCAGCCGCACGTAGGTGGCGTGGTGACGGGCCTCCGATTCGAACAGGCCGCGGTAAAAGTCCCGCAGTTCGGCATCCTCGACGTGGTCGCCGAGGAGGGCGAACCGCTCGCAACTGCGGGCCTCGATCAGCCCGGCCACGAGCAGCCGATCGACCGCGCGGCCCGGCTCGGCGCGGCGAATCAGCTCGTGGAGCCGGCCGCCGTAGCTGCTCGGGGACAGTTTGCGAAACGGGATCCCGCGTCGTTCGAGGAGATCGAGCACGAGCCGAAAGTGGTCGAGTTCCTCGGTGACGATCGCCGTCATCTCGCGGGCGACGGCCGGCCGATCGACGTACGAGAACAGCAGGTTCATCGCCACGCCGGCCGCCTTCTTCTCGCAGTGGGCGTGGTCGACGAGGATGTCTTCGATGTGCGCGTCGACCTGGGCGAGCCAGCGGGCCGACGATGGTGACCGGAGGCTCAGCATCGAACGTCCTCGACGGCGGCGGGCGTCAGCCGCAGTCCGCGCACGTTCCCTTGAGGAGCACTTCCTTCACGGCCCGGATGCCGCCGGCGGCCCCGCCGCCTCGCGGCTGCTTGCTCGCTCGGGCAGCCTTCGTCCGCTGCGCAAACGTCACCTTCACGTCGTCGAGGCAGGAGACGTCGCCGCAGCTGGTGCAGACGAAATGCGGATGGTCCTCCCCCTTCGAGCCCGGCGATGCCGGCCGGGCCACCTCGAACCGCCAGACGTGGTCGCCGAGTTCGACGCGGACGACCAGCCGCGCGGCGGTGAGTTCGGTCAGATTGCGGTAGATGGTGGCCCGATCGAAGCCCCGGTCGACGAGGGCGTCGGCCACCTCCGCGTGGGTCCGCGGGCCGCGGGCGCCGACGAGATGCTCGAGCACGGCGACGCGGGCCGGCGTGCACCGCAGGCCGGCCCCGCGGATCGTCGCGACGACCGTGCCCGACGCCGGCGACGTCGGCGTGGATGCGGACCGCTTGCTCGCCGGACGCTCGGAACGCTTGGCCATGCCCGGAGTTTACCCGCGGCCTGCACCTCCCGCCATGCCCCGTCCGAACTCCCCGCGAACCGCCCCTACCCGACCGGGACGCCGGCCAGCAGGTCGACGATCGCCGCCATGAACGCCGGCAGGTCGGCCGGTTTGCGACTGGAGACGAAGTGCCTGTCGACGACGACCGGAGTGTCTTCCCAGATCGCTCCGGCGTTCATCAGGTCGTCCTTGATTCCCGGGCTCCCGGTCACGCGCACGCCCCTGTAGACGCCGGCCGAGATCGCGATCCAGCCGCCGTGGCAGATCGCGGCGACGAGCTGCCCGCGGGCCGCGAAGTCGCGGACCAGCGCCAGCACCTTCTCGTCGCGGCGGAGCTTGTCCGGCATCCAGCCGCCGGGCAGCACGATGCCGTGGAAGTCGGTCGCCTCCATGTCGCCGATGGCCGCGTCGCTCGTGCAGGGATAGCCGTGCTTTCCCGTGTAGGTTCGTCCCTGCATGGCTCCCGCCACGGTCACATGGGCGCCGGCTTCCTCGAGCCGCAGTTTCGGATACCACAGTTCCAGGTCCTCGTAGTCGTCGCCTACGAGGGCGAGCACGCGAACACCTGCCAGGGGACGGGACACGAACGACATGAAAACCTCCTGCACGCGAGAGGACGACCGGACGGGCGCGATTCCTGTGGCTGCGAACACCCGCGTTCCTGCCGCTTATTGTCGCCCCCTGGGGCAAGAAAGGCGAACGGTGACGAATTCCCCCCCTCCGAGGAGTATTCAGAAAGAGCGCTCCGAGACGCCCGAGAGCTTTCTGCGCGGGCCGTCGGCGGTCAATTCCCGGCAGATTCAAGGGAGCGAGAAAAGAGGCTTGACGCCCTCGACGCTCACGCTACCATCACGCCCCGGCCAATAGGCAGGGGTCAACGGGACGACCACCACAACATCTTGCGATAGCATGCAGAAGGAACTGCTCTCCCCGTTGAATCGCGGCCTGTCTCCGGGATTGCCCCGAAAGACCTGATCGAACGCTGCCAGACCGGCCGATGGATTGGTTGACCGAAGGCTGTACGCACGTATATTTCACGGACTGGAATTTCCCCCGCAAGGAGCACGAACCCATGGCTGTTTTCGACGCGTCCGCCACGCTCTCCGGTGCCTCGGCCTCCCCGGCCGTCACGGCCTCGACCTCCTCCGGGCGTGCGGCCCTCGAAATCCACCCCACGTTCTGCCCCGTCGAGGTCGAGAGCCCGTTCGACACGACCGAGTGGGAACTCCGCACGGCGGCCATCAAGGGGGAAGACGGCAAGGTGCTCTTCGAGCAGCCGGCCTGTGAGATTCCCGCCGCCTGGAGCCAGCTCGCCACCAACGTCGTCGTCAGCAAGTATTTCTACGGCGAGATCCACACGCCCGAGCGCGAGCACTCCGTCAAGCAACTCGTCCACCGCGTCGCCCGCACGATCGCCGACTGGGGGAAGGCGGACGGCTACTTCAAGACGAGCAGCGACGCGGAAAACTTCTACCGCGACCTCGCCTGGCTCTGCGTCCATCAGCACGGCGCCTTCAATTCACCCGTCTGGTTCAACGTCGGCCTGTACCACCAGTACGGCGTCAAGGGAGCGCCTTGCAACTGGCGGTGGGACGAGGCGAAGCGCGACGTGGTGATGCCGGACAACCCCTACGAATACCCCCAGGGGAGCGCCTGCTTCATCCAGAGCGTCAAGGACAACATGGAAGACATCATGGACCTCGCCCGCAGCGAGGCGATGCTCTTCAAGTTCGGCTCCGGCACCGGCACCGATCTGTCGACGCTGCGGAGCCAGCGGGAGAAGCTCGCCGGCGGCGGCAAGCCCTCGGGCCCGCTGTCGTTCATGCGGGTCTACGACCAGGTCGCGGCGGTGGTGAAGAGCGGCGGCAAGACCCGCCGGGCCGCGAAGATGCAGTCGCTCAAGGTGACGCATCCGGACATCATGGAGTTCATTGAGTGCAAGTCGAAGGAGGAGAAGAAGGCCCGGATTCTCATCGAGAAGGGGGGCTACGACGCCAACTTCAACGGCGAGGCCTACAGCTCGATCCTGTTCCAAAACGCGAACCTCTCCGTGCGTGTCACCGACGACTTCATGGAGGCCGCGGAGCGGGACGACACCTGGACCACCCGCTGGGTCACGGACGCGGCGAAGGCCGGGCCTGCCTACAAGGCCCGCGAGGTGATGAACCGGATGGCCGAGTGTGCCTGGCAGTGCGGTGATCCGGGCGTGCAGTACGACACGACGATCAACCGCTGGCACACCTGCCCCAACTCGGGGCGGATCAACGCCTCCAATCCGTGCTCGGAGTACATGTTCCTCGACGACACGGCCTGCAATCTGGCGAGCATCAACCTGATGAAGTTCCGCCGGCCGGACGGCAGCTTCGACGTCGAACGGTTCGCGGCGGCCTGTCGGATCTTCTTCGTCGCCCAGGAGATCCTCGTCGACCACGCCAGCTACCCGACGCCCCGGATCGCCCGCAACAGCCACCTCTTCCGGCCGCTGGGGCTGGGCTATTCGAACCTCGGCAGCCTGCTGATGGCCGACGGCCTGGCCTACGACAGCGATGCCGGCCGCGGGCTGTGCGGTGCGTTGACGGCGATCCTCCACGGAGCGGCCAACCGCACCAGCGCCGAGCTCGCCGCGGCCGTCGGACCGTTCGAGGGCTTCGCGGCCAACCGGGATCCGATGCTGGGCGTGATGCAGATGCATCGCACCGCCGTCGAGAAGATCGACCCGGCCTGCCCGAAGTATCTGCACGACGCGGCCCGGCGGATTTGGGACGACGTTCTGGAGCACGGCCGGCGGCACGGCTACCGCAATGCCCAGGCCACGGTCCTCGCCCCCACCGGCACGATCTCCTTCCTCATGGACTGCGACACGACGGGCATCGAGCCTGACATCGCACTCGTGAAATACAAGCAGCTCGCCGGTGGCGGGATGCTCAAGATCGTCAATCAGACCGTGCCGCTCGCCCTGCGGACGCTCGGCTACGACGAGCCGGCGGTCGAGGGAATCCTGGCCTTCATCGACAAGAACGACACCATCGAAGGTGCGCCGGGGCTCAAGGATGCCCACCTCGCGGTCTTCGACTGTGCCTTCAAGCCGCGTCTCGGCCAGCGGAGCATCGCCTGGCAGGCGCACGTGAAGATGATGGCGGCTGCGCAGCCCTTCATCTCGGGGGCGATCTCGAAGACGGTCAACATGCCGCGGGAGACCACGCCCGCCGACATCGCCGGGGCCTACACGGAGGGCTGGCGGATGGGCCTCAAGGCGCTGGCCATCTACCGCGACGGATCGAAGGAGAGCCAGCCGCTCAACACCGGCACCGAGGCCGACAAGTCGGCTGCGAAGGTGACGGCGGCGCCGCGGCGGGAGCGGCTCCCCGACACGCGGCGCAGCGTGACCCACAAGTTCAACGTGGGCGGCCACGAGGGCTACATCACCGTCGGCCTCTACGACGACGGCCGCCCCGGTGAGCTGTTCATCACGATGGCCAAGGAAGGCAGCACCATCGGCGGCCTGATGGACGCCTTCGGCACCGCGGTGTCGATGAGCCTGCAGTACGGCGTGCCGCTGGAGGTGTACGTGAAGAAGTTCTCGCACACCCGGTTCGAGCCGTGGGGCTACACGAAGAATCCCGACATCCCGGTGGCCAAGAGCCTCGTCGACTATCTCTTCCGCTGGATGGGCACCGAGTTCATCCCCGGCTATCGCGAGGCGAACAGGCCCGGTGGGTACGGCGGCGGCGGGGAGGCCGCCGCGGGGGACGACGCGGAAACGGAGCGCAAGCCCGCCGCCACGACGGCGAGCGGGCTGGCCGATGGGCAGGGAAAAGCCCGCACGAACGGTGAGCAGACGACGAGCCGCGGCCGGCATCCCGGGTCCAATGGACACGCGACCGCCCCGGCAGCCGCCCCCGCGACGAAGCCGGCCGGGCGGCCGGCGGGTGCGGGCTCGGCGGCGTTGCCCGCCTCGGCCGCGCTCTTGGAGCGGGCCGGCCTCAAGATGGCCGTCGATCCCCATGCCAGCCCGGCCGACCGGCAGAGCCAGTTTGCCAAGTTCCAGATCGACGCTCCCGCCTGCGACAACTGCGGGTCGATCACGGTCCGCAACGGCAACTGCTACCTCTGCCACAACTGCGGCAACAGCATGGGCTGTTCCTGAGCGGGCCTTCCGTCTCACCGCCGGACCGGTCAGCCGTACCGCTGGCCGGTCCGGTTGTGCGGGTGTGTGCTCCGCGGCTGAAGGCGGCGGGCGGGACGGGCCGAAGTCACGAGCATCGACTTCGACCTGTCACCGCATTCCGTCGGAGGTGCCAAACCCTTTGCGTTGAGCCGGATCCCCTGAAAGCTCTCGTGCCTTCGGGCGCGGCAGCCCGATCCGCTTCATTCTCGCAGTGCTCTACCCCGTTCGCAGGCGGTTGACAGGATCGATCACGGAAGGGCCGTGGTGTCGCACGACACCGCGGCCCTTTTCGCTTTCCGCCGGCCGGTTTGCGGGGAGGCGGGACGGGAATTACATTCCTTTGAGTCGACTCGCGTCCGCGACGTTCGTGCTGACGCCTGTCCCACGGCCGTCATCCCCCACGCCTTCCTTCCGCGAGGTATCCCGTGCGCCGCTGCCTGCACGCGTTTCTGGTCGCAGTCCTGACGCTCTCGTTCTCGATCGACACGGCAAAGGCCTGCTGGTACCTGCGGCACGGTCGCGTGTCAGCCGCACCGCGGCGCGGCTGCCACCCCGCGAACGTGCCCGCCTGCAGTCCCGCACCGGCCTGTCGTCCCGCACCGGTCGAGCCGATCGTGCTGCGGGCGACGGCCTGCGGTTGCGACGGAGAGCTGACGGCCCTCCCGGTCGGCGTCGTCTACGAGGAGATCGCCTGCGGCCCCGCGGTCGCGTGCTGCGGCGACGCCGGCGGGACGGTTGAAGAAGAAGTGGTTTTGCAGCGGCCGGCGACCGCCGCGCCGGCGCCCGCGGTCGCGGCACCGACGCCGAGCGTCACCGTGCCGGTGCCCTCCGTCGTCGTGCCCGCGCCGGCATTCGCCGTCCCCACGCCGACCGTCGCCCCGCCCACGCCGGCGCCAGCCCGGACGGAATCGGCCGCCGAGCCACGACTGCCTGCGGTTGCGCAGCCGGAGCCGACCGCAGTCGCGCCGCTGACGGTGACACCACAGCCGGCCGTTGCCCCGACACCGGCTCCGGTCCCCGACCTGCAGCCCGTGACGCCCGTGGCAGGCTCCGAGCCGGTGATCCCGGCCCCGGCTGCTGAGGCCAAGCCGATCGAGGCCAAGCCCGCCGACCCGTTCGCCGGGGAAGAGCCGCTGCCTGTCGAGGAAGAGAAGCCCGCCGTGCAACCGGTCGCCGATCCCTTCGCCGAATCGGTCCCGGAAGTGAAGCCGTCGCCGAGTGAAAACCCGGTGCCTGAAAAGCAGCCGACGCCCGAGCCCAAGCCGGCACCCTCGATCGAAGTCGACCCGATCGAACCCGAGCCGGTTCCGGGGAAAGATCCCGTTCCCGCGCCCGCATCGCCGGCCGAGGAACCGCTGACTCCGGATCCGGTCCCGCAGCCTCCGACTCCCGCACCTGTTCCTCAGCCTCCCGCGCCGGTCCCGCAGCCTCCGGTCCAGCCGGCCGAGGAAAACCTGTTCGACGCTCCGGCGACACCGGCTGCCCCGCCTGCCAAGCAGTCGTCCGAACAGCCGAAGCCGGCCGATCCCCAGCCCGAGCCGGCGTCGGAGACCGCGTCTAAATCTGATTCCGAGCCGGAGGCCGAGCCAGCTCCCTATGCCACGGACGATGATCAACAGGCATCCCAGCCGAAGCCGGCCGAAGAAGCGGCGCCGCAGTCGAACACGCCGCCCGACGGGGATGCCCTCCTCCCGGCCGATGGCCCGGTGCCCGAAGCACCGGCTGTCGAGAAGCCCAGGCAGCCCGCGAAGGAACCGGCGCCGGAGCAGCAGCCGGTCGATCCGTTCAGCAGCAGCGAGCCGCTGCGACGCTGGATCGACGACACCGGTCGGCACGCCGTCGTCGGCCGCTTCGTGGCCGCCGGTGCCGCCGGGGTCTCGATCCTCTCGCCGGATGGACGCAGCTTCGTCGTCCGTGCCGAGCGGCTCAGTCCCCTCGACCGCGACTATGCGGCCGACGCGGCTGCCCGCCAACTGGCCGCGAAGCGGACCGCATCGCCCGACGCCACGGCCGGCCTCTGAATCGGCGGCCGGTTCGAGCGGACTGTCCCGACCCTGGCGATCGCGACCCTGGCGATCGCGGTCCTGGCGATCGCGGCCCTCGTGCCCTGGTTCTCCGCGGCGGTCCACGCACAGAGCCGAGCTCCGTCAGGCCGGCGGCCGCGGTCACTTGTCGTCGAGCACGGCCACGGTCGCGAACGCCTTCCCCTCGAGCATCTCCAGCGACGCCCCGCCTCCGGTGGAGACATGGCTCACCTTCTCGGCGTAGCCGAGCTGCTCCACGGCCGCCGCCGAATCGCCGCCACCAATGATCGTGATCGCGCCCCGGGCGGTCGCCTCGGCCACCGCCGCGGCCACGACCTTCGTGCCCTCGTCGAAGGGGGGCATCTCGAACACGCCCATCGGCCCGTTCCAGACCACCGTGCTGGCCGAGCGGATGATGTCGGCGTAGGCACGGGCCGTCTCCGGGCCGATGTCGAGCCCCTCGAAGCCGTCCGGAATCGCACCCGCCTTCACCACCTGACGGGCCGCCGTGGCGGAGAAGTCCGCCGCGCAGTGGGTGTCGCGCGGCAGCACGAGCCGGCTGCCGCCCCGGGCCACGAGGTCGCGGGCCAGGTCGAGCTTGTCCTGCTCGACGAGCGACTTTCCCGTCTTGCCCCCCTGGGCCAGCGAGAACGTGTAGGCCATCGCGCCGCCGATCAGCACGTGGTCGCAGATCGAGAGCAGGTTCTCGATGACGGCGATCTTGTCCGACACCTTCTTGCCGCCGAGGATCGCCACGAAGGGCCGCTTCGGCTTCGCGATGGCGTCGGCGAGGTACTTGATCTCCTTCTCGACGAGGAAGCCGGAGACGGCCGGCTTGCCGACCGCCTTCATGGCGACCGGCACCGCGTGCATGCTCGCCTCGGTGCGATGGCAGGTGCCGAAGGCGTCGTTGACGTAGGCGTCGGCGAGCGCGGCGAGGCCGTCGACGTAGGCCGTGTCGTCCCCCTTCTTCTCCCCCTTGTTGAACCGCACGTTCTCCAGCACGAGCACGCCGCCGGCGGGGAGCGCCCGGGCCTTGGCATGGGAGTCGGCGCCGCCGGTGTCGGCGGCGAGCGTCACCGGCCGGCCGAGCAGTTCGCCCAGACGCCGGGCCACCGGGGCCAGGGAAAACTCCGGCTCGACCCCCTTGCCGGCCGGCCGGCCGAGGTGCGACATGAGCACGGCCCTGCCCCCCCGGTCGACGATCGAGCGGATCGTGGGGAGCGCCATCCGGATCCGTCGATCGTCGGTGATCGCCCCGCCGTCGTCCTGCGGGACGTTGAAGTCGACCCGCACGAGGATCGTCTTGCCCTGGGGATCGATGTCGGCGACTGACTTCTTCGGCATGGCGCGAAACTCCGGAAGGACGGTGGGCGCCGCCACGTGGCGGCGGCGTCATTCGACCCGACGGCCCGCCGGGCTTCAACCGGGCACGGCCGCCTCGCCGGGCCGCCGCCGGTTCAGGGCTCGCCGCCGTAGTCGCTGAGCGCTCCGGGCCGCCACGAGACCCGCAGGGCGTTGACCACCGCGACCACGTCGATCGCCTCCTGGAGCAGCGCCCCGGCCGCCGGCGGCAGCCAGCCGGCCGCCGCGATCCCCATCCCCACGAGGCTCGCCGCCATGCCGCCGACGGCGCTTTGCAGGGCGATCGCCCGCAGCCGGCCGCCGATGTGAAACAGCTCGTCCACCCGTTCCAGCGCCGAGTCCATCACCACCGCGCCGGCGGCCTCGCTCGTCACGTCGCTGGCCGCCCCCATCGCGATGCCGACGGTCGCCGCGGCCAGGGCCGGGGCGTCGTTGATGCCGTCGCCGACGAACACGGTCGGCGCCTCGGCGGTGGCCGCCTCGACGATCGCCAATTTCCCTTCGGGGGGGATTCCCGCGTGCACCTCGCGGATGCCGACGAGGTCGGCCAGCCAACGGACCTCGGCCTCGCGATCGCCCGACACGAGCATCACCCGCGACAGCCGGTGCGCGGGGCGGAGATGGCCGACGAACGACTGGCCGTCGGCCCGCGGCGCGTCGCGGAACCGCAGCAGCGCGGCGGGGTCGTCGTCCACCACGACGACGCACTCGAGACCGCCGGCCATCGGCGGCAGCGCCGCGGCCGCCCCGTTCCCTGCGGCGGCGAGCTTCTGCCGGCTCGTGATCGCCACGCGGTGCGGACCGTCCCGGCCGTTGAGGCGGTGGACGATGCCGGTCAGCCCCTGACCGGGCTTCTCCGCGAGGGCCTCGACCTCGCAGACCCGGATCGACCGCTCGGCCGCCGCCGCGACGACCGCCGCCGCGAGCGGATGCTTCGAGTAGCCCTCCAGGCTCGCCGCCAGCGCCAGCACGTCGGCCTCGGCGAGCCGGCCGACGAGCAGCACCTCGGTGAGTCGCGGGCTGCCGTAGGTGAGCGTCCCGGTCTTGTCGAAGATCGCGGTCCGGCAGGTGTCGAGCCGTTCGAGGATCGCCGGGTCGCGGATCACGATCCCGCGCTTCGCCGCCAGCGAGACGGCGCCGATGATCGCCACCGGGATCGCGATCAGGAGCGGGCAGGGGGTCGCGACCACGAGCACGGCCAGAAACCGGGTCGCGTCGCCGCTGGCGAACCAGGCCGCCGCCGCCACGGCCACCGCCAGCGGCGTGTAGAACGCCCCGAGCGTGTCGGCCAGCCGGCGCAGCCGCGGCCGCCGCTCGCCGCTCGCCGCGAGCACCTCCATGATCTTCGCGTAGCGGCTGTCGCCGGCGACCTTGTCGGTGCGGATCTCGAGCGCCGCCTCGCCGTTGATCGCGCCGGAGAGCACGGCCGACCCCGGCGCCTTCGCCATCCGGTAGGGCTCGCCGGTGAGGTAGCTCTCGTCCATCGACCCGCGTCCCTTGACCACGGTGCCGTCGACCGGGCAGATCTCGTGCGGCAGGACGACGATCTCATCGCCCACGGCGATCTCCGCGAGCCGCACGTCGCTCAAGCCGGCGGACGTCTTGCGGTGGGCGAGCGTCGGCATCCGCCTGGCGAGGGCGCGGAGCACGTCCCCGGCCCGGCTCACGGCCCGCGACTCGAGCGCCGCGCCGCCGGAGAGCATCAGCACCACCAGCGCGCCGGCGAGGTACTCGCCGAGGATCACGCTCGTGACGATCGAAAGCCCGGCGAGCAGGTCCGAACCGAACCGGCCGGTGACGAGCTTGGTCGCCAGGTCGACGACCAGCGGCAGGCCACCCGCGACGAGCACGGCGACGAGGGGCAGCTCGGCCCACGTCGGCACGCGGACCGGCAGCGACCGGCCGACGGCACCCAGCGACGCCGGGAGCCGCCCCCAGGGGGTGCCGAACCAGAGCAGGGCCCAGGCGGCGAGCCCGGCCACGGCCCCGACCGCGATCCACTCGTTCACCGGCCACTGGCGGGCGACCGGTTCATCGACTCGTGGCGTTTGGGAATGCATGGTCGCTCTCGGTTCGAGGAGACGCTGCCCGGGGAATGCCGTGCCGCGCGGGCCCCTGCTCTTCTGCTCAGGCTCCGCGCCGGCGGGTGAGCATGAACTCGTTCCCCTCGGTGTCGATGCACATCGCCAGGTGCGGCGGCTCGCCATTCTCCGGTTCCGGCTCGCGGGTCATCCCGCCCCCCGCCGCGACCACCTCCCGGCCGCCGACCAGGACGTCGGCCACTTGGAAACTGAGGCCGGTCCAGGTCCGCTTGCCCTCGCCGCCGGAATGGATTCCGATCACGGCCCCCTCGATGGCGACCTCGGCGATCACCGGGTTGCGCTTGAGGAGCCGGCCCCCGAACGTGTCGCACCAGAAACGCACGGCCCGGTCCATGTCGGCCGCCCAGATCACATACTTCACGCGCTCGACCTGCATGCTGGCTCCTCGGCGGACGGACACGTCGCGTCACTCGTCACGATCCAGACATCCTACCCGCTGCCGGGTGGCGGCGACCACGACGGTGGAGTAGGGTGACCGACCCTCGCCCGTGCCGGACCGCCGGCGGCATCGGCGGCGAGGCGGAGTCGATCGATGGCATATTCCTCCCTGCCGCTCGGCTATTGCACCAACGTCCATCCCTGCCGGACGGTGGCCGACGTCGTGCCGCTGCTCGACCGGTTCGCCGTGCCGATCCGCGACCGCTGCGGCTTCGAGATCGCGGTCGGGCTCTGGCTCCCGGCCACGGCAGCCGCAGAGGTCGCCGCGTCCCCGGCCGCGGTCGCCTCCCTCCGCGAGGCGCTCGTCGACCGCGGCCTCTCCTGTCACACGCTCAACGCCTTTCCGCATGGCGACTTCCACGGCATGCGGGTGAAGGAGAGCGTCTACCTGCCCGACTGGACCGACCCGCGCCGGCTCGACTACACGCTGACCTGCGGCCGGCTGCTCGCGGCAATCCTTCCCGCCGGGGCCGAGGGGAGCATCTCCACGCTGCCGCTCGGGTTCAAGGCCGCCGCGACGCGGCCGACGTTCGAGTCCGACGCGATCGCGTCCCTGCTCGCCTGCGGCCGCGGCCTGGCCGCGATCCAGTCCGAGACCGGCCGGCTCGTCCGGCTGGCGATCGAGCCGGAGCCGTTCTGTCTGCTGGAGACGACCGCCGAAACCGTGGCCTTCTTCGGCCGGCTCTTCGCCGCAGCGGCCGCGGCGGGTGTCGAGGATCTCGTCCGCCGGCACGTCGGCCTGTGCTACGACGTCTGCCATCAGGCGGTCGAGTTCGAGGATCCGGCGGCGGCGGTCGCCGGGCTCAGCGCTGCAGGAATCCGCATCAACAAGGTCCAGATCAGCTGCGCGATCGAGGTCGCCGACCCGCGCGACCCGGCCCAGCGCGAGGCCCTCGCGACCTACGTCGAGCCCCGTTACCTCCACCAGACGATGGCCCGTGCCGCCGACGGCTCGATCCTCCGCGCGGTCGATCTCACCGCCGACTTGGTGCGCGAACCATCGCCAGCGTGGCTCGCCGCACGCCCGTGGCGGATTCACTACCACGTCCCGGTCGATGCCGAGCGGCTCGGACCGCTGGGCACGACCCGCGCCGACCTGCGGGCCGCGATCCGCGCGATCGGCGGGCTCGCCGAGCCGCCGCACCTCGAGGTCGAGACCTACACCTGGCCGGTCATGACCGGCGGCCCGCAAGGCGTCGGGGCCGAAGACGCAGGCACGCCGATCGTCACCGGGATCGCGAACGAGCTCCGCGCCACCCGCGACCTGCTCGCGGCTCCGGCCGATCGGCGGTAGGCCCGCTGCGCCGCCTTCGCAGCCAGCCGAGGAAGGCGAGGCCGCCCACGGCCGGCAGGATCACGCCCGGCTCGGGCACCGCCTGAAACGTCGTCACGGCGACCTCGTCGGCGATCGCGGTCCCCATGCGGATGCCGTCGGTGGCGTCGAACCGCCAGTGGATGCCGAGATAGATGCGGCTGATCGCGTTCTCCCACTCGGGCGACGCCCAGTCGGGCGTGGTGCCGTCGATGTGCGTCGTGAAACTGGAGAACGCCCTCACGATGTCCCCCGGCGTGGTGCCGGTGTCCCAGATGCCGGGCAGGAGTTCGTCCGACGAGAGCTGGTAGGTCGCCGTGGAGCCCGTTATGGCGGCGAAACTGTTCGTGCCGTAGAAATTTTCCACGGTGCGGAACAGGGCCGCCCCCATCGTGGCATGCCCCGACGGCCAGGCCGGAAACGGCGGCGTGAAGTCGCTGGTGCCCGTCGTGTCGGGTACGCCCGGGGCGCCGAGCGGCCGCCAGGCGACGTCGCCGTCGGTGCCCGGGTTGCCGTCCTCGGCCCCGCGCTGGATCGCCGTCACCGGCCTCCAGAAGTCGTAATAAAACTTGGCGTCCCAGGCGGTGATCGCGGCGTCTGCCATCGCCACCGATGCCATGGCGAACAGCCGGGCGTTCTGCTCGGCGGTGTTCGTGCCGACCTGGTCGACGATCTCGCCGAGCGCCTGGTTGTAGAGCACCGGCGGCGGCCCGAGCGTGGGCCGGTCGTAGCCCCAGAAGACCCCGATTTCCGTCTGGTCTGCCGTCCGCGTCGTGCTGTCGATCGCACCGAGCGATTTCACCTCGTTGAAATAGGTCGCATAGGTCGGGCTGGCGAGGATCGCCGCGAGATCGTTGGTGGTTCCGCTCAGCGCCGGCACCTCCAGGCTGGGCAGCGTGCGGATCGCGGTCTTGCTCGCGATCGCGAACGGCGTCACCTGCCCCCAGGTCGGTCCCCAGGGCGTCTGCGGCGAATGGAACGGGTCGGGCGACCAATGACCGGCGGCCGGATTCACCGCATAGGAGCCCGTCGTGTGGGCAAGGTCCGCCGCCCGGGCGGAAATGTAGGCGTTGGCGACCGCGTCGCCGAGTGCGACGCCCGCCGTCTTCTCGGCGCCGTTCGCAATCGTCCCCATCCGTGCCGTGTAGGCGGCCTGCGTGGCGGCGGAACCGCTCGTCGAGCCGTTGTAGAGGGTCGTCAGCAGCCTGTAGGCCGCCTGGTTGACGGCGGCGTCACGGGTCACGTCACTGGTGATCGTGCCGCTGTAGAGAAACGGCTGGTGGGTCCGGTTGCGGGCCTGGTAGATGTCGTAGATGGCGCCGTTGGTCATCGCCATCGACCGTGTCGACCAGCCCGGGTTGGCCAATGGCGCGGGGCTCGTGCCGTCGAGCTGGATCACGCTGCGGAGCGTGGCGTTCCAGTCGGTGACGAGGTCGCCGGCCCGGGCGGGCCGCGGGGCCATGCCGGCGACGACGGTGGAAAAAAGAAGAACCACGACCAATACGCGGGTGGTCATCGGGCACCTCCAAGAATGGCTGGTGGGAATCGGGGCGGGAGGGGGAATGGCGGGGGGCCGCGATGCAAAAGCGTCGCGTCCGCTCACGAATCGCCCGCTGCCCGGCAAACTATTCCCGGCGCAGGTTCCGGCTCGGGAAAATTTCTTTGGCCGACCCATCTGCACCGGCCGGTACGGCCGGTGCGGCCCGGCCGTGCCGTCGCTGCGGCCCGCTGGACACGGCCGTTCACAGCGGGCTGGCACCGGCCCGGCGATCGGCCCGCCACGGGCATGCCGCCCGCGGTCTCGACCGGGGATCTCCGCCGGTCAGCGGTTGACGTGCACCACGGTCGCCGGCGGGAAGCCGTTGAAGTGCGTGCTGCTCGCCGCCGAGTAGGCGCCGATGTTCTCGCTGTAGAGATGGTCGCCGATCTCCAGGTCGGGCAGCTGCTCCGACAGGCTGATCGTGTCGAGCGCGTCGCAGGTCGGCCCGAAGACCGCGCAGAGCTTCGTCTTGCCCCGCTTGAAGCTCTTCATGTGGTAGGTGCAGTGGTCGAAGATCACGCCCGAGTAGGTGTGGTAGACGCCGTCGTCGACGTAATAGCAGGTCTTGTCGTTGCGAAACGCCTTGCCGATGATCTTGCTCACCGCGGAGCCGGCCGAGGCGACGAGGAACCGGCCCGGCTCGGCGAGGATCTCGATCGGCTCGGGAAACAGCCGGTCGATCTCGTGGTTGATCTTCCGGGCCAGGGCGGAGAACTTCGGCACCGAGGCGTCGTAGGCCGCCGGAAATCCGCCGCCGATGTCGAGGAGCCGGAGGTCGAAGCCCCGCGACTTGGCCTCGGCGAAGATGCCGGCGCAGAGATGCAGCGCCTGGATGTAGTTCTCGTGGTTCGTGCACTGGCTGCCGACGTGGAACGACAGCCCCTCGACCACGAGCTTGTGGTCGTGGGCGCAGCGGATCAGGTCGACCGCCTCGCCGGGCAGGGCGCCGAACTTGCTGGACAGCTCCACCATCGAGCCGGTGTTGGGGACCCGCAGCCGGAGACAGAGGCCGGCGTGCGGCGCGTGGGCGGCGATCTTCCGCACCTCCTCCTCGTTGTCGAACGTGACCAGCGGCTTGTAGCGGTCGAGCTCGCGCAGGGTCTCGACCGGCTTGATCGGGTTGGCGTAGATGATCTTGTCCCAGATGAAGTCCTGCCGCTCCTTGGCCGGGAGGTGGGCGATGTTGGCGTGGACGGTGCGAAACTCCTGGATGCTCGCCACGTCGAAGCTGCCGCCGAGTTCGTAGAAGGTCTGCACGATCGCCGGATCGGCGTTGACCTTCACGGCGTAGTAGATCTGGACCCGGGGAAAATGCCGGCGGAAGAGGGCGTAGTTGCGGCGCAGTTCGGCGTGGTCGACGACGAACAGCGGCGTGCCGTGCTTGCGGGCGAGGTCGAGGAGCGTCTTTTGGTTCATGGCCTGTGGGGGAGGAGGGCCTGTGGGGGAGGAGGGCCTGTGGGGGAGGAGGGCCTGTGGGGGAGGGGCGGGCGCGACGGGCCCGAGCCGGTCAGTCGCCGTCGGTGAGGAGAAAATTCTTGAACTGCCAGGGATCGGCCGGATCGACGGCGGGCCGGTTGTAGCCGTGGAAGGCGTTGGAGTAGTTCGCCAGCGGCGTCCAGTCGCTCCGCACGGAGATGAACTTCCCCAGGTAGGGGCGGGCGATGTCGAGGACGTAGTCGTGCGGCAGGTCGTCGGGGAGGACGACGCCCCGGGCCGGGTTCTCGATCAGCCACATCGTCGCCGCCACCACCGAAATCGCCACCTGCATCGTGGTCGCGTTCTGGTGGGGCACGAGCCGGCGCGACTCCTCGATCGACAGGTCGGTGCCGCACCACCACGACGTCAGCGGGTGCCCCATGACCAGTGCCCCGAGGATGTCGGCCCCGCTGGTGATCTCGTCGGTCATGATCCGCACCCGCGGCTGGAGCCGGTAGTCGTTGCCGCGGAGTTCCCAGAGGCTGGCGATGGCGGCGTCGCAGGGGCAGTAGGCGTAGTGCACGGTGGGCCGGTAGATCGTCCGCCCGTTGGGATCGCGGACGGAGAGCTTTTCGGTGATGCTGAAGGCCTCGCCGTGCCGGACCACCATGCCCACGATCGTGTGGTTCGGCACCCAGCTGGCGACCTGCGTGTTGATCCCCATCCGCGCCAGGCAGATCTGGCTCCGCGGGCCGTCGTCGTGCTCGTAGGCGAACGGGGGGAGTTCCTTCTCGTGCGTTCCCCAGCCCATCTCCGCGGTCGTCGTCCCCTCCTCGCGGAAGCCCTCCACGCTCCAGGTGTTGACGAACTCGTCCACCTCCTTGGGGCGGTCGGAGATCTGCGTGTCCCGCTCGCTGCAGTGGATCACCTTCACGCCGAGCTCGTGGGCAAGGTGGTTGAAGGCCTGCGACTTGGCATGCTGGGCGATCCGCTCGGCCTGCTCGCCGGCGAAGGCCCGCTCCTCCAGGCAGACGCGGGCGATGTCGAGCAGGGCGTGCTTGGTGAAGTGGCTGATCAGGCCCGGGTTGGCGCCGTGCTCGAGCACGGCCGTGGGGCCGGGCTCCCTCCAGCCGGCGATCATCCGCCGCAGCTTCATGTGCCGCCAGTAGAGCGTGAGGTGGGTCGGGTGCGCCCCCTTGGCGTGCTCGTAGGGATCCCAGAGCTCGACCGAGGTGTTCAGGTAGCGGACGCCGTGGTCGTGGCACCACTGCACGATCTCGCAGCAGTCGATGTTCCAGGCGAGGTCGATGAGGATGTCGCCGGGGCCGATGTGGCGGCCGAGGATCTCGGCGAGGTTGTCCGGCTCGACCTTGCCGCGAACGAAGTTCACGCCGCGTTCGATCCACGGCCGCAGCGCCTGCTCGTCGGGCTGAAACTCCAGGATCGTGACGTTGCCCGGCGCGACGCGGACGTGGTCGAGGAGGATGGGGAGCGTGCAGCGGGCGACGGCGCCGAAGCCGACGAACAGGATCCGGTTCTGAAACTGGAGCATCGCGGTCGTGGGCCTCGGGGAGCTGGTCGGGGTGTGGGGGCGCGGGGCCCAGGAGCACGGCATGGACCGGGCAGGATGTTGTTTACGCGAAATGGCCGGGTTTGTTCAACCGCGGCGGCGGCGCCAACGCGTGGCGGCGCAAGCGTCCCGCGCCCGGCGCCCGTTCACCGCACGCGCACCGGCACGCCGTCGGCCACCCGGTCGCTCGGGTAGGCGATCACCGACTCGCCGCCGGCGAGCCCCTCGAGCACCTCCGCCTCCCGTTCGGCGCGCCGCCCGGTCCGCACCGGCACCAGCCGGGCCCGGTTGCCCGCCACGACGAACACCGCCTCCTCCCGGCCGTGGCGAAACAGGGCGGCCAGCGGCACGCGGACCGCGTCGGCGAGTTCGTCGACGGTGATCGCCGCCTCGACGCGGAAATCGTCCCCCAGCGTCGGCCGCTCCTCGGGCGGGCTTTCGAAGTCGACGATCACGTTCACGCGTTGCTCCTCGACCCCCAGCGGCGACACCTTCGTGAAGCCGCGCGGCTCCACGAGCCGCACGCGGCCGGCCAGCGGCCGATCGCCCCCCCAGGCCGTGATCTCGCAGCGGTTCCCCGTGGCCACCCGGGCGGCGTCCTCCGAGACGAGGTCGATCACGACCTCCAGGTCGGTCGGTTCGCCGACGACCGCGATCGGCGTCCCCGGGCCCACGACCGTGGCGCTCTCGTTGACGACCCGCAGCACGCGGCCGCGCACCGGGGAGCGGATCTCCATCCGCCAGTCCTCGGGCCGCCCCTGCCCGGTCGGCGGCCGGGTGCGCAGGAGCGCCGCCTCGGCCAGCGCCAGTTCGTACTGCGCGATCTGCACCCGTTCCGCCGCCGCCTTCTCGTCCTCGACGGCCGTCTTCCAGGCCCGCTCGGCGGCGTCGAGTTGTTCGTGGGTCATCGCCTTGCTCGGGGCCAGGTCCCGGGCCCTGTCCAGGTCGGCCCGCGTGTATTCGACGGCCACGCGGGCCCGGGCGAGGAGCGGCTCGGCCCTGCGCCGGGCCGCCCGGGTCGCCTCGACGCGGGCCAGCGCCTCCGCCTCGGCCCGCGGATCGAGGAGCGCGGGATCGGTCGGCTCGATCACCGTGATCGGCGTCTCGCCGGCCACGACCGGGTCGCCGGCGTGGAGTTCGACGCGGCTCATCCGACCGGCGAGCGGCGCGGAGACGACATACCGCTCCTTGATCCGCGTCACGCCGTCGTCGGCCACGCGGACGGCGAGCGGCCCGCGGGTCACAAGCCGCACCTCGACCGGCACCCGCTCCGGCAGCAGGGCCCAGGCCGCGGCCGCCGCCAGCGCGGCGATCACGGCGACCGCCGGCAGCCGGGATGCGATCGAGCGGCCCGTCATGATCAATCCCTCGCCTTCAGCACCGCCACGAGATCAAGCCGATCGAGCTGCCGCCTGACGACCACGGCGGCCGCGGCCGCCGCCACGAGGAGCGTGCCGGCGGCGACGGCGTAGGTCCGCGGGTGAACCCGCGCCGGCACGCGAAACAATTCCGTATCGTAGCCCCAGGTCGTGACGACCACGAACCCGGCCCCGAGCAGGAGCCCGGGGGGCAGGGCGGCGAGCGTCACGAGCGCCTGCTCCCCGAGGAGGATGGCCGCCACCTCGCGGCGGGTGTAGCCGAGGACCCGCAGGCTGGCGAGGTCGCGCGACCGCTCGATGACGCTCTGCCGAGCCGTCGTGGCAACGACGCCGCAGGCGATCACCGCCGCGAACAGGGCGTTCACCGTCCGCATCCGCAGGAGCGTCCGCGCGATCGTCTCGCGAAACGTCCGCAGCTGCACGTCGCGGGCGACGACGCCGGCCACCTGCGGCGTCTCGGCGAGCGTCCGGTCGAGGGCGGCGGCCCGGGCTGCGTCGACGGCGAGAAACGCCCCCGACACCGTGCCCGCCTCGCCGAGCAGGCCGCGCAGCGCGTCGATGTGCAGGTAGGCGGCGGTGCCGACCATGTCGTCGATCGTGGCCACGATCGGCAGGCTGACACGCGGCCGCCGTCCCTCCAGCACGTCCACCTCGATGGCGTCGCCGAGCCGGGCCCCGAGCAGGTCGGCGAGCTTCGCGCTGACGACCAATCCCTCGCGGCGCACGTCGTGGACGCGGCCGTGGCGGTCGACGAGCCGCAGCAGTTCCCCGTCCGGGGCGAGGGCCATGATCTCCTGGCGGCGTTCGCGCGGGCCGAACCGCAGCGTCGCGGCCACCGCCCGGAAGGGCTCCACTCGGCGCACGCCCGGGAGCCGGCCGAAGGCGGCGACGGCCCCGGGCCCGGCCGGCTCGACGAGCGTGACGGAGCGGTCGAACCGCTGCACCTCGGTGAACTGGAAGTCGCCCAGGTCGCTCACGGCATCCCCGACGAACATTCCCAGCACCATCACGGCCGCGCCGAGCGCCAGGCCGAGGATCGACAGCCCGGTGACCAGCGGCCGCCGTTCCAGGTGCCGCAGCGTCATCCGCGCCGCCGGCGAGAGGAACCGCGCAAGCCCGAGCCGTTCGCCGACGGAGGGGCGGTAGCGGGCCGGCGGCTCCGGCTGCATGGCCGCGGCCGGGTGGACCCGCACGGCCCGGGCCACGGCCCTGGCCACGCCCGCCAGGGCCGCCGTCGCCGCCACCGCCAGCGACCAGCCGACCGCCGCCGGGTCGAGGCGGAAGGCGAGCAGCGGGAAGCGGAAGAACCGGCCGTACATCTCCGTCAGTTCGATCCCCAGCCACCAGCCGAGCGCGACGCCGAGCACGCCCCCGGCGGCGAGCACGACGACCGCCAGTTTCGCGTAGTGCATCCCGATCCGATCGGCGGGATAGCCGAAGGCGGTGAGCGTGGCGATCTGCTCGCGCTGCGTCCCCACGAGCCGGGAGACGACCAGGTGCATGAGGATCGCCGTCACGGCGAGGAACACGACCGGGGCGACGCGGCCCATGTTCTGGAGTTCGCGGAGTTCGTTCGTCAGGTAGCGATGCGAGGGCTGGACGTCGCGTTCGAAGCCGCCGCGGCCGCCGTAGCGGTCGAGCCGGCGGTCGAGTTCGCGGCACACGTCCCGCGGCGACGCGTCCGGGGCGAGCGTCACGAGCACGTCGTTGAAGGCGTCCTCCATGTCGAAGGCCGCCGCCAGGCCGCGCCGGTCCATCCAGAAGACGCCGAACGACCGGTCGTCGGGAAACAGCCCGCCGGGCCCGATCGTGTAGACGTATTCCGGCGACGTGCCCACGCCGACGATGTCGAGCCGTGTCAGCCGGCCGTTGAGCACGGCGAACACCCGGTCGCCGGACGTCAGCCGGTGGGCCGCGGCGAATCCGGCGCCGACGACCGCCTCGTCGCGCCGGGCGGGGTCGGGAAGCCGGCCGCGGAGGATGTGGAGCCGGTTGAGGCCCCCGCCCGCGGCGGCCGTGGCCCGCTCGGGGAGCGAGATGAGCCGGCCGACCGCGGGCACGGCGCCGGTCTCGAGGTGCCGGCCGGCGGCATCGCGGGAGAGGTCGAGCGTGACGTCGGCGACGACGCGGGTCTCGACGTCGGCGACGCCGGGGATCGTGCGCAGGCTGCGGCCGACCACGTCCGGTGCCCGTTCGAGCCGCAAAAACAGGTCGGCGAACCGGGCCTCGGTGTAATACGTCCGCTGCGTGCGGGCGAGCGAGTCGAGCATGCTCCAGGCCATGACGAGCACGGCCACGCCACAGGCCATGACCAGCGCCACGGCGGCGAGCTGCGGCCCGAGCCGGACGGCGTCGCGAAGCAGTTTGCGGTCGAGGGCTGGGGGCCGCAGCGGTACCGCAGCCGCGGCCATGAAACTGGTCCTGGCCCCGGCTCCGCCCGTCGTCCCGGCTCCGGCCGTGGTCCCGGCTCCGCGGTTTTCGGCGTGGTTATCGGCGTTGGCGGGCATGGTTCGGGCGATCAGGACGATCGGATGGTGCGGCGACTCACGTGTGGGCGAATGGACGGAGTCGGGCGAGCGTTCGGGCGTGCGTCACGGCTTTCATGTGGCGGCTCCCATGCGGCTGCTCCCAGGCCGGCTACCAGTGCAGCTGCTCGGGGGGCGTGCGCGTGGCGTTGACCCGCTCGTCGCAGATCCGGCCGTCCGACATGAAGAGCACGCGGTCGGCCATGGCGGCGATCCCGGCGTTGTGGGTGATGAGCACGGTGGTGGCCCCGAGTTCGGCGGTCACGCGGGCGAGCGCGGCGAGCACGACCACGCCGGTGGCGGCGTCGAGCGCCCCGGTCGGCTCGTCGCAGAGCAGCACCTCGGGCCGCTTCACGATCGCCCGCGCCACGGCCACCCGCTGCTGCTCGCCGCCGGAGAGCTGGGCGGGAAAGTGGTCGGCCCGGTCGGCGAGTCCGACGAGGGCGAGCGCCCGCGCCGCGGGCATCGGCGCCCGGGCGATCTCGGCGACCACTGCCACGTTCTCGAGCGCGGTGAGCGCCGGCAGCAGGTTGTAAAACTGAAACACGAAGCCGACGTGGTCGCGCCGGTAGGCGGTCCGCCGGGCGTCGTCGGCCGTGGCGAGATCGTGGTCGTGAAACCGCACGCTGCCGGCCGTCGGCGCATCCAGCGCCCCGAGGATGTTGAGCAGCGTCGACTTGCCGCTGCCGGACGGCCCGAGGAGGACGACGAATTCTCCGGCGGCGATGTCGAGATCGACGCCGCGGAGCGCCGCGACTTCCACCTCTCCCATCCGGTAGACGCGGGTCAGGCCGCGGGCGGTGAAGGCGGGAACGGGCATCGGCGCCACCATTTCAAGTTCGAAAGGCGGTCGCAATTGTACGCGGTGCGGGCAGGAAAAAGGCTCCCGAAAAGGCCCGGAGAAAATCCCGAAAAAACCGGGAAAAGCCCTGCCAAACGGCTGCAATCATCTCCTCCCCACGGGCCCCGTCGTGCGGCCGACACCGGTCCCCGCGCCCGCGGTCTGCGCTGGCGCATTGGCTGGTGCATCGGCTGTCTCGCTCCATTACACTTGGGTGCGGGGGTGGCAGACAGCAGACAGCGGGTCGGGTCTGCCGCGGGATGCGACGATTGCTGGCCGGGGGAGGCATCGGCGGGGTCGCCGATCGGCCGCAGGCGGTCAACGACGGAGACCGGGGGGAGCATGGCCGTCACCATCCACGACGTCGCGCGAGCCGCTGGCGTGTCTCCCGGCACGGCGAGCCGCGCGCTCCGCGGTCATCCGCAGGTGAGCGCCGCCTGCATCGCGCGGGTGCGCGCCGCTGCGATTCAAATCGGCTACAAGGCGCTTCGCGATCGTTCCGGTCGTGCCCGTCCCGAGCCGCTCGCCGGTCGGCGGATCGGCATCGCCGTGATCGGCACCGACCGCACGGCGGCAAGCGTGCCGTGTGTCGCCGAAGCTGTCGCCGGCGCCGAGGCCGCGTTGCTCCAGGCCGGCGCGGAGCCCTTGCTCGTGCGGGCATTCAACCCGGCGGAGCCGCCGAAGCTGCTGCGCCGCATCAAACTCGACGGCGTCCTCGCGCAAGTCTCGCTGCGCGCGGGCGTGATGGCCGCGGTGGGTTCGCGCGTCGAGCCGTTCTTCCGCGACACGCCGCTGGTCTGGATGCTCGGCCGGCCGGCGGGCGCCGCCGGCGACGCGGTCGATGCCGACGACCAGCGGGCCGGCGAACTCGCGGCCCGGGCGGTGCTCGATCAGGGGCATCGCCACGTGGCGATCGTGAACCCGTCGATCGACCATCTCCTCCACGCGGTCCGCAGCCGGGCGTTTCGCGAGGCGATCGAGTCGGCCGGGGGCCGGGTGGAGGAGTTCCCGCCCCCGCCGGACCGCACTCCGTCGTCGGCGCAGGAAGTCAAGGACGTGGCCCAGGTGCAGCCGCTCGTGGACGAGGCGACGACGGCCCTACGCCGCCGGAAAGCCCGCGGGCCGGCGGCCGGCCCGACGCTGCTGTTCTGCCCGGCCGACGGCGTCGCCTCGCTCGTCTACCAGGCCCTCGCGGCCCGCGGCCTGTCGGCGGGCCGCGACATCTCGGTGGTCACCTGCACCCACGACCGCGGCCCGGTGGCCGACCTGCGGCCGAGCCTGGCCGCGGTTGACATTCACCCCAAACGGGTGGGGATGATGGCCGTCTCGCAGTTGGGCCGGCGAATCAGGGGGGATTTTGCCGGTGCGGCCGTGCGGATCGGCATCGCGCCGACGTTCGTTTCGGGCGGGTCGCTGGAGCGTTGCCGAGCCGACCGGAGGGCCTCCCGATGACCGCTCCCACACCCAGTGCCGCCGCGGACCGCCACGCGAGCTTTTTCAAACCGATAAACGCGGAGAACACGGGAAACACAGCCCCTTGCGCCGCCGGACAACGCCCGAGGCCGTTGTTCCGGTGCGGGGCGCAAAAAATTCCCCTATTTGCGCAAGATTTGGTTGTTGTAGTCCGAAATTTTTGCTATTCTGCGACAGTTGGGGGTTTTGGTTTTCCAAGCGGTTTTCCTGCACCATGATCGTTCGCTCGACTGGTCACTTTTCTTCGTCCCGGACAGTTTTTGGGGGTGCCATGAACGGTGAAATTCTGACTCATCTGGCCGCTGACCATCGCGGCGCCGCGAGTCGATCGACGTCGGCTCGCCTGAGCGCTGACAGCGGTTCGCGGCGGCCCGCTGCCGTGCATCGTGCCGGCGTGGCGCTCTTGGCGGTCGTCTCCGCGATTTGCAACGCGGTGCCGGCGGCGCGTGCGGCAGACTTCACCTGGATCGGAACATCCCCCACCGGTACGGCTTGGTCAACCGCCGGAAACTGGATGAGCCTTAGCGGATCTCCCTCGCTGTCGGTTCCCGGAGTCAACGACGTTGCCTACTTCTCCGGCACGTTCGCGGTGAACCCAAACGTCGGTACCACTGCCACACCTATTCAAGGGTTGGTTTTTTCTGGGTCAAATTGGCGTCTCACGGCACCAGCCGGCCTTCAAATCGGCAGTGCGGGCATCTCGCTAAAGACGAGCGGAAACACCGTGACGACGGCTACCTTTGGCGTGACGGGCCTCGGGGCCAGCGGCACGCTCACCGCGAGTCAGACATGGAATATTGGTGACGGTGTGGCCAACGGAGGAACCGCGGCTATTTTGACGTTGAATAGGCAGATACAGGCCGCCACTGCTACGCCAAACATTGATCTTCGAATTACTGGCGGTGGGCTGGTCTTGGTGATGGACGGACTTAACAACACCCCTCTGGTCAACATTGGATCGGGCACATTTACTATCGATGGAAACTCAGCGTTTGGCTCAGGTAACAATTCAAATTCTCAAACACGTCCTCTGTTCGGTTCGTCGTCGCGTGTCAACATTGCAAGTGGTATTGTAGTGAACCAAACGAGCGGCAATCTCGCTGCTTCGGGAACGATTCGGGTAGCCGCAGGGGGCGCTTACATCGGTCGGAGTGGTAACACGGCGTCTGTCAATCTCACCAACAACACGAACGTGCTACTGACGGGCGGTTATTTCACTCTTTCCGGGGCTTCCGGCACGCAAACTCTCACCTCCGTAACTGCCGACGGAGGAAATTCGCTGTTCGGCTATGGAAGTGCCGGCCTCTCTATTTCCATCTCCGACCTTGTGCGAAGCAACCGAGGCACCTTGATCCTCACTGGCACGTCGCTAGTGACTGGTGCCGGAACGGGAACGATGGCTGTTACGAATATCAATGGAGCGTCAGCAGCTGGTGCTCTTGTCGGCGGCGGCGGCAACTCTGCGTCGACGACCCAGTCCATCCTTCCATGGGCGGTCGGCTCCGGCAGCACGCAGCCTAATATCACGTCTGGAACTACTTCTCTGGGTGACACGTTTGTCACTCATGACGGCACTGCACTACGTGTGCTGAGCGCCTCCAACTATGCAACGTCGTTGGGCGGGAATGCCACGGACAATGTGCGGATCAGTGCAAACACAACCGGTGCTGCTTCTGCCACGGTCAACTCGCTGCTGTTAGCTTCCTCTGCCGCGACGGGTTCGTTCGGCCTGGCTGGGAATGCTGGAGCGACGCTGACGATTACCAGCGGTGCCTTGATGTTCAGCGGTACTGGTTACGCCACTTCCAACCAGACCCGAGTGAACACGGGAACGATCAGCGGCTTTGACAGCCTCGTTTTCGGATCCGTTGGCACGCCCCGGGAGGCGATCATTACCGTCAACGCGCTGAATAACTCGATTTCGGGCTCGTCCGCGACCGTGGGTCAACTCCGGGTCTCATCGGCTATCACCACGGCTGACGGGTTGACAAAGGCTGGTGCGGGTCGGCTTATTCTGGCCGCTGCCAACAGTTATTCGGGAACGACGACGGTCAACAGCGGCGAGCTGGTGGTCGGTATCCAGGATGCGCTTCCGGTGGGAACCCAAGTTGTCCTCAACGGCGGCGTGGGGGTCCAGTCAGGCACGATTATGGGTTTGGGTGTTTTACCGGATCTTATCAGCACGACTACGAACCTTTCGAGTCGCGTCAACGTTGCCAATACGTTCCTCGACCTCAACGGCTTCAATCAGCGTATCGCTGGAATCACCGGCCCGTCTGGCAGTGCCGGCGGTGCGATCGGTATCGTCACCAATAACGGCGGGTCCGCCAGCGAACTGGAAGTCACGGGTAATTCCACGTTCGACGGCCAGTTGAGAAACGGTTCGAGCGCTCTCGCACTGCGGAAGTCCACCGGTGGCCTCTTCACGCTCACCGGCAGCAACAACTACACCGGTGCGACGACGATCACCGGCGGCACGCTGCAGATCGCCTCGACCGGTCGGATCAACAACACGAGCGGCGTCACGATCAACGGCGGTGAATTTCGCTACAACTCTGCCACTGCACTGAGCCAAGCGATCACGTTCAGCAGCGGCGTCCTGTCCGGCACCGGTGCAATCGGTGTTGCCGTCACGGTCGGCAGTGGCGATACCATCTCCCCGGGCAACTCGCCTGGCATTCAGCAGTACACGGCCGGGCTGACGATGGCCGTCGGCGGCGCTTATCTTTGGGAAACCAATGGATGGGTTGGCAGCACGGCAGGGAATCTGACAAATGGCTTCGACCAGTTGCAGGTGTCTGGCGGGGCGCTTGATATTGCGGCCGGTACGACCTCGGGGCAGCGGTTCACGATCTACGTGAGCGGTCTCACGTCGGGCAATGTGGCGGGAGCGGTTTCCGGCTTCAGCCCCGGGACGACGGGCACGTCTTTCATCATCGCCACGTCAGCATCGGGCATCACGAATTTCGACGCCGCGAAGTTCGATATCAACACGTCGCTCTTCACGAACAACAACACGATTCCCGGCGGGTACGGATTCACCATCTCGCAGAGCGGCAACAACCTGGTGCTGACCTACGGCAGCGTGGCAGTCGCTACGTCGACCTATTCGTTGAGCGGCTCGGCCAGCAATTCGGTCATCCGTGTCGGCGATTCGACGACGCTCACAGCGTCGATCGTCAACGCCGGCCCCAACTCGATTGCCTACAACGGGTTTACCCTCTCCGGTGCAAATGCCCTTTCGTCGACGACCGGCACGGTGTCTGCGGGCGGAACCAACTCGCCCACGGTGAGTTACACCGGCGTCACCACCGGCACGTTCACGTTCACCCCCGCCGTGACGACGGCCACCGACACCACCACGAACGTGGCGGCGATCGGCAGTGGCACGACGAGCGGAACTGTCACGGTGTATAACCCGGCGTCCTACAGTGCTCTGTCGGCACAGACGCTCGCGAACATTCGCGTCGGCGGCACGTTCTCGACCGGCACGCTGACGATCACGAACACCGGCACCGCGTCGGCGACCTTTCAGGAAGGTCTGTCGGCGGTCATTTCCGGCTCCAGCGGTGCTGCCACCGGGGCCGGTTCGGTGAACAACACCTTCAGCACGGGAAGCTTCACGTTCGGCCTCGGAGGCGGCGCCCAGCTCACGGCTGGCGTGCAGACCGGCTCGCTCACGTTCGGCTTCACGAGCACGGGTTCGACCAGCGGCGGTGCAACCGGCCTCTCGCCCCTCGCGCTGACCTCGGCAACCGTCGCCGTCACCGGCACGGTGTTCAACGCTGCCGCAGCCAGTGCGATCTCGGGCACCTACAACGTCGGCGTCGTCCTCACCGGCGGCACGCTGTCGCAGGGACTGTCGATCACGAACACGGCACCGAACGATGGCTTCTCCGAGAAGCTCAATGCGTCTTTCGGCTCGCTTACCGGCGTGACCACGACCGGCTCGATCAGCCTGCTCGCGGCCAGCAGCACCAGCTCGGCGATGTCCGTCTTCCTCAGCCAGTTGAGCGCCGGCAGCGGCACGGGTTCGGCGGTCGTCAACTTCCAGACCGACGGCCAGGGCACGAGCGGCCTGGCGGCGGAATCGCTCGCATCGCAGACGGTGACGCTCGTCGGCACGTTCCTCGACCCGGCCACGCCGAGCTTCACCCTGGGCGGCACGACGTCGCTGGTGCTCGACTTCGGCACCGTGAACCAGTACTCGAGCCCGGGCGATCTGGCCTTCGATATCTGGAACCTGGCGACCACTGCCGGGTTCACGGCTGACCTCGGCCTGACCTCGATCGTGTCTGGTACCGGAAACTCTGGCGTGTTCTCGTTCAGCCCGACTCTATCGGTGTTCAACAACCTCGCGTCGGGCACGTTCAACAGCTACCTGACGTCGCTGGACACGTCCACGACCGGCAGTTTCGAGAACACCTACACGCTGAACTTCGTCAGCCAGAGCGGCACCTCGAACCTGGGCGCACCGCAGAGCATGACGCTCACGTTGCGAGGCGTCATCGCCGTGCCGGAGCCGACGACTCTCGCCCTCATCGGCGTTGCTGCGGCGGCCGCGACGCTCTCCCTCCGCCGGCGGCGGTCGGCATCGTGACCGACAGAGCGGCGCGGCGGATGCGGAAGGCCATCGGTGGCCATCGCTGTCGTCTCGTGATGCCGTTGCTGTGGAACCCTCTGCTCCTCAGCATCGCTCGAGGCAGGAATCCACCGTCCTCCGGGAGGGTTTCACGGCACTGGCAACATGGCCTTGAAAACCAAGGCTGTCGCTGAAACCCGCTGACTCGGCCACCGGCGAAACCCTGCAAACGTCCCGGCCGAAACAGAAAACCGTCTTTTTTGCGAGAAATCTGGGTTGTTGCAGCAAAAAATATTTTCCCTATACTGTCGGGCTGTAGTTTTCAGGTCGGGCTACTGATCTTCAACAAATCTGTCCCCGCCTGCTGTCCCCGCCTGCTGTCCCCGCCTGCTGTCCCCGCCTGCTGTCCCCGCCTGCTGTCCCCGCCTGCTGTCCCCGCCTGGTCATTCACACTTTCCCTGCCATTGTCTTTGGAGACGCCATGAACGGTGCACTTCTGACTCATCTGCCCGCTGAACATCGCGGCGCCGCGAGTCGATCGACGTCGGCTCGCCTGAGCGCTGACAGCGGTTCGCGGCGGCCCGCTTCCGTGCATCGTGCTGGCGTGGCGATCTTGGCGGTCGTCTCCGCGATCTGCGGTTTGTCTCCGGCGGCCCATGGGCAGACACGAGTCACCTGGGATTCAACTACCACCAACTCCGCGTGGGCTACCGGCGGCAACTGGCTGGGCGGCTCCTCGCCAACGTCGACGCAGGTGGCTGTCTTCTCGGGATCTGCGGCTGTGAATCCTCTCTCCTCCGGAACCGGCAATTTGATCGCCGGCCTCATGTTCACAGGTACTGGTCCTGCCGCAAATGGCTGGGAGATAGGGTCGATCAATGTCGGCAGCAGCGGAATTCGCTTGACGGGTGCTGGATTGAATCTCGCTCGATTCAACACGGGAACAACTGTGATTTTGAGAGGCAGCCAAACGTGGATGATTGGGGATGGCATTCTTGCCGGGGGAACGAACAGTTTTTTGGTTATGAACTCGGCGGTCGGCCAGTCAATCGGCGGCACTGTTACTCCAATCACGCTCACGATTGACGGCGGCGGCGTGCTTACGACCGGCGGCCCAAATGACAGCGGGGCTCTCAATGTCGGCAGTGGCACTGTGGTTTTGCAGGGCAATACTTTCATCAATGCGACTTCGCCCACTAGCGGTCGGTCCATTTCAAACACTGCCTTATTGTTCGATGTCCGAAGCGGACTCGTGTTTACTGAAACCACTGCCAACAGAAACCTTACCGGCACATCTACCTTGCAAATCTCCGCGGGTGGAGCTTACGTGGGGTCGGTAGCAGGTTCGGGCCCTGCGCTTGCAAACGGCGCCAGCGTGACCCTGGCGGGAGGCTATTTCTCGGCGATTGGCAGTCCAACAACGACTGGCACTTTTGGGCGATTGGAAATCGGCGGTGGCGGTTCTCAATTCGGAGCCTCAAACACTGCTCGCGTTTTCGAAATTACCAGCGCTTCCAGGAACGGCCGCGGCACGCTAGATCTCACGGGATTCTCCATCGGTGCTGGCAACTCTGGAACCTGGACCGTTACGAGTTCGACCAATGCGTTTTCTGCGAGTCTTCTTGGTGGGTCTGGCACGATTTCGGGCACCTCGACTGAGACAAATATTGCGATTATCCCATGGGCCGTAGGTGGCACGAGTGGTCAAAACCAGGTGGCCACGCTGGGTAACGGATTCGTGACGTACGACAGCACGCAGGGATTGCGGCTCCTCCGTGCTGAGAATTACCTGACAAACTCAATCACGGGCACGGACAACAACGTGCGGTTCATGGGGGCCCAGACGTTCGTGGGCAGTGGCACTGCAAACGCCGTTTTGCTGTTGGCTCAATCAGCCTCCGGAACGGTCTCTTTGTTGGGCTCGGCGAACAACACGCTTCGGATAACGAGCGGTGCTCTCATGTTCAGTGGATCCGCTTACACGAATGCCAGCCAAACCCGTGTGAACAGCGGCACGGTCGGCGGTTTTGACGAAGTGATTTTCGGCACAACGGGGTCGCCTCGCGAGGCGATCATCACCGTCAACGCACTCAACGCGATGGCCTCCGGAACATGGTACACGGCCGGAGAGCTCACAATCACCTCGACGATCGCCACCGCCGACGGCCTGACCAAGAGTGGTGCGGGGGCGTTGGTGCTGTCTGCGCAGAACACGTACGGCGGTCCGACGACCGTCAACGCCGGTGAACTGAGGCTCGGCGCAGCTGACGCGCTACCCACCACCGGTGCGGTGACCTTGAACGGTGGCCAAGGTGTGGCGTCAGGTACGATTCTTGGCCAAGGCGTGACCACCTCCGTGAATACGGCCTCCCGTCTCAATGTCGCGCATACCTACCTCAATCTCAACGGATTCAATCAGAAGATCAGTGGTATCACAGGACTTTCCGGCAGTGCCGGCGGCGCCATCGGCATCGTCACTAACAACAAGTCGGCTACGACCGGTACGTTGGAGATTGCCGGCAGTTCCACGTTCGATGGCCAGTTGAACAACGGAAGCGGCATTCTCGCACTGCGGAAGTCCACCGGTGGCCTGTTCACGCTCACCGGCAGCAACAACTACACGGGTGCGACGACGATCACCGGCGGCACGCTGCAGATCGCCTCGACCGGTCGGATCAACAACACGAGCGGCGTCACGATCAACGGCGGCGAATTCCGCTACAACTCTGCCACTGCACTGAGCCAAGCGATCACGTTCAGCAGCGGCGTCCTGTCCGGCACCGGTGCAATCGGTGTTGCCGTGACGGTTGGTGGCAACAACACGATCTCCCCGGGCAACTCGCCTGGCATTCAGGAGTACACGGCCGGGCTGACGATGGACGTCGGCGGCGCTTATCTTTGGGAAACCAATGGATGGGTTGGCAGCACGGCAGGGAACCTGACAAATGGCTTCGACCAGTTGCAGGTGTCTGGCGGGGCGCTCAACATCACCTCTGGCACTGGTGCGGGACAGCAGTTCACGATCTACGTGAGCGGTCTGACGTCGGGCAATGTGGCGGGAGCGGTTTCCGGCTTCAGTCCCGGAATGACGGGCACGTCGTTCATCATTGCCACGTCCTCTTCAGGCATCACGGGGTTCGATGCCGCCAAGTTCAATATCAACACGTCGCTGTTCACGAGCAACAACACGATTCCCGGCGGGTACGGATTCACCATCTCGCAGGACGGCAACAACCTGGTGCTGACCTACGGCACGATGACCACGTCGACGTATTCGCTGAGTGCGACTGCCAGCAATGCGGCGATTCGCGTTGGCGGTTCGACGACCTTTACGGCGGGAATCCAAAATGCCGGCCCGAATTCGATCGCTTACACCGGTCTGAGCCTGACGCTTGGCAGCGGTGCCGCGACCAGCGGCACCGTGGTGGCGGGCGGGACGAACACGGGCAATTTCACATATACGGGCACCGTGGCGGGCGGCTACTCGTTCACCCCCGTTGTGACCTCAGCGACCGATACTAGTGTCAACGTGGGTGCAGTTGCGAGCGGAACGACGACGGGCTCCGTCACCGTCTACAATCCCGCCGCAGCCAACGCGATCTCGGGCACCTACAACGTCGGCGTCGTCCTCACCGGCGGCACGCTGTCGCAGGGACTGTCGATCACGAACACGGCACCGAACGACGGCTTCTCCGAGAAGCTCAATGCGTCCTTCGGCTCGCTTACCGGCGTGACCACGACCGGCTCGATCAGCCTTCTGGCTGCCAGCAGCACCAGCTCGGCGATGTCGGTCTTCCTCAGCCAGTTGAGCGCCGGCAGCGGCACGGGTTCGGCGGTCGTCAACTTCCAGACCGACGGCCAGGGCACGAGCGGCCTGGCGGCGGAATCGCTCGCATCGCAGACGGTGACGCTCGTCGGCACGTTCCTCGACCCGGCCACGCCGAGCTTCACCCTGGGCGGCACGACGTCGCTGGTGCTCGACTTCGGCACCGTGAACCAGTACACGAGCCCGGGCGATCTGGCCTTCGACATCTGGAACCTGGCGACCACTGCCGGGTTCACGGCTGACCTCGGCCTGACCTCGATCGTGTCCGGTACCGGAAACTCCGGCGTGTTCTCGTTCAGCCCGACTCTGTCGGCGTTCAACAACCTCGCGTCGGGCACGTTCAACAGCTACCTGACGTCGCTGAATACGTCCTCGACCGGCAGCTTCGAGAACACCTACACGCTGAACTTCGTCAGCCAGAGCGGCACCTCGAACCTGGGCGCACCGCAGAGCATGACGCTCACGTTGCGAGGCGTCATCGCCGTGCCGGAGCCGGCGACTCTCGCCCTCATCGGCGTTGCTGCGGCGGCCGCCACGCTCGCCCTCCGCCGGCGGCGGTCGGCATCGTGACCGACCTCCCGCCCGGCTCGCGGGCGGGAATCGAAGGGCCGGGCAGGAAGTGATGCCGTCATTCCAGTCGCTCCTGCTCGTCGGGATCGCGGGGGCGGTAGGAGTGGTGCTCAGGGCCGGGCTCACCGCCCTGACAGGGCGTATCTGCGGCACGGATTTGCCCTGGGGCACGCTCGCCGTGAACATGGTCGGGTGCTTCGCCTGCGGCCTGCTCTGGGGGCTGATCCATCACAGGCAGATCCTGCCGGCAAGCGCCGAGCCCGTGCTGTTCGCCGGCTTGCTCGGCGGGTTCACGACCTACTCGAGCTTCGCCCTCCAGGCCACCGAGATGCTCGCGTCTGGCCGGCTCATGGCCGCCGCGGCGTATGTCGGCGGCACGAACCTTCTCGGCCTCGCGGCTGTCTGGGCCGGCATGCGGCTCGGCGGCTGACACAGCGCCGGTGCACCGGCCGCAGGCCGGATGCCGGCCGCCGCGGCCTTCACGGGGCGGGCAGTTCCCACACCGACCGGAGCACGAGACCATGCTCGGTCATGCGGACGGTGTCGACGCCCACGCCGAACACGCCCTCCATCTCCTCGGCGGAGGGCAGCACCCGCTGCGCCTCCGCGAGCAGCTCCCGCTCCCCCTCCGCCACGTCTTCGGGCTGCATCCCCGCCACCACCTGGCGGAGGTTGCCGAGGATCCCGCCGCTCTTGGCCGCGTCGCTGATCGTGACGACGAGGGCGGGATCGAGCGGCTGCAGGTCGCGGGCCCGGCGAAACGCGGGGCCCTCGCGGAGCGAGGCCGCGTCGGCCGGCGGGTTGCGGATCGCCGCCAGCGTCTTCTCCAGCGACTCCGCGCCGATGCCGACCACGAGGTGGTCGCGACCGAGGAACACCGCCGGCCCGGCCGGGATCCGCAGCCCGCGGAAGCCCTGCTCCTCCTTGAGGTCGCCCCCCGCCAGCGGAGCCGCCCGTTGCAGAAGCTTGAGGATCAACCCCTCGTCGGCAACCTTCCAGGCCATCGCGGCCCGGTTGGCCTGGTTGATCGCCCCAAACAGCCCGCCGGCCCCCTGCCGCCCCGCCGCCAGCGCCTCGGCGATCTTCGCCGGGTAGTTCACCGTCCAGTGCCGGCTGCCGAACGCCGACAGGATCTTCTGCACGTCGGCCCCGAGCATGGCCTGGGCATTGGCCTCGCCGACCGCGAAGATGTTGGCCCCCTGGTCGCCGAACTCCCTCGTCGCATACTCGCGTGCTGACTCCTTGGACGTACATCTCCGCAATTGCGAGGGTCATGGCCCGTTCGCTGCGAACGCCTCGCTCGACGCTCTTGGGATAGAAGGGCCGCCCTTGATCATCGTGGTAGTCGCGGGTCTGCGGAATTCGCAGGTGCACCTCGCCCACCCGGGTGTGGACGGTCTTCGGCTTGAATCCGTTGGCGTAGCCCTGGCGGTCGGCCGTTCTCTGATGAGACCCGGCTTTGAGAGCGTGCTCTCGTTCAATCTGCATGGCGCAGTTCATGAAGATGGCTAAAGCGGAGGCCATGGCCGCAGGGCCATGCTCGATCAGGATCGCCGTAACTGCTTCAAAGGCAGCACTTTATTCTTGGTGGGTCATCGCAGGTTCCTTCTTGGGGGAGTGAACCACCTCCCAGAAAGCCTCGATGACCCGCCTTTTCAAACTGGCGGCCGGTATGGGCCGGCATGCGGTCTTCACGGGGCGGGCAGTTCCCACACCGACCGGAGCACGAGACCATGCTCGGTCATGCGGACGGTGTCGACGCCCACGCCGAACACGCCCTCCATCTCCTCGGCGGAGGGCAGCACCCGCTGCGCCTCCGCGAGCAGCTCCCGCTCCCCCTCCGCCACGTCTTCGGGCTGCATCCCCGCCACCACCTGGCGGAGGTTGCCGAGGATCCCGCCGCTCTTGGCCGCGTCGCTGATCGTGACGACGAGGGCGGGATCGAGCGGCTGCAGGTCGCGGGCCCGGCGAAACGCGGGGCCCTCGCGGAGCGAGGCCGCGTCGGCCGGCGGGTTGCGGATCGCCGCCAGCGTCTTCTCCAGCGACTCCGCGCCGATGCCGACCACGAGGTGGTCGCGACCGAGGAACACCGCCGGCCCGGCCGGGATCCGCAGCCCGCGGAAGCCCTGCTCCTCCTTGAGGTCGCCCCCCGCCAGCGGAGCCGCCCGTTGCAGAAGCTTGAGGATCAACCCCTCGTCGGCAACCTTCCAGGCCATCGCGGCCCGGTTGGCCTGGTTGATCGCCCCAAACAGCCCGCCGGCCCCCTGCCGCCCCGCCGCCAGCGCCTCGGCGATCTTCGCCGGGTAGTTCACCGTCCAGTGCCGGCTGCCGAACGCCGACAGGATCTTCTGCACGTCGGCCCCGAGCATGGCCTGGGCATTGGCCTCGCCGACCGCGAAGATGTTGGCCCCCTGGTCGCCGAACTCCCTCGTCGCATACTCGCGGACGATCTCGTAGACCTTGCCCAGGTCGAGCGAAACCTGCGTGAAGTCGACGACTTCGCCGGTCACGAACGACGGTGGCTCGGCGGGGTCGGGCTGCTGGTCGAGAATCCGCATCAGGCCCGTCCGCGGCGCGGGCAGCGAGAGCACCATGGCGGTCTCGTAGCGACCGTCGGCGAAGACGTGCCGCCAGCCGCAGGGGCCGATCTCCGCCAGGCCGATGCCGGCGAGCTTCTTCACGGCGTCTCGGGTCTCGTCGTCGCCGACGGCGGCGAGGGCACGGATCACGACCTGCGGATCGACGACGACGTCGACGAACTGCTGCCCCGCCGGCAGGTTGGCCCGCAGCCCCGGGCTTTGCAGCAGGTCGGCCAGCGCCGGCTTGCCGTCGGCTGAGTGGGCGGCGAGAAACCGCTGGAGGATGCCCCGGGCCACGTCCATGTCGCGCTCCGCGTCCTCGTCACCGGCATTTTCCGACGGCTTGCCGTCGGCGGCCGGCCGTGCCGGCGTCTGCAGGGTGGCCATCACGAGCCGCGGCCCCACCCGGGTGATGGCCGTGTGGGTGTGGCCAACCAGGGTCCGCGGGGCCGTCCGCAGCTTGTCCTCGACCTTTTCCCGAAACGCCTCCCGGCCCGCGTCGTCGTCGACCGCGTCGTCACCGACATCGAAGACAGCGTCGAGCGTTTCCTGCGGCGTGATCACCCACATCACCTCGTGCCCGGCCAGCTCGAGGTCGATCCGCCGCGGCTGCGGCCGCTTGTCGTCGGCGGGACGATCCTTCGCCCCGTCCTCGAACCCCTTCTTCGCCGCCGCCAGCATCCGGCCGGCCTCGTCGGTCCCCGGCTCGATCCAGGTCAGCATCATCAGCAGGGGCGGCTGCTTCTCCGGCCGCGGCTCCACGATCATCGCCAGGCCGACCTCGTTCTTGAACACGGCATCGATGTCGGCCGGCTTGAGATCGTATTTGGCGAGCTGGGCCTCGAGGTCGCCGCCAGTTCCGAAGAGATCGCCCTCGATCGTCACGGGTAGCTCCTGGCCGGCTTTGGCAAGCAGCTTGCGGGCCGCCTCCAGGCGGCGTGGCGACAGCATCACGGCGCCGAACTTCGTCTTCGTCCGCAACGTCTCCAGGAACGCTGCCGGCTGCTGCAGTCGCACGACCGCGGCGGTGCTCTCCGGCAGGCATTCCCAGGCCGGCCGGAGGTCGGCGCCGCAGGCAGGCAGCGCGGCCGCGAACGCCGCGGCCCACGCGCCGGCGACCACGACGCGGCCGAACCCCGGGCCGAGCGACGTCCACCGACGCGGACACACTGGGAAAAAGCCGCATACGGTCGTGGCACGGGCCGGGGATGCCGACATGGGAGGGCTCCGGGATGAAAACGTGGGGAAGGGGGGACGGCGGGCCGCAGATCCCGCAGTATGCCCTCCCGTCCGACGGAGCAAAAGGCTGGTTTGCACGCCGCGACGGGCCGGCGGCGCCGCCGCGAAACCGCCTCGACCGGCCGGTTTACTTGAGCGCCGCGGCCTTGTCGCCCGGCACCGCTGGCCGATACGGCGGCGGCAGATAGGTGACCCCGTTCTGCGGCTGCGACTCGTCGTAGGGATACGTGTCGCGGTGGACGAGGAAGTCGATCAGCTCGTTGGCCGGGATGCCGAAGGCCAGGCCGTCGAAGATCGCCGCACCGGCACAGGCCACCGCCACCACCTCGCCGCGGGCGTTGAAGATCGGCCCCCCGCTGTTGCCCGGATTGATCGCGGCATCGGTCTGGATGAGCCGCATCTGGTCGATCGTCCGCGTCGTGCTGGAGACGATCCCCTGCGTCACCGTCCGCTCCATGCCGAGCGGATTGCCGATCGCGAACACGAGATCGCCGACGCGGAGGTCGTCGCGTTCGTTGATCACCACCGGCTCGGGGAGCTTGCCCTTCACCTCCTCCAGGTCGAGCTGGAGCAGGGCCAGGTCGCGGAGCGGCTGGAGGGCGACGATCTTCACCTTCCGAAGCTCGACCTTCTCGAAGCCTTTTTCCGTCTTGCGAAACAGCGTCGCCTGGAGACGGGTGTGGTTCTCGACGACGTGGTAGTTGGTGACCACGTGGCCGTCGCGGCTGGTGATGAAGCCCGTGCCGAGGCCGCCGGGATTGCGGATCATGACCACGGAGTCGCCGAACCGCCTGACGAGCTCGGGCACGTCGCGGGCCTCGAGCCGGCCGCTGCGAAACACGCCCCGGTCGGTCTCGCCATCGGCCTTCGCGGCGGCGCCGGCGTCGTCGGCCCGGACGTCGAGAACCTTCTTGGCCGGGATCTGCAGGACCTCGAAGCCGAGGTCGAGGACCACGCCGTCGTCGTTCTTCCGCAACAACGGCCCGGTCACGCGGCCGCCGCCGACGAGCGTGACGGTGACGATCTCCGCGGCCGGCGCCGGCCGGGCACCAGGGCCCGCGACCGCGGCGGCGGCCAGCACGACCAGCAGCGACGACGAAACCATCCCCAGGGTCTGCCTCATGGCGTGTCCTTTCCGGCCGCGTCTTTTGCGGCCGCGTCCTTTCCGAGATACACGACCAGCCGGTCCTGGCTGATCATGACGAGGTCGCGGGCGGCGTCGCCATCGGCGTTGAAGCCGGCGATCCGCCGCGGCTCGGCGACCATGTCCTTCGAATCGCCCCCGTCGTACGGATATTTGCGGTCTTCAAAAACCTTCCAGGAGACCGACCGCTGCAGGGCGTCGGGCGTGCGGAGCATCGCCGTCAACTGGTGCTTGCGGTCGTCGCACAGGGTGACGTCCTCGCTGCCGTCGCCGTCGAGGTCGGTGACGAGGATCCGGTGGATCGTCGACTCGCTGACGCCGCTCCGCCGGCCGACGCGACCGTCGATGCTCTCGAGCAGCTTGAGCTCCCAGGGCCGGCCGCGGGCCAGCCGCACGATCCGCTCCTGGTCGACGAGCACCATGCCCAGCACCGGGTCGCTCCGCACGGCCGCGCACGCCGGCGGCTTCACGCTCTCCACGACCCGCATCACGCCGGCAGTGTCGGCCTGGAGGCGGTGGAGGAAGCCTCCACCCTGCTCCAGCGCCCAGGCCTGGGCGGGACCGCCCGGCTCGGTGGCGATCGGCAGGTAGGAGGCGATCTTCTGCCCCTCGGTGAGCATCACCTGGTCCACGGGATGCAGGTCGTCGCCGAGCCACTGCAGCACGCCGTCGGTGAGCCGGGCCTTGCGAAGCGTGCCGCCGACGTCGACCGGAAAGTACTCCGTCAAGTCGACTTTGGCGAGGAGCGCCGGCGACGTCGCCACCGGCTTGCCCTCCTGGAGCCGCACCACCTTCCCGGCCGTGGCATAGGCGTCCTGCACGAGCAGCGTGTCGCCGCCGAGCCAGACGACCTGCTCGATCTTGGCACCGAGATCGGCGTAGCGGCTCCGCTTCGGCTCCGCCGCGTCGGCCGGCCAGACGAAGAGATCGACGTCGCTCCCCACGCGCTGCGCCCACCAGACGGTCGAGCCGACGGATTCGAGGGCGAGGATCTTCCGGTCCTTCCCCTCCTGCTCCCAGGGCTGCGGGTAGGTGAACCGGCCGTTCTCCCAGCGGGCCCGGTGGAGGTCGGCGGCGTCCTTCGCCCAGACGAGCAGCGTGCCGGGGCCGGCCACGGGGGCGACGATCGCCTTGATGCCGCCGATGGAGGGAAACGTCTCCTCCGCCTGCCAGCCGGTGTCGGCGAGCCGGTGGACGCGGAGCCGGGGCTGGGTCGAGTCGACGGCCACGATCGCCGGCGTCACCATCCCGCCTTCGCCCAGCGCGATCCCGCACCAGCCGCGCCGGGCCGCGCCGGCCATCGGCAGCGCGTCCTGGCGGCCGATCAGCGTCGGCTCGCCGGTGACGAGGCCGTAGCGGCGGAGCATCCCCTTGTCGCTGCCGCCGAGGAGGAGCAGATCGGCCTTCCCCGACTTCGGGACGGCGGTGGCGAACCCGTCGACCGGCTGGTCGTGGATCGTCTGCGCGGGAAGCAGGCCGCCGTCGGCGGCGCAGGCATACCAGCGAACCACCTGCCGGGCCGCGCTCGACCATTCGACGAGGTCGTCGTCGCCGTCGCCGTCGAGGTCGGCCAGGTGCCAGTCGAGGCGGCCGCGGCTCTCCCGCGGCGCCAGCCACTGGGCCCGGCTTCCGCGCACCAGGGGCAACTGCTGGATCCCCTGCTCGCAGCTCACGAGCAGTTCGTGCTTGCCGCCGGGCAGGTCGCGGACGAGCAGGCAGCCGCTCTTGCCGGCGGCCGGCGGCGCGAGCAGGCTCCACTCGCCGGTCTTCTTCCAGGCGTTCTTGACGTCGATGGCCTTGTCGGCGGCCCGCGTATAGATCGCGATCCGGTTCGAGGGCGTCGTGAGCACGAGCAACTCGGGCCGCTTGTCGCCGTCGAGGTCGTGCGCGACTGCATCGACCGGCAGTTCGTCGATCGCCAACTCGCCGTGCGACCATTCCGGGGCCAGCGGCAGTTCGTTGGGCCGCTCCGGGTCCTTGGCGTCCTCGCGGACCCGCTCGGCGGGATCGAGCCAGCGGTAGAGGTCGAGCCGGGCCTGCCGCGGGTTGACGACGATCACGTCGTCGCGGCCGTCGTTGCCCAGGTCGGCGACGAGGAGCCGCTCGGCACGACCGTCGAGCGGAATGACCCGCATCCCCTGCCAGCCATCGAACGTCGGGGGCGTCGGGGCCGCGGCACCGGCGAGACCGGCGACACATGCCAGACAGAATGCGAGGCCGCCCGGGTACGCAGCCGGGCGGCGACAGGCCGAGTGATGGAACGTGCTCATGGTGCTTGGAGTGTAGTCGTCGCCCGGGGCGGAATCCACAACCGGCCGCCCCGCTGCGCCGGGTCGTTGCCGGCCTCCGGCCGGGCTACACTGCGGACCGCGCCGCCCGGGGAACGCACGGCCGCCTGATCGTGATCCGACACACTCACACGAGGATTGCATGAACCGTCTCGCCCGTCGGATCGCGGCCGCTCCTGCCTGCGTCGCCGCTCTCGCCTGCCTCGCCGCCACGGCCGGAGGCGTCGCCGTCGGCGGCCCGGCCGAGCGGATCTTCCGTGGCGGGTCGATCGTCACGGTCAATGCGGCGCAGCCGACGGCCGCGGCGCTGGCGATCGCCGCCGGGAAGATCGTCGCCGTCGGCGCCGAGGCCGACGTCATGAAGCTGGCCGGTCCGGGAACCGAGGTCAGCGACCTCGGCGGCCGGACGCTCGTCCCCGGGTTCATCGACGGCCACAGCCATTTCGCCAGTGCCGTGGACGTGCAGGTGCAGGCGCTTTGTGCGTCGCCACCTGCCGGGCCCTGCCGGAGCGTGGCCGACGTCGTCGCGCAACTGGAAAAACTCCGCGCGCGGCGCAGGATCGCCCCCGGCGGCTTCGTGATCGGCTTCGGCTACGACCCCGACCTGCTCGCCGAGAAACGCGGCCCGACGCGAAAGGAGCTCGACGCCGCCTTCCCCGACAATCCGGTGATCCTCGTCCACGTCTCCGGCCACGGCGCGATGCTCAATTCGAAGGCCCTCGCCCGGTTCGAGATCACCGCCGCCACGCCGACGCCCCCCGGGGGCGTGATCGGCCGCGAGCCGGGGGGCGACGAGCCCGACGGCCTGCTCTTCGAGACGGCGTTCCTTCCGGTCTATTCCAACCTGCCCGGTCCGACGGACGACGAGGTGGTGGAGCTCCTCGGCTCGGGTCAGGAGCTCTATCTCCGCGCCGGCATCACCACGGCCCAGGATGGGGCGACGATGAAGCGGCAGCTCGACCTGATGCGGATCGCGGCCGATCGCGGCCTGTTCAAGCTCGACGTCGTCGCCCTGGCGTTCATCGCCGAAATCGACAAGATCTTCGCCGGCCGGCCGCCACGGAACGAGCCCGAGTATCGCAACCGGCTCCGGATCGGCGGCGTGAAACTCTTGGCCGACGGCTCGCCGCAGGGGCGGACGGCGTTCTTCACGAAGCCCTATCTCACCGGCGGCCCGGCCGGCCAGAAAGAGTGGCGCGGGGAGCCGACGGTGCCCCAGGCGATGCTCAACGACTCGTTCAAGCAGGTCTACGACGGCGGCGCGACGCTCTTCATCCACTGCAACGGCGACGCGGCGATCGACGCGGTCCTCGAGGCCCACCGGTTCGCGGCCGGTGACGACCCGGCCAAGCCGCGTGGCACGGTCGGCATCCACTCGCAGTTCATCCGCCGCGACCAGCTTGAAAAATACCGCGCCTGGAACATCACCCCCTCGTTCTTCACGCTCCACTGTTTCTACTTCGGGGACACGCACGTGAAGAACCGCGGCTTGGAGCAGGCCGCCTTCATCAGCCCGATGCGGTCGGCCCGGGCACTCGGCCTGCGGCCGGCCAACCACACCGACTTCAACGTCTCGCCGCTCGACCAGCTGTTCACGATCCACACCGCCGTCAATCGCGTGACGCGGTCCGGACAGACGCTCGGGGCGGGCGAGCGGATCGGCCCGCTGGAGGCCCTGGAGGCGATCACGATCGACGGGGCGCGGATGTACGGCGAGGAAAAGAAGAAGGGGTCGATCGAGGTCGGCAAGCTCGCCGACTTGGTCGTGCTCTCCGCGAATCCGCTGACCGTGCCGGCGGCGACGATCGAGTCGGTCCGCGTCGTGGAGACGATCAAGGAAGGGAAGACGGTCTGGCGGCGGCCGGCCGGCGACGACCGCCCCTGAGGCCGCCTTCACGAGACCCGCACCGCTGCCGCCCGGACCAGCGGGTGCATGAAAATGCCAGCCCCACGCCCGTTCACCGTTGAGCCTGACGGTCGCGGGTTTATGCTCTGGAATCCGTTTGGCATCGGCAGTGCCGGCGGGGTGGGTGGAAGCACATGAATCAACTCCTGTCCGTGGTCGTCGCCTGTCGCGACGGAAAGAGCGCCGGACCGGGAATCCACCGCCGGCTGGCGACCGCCGTCGCTGACGTCGGCATGCCGTGGGAGATCGTCTACGTCGGCACACCGGCCGCCACCGGCCAGGTCCCCCCCGAGGCGACATCCGATCCGCGAGTCCGAGTCGTCGCCGTGCCGGACGGCAGCAGCCGCCAGGAGGCGGTCGCCGTCGCGCTTCGGCAGGCGAAGGGGGACGCCGTGGCGGTCATCGACGCGGATCTCCCGGAGTCGCCCGATGTCGTCGCCGCGTTGGTCGCCAGGTGGCGCGAGGGCTCCGACATCGCCTACGGCCGGCGGATGCCGGGGCGCGAAGCCGGCGGCTTCTCGGGCTGGACGGCCCGGCTCCGCCAGGGACTGATCGACTGGCTGGCGGACGTGCCCCCGGCGCTGCATGCCGGCGACGTGCGGCTGCTCAGCCGTCGGGCGGTCGATGCCTTCAACGCGCTGCCCGATCGCAATCGCGTCGAGCGGACCGCGGCGGCCTGGGGTGGCATGCGTCAGGAGGCGGTGCCCACCTTCCCGGAACCGCCGCCGGCCGCAGGACGGCCCGCAAAGACGACGCAGATGAACGGCCCGGCGACCGACGCGGATCGCGTCCTTGGCCGGATTCTCTGCGGCGTGTTCGTGGTCGGTCTCCTGTACGCCGTCTGGACCGCGAGCATCGGCTGGGGCAACACGCTGAATGACCGCCATTCGTTTCGCCAGTCGCAGACCGCGATGACGGCGCAGTTCATGATCGGGCAGCCATTCCGGCTCGCCTACGAGACGCCGGTTCTCGGGAAGCCGTGGGCGATCCCGTTCGAGTTCCCGCTCTACCAGTGGATCGTGGCCAGGATCGTGGACCTCTTCGGCACGCCGCTCGACCAGACCGGCCGGTTCGTGTCGCTGGCGTTTTTCCTGCTCACGACGATCCCGATCTGGCGGATCGCCCGTGCCTGCGGAGTTTCCCCGGGCCTCGCCTGGGTTCCGGCGACACTGTTCGTCATCAGCCCCTTCTCCATTTTTTGGGGGCGGACGTTCATGATCGAGTCGATGGCGACGTTCTTCTGCATCGCGTTCCTCGCCGCGACGCTGGAAGCCGTCCGCAACCGCTCCTGGCTCGCCTGGTGCGTCGCCGTCGTCGGCGGCAGCCTCTGCGCCCTCGTCAAGATCACGACGTTCGCGGTACCGCTCGCGGCCTGCGGCCTCCTTGCAGCGGAGGCGGCCCGGCGTGCCTTGCAGGCGGGCGGGGCGGCACGAGACCGGTGGCTGCGGGCCGCGTGGTGTGCGGCCATCCCGGCGCTGCCGCTGCTCGCGGGAGTCCTCTGGTCGGCGTTCGCCGACGGCGTCCGGTCCGCGAATCCGATCGCGGCCCTGTATCTGCGGGGCAGCAGGGCGAATGAATGGCTGTTCGGCACCTGGCCGCAGAAATTCTCCCTCCGGGCGTGGACGATCATCACCGACCGGTTCGTGGAACTGGTCGGCTATCCGACCTTGGCCTGGCTGCTCCTCGGCGCGGCCTTCGTGATCACGCTCATCGTGCCCCGTAGACGCCGGGAAACCCTCGCCTGCGTCGCCTGCTACCTGCTCGCACCGGCCGTGTTCACGAACCTGCACATGGTCCACGACTACTACATGAACGCCAACGGGGTGTTCCTGATCATGGCGATCGGTTTCGCCTTCGTGGCCCTCCTGGAGCACACCAGCACCCGCCGGGCGGGCCTCGCGCTCCTCGTGATCGCGGCGTTCGCCGCCGTGACGGGCCATCGCACCATGCACCTGCCGCGACAGACCCTCGGCGACACCCAGGTGCTGCGGGCGGCCGAATACATCCGCTCGGCGACCCCCGAGGGCTCGGTCATCGTCTGCGTCGGCCAGGACTGGTCTCCGCTCGTCTGTTACTACGCACGACGTCGCGCCCTGATGCTGCCGATGGACAGGGACATGGCCCCGGCACTCGTCGCTGCGGCACTGGCGAACCTGAAGGGGGAGAATGTCGCGGCGTTGGTGGTGGTCGAGCCGACGGCCTATCCTCCGGAGCAGGCCAAGCAGCAGCTGGCCGCCGCCGGCTTCGAGGTCCCGGTGCTCAGCATCAAGGGGCTGCCGGCCTACTGAAGCCCCGCGCTGCCGCCCGGTATCGGCGCCAGGGGGATGGTAGAGTGTTTGGCGGTGGCCTGTGCCGAAATCAGGTCCACCTGGTCGTGCATACATGCCGTCTGCCATGCTCGTCTCCCTCGTCATCCCCGTCCTCAACGAGTCCGACAACGTCGGCCTGCTCTGGACTCGGCTCCGGGAGGTGACAGCGGGCATCGCCGACGCCCGCTTCGAGGCGGTGTTCGTCGACGACGGCAGCACCGACGACACGGTCGACCGCATCGCCGCCCTGCCGGCCGACGACCGGCTCTCATGGGTGGTCGTGCGGCTGTCGCGGAACTTCGGCCACCAGGCGGCGATCACCGCCGGCATGGCCCAGGCGTCGGGCGACGCGCTGATCTTCCTCGACGCCGACCTTCAGGATCCGCCGGAGCTGATCGCGACGTTTCTGGACCACTTCAGAACCGGCCATGACGTCGTCTATGGGGTCCGCCGCAACCGCAAGGAGCCGCTCTGGCTGCGGTTCTGCTTCGCCGCCTTCTACCGGGTCTTCAACGCGATCGCGGAGCGGCCGATCCCGCTCGACGCCGGCGACTTCGGCCTGATGAGCAATCGGGTCGCCAAGCTGATCGCGCAGATGCCGGAGCGCGATCGGCTGATTCGCGGCATGCGGAGCTGGGTGGGGTTCAAGCAGATCGGCGTTCCCTACGACCGGCCGGGCCGCTACGCCGGCACGAGCCGGTACAGCGTGATGCGTCGCGTCGAGGGGGCCCTCGACGGCCTGTTCGGCTACTCGCGGCTGCCGATCCGGCTCGCGCTCCTGCTCGGGATCGTGGTCTGCGTCGTCGGGGCATGCTACCTCGCGAGCGTGCTGTGCGGACAGATATTCTTTGGCGGCACGGCCGTCCGCGGCTGGACGTCGCTCCTCGTGCTGGCGTTCATGCTCGGCGGAGCCAATCTGATCGCGACCTCGATCGTCGGCGAGTACGTCTGCCGGATCTATTTCCAGGCCAAGGAGCGGCCGATCTACGTGGTCGCGGAGACGCGGCGGGCGGGTGACGGCGGGCAGGCACGCGGCGTGGATTCGAGATGACAGCCCCCCCGCTCGTCACGGTCGCGATTCCCCTCTACAACTCCGTGCGGTACGTCGACGAGACGATCCGCAGCGTGCTGACGCAGACTCATGCCCATCTCGAACTGCTGATCTACGACGACGCCTCGACGGATGGTTCGCTCGCCGTGGCCCAAAGCCATGCTAGCCGCGATCCGCGCGTCCGGGTGATCCCCAGCCCCGTGAATCTCGGCCCCGAGGCCAACTGGAACCGCTGTTTGGCCGACGTCGCCGGCAAGTACTTCAAGCTCCTCTGCGGCGACGACCTGCTGGCGCCGGACTGCCTTCAAAAGCAGGTCGCGGTCATGGAAGCACCCGACAATCGCGATCTGGCATTGGTGTCGTGCGGCCGCCTGATCATCAACTCGGCTGGACGGCCCCTGATGCGCCGCCGGTATGCAACGAAACCCCGGAAACTTTGCGGACAGGCTGCCGTGCGGGCGATCGCCCGATTCGGCACCAACCCCATCGGCGAGCCGGGCTGCGGGCTGACGAGGACCGAGTTGATCGCGACGGTCGGCCGCTATTCGGCGCGATACCCGTACGTGATCGACCTCGATTACTGGGTCAAGCTGCTCCAGCACGGTGCCTGGTTCGTCCAGCCGGAATGCCTGTTTTCGTTTCGCATCTCTCCCGAATCGTGGTCTTCGCGACTGCATCGGGTTCGCGTCCGACAGTACCTCGATTTCGCCAACGAGGTGGCTCGACGGAACGGGGTCGCCCTGTCAACGCCAGAGCGGCTCGCGGCCACACTCCGCGCGCACGCCGGAGAGGTTGTCAGGCAGATGATCTTTCGCGTCCTGGGCTGACGCCCCCCACACCGGCCCGCCGACCGCGGACCCCCCGCGCGGCTCCCGACAGTTTGACGCCTTTCCGCTGCAATGAACCAGCTGCAACGCGTAAAAAGAGGCTGGCAGGGTAGCATGACCGGCACTCGAACATCCGCCGCCGTCTTCAGCATGCAGATGAAAGCCGATCGATGAACGCACCGAGCGCCGAACTCGCCCGCATGGAGCACCTTCGCCGGAGGTTCGGATTTTGGGTGGATCTGCTGCGGGTACGCCAGTTCTTCAACCGCCTGCTGACATGGGTGCCGCTGTACCGTGGGCCGACCGGAAATCGCGTCCGCATGCGATGCTGGTCGGATCTCCTCGCGTACAACGAGATCTTCAAGGCCGGAATCTACGATGGCGTTTTCGATGCCCGCCACGTGGCCACGTTCTGTGACCTGGGCTGCCAGAGTGGAATGGCCTTGCTGAGGCTGGCATCGCGGTCTGGTGCTCCGCAGCGTGCTCTCCTTGTCGATGGAAACCCGCGCGCCGTCGAACGATGTCGTCGCAACGTTCGCGCAGCGGGGTTCAACGAAGCCGTTCGTGTCATTCACGGCGTTGTCGGCTGTTCCGACTCTGGCTCCGGCACCGCCGGATTTGTCCTCCGAGAAAATGAACTCGAGTGTGCCCTTGCAGTTGGGGCGGGAACGGAGCGAGTCAAGACCGTCGACGTTCCGGTTCTTGCACTCGAAAAGGAGTGGCTCGGATACGCCGGTGACGTGCCGTGCGACCTGTTAAAGATGGATATCGAAGGGGCGGAGCTCGACGTCTTGCGCAACGATCGGGCGTTTCTGTCGCGTGTCAGCGCCGTCGTGCTGGAGTGGCACGATCCACCGGCTGCCCGCGCGGCCGTGACCGACGAGTTGCGGTCGCTGGGTTTCGCGGACGTGCGCATTCTCTGCGAAGGAAACGGTTGCGGAGTGCTCTTTTGCCGGCGGACTGCCCCCGCGACGACCTAGCGCCGCCACCGAAGGTACCCACGACTTTGGCCGTCCGTCCGGTTACAGGCACTTCATCATCGTGCTTTTGGCCGAAGAACGGGGCATCGCCGGCGACGCGATGCGGGGCTCGCGAAACCGCAATCGGAGCGGAGAGATTCGAACTCTCGACCTCTTGGTCCCAAACCAAGCGCGCTACCAACTGCGCTACGCTCCGAGGCACGCGAGTGTACCGCGGCCGAACGGCCCCGGCCATGCACGTGCTTCGTGCCCGCTCGCCATCGGCCTGGATCGCAGCCCCGACCCCGGTCACTCCGAAAGCTGGTCGAGGAGCCGCTGGAACTCGTCGAGGTCGGCAAACGGGATCACGATCCGCCCCGCCCCCTTGCCGTTGGCGTGCACGACCACCTTCACCCCGAGCGCCCGGCGCAGCTGGTTTTCCACCGCCACGACCTGGCTCGGCCGCCGGGTCGCCGGCCGCCCGGGACGGCGCTTCGCCGGCGCAGCGGGCCGCTCGCCGGCCGACTCGTCGCCGCCGAGATCGCCGACCTCCACGTCGTCGTCCGCCACGTCCTCGTCGTCGCGTCTCAGGATCTCCTGGATCTCCCCTTCCAGCGTCCGCACCGACATTCCTTCGGCCGCCACGCGGTCGGCGAGCCGGACTTGTTCCACCTCGTCGCCGAGCGGCAGGAGCGCCCGAGCATGCCCCATCGAGATCGAACCGGAGCGGAGCCGGGCCTGTACCCCCTCGGGCAGCTCGAGCAGCCGGATCAGGTTGGCCACGTGCGAGCGGTCGATCGACAGCCGCTTGGCCAGTTCTTCCTGCGTGCAGCCCCAGGTGGCGAGGTACTGCCGGAAGCTCGCCGCCTTCTCCAGCGCGTCGAGGTCGCGGCGCTGCAGGTTCTCGACGATCGCGATCTCCGCCATGCCCCGGTCGTCGACGTCGAGGACGCGGACCGGCACCTTCTCCCAGCCGAGCCGGCGGGCTGCCGCCAGCCGGCGCTGGCCGGCGATCAACTGGTAGCGGTCGGCCTTGCCGCGGACGACGATCGGCTGCACGAGCCCGTGCTCCCGCAGGCTGGCCACGAGCTCCTCGAGGTCGGCGGCGTTGACCACGCTCCGCGGCTGCCAGGGATTGGGGTCGATGCGGTCGATGCCGACCTCCGTGGCCGGCAGGTCGGCGGCCGACTTCTCCAGCTCCTCGGGCGCGTGGAGAAACAGCCGGGCGGCGCCCGAGCCGAGGCCGCCGGCCGTGGGCCGCGCGGCCGGCTGGCCCGCCAGCGCCGCCGTCCCCTGGACCGCCGGTGCGGCCGCTTGCGGCTCCAGTCCCGCCCGGCCGAGCAGGGCTTCCAGTCCGCGTCCCAGTCGTCGTTCCCTACTCACAGTCGCGCACCTCCATGCAGAGCTCCGTGTAAGCCCGCGCTCCCGGTGAGCGCGGCGCGTAATCGATGACACTGCGGCCGTGGCTCGGGGCCTCCGCCACCGCCACGTCGCGCGGGACGACCGTCTCGAAGACGATCTCGCCGAAGAAGTCGCGGACCTCCGCCTCGACCTCGGCGGTGAGTTCGAGCGCCGCGTCGTGCATCGTGAGCACGATGCCACTGAAGGAGAGCCGGCCCGGCCGCTCCGCCATCACGTCGCGGATCACCTCGATCATCTGCGTCAGCCCCTCGAGCGCGAAGTACTCGCACTGGATCGGCATCAGCACCTCGGTGGCCCCGGCCAGCGCCGTCCGCGTCAGTTCGCCGACCGACGGGGGGCAGTCGATGAGGCAGTAGTCCCAGGCCGCGAGCCCGCGGGCGAGGTGCCCCTCGAGCACCGCCGCTCCGGCCCGGGCCTGGGCGGCGATCCGCTCGACGTCGCGGACGCTCCGGCTGCCGGGCAGGACGGCGAGGCCCGGCACCGCCGTCTCGACGAGCGACTCGCGGAGCGGCAACTCGGAGACGAGCGGGTGGGTGGCGGCGGGGGCGATCCCGAAGCCGGTCGTGGCGTTGCACTGCGGATCGAGATCGACCAGCAGCGTCCGCATCCCGCCGCGGGCCAGGCCGGCCGCGAGGTTCGACGCGGTGGTCGTCTTGCCGACGCCTCCCTTTTGGTTGGCCACGCAGAGAATCCTTCCCACGCGCAGAATCCCTTCCGTCGTTCGCACACGCACGAGCGGTGCCCACGGAATATCGGCGTGCGCAGGAAGAACCGTCACGCTACGCCCGTCGGCCCGCCAGAACCGACTCAGCGCGCAAGGTCCGCGCCGCCGTTTCACGTGAAATGTCAGCGTCTACCCAAAAGCCACAGCCTGCCCAGGCCGTGCGGAGCGCCGGGTTTCACGTGGAACTCACTGAACCTCCGGACGAGGCGGCACTCCGCTCGCAAACCCGCCCCCCCATCAACAGCCGCCGCCGAACCGTGTCAGTCGAGCGGATTGAACACCAGGCCGCTGGCGAGCTTGGGATAGAAGTAGGTGCTCTTCGCCGGCATCCGCTCCCCCGTCTCGCTCACCTTGCGGATGTCCTCGACGCTGGCGGGCATGACGAGGGCGGCGAGCGGGTACCTGCCCGTGGCGAGCCCCTCCTCGACCTCGCGGACGAGGTGCACGTAGCCTGGGGTCGGGATCTGCTTGGCCCCGAGCAGCTCGCCGATCACGAGCCGGTGGAGGATCGACACGCCGAGGCTCCGCCAGGCCGGGCCATGGTCGGCGGCGATCGCATCCATCCGGGCCCGGCCGGCGGGAGTGATCGTGGCCAGCGTCCAGACCTTGTCTCCGGCGGTGTAGAGCCCGAGCACCCCCTGGTTGCCCTCCAGGTCGATCGCCGACCAGACGTGCCGGGCGGCCTCGGGCCCCTGGCCGACGGCCCGGGTCGTGAAGCAGTTCCCGAGCTTGGCCGCCAGTTCCGCCGCGTTGGCGACCGCCGGCTCGACGAACAGCCGGTGGGTGGGGAGGACGACGAGCCCCGGGTCGCTCATCCCCACGAGCATCATGAGCACGAAGTTGGCAGGGTGGTCGCTGGGGAGCGGGGCCCCGCCATGCTCGGCCACCCAGGCCGCCGCCACCTCGTCCCGGTAATTGCAGGCGGTCTCGTAGCGGTGGTGGCCGTCGGCGATGAACACCGGCTTCGGCCCCATCAGCCCGGCGACCTTGGCCGCCACCGTCTCGTCGGCGACCGGCCACATCCAGCTCCTGACGCCGAGGTGGTCGGTCGCCTCGACCGGAGGCTGACCGGCGACGGCGGCATCGAGGATCTTTTGCACCTCGCCGGCAGGATCGGGGTAGAGGCCGAACACCTGGCTGAGGTTGGCCCGGCAGGCCCGGGTGAGGAGCAGCCGGTCCTGCTTGGGGCCGGACATGGTCTCCTCGTGGGGGTGAATGTTGCCGGTGCCGAACCGTTCCAGGCGGACGCGGGCCATGACGCCACGGCGGACGTGCCGCGTCCCCTCGACCTCGAACTCCTGGTGGTAGACGTAGAGGACGGCGGCCGGCTCCTGCATGATCACCCCCTGCTCGCGCCAGTCGCGCAGGAAGCGGGCGGCCCGGGTGTATTTGTTGCTGCGGTCGTTGTCCCCCGGCTCCTCGCGATTGAGTTCGAGGCGGATGACATTGGCGGGGTGCTGCTCGTAGAGCCGGGTCTGGAGGGCGGCGTCGATGACGTCGTAGGGGGGCGCGATGACCTGCGACAGGGCACCGACGTGCGTGGGGTCGTAGCGGAGGCCGCGGAGTGGCGCGACGGAGGGCATGGGGAGGCTTCCTCGGGACGGGTGTCGGGTGACGATTTCGAGCCCGCGATGGTAGCAGAAAGGTGCCCGGCGGACTGCCCTTCGAGGTCTCGTACGCTGCCGCCGCCGGGCTGGCGGCTGTCTCCTCGCTGGGATATTTCGCCTCGACGTTCGATGGCAGCTCGCGCCTCTCCCGGTGGAGGCGAAATCTCCAACGCTCGTCGAGCAGCCGCCAGCCCGGCTCCGTCTCCGTGTCGCGACCACGGAGCCTCACGATTTCGTTTCCCGTGAAACGGCCCAAAGCCCGGGTTCGTGAGTCCCCGTCAAGGAGGGGTCGCCCATGCCCTGAGAGCCGGCGTGTGCCGACAAGCGCAGCCAGGATGGCGCAGCGTAGGCGGCATCGAGAGAGCGGATGCCACGATGGCATCCGCGAACGTCCGGCGACGGGGCTGGGCGACCCCGACCCACGCCGGTCAAAGGCCTGACCCCGCGGCGCCCGGTCGATACCAGGCTCGCCATGCGTCGCCACGACGGCGACGCGTCGGTCACAGGCAACCGGCCGGTTGCCCGCGACCGACCAGGGGCTGCGAAGGCCAGGGATGGCTTCGCAGCCCCGCACTGAGCCGCCGGAGGCGGCTCAGTAGCGATAGTACGGGGGCTTGAACGGACCCTCGACCGGCACGTGCAGGTACTCGGCCTGCGCCGACGTCAGCTTCGTGAGCTTGACGCCCAGCTTGTCGAGGTGCAGCCGGGCCACTTCCTCGTCGAGCTTCTTGGGAAGCATGTGGACGCCGACGTCGTACTTGTCGGTCTCCGTCCAGAGGGCGATCTGGGCCAGCACCTGATTGGTGAAGCTTGTGCTCATCACGAACGACGGATGGCCCGTCGCACAGCCCAGGTTCACCAGCCGCCCCTCCGCCAGCACGATCACGCTGTTGCCCGAGGGGAGCGTGTAGCGGTCGACCTGCGGCTTGATCTCCACCTTCTTGATGCCCTTCGTGTTCTCCAGCCAGGCGACGTCGATCTCCAGGTCGAAGTGGCCGATGTTGCAGATGATGGCGTCGTTCGGCATCTTCTCGATGTGCCGGCCGAGAACGACGTCCCGGCAGCCCGTGGCCGTGACGAATATCTGGCCCCGCGGGGCGGCCTCCTCCATCGTGGTCACCTCGTAGCCCTCCATCACCGCCTGCAGGGCGTTGATCGGGTCGACCTCGGTGACGATCACGCGGGCCCCGAGGGCCTTCATCGCATGGGCACAGCCCTTGCCCACGTCGCCGTAGCCGGCGACCACGACCACCTTGCCGGCCACCATCACGTCGGTGGCCCGCTTGATCCCGTCCGCCAGGCTCTCGCGGCAGCCGTAGAGGTTGTCGAACTTGCTCTTCGTGCAGGAGTCGTTGACATTGATCGCGGGGAGCTTGAGCTCGCCGTTCTCGTGCATCTGGTACAGCCGGTGGACGCCCGTGGTCGTCTCCTCCGACAGCCCGCGGATGCCGCCGAGCAGTTCGGGGTACTTGGTGTGGACCATGGCCGTCAGGTCGCCGCCGTCGTCGAGGATCATGTTGAGCGGCTCGCCGTCGGGAAAGAACAGCGTCTGCTCGATGCACCAGTCGAACTCGTCGTTCGTCATCCCCTTCCAGGCGTAGACCGGAATACCGGCCTTGGCGATGGCGGCGGCGGCGTGGTCCTGGGTGGAGAAGATGTTGCAGCTGCTCCAGGTGACCTCGGCGCCCAGTTCCTTGAGCGTCTCGATGAGCACGGCCGTCTGGATCGTCATGTGGAGGCAGCCGGCGATCCGGGCCCCGGTGAGCGGCTTGGTACGGCCATACTTCTGCCGAAGCGCCATCAGGCCGGGCATCTCGTTCTCGGCCAGCATGATCTCCTTGCGGCCCCACTCGGCTTGCGAGAGATCGGCGACCTTGTAGGGGAGACGCGTTTCGACGTGGGCCACGGGAACCTCCTGGGAAGAGAGACGAAAGGGCGGCCGGAACGGGGGTCGCCAACGTTGTCTTATACTAGGCCCGCGGGTCCGATGGCAAAGGGTGCGTGTTCGTGCCCCGGTTCCCCGCGAAGGCCCCGCGGGCGGCCGCAACGAAGGCCCGCACCAGTGCCGAATCCTTCACGCCCGGGCCTGATTCGACACCGCTGGCGACGTCCACGGCGCAGACGCCGGTCCGACCGATGGCTGCCGCGACGTTCTCGGGCGTAAGACCCCCCGCAAGGGCGTGCTGCACGGGCAGCGGCCCGGCGGCGACGAGCGCGTCCCAGTCGACGCGGGCACCGGTGCCACCGAGGCTGCCGGCCCCGGCCCCGCGCGGCGGGCTGGCATCGACGAGCACGAGATCGGGCACCCGCCCGCGCTCGGCGGCGGCGGCGAGCCAACGCCGGGCGCCGGCGAGCCCGTCGGCCCCGAGCCGCACGGCCCTGATCAGGCCGATGCCGGCGAGGGCGGCGCAGACCCCCGGCTCGTCGACCGGCAGCCCGGCCGCCTCGGCCACGGACAGGCAGCCGTGCAACTGGATCGCATCGAGCCGCAGGTCGCGGGCCACCGCGAGTATGTCGGCCGGCGCCGCGCCGGCGAAGACACCCACGCGCACCACGCCGGCCGGCACGGCCGCCGCGACGGCACGGCCGCGGTCGCGGTCGAGGCAGCGCGGCGAGCCGGGAACGAAGTTGAGCCCGATCGCGTCGGCGCCCGCCGCGGCGACGACGACCGCGTCGGCCGGCGTCGTGACGCCGCAGATCTTCACGTGGAACATGTCGCTGCGCGAGGCTCGGGGTGCGGGATAACTGACCGGGAGATCGTCGCTGCAGACGACGCAGCCACGCCGGCGGCGATGCCACGGACGGCAGAATCGGCGCCACCCGTCGCGGGCGGCCCCGTCTTCGCCACCCGCAGAGTCTACGGCCCGGGCACGAGGTGGAGGAAGCCACGCCCGGCGGTCGAAACCAGAGACAGCCGTCCGCAGCGGATGGTGCCGCTCCAGGAGACCACCCCCGCGATGCACTCCCACCGTCGGCATCCCTCGTCCCGACCGTTCATGGCCGCCCCGCGGACCCAGTTCTACCACCCGGCGAAGGTCATCGACGCGGCGCTGCACGACACGGAACGGGCCATCCGCCGGGCCGAGGGGATCTCGATCGTCGTCGGGCAGCCGGGCACGGGGAAGTCGCTCCTCCTGGCGATGCTCGCCGAGCACGTGCGGGACGACTTCGACGTCGCCCTGCTGTCCGGCGCCCGGATCTGCACCCGCCGCGCCCTCTGGCAGTCGATCCAGGCCGAGATCGGCGAGCCCTACCGGGGCATCGACGAGGTCGAGCTGCGGATCGCCCTCGTGGAGCGGATCCGGAGCCTGGCCGCCACCGGCTCGGGGCTCGTGATCCTCGTCGACGAGGCGCACACGCTCCCCACCCGGCTGATCGAGGAACTGCGGCTGCTCACCAACGTGCCCACGCCGCTGCCGGCGGTTCACATCGTCCTCGCCGGCTCGGCCAAGCTCGAGGAACTGCTCGCGCTGCCGCGGATGGAGAGCCTGTCGCAGCGGATCGCCGTGCGGAACTACCTCGAGCCGCTCGACCATGCGGAGACCGCGGCCTATGTGCGGTCGCAGATGCGGGCCGCGGGACTCGACTGGGACGCGGTCTTCGACGCGGGCTGCGACGATGCCGTGTTCACGATCACCGATGGCATGCCGCGGCTCATCAACCAGCTCTGCGATCATGCGCTGCTCGACGCGTCCGGTTCCGGGGGACGGGTCAGTGCGGGGGCGATCGCAGCAGCGTGGCGGGAGATGCAGCGGCTCCCGGCGGCGACGCGGATCGGCCGCGGCGAGGAGCGGGCGACCGACCATGCGGACACCGACCATGCGGACACCGACCTCGACGACGCCTGGCAGACGGTCGACTGCGCGGCCGGTGGCGACGGCACCACCATCATCGAATTCGGCGAACCGGCATCCGGCTGCGATGCCGCAGACGAGGGCCGGGATCCGACCGGCACGGCGCGGCCCGGCGGAACCGATCCCTGGAACGGGCCCGACGTGGAACTCGTCTTCGACACCGGTGCCGACCCGTTCGCCGAATTCTTCGAGCAGGAGCGGGACGTGATCGAGCGGCTGCAGGTCGAGGGCCCGGACGACTTCAGCGGCCGCATGCGGGTGACCAGCCGGGATGGCACCTCGCTCGGCCGTGAACTCGACTCGGTGGAGCGGGTGGTCCTGCCTGCCGTGCAGACCGCGTTGCGGGCCGCCCCGGCGGCAGCCTCCGGGCAGGGCGGGGACCATCCTCCGACCGAATCGGGCGACGCCGATGCCGACGTCCTCGTGATCGAGGACGACCTGACGGAGCCGATCGCACCCACGACGAAGGTCGCGGTGCGGACGGGAGACTACCGCAGCCTGTTCGCCCGCCTGAGGCGCGGCGGCTGGAACGCCTGACGGGCGCGGCTGCCCGCGGCCCAGGAGCCGGCGTACGCTGCCAAGCCCAGGCAGGATGCCGGACCGCAGGCAGGTCCGCGCGACCGCGGGCCAAAGGCCCGCAGCGAACGTGTGGCGACGGGGCATGGACAGCCCCGACCAGCGAACCGCGCGAGAATCAAGGGGAAGCCGAATCAGTTGCCGAGCAACGGCGACGGCCCGAGCGTCGGCGAATTGGGCGGCTGCATCTCGGGCAGCGGAGGCGGCCGCTGACCGCCGGGGGAGGGCTGGGCGTTTGCGGAGGCCGCCAGCTCCCGACGAGCGGCCTCCAGTCCGACCTGGGCGTCCATCAACGAGGGATTGATCTCCAGGGCCCGCTCGAAGGCCGAGACCGCATCCTGCAGTTTCCCGTGCTTCATGAGCATGACGGCGCAGTTGTTCCAGCCGACGGCATTTCGCGGATGCTTCTCGAGCAGCAGTCGGAACTGCTTGGTGGCGAGTTCATAGCGGCCGAGCGCCGCGGCAGCGAGCCGCTGGGCCTCCTCGGGCCGGTTGGCCTTCGCGGCAGCGTTGGCGGCGTTTTCCATCGCCATCCCCTGCTGGCCGAGCGCGACCAGGAATTCCGTCGCCGCCGGATCCTCCTCATCGAGCATGGTGCGGAAGGTCGATTCGAACCGCTCCATCCGCCCGGTCTCGAGGAGCGCGTTCAGGAGGTTGACGCGGAACAGCGGCACGTGCGGCGTGGCGGCGATCGCCCGCTCGAAGGCGGCGATCGCCTCGTCGCGGTTCCCCTGCTGGAGGTGCGTCGTGCCCAGGTTGTTGTGCGTCTCGCCCAAATCGGGCCGGAGTCGCGACGAGTTCTTGAAGTGCTCGTGGGCCCCCTTGACGTCTCCGCGGGCCGCCTTCCAGGCGCCGAGCCGGTTGTGCGCCTGCCAGGCATCGGGGTTCGACGCCAGCGTGTGAGTCCACTGCTTGTCCTCGTTGAACCAGACGTGGGCGTAGCGAAAGGTCGAGAATGCCAGGAGGCCGACCAGCGCCGCCGCCGCCGTGACCGCCACCCGCTGCTCGGTGGCTTCGGCCCGTGCGACCCAGCCGGCCGCCGCCGCGGTGCCGAGCATGATCAGGCTGATCATCGGCAGGTAGAGGAAGTGGTCGCAGACCCAGGTGATCCGCATGTAGGAGATCGTGATGAAGCCGAGGATCGGCAGGAGCATGAGCACGAAGAACCCGAGCGCGAAGAGGACGTTCCGGGCCCAGCCCGAGCGGCCGCCCGGCCGCACCTGCATGACGAGCCAGACGAGGGCCGCCGCCATCAGCGGCCAGGGCAGGAACTGCCACCATTTCGGCGGATGGACCTGCCACTGCGGATAGATGGGGAGCAGGTCGAACGGCCAGACGGTCTTCCAGAGGTAGAACGGGATCGCCATGCCGGCGATCGCGAACCGGGGCAGGATGCCGTCGATCGGCATCTTCTCCTGCCCCACGGCCCGGCCATGCTGGTAGTAGATCGTCATCAGGCCCAGCAGCAGCGACACGAGGAAGAACGGGGCCGAATGGACGATGTCGAGCGGTCCGATGCGGCCGCGTTTCCACCATGCGTACATGAGGATGACGACGGGAAACATCACGACCGACGTCTTGGCGAGCATCGCCAGCAGGAAGCAGACGAGCGCCAGGACGTAGTTGCCCCACACGCGGGGTGAATCCCAGTCGCTTTCCGCCCGCTCCGCGTCGTCGAAGAGGACGAAGTGGATGGCCGCGAGCAGAAACAGCGGCTGGCAGAGGGTGTTCTTCAGTTCGGACACCCACGACACCGACTCGACGCCGATCGGGTGGACGGCGAACAGCATCCCGGCGAGCCAGCCGCCGGGGAGTTTCATCGCGTGCATCAGTCGCCAGAGCAGGAGGGCGGCGGCGGCGTGGAGGATGATGTTGACGGCGTGGTACGCGGTCTTGACCCGTTCCATCGCGGCCGGAACCTGGTCCGGAGGCGTGTTTGGTGCGGGCCCGAACAGGTGCCACTGCAGCCAGAAGCCGGTGGCGGTGAGCGGGAAGTAGTCGGCCCCCGCGGGAGCGACCCAGAAGTCCTTGAAGGAGTAGACGGGGTTGAGGACCGTGGGGTTCTTCCAGACCGACGTGTCGTCGTCCCAGAGCCAGTCGCCGTGGAGCGACGGCGAGTAGATCCATGCGCAGGCGACGGCGATCAACGCCGCCTTGATGAGCGCGTCGGCCCAGGAGCGGGCCGTCGCGGCCGTGCCGGTCGGCCGACCATCGTCCGCCGGCGCGGTGCCCGCTTCGGGAGGCAGGGGCGGCGCGGCGACGTCCCCGGGCTTGGCGGACCGAAACGCGGGAGGGCGACGACCGGTTGACATGCTGTTCACGACCCTGCGACGAGACGAAAATCCGAGTATAGCCCCAAAAAGGGGCCGGCCACCATGTGCCCTTTCCCCCCGTCACGGGGCGAGGGCCCGGGTGAGCAGGTCGGCCTCCGCGGGGGTGAGCATGAGGTCGGCGACGCAGCGGAACGGGTCGGCGAACCGCGGATCGGCGGCAGCCGCCCGCCGGGCAGCCTCGTGCGCCGGCGCGTGTTTGCCCAGCGTCTCCAGGATGATGGCCCACTGGACGATCACGTGGGGTGTCTTTCCAGGCGGCCCCTGCAGCAGCGGCTGCATCAGTCGTTCCGCCTCGGCCGACCGGCCGGCCTCGTTGCACGCGCCGGCGAGGCCGAGAATCGGCCGCTCCCCCGTCGGGTTCTTCCGATAGGCATCGGTCCAGAGTGCCACCGGATCGGCCCAGACCCGTTGCCGCGCCATGCTCCCGCAGGCGAGGGCGAAGACGGCGACGGTCAGTCCTTCCAGTATGCGCCGCCGGAGGAGCGGCCGACGGACGACCCACGGCGCCTCGAGCAGGCAGCCGACGGCGATCGCGACACCGGCGAGCGGCAGGTAGAGATAGCGGTCGGCGGCAGGCCGGTAGATGGGCACGAGGTTCGAGACCGGCAGCAGCGGCAGGACGACGAGGGCCGCCGGCAGGGCCATCCTCCGATCGAGCCGGATCGCCAGCCCCCAGGCGCCGGCGACGACGGCGAGCACCCCGATCGCGACCGGCAGGGGCAGGCCGCGGATCAGCGTGCCGTCGTAGTCGGCCGACAGGTTCGTCGGCAGCACGAACGACCGGAGGTATGCCGCGAGAATCCGTGGCTGCACGCGGGCCGCCGCCGCCAGCGACCCGTCGACGTACGTCGGCCGCTCGGTGAAGATCCGGGACGACGACGGCTCGAGCAACAGCCGCGCCGCCAGGAAGCAGCCGGCGACCAGCAGGCCCCCGACCACGGCGGTTGCCCAGAACCGGGGCGGGTCGCCGCGGCGCAGGACGAGCCACGTGGTCGCGAGCACCAACGGCGCCGCGATTCCGGACTCCTTGCTCCCGACCGCCAGGAAACTGCAGAGGATGCAGCCGCAGGCCCGCCACGGGTCGGCGGCCGCCGCCGGCGCGTGCCCCAGGGCGAGGAGTACGGCGGCAAGCGTGAACCCGGCGACGAGCAGGTCCTCCCGGTAGGTCGGCTCGCAGACGGCCTCCGTCGCCAGCGGATGGCAGGCGAACACCGCCGCGGCGAGCAGTCCGGCGGCGGGCCGCAGACCGCCGGCCGCGGCTTCGTCCGCCCCGCCGATCGGTGCCGCGCAGACCGCACGCGTCACGCCCCAGACGAGGACGGCGTTGACCGCGTGAAGGAGGATGCTCGTCAGGTGGTAGCCGAACGGTTCGCGGCCCCAGATCGCGGCGTCGAGCATCAGCGAGGCGAGATGGACGGGCCGATTGAAGTCGAGGACGTCCATGCCAAGCACGCGGAGCGAGAGCACGGGGAGCCAGTTGGCGGGGTCGTGCAGGAACGGATCGACGAGAATCTGCATCCGCGCGTCGTACACGAATCCCGAGCCGAGCGTCCCCGAGAAGACCGCCAGGGTGAGCCCCGCGATCGCGAGCGCCTGTCGCCACGCCGGACCGGCCATGCGGTCAGCCCCCCGGCGGCGGTGCGGGCGTGCCGATCGGGATGCAGACGAGGTCGCCGGCCGCCGATTCGATCACCGGCCCCGTCCTGGCGACGCCGCGCAGCGTCTCCTCGACCTGCCGGCCCCGTTCCGGAAACCCGTTGCGATTGATGAGCACGGCGGCGAACCCGCGCCGGCGGATCTCCTCGACCGCCCTGACCGGCTCGAGCCTGCTGATCTCCTGCTGCCACCGGTCGCGTTCCCGCCCCTTCATCGCCCCGAACGAGTAGCGGAGCTGCCTGCTGAACAGATACGGCCGCAGGTGATCGGCCGGCGGCATGCCCGGCAGCGGAGACTCGGGGTACTCCATGATCGGCAGCTGGAACACCATCGCGCCGGCAGGCAACGCGGCCTCCATCTTCGCCGCGAACTCGCGGTCGGCCGCCACCAGCCGGGCGATCTGCTCGCGCAGTTCCCGGGGCGGCGGCCGCGGCACCTCGTCCCAGAGCACGACGAGGCAGCAGACCAGCGGCGCCGCCAGCCAGGCCAACGCCCCGCCGCCGCCACCGGCCTCGCTGCCGGGACGCGGCCGGGCGGCCTGCAGCGCCGACAGCCGACCCGCGGCCCAGAGGAGTGCGACCGCGAGGATCACGATACTGTAGCGGCAGCTGGCGCGAAACATCGTGATCCCGAACGCTCCGAGGATCGCGTTCAGGCCCCCGGTCGTGAACATGAGCACGACCCACAGCACCTGCCAGGCCTCCATCGGCACCTCGTCCTGCCGGCGCCGGATCAGCGCCGCGACCGCCGACCAGGCGAGCCAGCCGACCGCAAGCAGGCCCACGATCCCGAGGTACGAGGCCTTCTCGTCGAGGAGCGGGGCGGCCTGGTGATGCCCCTGGGCCCAGGATGCGACGAGGCTGGAGCGGTGCGTGACCGGCGGCACGACGAGGTCGACGAGCTTGAGGCCGTAGATTTCCAGCCACTTGTATTCGCGGACCAGCGCCCCCCGATTCGGGCCGTGCCACCAGCCGAACGTCCAGGTGTCGAGGCTCATGAGAATGACGGCGGCGGCCGCGGCACCGATCACGGCGCCGGCGGCGAGCAGCGCCGGCCGGCTCCGGTCTCGGGCATGGAGCACCAGCGCCCCGATCAGCACCAGCTGGCAGAACACGTTGGTGTAGTAGATGAACATCAGCCCGGTGAGGAAGCCGATGCCGATCGCCCGGCGAAACCGAGGCGTCCCCCATGCCAGACCCGGGGCGGTGGCCACCCAGCGCCAGACGAGCGTGAACAGGGGAACGTGCCAGGCCCACTGCACCTGCGGATGATGGGGCGATTGCGCAAAGAGGAACGGAGCCAGACCGAAGGCCAGGCCGGCGACGAAGGCCCAGTTCGGCAGGCAGCCGCCGATCCGAGCAACCAGATAGCAGGTCGCCGCCGCGAGCAGGTGGCCGCAGAGCATGCCGACGTTCACGCCCATGAACAGGCCGCAGACCCGGGCCAGCAGCCCGAAGAAGGCGACCTGGACCTCTTCGATCAGCGGCCAGTCGGACCGGTCGGAGCCGAACGGTGCTCCCAACTCGTCGACGCGCTTCCAGGCGAGCGGCAGGAGTTGTCCGGCAGCGGACGCCTTCGTTTCCGCGTAGACCGCGATGACGTCCGACTTCTCCGGATCCTCGGTGTAGGCCGTCGGCTGCGCCCAATCGGCCTCGCTGCGGATGCCGTGCGCCCCGCACCACGCCCAGCCGACCACCACGAGCAGCACGCCGACCGCGACCGCATCGACCCGCGACGGCCATGGAGCCGCCAGCCAGCCACCGGGCGAACCTCCCGGCGCGGTCTCGTGCCGCTCGTCCCCCCGCTCCGCGTCGCGCCCCATGTGTCCCTCGTCCTCTCTGCACCACCTCGTGCGGTCGGCCCGCGCCCGGCCTGCCCGAGTCGGCACTATATCCTCGAAGCGAACCGCACCGTTAGACTTCGGCCGCCGCCGCCGCGAACCCCACCCCATGACCTCCCGCAAACCCACGATCGGCATCCTCACCGGCGGCGGCGACTGCCCCGGGCTCAACGCCGTGATCCGCGCGGCCACGAAGTCGGCCCACCGCCTCGGCTACAACTGCATCGGCTTCCTGCGCGGCTACGAGGGGCTGGCCGAGCCCGTCGGCTACATGCCGCTGACGCCGCAGAACACCGGCGGGATTCTTCTCCAGGGTGGCACGATTCTCGGCTCCACGAACAAGGGCCGCTTCGCCGCGCTCGTCGGCGAAGGGGACCGGGTGCGGATCGATCCCGAACTCCTGACGCAGGCGGGTGAGACGCTCCGCCGGCTCGACGTCTGCGGGCTCATCTGCGTCGGCGGCGACGGGTCGCTCGCCATCGCCCAGCAGCTCCACGAGCACGGCATCCCCGTCGTCGGCGTTCCCAAGACCATCGACAACGACCTCGGCGGCACCGCCTTCACCTTCGGCTTCGACTCGGCCGTGGCCTGCGCCACCGATGCCCTCGACAGGCTGCACACGACCGCCGCCAGCCACGAGCGGGTGATGGTGCTCGAGGTGATGGGGCGGCACGCGGGCTGGATCGCGCTCCATGCCGGCATCGCGGGCGGCGGCGACGTGATCCTGATTCCGGAGATTCCCTGGACGTTCGCCGGCGTCTGCCGGGCCGTCGAGCGACGCGAGGCCGAGGGGAAGCGGTTCACGCTCGTCGTCGTGGCCGAGGGATCGCGGCTCCCTGACGGCGGCCTCGTCCACGACGACGTCGTCGCGGACCGCCGGCAGGTGAGGCTCGGTGGCATCGCCGAGATCGTCGCCGGAGAGATCGCCCGCCGGCTCGACCGCGAGGTGCGGACGGTGGTGCTCGGCCACCTCCAGCGCGGCGGCAGCCCGACCACGTTCGACCGCGTGCTGGCGACCCAGTTCGGCGCCCATGCCGTACGACTGGTGCACGAGGGGCGGTTCGGGGAGATGGTCTGCTACCAGCCGCCGCAGATCGGGAGCGTGCCGATCACCGCGGCGATCCGCGCGCTCTCGACGGTCGATCCGCGCGGCTCGGCGGTGGCGGCCGCCCGGGCGCTGGGCATCGCCTTCGGCGACGAGGCAGACGACGTCAGCCCGTTCGCCGGCGCCGACCGGCGCTGAGGCGGCCGGCGGCATGGCCCGGCGCTGACGCGACCGGCACCGGCTCCCGATGGCGGCCGGGACGGCGGCGAAGTACAACCATCCTTCGCCGCGTGCGGGATGCGGCGGCGGGTCGAGCGGCCTCGAGCAGGAGCGGATGCATGACGGCGCAGGGGAGCGGAGCGGCGGGGAAAGTGTCGAGCGTGATGCAGGAGGCCCGCGTCTTCCCGCCATCGGCCGAGTTCGCGCAGCGGGCCCGGATCGGGTCGCTGGAGGAGTATCGCCGGCTGTACGACGCCGCGGCCGCCGACCCGGAGGCTTTCTGGCACGAACGCGCCCGCGGGCTCCCCTGGATGAAGCCCTATGCGCGCGTCCTCGACTGGCAGCCGCCGGCGGCCCGCTGGTTCGCCGACGGGCAGATCAACGCCTCGGCCGCCTGCCTCGACGCCTGGATCGCCGCCGGCAAGGGGGATAAGACGGCCATCGTCTGGGTCGGCGAGCCGACGGGGGAGCGGCGCACGCTCACCTATGCCCAGCTCCACGCCGAGGTCTGCCGGTTCGCGGCCGGCCTGGAGTCGCTCGGCGTGAAGGCCGGCGACGTGGTCTCGATCTACATGCCGATGACGCCGGAACTGGTGATCGCGATGCTCGCCTGCGCCCGGATCGGCGCCGTGCACTCGGTGATCTTCGGCGGCTTCTCCAGCGAGGCGATCGCCGACCGCAACCACGACGCCCGGGCCGTGGCGGTGATCACGGCCGACGGCGGCTGGCGGCGCGGGGCACTGCTGCCGCTCAAGAAGAACGTCGACGCGGCGCTGGCCTCGACGGCCAACGGACCGACGACGGTCAGGCACGTGGTCGTGCTCCGCCGCACCGGGCAGCCGGTCGAGATGGTGCCCGGCCGCGACGTCTGGTGGCACGACCTCGTCGCCGGGAAGCCGGCCGACAAGGCCCCGGCCGCGATGGATTCCGAGGCCCCGCTCTTCATCCTTTACACCAGCGGCTCGACCGGCAAGCCGAAGGGGATCAAGCACACGACCGCGGGCTACGTGCTCTGGGCGAAGACGACCGCCGAGTGGGTCTTCGACCTGCGCGACGACGACCTCTTCTGGTGCACCGCCGACTGCGGCTGGATCACCGGCCACAGCTACGTCACCTACGGCCCGCTCGCCGCCGGCGCCAGCATCCTCATCTACGAGGGGGCGCCCAACGCCCCGCACGAGGGCCGGTTCTGGGAGATCATCGAGCAGGAGCGGCCGACGATCTTCTACACCGCGCCGACGGCGATCCGCTCGTTCATGAAGTGGGGCATGCAGCACATCGAGGGCCGCGACCTCTCCAGCCTCCGGCTTCTGGGCAGCGTCGGCGAGGGGATCAATCCCGAGGCCTGGATCTGGTACCACGAGGTGATCGGCGGCGGTCGCTGCCCGATCGTCGACACCTGGTGGCAGACGGAGACCGGCGGGATCATGATGAGCCCGCTGCCGGGCTGCACGCCGACGAAGCCGGGAAGCTGCACGCTCCCGCTGCCGGGCGTGGTGCCGCAGATCGTCGACGCTTCCGGCACGCCGGTCGAGCCGGGGGAGGGGGGCTGGCTCGTCATGCAGAAGCCGTGGCCGGGGATGCTCCGCGGCATCTGGGGGGACGACGCCCGGTTCGTCGAGACCTACTGGTCGCGGGTGCCGGGCAAGTATCTGGCCGGCGACAACGCCCGGCAGGACGCCGACGGCTACTACTGGATCATGGGGCGGATCGACGACGTGCTCAACGTCGCCGGCCACCGGCTGTCGACGATCGAGATCGAAAGCGCGCTGGTGAGTCATCCGGCGGTCGCCGAGGCGGCGGCGGTCGGGCGGCCGCACGACGTGAAGGGGGAGGCGGTGGCGGTGTTCGTCACGCTCCGCTCCGGCACGCCCGACGACGCCCTCAAGGACGCCCTCCGGAAGCACGTCCGCCAGCAGATCGGCGCCCTCGCCGCTCCCGACGACGTCCACTTCGCCGCCGTCCTCCCCAAGACCCGCAGCGGCAAGATCATGCGCCGGTTGCTCCGCGACATCGCCGCCGGCCGGGAGACGGTCGGCGACACGACGACGCTCGAGGACTACACCGTCCTCGCCAGCCTCCGCGGCAACGACGAGTGATTTTCGTGTCCCCCCACACATCCGGCGAAATCAGTCCGAGACGGTTCCTACTGCCCCGCGACGGATCCGCCTGGAGCACACTGCCTTCAACGCATCCACGAGGGGTTGCCCGGACCCCGATCGCCGGCGTTGCTGGCAAGCGAAGGCAGGATGCCGAGAGCGCAGCCAGCATCGAGTGAACGCAGGCCCGGAGGGCCGCAGTGAACGACCGGCGATCGGGGTCCGGGCAACCCCGCCCCGGTGCGAGAACAAACACCATGCCTGAGCAACCGCAGACGCCCGAACTCCTCGCCCCGGCCGGCGACGAGGAGTGCGCGCGCGCCGCCATCGCCAATGGCGCCGACGCCGTCTACTTCGGCGTCGACACCGGCTTCAACGCCCGGGCCCGGGCCGCCAACTTCCCGCTCGCCGGCCTGCCGCGGCTCATGGACCTGCTCCATGGCCACGGCGTCGCCGGCTACGTCACGCTCAACACGCTCGTGTTCAGCGACGAACTGGCGGAGTTCGTCCGCGTGGCCCGGGCCTGCGCCGCCGCCGGCGTCGATGCGGCGCTGGTCCAGGACGTCGGGGCGGCCCGGCTGCTCCGCGCCGCCTGCCCGGAGCTCCCGCTCCACGCCTCGACGCAGATGACGCTCACGAGCGCCGAGTGCATCGCGCTGGCGACGGAGCTGGGGATGGAACGGGTCGTGCTCGCCCGCGAGCTGTCGCTCGCCGAGATCGTGGCGATCCGGCGCGAGACCGCGATGCCGCTCGAGGTCTTCGTCCACGGCGCGCTGTGCGTCGCGTATTCGGGACAGTGCCTGACGAGCGAGTCGCTCGGCGGCCGGAGTGCCAACCGCGGCCAGTGCGCCCAGGCCTGCCGGCTGCCCTACGACCTCGTCTGCGACGGCAAGGACGTCGACCTCGGGGCCCAGAAATACCTGCTCTCGCCGCAGGACCTGGCCGCCTGGGCCCTCGTGCCCGACCTCGTCGCCGCGGGCGTGGCGTCGCTCAAGATCGAGGGCCGGCTCAAGACGCCCGAATACGTGGCGAACGTCACCCGCCACTACCGCCGGGCGATCGACGCGGCGGTGGCGGGCCGACCGGCCGAGGTCTCGCCCCGCGACGTCGAGGAGATGGAGCTGTCCTTCTCGCGCGGGTTCTCCCCCGGCTGGCTCAAGGGCTGCGACCACAAGATGCTGGTGCCGGCGACGAGCAGCGCCAAACGCGGCGTGCGGCTGGGCACGGTCGTGGCCGCGGGCCGGGGCCGGATCGCGGTGGAGCTCGCCCCCGGTCTCGTCGGCGGCGTGCAGCGCGGAGACGGCGTGGCGATCGCCTCCGGGGCGACGAGCGACGAGGCGACCGGCGGCCGCGTGTACGAGGTTTTTCATGGTGGGCGGTCGGTCACCGAGGCGGTGGCGGCGGGCCGCGTCGAACTGGCGTTCGCGAGCAACGCGATCGACTTCGGCGCGGTCCGGCCCGGTCAGACGGTGTGGAAGACCGACGACCCGCGGCTCACGGCCCGGCTGCGGCGCTCGTTCAAGGGCGACCTGCCGCCGCGCCGACAGCCGGTCGATCTGCATGTCGAAGCCGCCGTGGGCGCGGCCGTGCGGATCACGGCCCGCGCGGCCGACGGGGCGACCTGCACGATCGCGGCCCCGGAGCCGGCACCGGCGGCGACCAGGCATCCGCTCACGCTCGACACCCTCCGCGAACAGCTCGGCCGGCTGGGGGGGACCCCGTTCACCCTCGGCACGCTGACGGCGGAGATCAGCGGCGGCCCGCTCGTGCCCTTCAGCGTCCTCGGCAGCCTGCGGCACGAACTCGTGGCCGCGCTCGAACGGGCCGTGACGAAAAGCCGCGGTGTTGCCGCACGGCCGACACCACCGGATGAAGGGCGGCCATTCCCGCCGTTCCTCGCGGCCGCGGCAGACGCGGCTGCAGAGCCGGCCCTGCACGTCCTCGTGCGCTCCCTCGACCAGCTGCACGGGGCCATCGCCGCCGGGGCCCGGAGCCTGTACGCCGACTTCGCCGACATTCGGCAGTACCGGGAAGCCGTGGCGGCCTGCCGGGCGGCGGCCGCGATGATCCACCTCGCCACGCCCCGGATCCAGAAGCCGGACGAGCTCGGCGTCTTCCGGCTGCTCGCCAAGCAGCAGCCGGATGGAATCCTCGTCCGCAACCATGCCGGCCTGCGGTTCTTCCAGGCGGTCGGCCTGCCGGTGGTGGGCGACTTCTCGCTCAACGTCACCAACGAGTTCGCGGCCGACTTCTTCCGGGCCGCGGGCTGCGGCCGGGTGACGGCCTCCTACGACCTCAACCGCGAGCAGTTGCTCGGCCTCGTGACGGCGACGCCGCCGGCCTGGCTGGAGGTGGTGGTCCACCAGCGGATGCCGCTGTTTCACATGGAGCACTGCGTGTTCTGCGCGGTCCTCTCGCCGGGCACCGACAAGACGAACTGCGGCCGCCCCTGCGACACGCACGTCGTCCGGCTCCGCGACCGGATCGGCATGGAGCACCCGCTCACGGCCGACGTCGGCTGCCGCAACACGCTGTTCAACGCCGTGCCGCAGAGCGCGGCGGAGGTGGTGCCGACGCTCCGCGACCGCGGCGTCGGCCACTTCCGCATCGAGCTCCTCGACGAGCCGGCTGCGGAGATCGGCCGCGTGATCGGGGCCTACCGCGACCTGCTTGCGGGGCGGACGACGGGCCGCGAAGTCTGGACGGCGCTCCAGGCCTCCAACCGGGTCGGCGTCACCCGCGGCACGCTCGAGGACCGCCGCAACCCGCTGGCCATCCTGTAGCGACGACCGGCGCGACCGCACGGGGCGGCCGCGGCACCACGAAACGGAACCGGCCCGGGACGGCGGTGCCGCCCCAGGCCGGTGAGTCATGCGTTCGCCGACCGGAAGCCCGGCCGGCCATGCGTCGTTCAGCCGCTCACGTGCTCATCTTCGTGAGCGTCTCGATCATCGGCGTGACGACCGGGCCGAGCAGGTCCTTGACCCCCGGCAGCGCCATCACCGTCTCGACGATCTTACGGAGCAGGCCGAGCTTGTCCGCGATCACCTTGGCGAAGGCGGGCTTCTCGTCGGCCGGCAGCTTGCCCGCTTCCTCCTCGAGCGTCGTGAGCAGCGGTCCGAACTTCTCCAGTTCCGGAATCGCCGCCTTCGCCGAAGCCTCGTCCGTGACGCCGCCGAGCGTCTTGGCCAGGCCCGTGAATAGGCTGCCGGCGGTCTTGCCGGCCTCGAGGAACTTCGGGTCGATGGAGAACGTCTCCAGCACCGTGTCGGAGATCGTCTTGCCGTCCGTCGCGATGACCTCTTTGCGGTCGACCGTCACCGGGCCCTTCTTGACCCGCTCGTCGACGACCACGGCCCGCTCCTCGGGCTTGTTGGCCTGGTTCTTGCTCCACAGGTAGTAGCCGAGGCCGAGCGCCCCGAGCACGAGCAGCGGCAGGAGCCAGCCGGGCAGGCCCGCCTTCTCCGGCGCGTGACCGTGGCTGCGGGCCGGCTCACTCGGGCGGCCGCCCGAGATCGCGCCCAGCGCCAGGTCGGGCAGCGAAAAGCCCTTCGGCAGTCCGCCGCGGATGTTGCCGGCCTGCTCGGAGAACAGCCGGGAGATGCCCGCCGCATCGGGCTTGCCGGTGAACTGCTTGGCCACCATGCCGAGCACGATCGGGGCCAGGTAGGTGAGCAGCGACTTCATGATGCCGGGCTGCAGGCCGGCGAACGACGCCAGGGCGCCGACGATGCTCTGCAGCGTGCTGCTGTTGCCGCCGCCGAGCAGCGAGCCGAGGAGATTGCCGCCGAGGCTGCCCAGGCCCTGGGCCTGGCTGCCGCCGAGGGCGCCGGCGAGGTTGCCGAGCATCCCCAGATCGAGGCCGCCCATCGCCTTGGCGAGCTGGTCGGCACCGCTGTTGGTCGAGGCCAGCTTGCCGAACACCTGAAGGAGGGCGGGCACCGCCGCGGCCGTGGCCGACTTCGTCTGCGACTCGTTGGCACCGATGAGGCCGCTCAGTTTCCCGAGCACGTCGCCCGAGGACAGCTGGCCGGCAATGAGATCAACAAGGTTCATCACTCGTCTCCGTGGAAAGGAAGAAAAACAGAACTCCGACATTCGTTCGCGCGGCCACGCCGCGGAGGAATGATCCCGTCTTCCCTGACGAGCAGCATGCGGGACCGCCGTGCACCGGGCCCAACCCGGCCCGATGTTCCCGGACTCTTTCTAGGCGCCGAGCCGAGCGACCGCAAGGAACCGGTCCCGACTCCGCGGCGGACCGGGTTCACCAGTAGACGTACCGCAGAAACCGCTCCCGGTCCGGGGCCGGCAGGTCGTCGAGCCGCGGGATCAGCCAGCGGTTTTCCTCGGTGTCGACCAGCATCTTTCCGGAGGGCCCGAAGTCGAGCGCCTGCGACTGCGTCCAACGCATGGTGACGGTCCGGGGGCCGACGTCGCTCTCCACGTCGAGCTCGAGGTAGCCGTGGGCGAGCGCGACGCCGTGCACACGGCGGATCGACCGCACGAGCGCGCGGCGCCGGACCGCGGCCCGGATCACCGCCCGGTCGGCCTCCGGCCAGTCGGCCAGGTTCTCGATCATTCCCAGCTCGCACTCCTCGCCGGACCCGCTCCAGCCGCGAACGGAGAGATACGCCTCCGGATGGGAGGCGGGAAACGTCGGCACCACGAAGATCCCGGCCGCGAGCCGGCCGCCGCCGCGGTCGTGCAACTCGAGCCGTCCATGATCCCCGACCGCGACCCTGCGGGACACGGGGTCGAGCCAGTCGATGCCCGCGGCCGGGGCGGGAACCGGCGCGGGTCCGGCGGCCGGCGGCGGCTGCTCGACGAGCAGCGTGTCGATCGTGGGCTGCTTGGAGACCTGCGTCTGGATGCGGACGAGCCGGGCGTAGATGCCGTCGGCGGTGAGCAGGTCGGCGTGCGTTCCCTGCTCGACGAGCCGGCCCCGGTCGAAGGCCAGGATCCGGTCGGCGTTCCGCAGCGTGGAGAGCCGGTGGGCGATCGCGATCGTGGTCCGGCCGCGGACGAGCACGGCGAGCGCCTCCTGGATGCTCCGCTCGGCCTCGGCGTCGATGTTGCTCGTGGCCTCGTCGAGGACGAGGATCTTCGGGTCGTAGAGGAGCGTCCGCGCGATCGACAGCCGCTGCTTCTCCCCGCCCGACAGGCCGGCGCCGTGCTCGCCGAGGAGCGTCTCGTAGGCCAGCGGCTGGCGGCAGAGGAAGTCGTGGGCCCCGGCGGCCTTGGCGGCCGCGAGGCCCGCGCGGATGGAGGCCTCGGGGCGGCCGTAGGAAAGGTTCTTCCAGATCGTGCCCCGAAACAGGAACGACTCCTGGAACACGACCCCGAGTCGGCGGCGGAGGTCGCCCGTCGCGAGGTCGCGGATGTCGTGGCCGTCCACGAGGATCCGCCCCTCCTGCACGTCGTGAAACCGGGCCAGCAGGCTGACGAGCGTCGACTTGCCCGAGCCGGACCGCCCCACGATGCCGATCATCTCGCCCGGGGCGACGGCGAAGGAGACGTCGTGCAGCACCGGCTGGTTGCGGTCGTAGCCGAAGGTCACGTTCTCGAAGCGGATCTCCCCGCGGACGTCGGTCCAGGGCTCCGGCGCGGCCGGCTCGTTGATCAGGGCCGGCGTGTCGAGGAGTTCCAGCACCCGCTTGCTCCCCGAGAGGAAGCTCGTCAGCCAGGTGGTGAAATTGGAGAGGGCGCCAAGCGGGGCGTAGAACATCGCCAGGTAGGCGAGAAAGGCGATCAGTTGGCCGAGCGTCATGCTCCCGCCGATCACGTCGCGGCCGCCGACGTACCAGACGATCAGCCCGCCGAGCCCGAACACGATCTGCATCGACGCGGTGTAGGTGGTGTTGGTGTGCTCGACCCACTCCCGCCAGCGGCGCAGGTGGTCGCTGGCGCCGTGGAACCGCGCGCTCTCCCGCGGCTCCTGGGCGAATGCCTTGACCACGCGGATGCCCGAGAGCATGCCGGAGAGGGTCGCCATCTGCTTGCTGGAGGCGTCCCAGAGCCGGTAGTGCCGCGGGTAGACGTGCTGCCAGAAGATCCACGAGCCGAGGATCACCAGCGGCACGGGAATGAGCGTGAACAGGGCGAGCTTGGGATTGATCCAGACGAGCATCGCCCCGACGCCGACGAGCTGGACGATCTGGAGGAGGAAACCGCCCGTGACCTGGTGCATCAGGCCGTGGAGCACCTCGCTGTCGTGTGCCACGCGGCTGATCATCGAGCCCACCTGGTGCCGGTCGTAGTAGGCCACCGACAGTCCCTGCAGCTTGTGGACCATCTCCTCGCGCAGGGTCGCCGTCAGTCCCGTGCCGATCGCCGTGGCCAGCCGTCCCTTGAGCACGCCCACCACCGAAAGCAGCACCCGCGAGAAGGCCAACGCGAGGACGACGACGAGCAGGGCCGTCTTGAAGTCGGGCAGGGAGCCGCCGCTGCGGGCCGAGAGGATGTCGTCGACCATGTACTGCTGGAGCTTGGGGGGCACCAGTTCGGCGACCACGCCGACGAGCGTCAGCACGCAGAGCAGGACGGCGCCCCTGGTGTAAGGGGCGAGCAGTTCCCCCACGCGGCGCAGGATCTGCCCCTTCTGCAGGCACCGCGGACAGGCGTCGTCGGCGGTGGCCAGCCGCAGGCCGCAGCCGGTGCAGCGGGGCGGATCGAGTGGCCCGTCGAGCGCCGCGACGTCGCCGGGCAGCCCGGCGGCGAGATCGTCGCGGGACCGGGACAGGGACCGCGACACCTTGTGAAACCGCGTCGCCAGCGCGTTGGAGTAGCGAACGAGATCAACCCAGCCGTCGGCATCGCGGACCTGCAAGGTGCCGCCGCCGACGCCGGCCAGCGCGCGGACGTCCGTGACGGCCGGCCAGGGGAGACTGCGGACCACCGCCGCGCCGTCGGTCACGGCGAGGTGGTCGGACGTCACGACCAGCCACTCCGCGCTCGGTTCTCCTTCCAGCGAGACGTCCGAGTCGATCGCCAACAGCACCGGCCGATGGTTGAGACCCGCCGCGTCGAGCCGACGGTGGATCGCCTCGGGGGGCACGGCGGGACCGCCGCACGGGGTCCGCCCCTGGGACGCTGCGACGGGTGCCGGTGAAGGAGGGGAGACCGCTGCGTTCACGGCGCCTCGGGGCGACAAGGGATCGCGACCGCCGACGGCCGCGGCACACGACAGGGAAACACGGTGGTGATCTACGGGGACTGGCCTGACCGGGTTCACCGCGCGGCGGGCCGATCTGCCCGGAGATGCTTGCGGCCTTGTATGGTAGCCCGGCGGCCCGGAGGCCGCCTCTGTTCCCCGTTTCTGCCCGCCTTGCCAGCGGCGCACGAGCGGGGAATTTGTTTGCACGACCGCCCTTGGTCGATACTCTTGAGCGGAGTACGGTCCGCCGGCCGCGTGGGTTGAATCCCCCGTGGCCCACGTCTCGACTCGTTCCCCGTGGGGCTGCCCATGCCGCTGTCCAACCGTCGACCGGCCGCTCGCCTCAGCAGCCGAAAGCATCCCTTGATCCTCGGCGGCGAACCGCTCGAGCACCGCCTCGCGCTCTCCGTGAGTTGGGCACGCGGCGTCTGGACGATCGCCGGCGATGCCGCGCCCGGCCAGCCCGACGACACGATCGTCGTCGATCGCAATCCGGCCAACGCCCGCCAGTTGCGGGCCATCGTGAACGGGACGGTCGTGGGCACGCGGCGCGAAGCCGCGGTGACGACGATCCGCATCTTCGGCGGAACCGGTGACGACTCGATCACCATCGACGTGCCGGGCAACACCCGCATCCGGACGGTCCTCGACGGAGGCGGCGGAAACGACTCGATCCGCGGCGGCGACGGCGACGACGTCATCCGTGGCGGCGAAGGCGACGACGCGCTCTACGGCGGCCGCGGCGACGACACGATCCGCGGCGGCAAGGGAAACGACTCCGTCGTCGGCGGCGCGGGTGACGACACGCTGCACGGCGAGGCCGGCGCCGACACGCTCCGTGCGGGCGCCGGCCGGAACGTCCTCAAGGGAGGCGCCGGCACCGACCGCTTTTTCGGCACGAAGGGCGTCGATGACGTCGTCCTGGCCGCAGGCGAGCAGCTCATCGGCAACGAAGCCACCAATCCGCTGCGCCGCGTCGACGACATGGCGCTGGTCAAGTCACGCTACATCGACACGGCGATGGCCCAATGGGGCCGCCTGCTCGGCACGGAAACCACCGCCTGGGGCTCGTGGCCCTATCTGGTGAACGATTCGCGGGACGCTGCGTTCGCCGCCGCGGCAAACGCGGGTCAGGGCGGCGGCTTCTCCGGCACCAACAACCAGGTGGATGGTGTCGACGAAGGGGACATCGTCAAGACCGATGGCCGGCACCTGTACGTGATCGCCGGCGACGGCGTCGACATCGTCAGCGCCCTGCCGGCCGAAGCGATCGGCGTGGTCAGCCACGTCACGACTCCGGGCTGGGAGCGGGCGCTGTTTCTCGACGGCACGCGGCTCACCGTCGTCTCCCAGGAGGACAGCTTTGGCCCCAGCGTCGGCGTCGGCATCGCCGGGTGGCGCGGACTGCGGCAATCGAGCGTGATCGTCTCGGTGATCGACGTCTCCGCGGCCGCCGCCCCGCAGATCCTCGAATCCACCCGCTTAGACGGCTGGCTCGTCGCTGCCCGGGCGATCGAGGGCCGCGTCCTGGTCGTCACCCAGAGTTCCTTCGACATTCCCGCCCCCGAGCGGACCGCCATCCCCCCGTCCTCGCAGCCGAAAGGCCCCGCAGGCGATGCCGGCATCATGGGAATCTCCCTGCCATTCTGGCCCGGCGATCCGGCGGGCATGACGCGGTATGTCTACGAGGACAAGGCGTCGTACCTGGCCCGACTGGAAACCTCCTGGGAAACAGAGGCACTGCCCAGGTTCAGCGTGACCGCGGCCGATGGAGGGACGGCGGAAGGCCCGCTCCTGACGGCCGGCAACACCTACCTGCCCCTGGAGGGCAGCGACCCCGCGATCGTATCGGTGGTTTCGTTCGAGACGGACGACGACGTGGCCGGCCCGGAGGCCGTCACGTCCGTCGTCGGCGTCTCGGGATCGGTCTACGCCTCGACGTCGAGCCTGTTCGTCTCGGCGACCCACTGGGGCGCCTGGTGGGACCCGAGCGATGCCGGCTCGAGCACCAACATCTACAAGTTCGACCTCCAGCAGGTCGAGGCGCCGCTGGTCGCCATGGGGGCGGTGCCCGGCATGACGCTCAACCAGTTTTCGCTCGATGAGACCGACGCCGGCCTGCTGCGCGTGGCCACGACGAACGGCTTCGGCGAAGCCTCTGCGAACGGCGTGTACGTGCTGGAGGCGGCCGCGGGCAACCTGCAGACGATCGGGAGCGTCACCGGCCTCGCGCCCGGTGAGCGGATCTTCTCGGTGCGGTTCGCCGGGTCGGTCGGCTACGTGAGCACGTTCCGCCAGGTCGATCCGCTGTTCGTGATCGACCTCTCGACTCCCACCGCACCCACGGTGGTCGGCGAACTCAAGGTCCCCGGCTTCTCCACGTACCTACATCCGCTCGACGCCACCCGGCTCCTCGGTGTCGGCCGCGACGCCGATCCCGACACCGGCGAGGTGCGCGGGCTGCAGCTCTCGATCTTCGACGTCGCCGATCCCGCCAAGCCGCGCCGCACCGCGACCTACACGTTCGCGGGCAGCGGCTGGGAGTCGTGGTCCGAGGCGCTCTGGGATCATCACGCGCTCGGCTGGTTCGCCGCCCAGAGCATCCTCACCCTGCCCGTGCAGCAGATGGACGGGTCGGCGTGGGGCGCCGGCCTGGTCGTGTTCCAGGTCGACATCGACGGCGGTTCCGGCTTCACGAACCTCGGCCAGATCGTCCACGGGACCCTCGTGCGGCGCAGCCTGCGGATCGGCGAACTGCTCTATTCCGTTTCGGATGGGGAGGTGAAGGTGCACCGCATCGACGACCCGACGGCGGAGGTCGGTGCGACCACCCTCACGCCCCTGACCGACCCGCCGGTGTTCGCGATCTGATTCGCAAACCCGGACCAGGCAGGAAGGCAGTTGGACATCTGTCCGGCCGACCGCCACAATGCGATGAATCCGCGTGCGGGGCGGGGTTCCCTTCACGACGGCAGTTCCCGGGCCGAGCACCCGAGGGTTTGTCATGGACGCCTTACGCCAAGACTTGCAACAGGCAGCAGCCCTGACTGACGCAGGGCCTGCGCTGCCGTTGGACTGGAGCATCGTTCCGACGGTCGACGCCCTTAGAAAACGCTTGCCCGAGATTGCTCAGCAGTACCAGAAAGCGCTGCCCTACCCGCATGTCGTGATCGACGATTTCCTCCCGCCCGCGGTCGCGGCAGCGATGGCGGCGGACTTCCCGCGGCCCGATGATGCCCGCGTCTGGAATCGGCTCCCAACCGACGACCAGCGGGGCAAGTCAAGCCTGCGGCACGAGAATACCCTCCCGGCGTGCATTCGCCGCCTGATCCACGAGTTGAACTCGCAGACCATGATCGAGTTCATCGAGGAGTTGTCCGGCCTGGACAATCTGATCTCGGACCCGCGGCTCGTCGGTGGCGGCATTCACCAGACCCATACCTCGGGAAAACTGAGCGTCCACATCGACTACAGCCATCATCCGTGCTACCAACTGCTCCGCCGCATCAACCTGATCTTGTATCTGACGCCCGATTGGCGCGAGGAGTACGGCGGTCATTTCGAACTCTGGGACGCGACGGCGACCTCCTGCCTCGGAAAAGTGCTTCCCGTCTTCAATCGCTGCGTGATCTTCTCGACGAGCGACAACAGTTACCACGGGCAGCCCGAACCGCTGCGCTGCCCCAGCGATGTGCAACGCAATTCCGTCGCGTTGTATTACTACACCAACGAAGCCCGCGTCAGCGGGGGACAGGCCGGCTCACATAACACGATATTCCGCTCCCGGCCGGGTGAAACCGCCCCCCTCGGAACCCGGTTCGTCCGTGCCGCCAGCGGGGGGCTTCTGCGGGATGCGATGCCCCCGATCCTCTATCGGGCCCTGCGGCGCATGTGGAACGGGCAGCGCTAGGGGGAGACTCGAAACCAGGGCTGGGAGTCGTGACGACATCGCGCAGGGCTGAGGAAAAACGCCGCGGGTCAGTCTACGGTACGTGACCGATGGCCGTGCGGCCGCTCTCCCGGGATCGCGCGGGCCGATGGGAGCAGGCCGCCGCTGCGACGGTGCGAAAAACATGGAGTTTTTTTTCGACGCTGCCGATAATGCCGACGGCACCTCTGGCGACGATTCCGCGACTCCGGGGAGAGCGAACGATGGTGACGGCAGGGTTACCGGCTGGGATTCGCGACGACATCACGCAGTGCATCGGCCGGACGCCGCTGGTCCGCCTGCGCCGCGTCACCGAGGGCTGCGTTGCCACGGTCGCGGGCAAGATCGAGAATATGAATCCCCTCTGGAGCGTCAAGGACCGGATCGCCTGCGCGATGATCGAAGCGGCCGAACGGGAGGGTCGCATCGGGCCCGACACCATCGTCATCGAGCCCACCAGCGGCAACACCGGCATCGGTCTGGCCTACGTCTGTGCCGCCCGCGGCTACAAGCTCCGCGTCACGATGCCGGAGAGCATGAGCCTGGAACGCCGGCGGATGCTCAAGGCGCTCGGGGCCGAACTCGTGCTCACGCCCGCCGCCGAGGGGATGCCGGGCGCCGTCCGGCATGCCGAGGAGATCGCCGTGTCGAGCGGACAGTTCTTCATGCCGCAGCAGTTCAAGAACCCGGCCAATCCCGAGGTCCATCGGCGGACCACCGCCGAGGAGATCTGGACCGACACCGAGGGGCGGGTGGACGTCGTCGTCTGCGGCGTCGGCACCGGCGGCACGATCACCGGCGTCGGCGAAGTGCTCAAGAACCGCAAGCCGGGCCTGCGTGTCGTGGCCGTCGAGCCGGCCAACAGCCCGGTGATCTCGCAGAAACTCGCCGGGCAGCCGATCAAGCCGGGCCGGCACACGATCCAGGGGATCGGCGCCGGCTTCATCCCCGAGATCCTCAACCTCGACGTCATCGACGAGGTGCTGAAGGTCGACGACGAGGATGCGATGGAGACCGCGCGGCAGATGGCCAAGCGCGAGGGGCTGATGTGCGGCATTTCCTGCGGCGCCGCCGCCTGGGGCGCCCTCCAGGTGGCCCGCCGCCCCGAGAACGCCGGCAAGCTCGTGGTGGTGGTGCTCCCCGACCTCGGCGAGCGCTACCTCTCCACGCGGCTGTTTCCGGAATAGGCGCTCATTCCGGAACGATCCTCCGGTTCGCCGGCCGGCCGCCGCCCGGCCGGCGTCACGTCGTCGGGGCGTCGCCCAGTTCGAGCCTCAGCCGCCGCGGCATGGCGAGGCGGCCGAACAATCCGACCGCGCCCTTCGGCAGCCCGAGGAACTCGAGCTTCTCGAACCAGCTCGGCACCTCGGCGGCCAGCCGGCCCACGGCGCTGCCGCGGAGGTCGAGGTGCCGCAGTCCCTTGAGTCCCTTCAGTTGCACGAGCCCCTCGTCGGTGATCGTGCCGCCGGCGAGGTCGAGGAGGGCGAGATCCTTGAGCGATTCGGCCCGGAAGCCGAGGAGGACGGCGAACACGTCGTCCGCCTGCGGGCCGCGCAGCCGCACCGCCACGAGCTTGTCGGCCACATGGCCGAAGTCGTCGCCGAACGACTTCCGCAGCCAGTCGGTCTCCTCCATCTCGATCGCGCCGCCGCGCTCGATGGCCGCGTCGGCGACCTCCTGCTGCTCCGCGTAGGCCTCGACCTTGGATGCCAGCCATTCGAGCTTGCTGGCCTTGAACTTCACGTAATCGTTCGCCTCCTCGAACGCCCGCTGCAGGAGGACGAACTGCTCGGCGCTGCCGCCCCGGTCGGGGTGCGCCGTGACGGCCTTGGCGAGGTACGCCTGCTTGACGTCCTCGGCTGTCAGCGGCGGCCGCAGGCCGAGGATCTCCAGGCAGGCCGGCACTTCCGGTTCGCCAGCGGAAGACGGGGAGGCTGGAGGCATTGGGGGGCACGCCGGGGGAGGAGGGGCAACCCCGGCAAGGTAGTCGAAGCCGGTGGGCGGAAAAAGGGTCGCGGTCGGCCACGACCGGTTCGCCGGCCGGAGTTCGTCTTGATCCCGTCGCCCGAACCCCCTATTTCTCCAGGCTCCGGGTGGCACGGTCTGCCGCCCCGGTGTCGTGCCAGGGAGGGCAACGCAATGCTGCGAACGAGGATCGGCTGGACGTATGCCCGCGAGGTCGGCCTCGCGGTGGCGGTCGTGGGTGCCTGCATCGGCTGGCGATTCCTGGCCGGAGGCCGCGAGGCCGGCGCCCTGCCCCCGGCCCCGGCCCGGTCCGCACCGGCGGCCGCCGCAGCGGCGGTTCCGAAACTGGTCGCCATCGTCAACGGCACCGAGATCAGCGGCGATCAACTCGCCGCGGAATGCCTCGCCCGGCACGGCAGTGGTGTCCTCGAGTCGATCGTCAACCGCCGGATCATCGAGCAGGCCTGTGCCCGGGGGGGCGTGAACGTCACGCCGCAGGACGTGGACGCCGAGATCGAGTCGCTGGCACGCCGGTTCAGCGTCCCGCGCGAGAAGTACCTGGAACTCATCAACCGCGAGCGCGGCGTGACCGCCCGGCAGTACGCCGACGACATCGTCTGGCCGATGATCGCGCTGCGCCGGCTGGCACACGCAGCGGCCGAGCCTTCGGCCGAGGAGGTCGAGGCGGCGTTCGAGAAGCAGTACGGCCCGGCGGTCAAGGCGCGGATCATCGTGACGCGGACGCGGCGCGAGGCCGAGGACCTGCGGGCCCGGGCGGTCGCCAAGCCGGACGACTTTCCCGCGCTTGCCCGCCGGCATTCGGTCGACGTCGGCAGCGCCAGCACCGACGGCTGGGTGCAGCCGATCAAGCTCCACTCGGGCGAGCCGCAGTTCGACGCGGCGGCCTTCGGGCTCGCGGCCGGCGAGATCTCCGCGGTCGTGCCCGTGGCGGACCAGTTCATCATCATCAAGTGCGAGGGGCATCTGCCCGCCGCCGACGTCCGCCTGGCCGAGGTCCGGCCGCGGCTCGTCGAGGAGCTGCGCGAGGCCCGCAGCCGCCAGGCGTCGACCGAGTTCTTTCGCAGGCTCCAGGACGCGGCCCGCGTCGAGAACGTGATGAACGACCCGCAGCTCGCCGCCGCACACCCCGGCGTCGCCGCCCGCGTCGACGGCCAGCCCATCCCGGTCGAGCAGGTGCGGGCCGCCGCCCTGGAACGGCACGGCAGTGACGTCCTGGAGATCATCCTCACCCGCACGCTGCTGGAGCAGGCGCTGGGCCGGTCGCAGCTCACCGTGGCCCAGGCCGACGTTGACGCGGAGATCGCCCGCGCGGCCGAGCAGCAGGGCTTCCGTACGCCCGACGGCCGGCCGGACACCGGCGCCTGGCTGAAGCACGTGACCAAGCAGGAGAAGGTGCCGCTGCGGCACTACATGGACGACATCGTCTGGCCGACGGTGGCCCTCAAGAAGCTGGTCGGCAACGTACCCGTGCTCGAGGAGGATCTCGACAAGGCGTTCACATCGACGTTCGGCCCCCGGGCGAAGTGCCGCGTGATCGTGCTCGATACCCAGCGCCGGGCCCAGGAAGTCTGGCAGCTCGCCCGCAAGACGCCGACGATCGAAAACTTCGGCGACCTGGCCGCGGCCTACTCGGTCGATCCCACCACCAAGGCCCTGCGCGGCGAGGTGCCGCCGATCCGGCGGTTTGGCGGCCAGCCGGCGCTCGAACGTGAGGCCTTCGCACTCAGCCCCGGCGAACTCTCCGGCGTGGTGCAGGTGGCCGACCGATTCATGGTGCTGTTCTGCGAGGGCCGCACGGAGCCCGCGAAGCTGACCCGCGAGGAGGTCCGTGACGAACTGCGCGCCGACATCCTCGAAAAGAAGCAGCGGATCGAGATGGGCCGCACCTTCACCCACCTCCGTGAGAACGCCACGATCGACAACTTCCTGGCGGGCACGAGCCAGACGCCGCCGAAGCCGGCGGCGGGTCAGGCGGGCAACGCGGCCGGGATGCCGCGGACGAAGCTCACGCCGGCCGAGGTGGCCGAACTGGAGAAGCCCCGGGCGGGGAGCCGCCGGGGAACGCCGATCCCGCCGGCCCCGGCAGCCGCCGGTCAGGGGGTCGTGCCGGCCGCGCACGAGGCGGTTTCCGCGCCGCAGGCCGGCAGATGACAGGCCGGGCCCGGCGGTTGCTCGAGGGCAGCGGTCATGGCAACGGGCCCGGCACCAATCGTGGCACCGATCGCCGCCGGGGCGTATAGTCTGCTCACCGGTCGCAGGCCGGCAGCAACCGGCCTGAACGGCCTGCCACGCCCGCGGAGGAATCGATGATCGACGTTCGCCCGTTCGTGTCTCTCGCGCTGCTCGCGCTGCTGGTCGCCACCACCATGCCGACGCCGGCCTGCGCGTCTCCCGCGCGACGGCTCGCGCGGCAGGGCGTGGTCGTCGTGCCCGTGCCGTCGGCCGCTCCCGCACCGCCGCTGGTCGTGCCGCTGCCGGGCGCGTTGCCGGTCGTCGCCTCGCGTCCGCTGCGGCCATGGCGCAAAACGCTCGTCCAGCCTGTCGCGCTGGTCGTGCCGGTGCCCGTCGCCCCGCTCGTCGTCGGGCCGACCGTTGCCGTGCCTGCCGCTCCGCCGGCGTTCGCGCCGCAGCCCGCCGTGCCACAGTCACCCACGCCAGCCCCGGTCGAGGTGATTCCCGCTCCCCGGGCCGCAGGCGGCGGGGAACCCGAGCTTCGGTTCGCCGCCCCCTGACGCCGACCGTGAGCCGAAGATCACGGCCGTCCGCGGATCATGCCCATGGTGACCGCTCCGCCTGAAGTGGCGGCTGCGGCAGCGCCGGAACCCAGGCAAGGACGACGTCGTCCACGCTGATGTCGGTCTTCTTCGCCGGAATCTCGATCTCCTCGATGGCGACGGCATCGGGACTGGACTCGAGCCGGATCCGCTCCAGCTCACGGTCGATCTCCTCCTCCAACTGCATCCGCCGTTCCTCGAGACCCCCCAGGCTCTCCTCGGCATGGGCGACGTCGGCCTGCTGCCGGGCGACGCGGCTCGCCGACCGCATCGACGTCGCCGCCCGGCCGATGGTGGTGGCCGTCACCTTCTTGCGGCCGAGCAGGGCACCGAGCACGGCCGAGCCGATCGACACGTAAGTCTGCAGCGACTGGTTCTTCGCCTCGGCCTTCTCGCGTTCCACCTTCTGCCGGGCACGGTCGATACGGTCGGCGAGGCCGGCGAGCTTGGTGGCATGCCTGGCCCGCACCGCCTCGATCCGCTCGTCCCGCCATTCCTTGAGCCGGTGGGCGATGCGGGCGCGAAACTCCCCCTCGGTCTCGCCGGGGCGTGAGTAGGTGTCGATCGCCGGCGCGTGCCAGGCGGAGAGCCGGGAGCTGCGGCCGAGGTGACTCTTGAGCGCCGCGGCGAGCGTCGCGTAGCCGCGCGGGCCCGTCAGCCCCGCCGGCACGGGCGCGAACGTGCCCGTTCGCGGTCCGGGCTCGATTCGCGGCGGCTGTGAGAGCTGTTCCGCCCCTTCCCAGGCCGATTCGCCCAGGGAGTCGCCCGCGGCCGCCAGGCAGATCACCTCGCGATCGACCTCGATCCGCGCCGTCGTCCGGGCGTAGCGGACGCGGGCCCGGCCGAGGATCGCCGGCGCGTAGTGGACGGGCTCGTTCGCGGGCACTTCGCCCCGGGGCATCAAAAACACCTCGCGCACCCCTGGAGGCAGGATCGGCCGCGGCCCGCCGGCCGGCGCGTGCACGCCCTGCTGGGACGTTCCCGCCGACATGGCCGTCGTCGGCGCGGCTGCGGCCGGCAGGCCGGGAGCCGATGCTGCCGCGGTCAGCCGGCGGATCTCCTCGCGCAACAGCGGCCCGCGCAGGTAGGCCATCGTCCAGCGAGTCTGGAAGAGCGTCTCCTCGTCGCCGTGAACGCTGTGCATGAGGAACCGCCGCTGCTCGAGTCCGGAGAGCAGACGATCGAGCCGGCCGCGATCGAACGAGCCTCCCGCCGACGCCGCCGCCCCTTCGAGGCCATCGAGCACGCGGGCCTTGTCGCGGGCCGTCTGCAGCCGGCCGAGGAACCACAGGCCGGCATTGGAGAGCCCCTTGTAGTCGAGGTCGACCGGGTTCTGCGTGGCCAGCACCACGCCCAGCCCGTAGGCCCGGGCCTGCTTGAGGAGCGTGAGGATCGGGGTCTTGCTCGGTGGATTGGCGGTCGGCGGCAGGTAGCCGAAGACCTCGTCCATCAGGAACAGCGCCCGCAGCGACGACGTGCCTCCCTGCGAACGCATCCACGAAACCGCGGCCCCGGCGAGCAGCGTGACGAATGCCATCCGCTGCGGGTCGGCGAGGTGGGCGATGGACACGACGGCGACCCGCGGCTTTCCCGCCGGGGTCCAGAGCAGGCGGCCGACGTCGAGCGGCTCGCCGTCGAGCCAGGCCTCGAAGCCCGGTGCCGCGGCCACGGTGTTGAGTCGGCCGGCGAGCTGAAAGCGTTCGCCTGCGGGGTAGAAGTTTTCCAGGTCGAGGAACCCGATCCGCTCGATCGGGGGCGCGGGGATCGCCCGCACGAGCGCGCCGAAATCGACCTTCGTGCCCCCCTTCCACAGCGCGTCGACGATCGCCGAGAGGAGCACGTGCTCCCGGCTCTTGCCCGGTTCGGCATCGATGCCCACCAGCGCGAGAATGCCCGAGACGAGCGACTCGATCCGCTCGCGGCGCATCTCCGGGTCGGCGGCCTCCGTGTCGGGCGGGTCGAGGCTGCCGAGCATCGCCAGCGGCCGGCCCGAGCGGCTGCCGGGCGTGAACACGGCCATGTCGGCCGCCTCGTGCAGCCGGCGAATGCGATCGCCCGACTGCCCGCTGGCGGCGAGGCCGCCTGCCCACTTGCTCGCCGTCCGGGCCGCCAGATCCTCGAGCGTGATTCCCTCGCGCTTGGCGGCGTCGGGCTCGAGCCAGGGGAGGAAGTCGGCCGCGGCGAGATTCGGAAACGAGAGCAGGACGTTGGCCAGATCCCCCTTGGGATCGATGACGAGCGTGGGAATGCCGTCCAGTGCGGCCTCTTCGATGAGGCTGATGAGCAGGCCGGTCTTGCCGCTCCCCGTCATGCCGACGCACACGGCATGGGTGGTGAACCGCTTGGCATCGACGAGCACCGGGTCGGCGGTCGGGCCGCCGGCCGACTCGTCGATCCGCTGGCCGAGGTAGAAGACGCCGAGCCCCTCGATGGCTGTCGGCACGCCGCTCTGTTCGGCCTGACGGGCGACGGACCGAGTGCCGGATTCTTTGCGGGGAGTCGGCTGGCGTTTGGACGCGGCCATGGGCGCACCTCGACGGGGGCAGAAAAGGCGTTCGCGGGGCACGGACGCTCCCCACGATTCAACGGCGGCGGGCCGGAACGTGCAACTCCCCGCCGGACGGCGTGATTGCCAACGGAGAACCGGGCGGCATAATGGCTGCCTCGTGACGGGCGGGGTGATCGCGGCTGCACGGCCGAGGAGGACTGACCGATGTGGACGCTCGAACCGAACGCCATCCTCGTCTGGCTGATCCTGGCATTCTGCGGCGGGGTGTTCGGTGCCGCCGTGGGGGCCCTGTGCTCGTTCGTGCTCTGCGGCCTGGCCGCGATCATCGCGTCGGTCTGCATGCTCGCCGGCGCGGCGGCGACGGGGGGCACGATCGACGGCTGGCTGACCTGGGGGCCGCTGGTCGGACCGCAGACGGCGTTCGTGGGCGGCTGCTGGGCCGCGGTCTACGCCCGCTATCACGCCGGCTTTCACAACGGCCGCGACATTTGCAAGCCGCTCGTGGCCCTCAATCGGCCCGACGTGCTGCTCATCGGGGGCCTCGGCGGCGTGTGCGGTGCGGTCATGACCTGGCTGTTCTGGCTGCTGCCGTCCTACGTGCTGGCAGACGGCACGTCGGTCGCGTCGAGCAACACCGTCGCCTGCGGCGTGGCCGTGGCGTCGATGATCGGCCGCGTGCTGCTGGGACGGACCGGCCTGTTCGGAACGGTGGCCCCTGGCGTCAACCGCTGGGCCGGCAACGCCGACGCCTGCTGGCTCCCCTGGCAGCACGATCCGCTGCAGCTTCTCCTCGTCGCCGTCGCCGTCGGCCTGCCGAGCGCGTTCCTCGCCTACGTCAATCCACAGACCCACCTCCTGGTCTTCGGGCTGATGTGCGTCCTCTTCCTGTTCATGATCCTCGGGCAGTCGGTCATCGCCGGCCATCACTTCGCGATCTGCGCCTACTTCGCCGTGGCGGCGACGGGAAACGTCGCCTGGGGACTGGCGTTTGCGATCCTCGCCGGCTTTGCCTGCGAGATTCTCGCCTTCCAGTTCACCGCCCACGGCGACTCCCACATCGACCCGCCCACCTGCGGCATCATGGTCTGCGGCTTTCTCCAGCCGCTGTTGATCTGGCTCGGCGTCATGCGTCACCGGCCGCTGACCGGGCCGGCGGCGGCGGAAACGGTGAACGATCTCGGCACGGCACTCATGCCCGGCGGAGACGTCACCGGGCTCGTATCGCTGGCCGTGGTCTCGATCGCGGCGCCCCTGCTGCTGCAGGCACTGCGCCGGTTGCCTCCGGCGGCGGGCCGGGCCGCGTCGGGATCAGTCCGGCCCGCCTGACGCCCGACCGCCGCATCCCTGAAACCGTGAAGAAAGGATGAGACGATGTTCCAGTTCGAGTTCTACAATCCCGTCCGCACCGTCTTCGGCACCGGCACCTTCGAGACCGCCGGACGCAGGATCGCCGACCTCGGCAGACATGCGCTGCTGGTGAACTACAAGAACCCCGGCCCGCTGCGGCCCGTCCTCGAGCAGGCGGCACGGTTCTGCAAGGAGGCGGGCGTCGCCACCACGGAGTTCTTCGCCTTCGAGGAGAATCCGGCCGTGGAGACCGTGGCCGAGGGCGTGGCCCTCGCCAAGCGGCAGGGCTGCGACGTGGTGGTGGGAATCGGCGGCGGCTCGGTCATGGACGGTGCCAAGGCGATCGCCGCCGGCTGCCATTACCAGGGCGACCTCTGGGACATGGTCTACCACCGCCACGACGGCAGCGGCGGGCAGATCGCCCCCCCCAAGACCGCGCTGCCGACGCTGATGATTCCCACGCTCGCCGCCACCGGCAGCGAGATGAACATGTGCTCGGTGCTCACCAACCGGGCGAAGCGGGAGAAGTCCTACATCTGGGCCGAATGCCTGTTTCCCAAGGTGTCGATCCTCGATCCGCTCCTGACGCTGAGCCTGCCGAAGCTGCAGTCGGCCTGCGCGGCGGCCGACACGATCTCGCACGTCCTGGAGATCTACATCAACTCCCGCGAGGACACGCCGCTGCAGCATTCCTGGCAGGAGGGCTGCATGCGGACGGCGATGGACAACATCGTCAAGGTTCTGGAGAACCCCGGCGACGTCGAGGCCCGCGGCAACCTCATGTGGACGGCGACCTGCGCCATCAACGGCTGGGCCTATCCGGGCGACGGCTGGACGCCGATGCACCAGGTCGGCCACGTGCTCACCAGCCGCCACGGCGTGAACCACGGCTCCAGCCTCTGCGTGCTGATGCCGCACTGGATGCGGTACAACAGCCGCCGCCGGCCGGCGCCCTACCTGCGGTTCGCCCGCCGCGTGATGGAGGTGCGGGAGAGCGGCACCGACGAGGCCCTGATCGCCGCGGGCATCGACCGGTTCCACGCCTTCCTGAAGCGGATCGGCGTGCCCACGACACTCGCCGACGTGGGCGTGCGGTCGGAGCACCTGGAGGCCATCGTCGACGACACCGCGAGGGTGTCGTTCGGTGCGGACGGCAACCTGGCGTGCAATCCGGTCATGACCCGCGCCGACATCCTCGCCGTTCTGCAGAGCGCCCTATGAACGTCATCGCCTACGACCTCGGCACCGGGGGGATGAAGGCCTCTCTCTACGGTCCGGAGGGGGAATGCCTGGCGTCGCACTTCGCGGCCTACGACACCCACTACCCGCAGTCCGGCTGGCACGAGCAGCGTCCCGACGACTGGTGGACGGCCACCGTCGCCGCCACGCGGAACCTGCTCCGCGACTGGAGCGGCGCCCCGGAGTCGATCCAGGCGATCGGCATCTCGGGGCACTCGCTCGGCGTGGTGCCCCTCGACGACGGCGGCCGGCTGCTCCGCGAGCAGACCCCGATCTGGTCCGACTCCCGGGCCCGCGACCAGGCGCGGCAGTTCTTCACGGGGGTTGACGAGGAGGCCTGGTACCGCCGGACGGGGTGCGGATTTCCGCCGCCGCTCTACTCGGTCTTCAAGATCATGTGGTACCGGGACCACGAGCCGGCGATGTTCCGCGCGATCCGCGCCGTCGTCGGCACCAAGGACTACGTCAACTGCCGGCTCACGGGGCGGATCGCGACCGACTTTTCCTACGCCTCCGGCACCGGCGTCTACGACCTGCTGCGGTGGGACTACGCCGCCGACCTGATCGGCCACAGCGGCCTGGCGCCCGAGATCTTCCCGGCACTGCTGCCCTCGACCGAGGTCCTCGGGGAACTGACGCCGGCCGCGGCGACCGAACTCGGCCTGCCCCGGACGGTCAAGGTGGTGTGCGGCGGCGTCGACAACTCCTGCATGGCGCTCGGCGCGGGCAACATCGCCGAGGGCAGGGTCTACAACTCGCTCGGTTCATCGAGCTGGATCGCTGCCTGCTCCGCCCGTCCGCTGCTCGACGCTCGGGCCCGTCCCTACGTGTTCACGCACGTCCTCCCCGGCCTGTTCACCTCGGCGACCTCGATCTTCTCGGCGGGCACCAGCCTGCGTTGGGTCCGCGACACGCTCTGCCAGAACCTCGTCGCCGAGGCGGCGCGGCGCGGGGTCGACGTCTACGATCAGCTGATCGACGTCGCGCTCGCGTCGCCCGTCGGAGCCCGTAAACTGCTCTTCAACCCCAGCCTCGCCGGTGGCAACTGCCTCGACGCGAGCCCGAATCTCCGTGGCGCGTTCATGGGGCTCGACCTCGGGCACACGCAGGCCGACGTCATCCGGGCGACGCTCGAGGGGATCGCGCTCGGCCTGCGGGTCGCCCTCGACGAACTGCGGCGACTCACCACGCTCGCGCCCCGGATGCTGGTCGTCGGCGGCGGAAGCCGCAACCGGCACTGGCGGCAGATCTTTGCCGACGTCTACGGCATGGAGATCGTGAAGACCGGCGTCGACCAGCAGGCGGCGGCGCTCGGGGCGGCGGCGCTGGCGGCCGTGGGGAGCGGCCTGTGGCATGACTTCACCCGCATCGACGCCATCCACCGCGTCGAGGACGTGGCCGTGCCGAACCCGGCCAACCGGGCGGCCTACGACGAGCTGCTGCCGGTCTTCATCGAGGCCGGCAAGGGACAGGCCAGGATCGGCGACATGCTGGCCGCCCTCCAGGCTGGAGCGTCGCGATGAAGCTCCGTCGCGCGGACGTCGCCCGCATGATCGACCTGAGCGCGGTGCGAGCCGGCGACGACGAGGCGCGGATCCACCTCCTCGCGGAGACGGCCCGGCGGTATGGCTGCGTGATCGCCACGACGCTGCCGACCCACACGCCGCTCCTGGCCCGGCTGCTGGCCGACACGCCCGGCACCGGCGTCTCGGGCAACGTCGGCTTTCCGGCCGGCTCCTCCTCCACCGCCCTCAAGGTGGCCGAGACCCGGGAGCTGCTCGCCGCCGGCTGCGACGAGATCGACATGGTGATGAACATCGGACTCCACCGCTCCGGGCACCATCGCCGGGTCGCGGATGACATCCGGGCCGTGGTCGACGCCGCCGGAAAGGTTCCGGTGAAGGTGATCCTCGAATGCCATCACCTCGACGACGAGCAAATTCGCACCGCCTGCGGCCTGTGCGTCGAGGCCGGCGCCGCCTTCGTGAAGACCGGCACCGGGTGGACGCCGACCGGCGCCACGCTGGAGAACGTCGCCCTCATCAGGTCGTGCGTCGGCGCTGCCGTGGCCATCAAGGCCTCCGGGGGCATCCGCGGGATCGACACGCTGGCGGAGATGCACCGCCGCGGCGCCAGGAGGTTTGGCATCGGACTCGACTCGGTCGCCCGGCTCTTCGAGCAGCTTGACGACCTGCACGGCGGCGCGATCGACGGCTGAGGTCCGGACAGGCGGCGGCCCCGCGGCCCTGCGACGTTTGCGAAACAGACGCGCAGCGGGCTATCTTTGCGTCTCGCGAAGCGACCGGCCGGTGCCGCCGTCCGATGCTGCCGCGATCCCACCGCAAGGGAGATGGTCGCCGTGAGCACCGTGTCGGGTTCATCCAGCGCCGCAATCGCCCTGCCGGCCGTGCAGGCCGCGGCCGACACGGTCTTCGAGCCGGCGGACCGTCCGACGATGTACTTCATCGGCGTCACCACCGGCAAGAGCTCGATCATGCGGGTGTTTCCCCGGTGGGCGGCCCGGCTCGGCCTCGGCGCGGTCGCCATCCGGGGCATCGACTGCCGCTGGCACGACGACCCCGCCGTCTATCGGCGGGTGGTGGAGTTCATCGCGCGCGACCCGCTGTCGCGCGGTGCCCTGGTGACGACGCACAAGATCGACCTGCTCGCGGCCTGCCGCGACATGTTCGACGAACTCGATGCCCATGCCACGCTGCTCGGCGAGGTGAGTGGAATCGCGAAGCGGCCGGTGATGCCGCATGCCGGAGAGCGGCAGCGGCTCTGCGGCTATGCCAAGGATCCGGTAACCAGCGGCCTTTCCCTGGCGGCGTTCCTGCCGGCCGGGCACTGGGAGCGGACCGGGGCCGACACGCTGCTGCTCGGCGCCGGCGGGTCGTCGATCGCCTTGTCCTGCGCCCTCCTCGATCCCGCCCACGGTGCGAACCGGCCGCGGCGATTGTTCGTCACCAATCGCAGTCCGGGCCGGCTGCACGAGATCGAGGCGATTCACCGCACGCTGGGCGTGACGATACCGGTCGAGTACGTCCACGCCCCGGTGGCCACCGACAACGACAGCGTCCTCGCGCGGCTCGCGGCCCACTCGCTCGTCGTCAATGCCACCGGCCTCGGCAAGGACGCGCCCGGCTCACCGCTCACCGACGCGGCCGAGTTTCCGGAGCAGGCGCTCGTGTGGGACTTCAACTACCGCGGCGAGCTCCAGTTCCTCGCGCAGGCTCGGCGGCAGGCCGCCACCCGCCGGCTCCACGTGGAGGATGGCTGGGTCTACTTCCTCCACGGCTGGACCCGCGTCATCGCCGAGGTCTTCGCCGTCGACATCCCCGCCCGCGGACCGGCCTTCGACCAGCTCGCCGCCGACGCCGCGGCGGCCCGCACCTGACCTGCACATCGAGAGAGGAGTTTTGCCATGACTTCCGCCACTGCCGGTCTTCCCGTCACCGATGCCGGGCTGCCCTTCGGCGTCGACATCGACCTCGTGACCGGGGCGATGCACGAACCCGATCGCATTCTCGTCCGCCGTGCCAGCGACATGCGCGGCTACTACCGGGATGCGGCGGCGCTCGAGCGATTGATCGCTGGAGGCGACCCGGTGCACTACGAGGTTTTCGAGAAAGTCATCCCCGAGACCTATGGGCACCTGCTGTTCTGCATCTCGAAACTCTTTCCGGGCCGCGTCGGCGACGAGTGCTTCATGACGAAGGGCCACTATCACACCGTCAGTGGCACGGCGGAAACCTACCTCTGCATCGCCGGCACCGGCTACATGATGTGCAAGCTGCCCGATGGGTCGTGCCGGGCGGAGCCGATGCGCCGCAACCGGATGGTATACGTGCCTCCGCACTGGGGGCATCGCTCGATCAACACGGGAACCGGGCCGCTCATCTCTTTCTGCGTCTATCCCGCAGAGGCCGGCCACAACTACGGGGACATCGCCGTGGAGGGCTTTCCGCAGCGGGTGTTCATCCGTGATGGTCGTGAGGTCATCGAGCAGCGGTAGCCGCGATTGAAGCTTTGGACCATCGGGCTTTTCCGTGGGTCGGGATGTACGGACGGCGTCGGGTCGCGAGCCGTGATCGCGAATGTTCCCCAGCCGTTGACATGCCGCGATCGACAGTCCTACCTTGAGGCGCAAGGCGGGCGACGCGCCTCGCGGCTGCACACCGCCTGCAGCAGGCTCTCCGCTCGAGACCTCGCCGAGTTCGCTGCGATGCCGAAAATCCTCGTCACGCCCCGCTCGCTCACGTCCGCCGGCCATCCGGCGCTCGACCGGCTCGTGCAGGCGGGCTTCGAGATCGTGTCGGGCCCCGCCGGCAGGATGCCCGACGCCGACGACCTCAGCCGACTCCTGCCGGGGTGCGTCGGCTGGCTCGCCGGCGTGGAGCGGATCAACGACGACGTGCTGGCGGCGGCACCCGACCTGCGTGTGATCGCCCGCAACGGCACCGGCGTCGACACCATCGATCTGGCCGCCGCTCGGCGGCGCGGCGTCGAGGTCCGCAGGGCCGAGGGGGCGAATGCCCGCGGCGTCGCGGAACTGACGATCGGTCTGATTATCGCCTTGGCCCGATCGATCCCCTGCTCCGACGCCGCCATCAAGGCCGGCGGCTGGCAGCGTCACCAGGGGATCGAACTGGAGGGACGGACGCTGGGGATCGTCGGCTGCGGGAAGATCGGCCGGCTCGTCGCCGGCCTGGCCCGGGGCCTGGGCATGCGCGTCGTCGGACACGATCCGTTCGCCACCGCCGATCCCGAGTTGCCGCTGCTGCCGCTCGACGACCTCGTCGCCGCAAGCGACGTGATCACGCTCCACTGTCCGCCGGCGACGGACGGCTCACCGTTGCTCGACGCGCGGCGGCTGGCCCGGGTAAAGCCGGGCATGATCCTTGTCAACACCGCACGGCACGAACTCGTCGACGTGCCGGCACTCGTGGCCGCGATCGACGGTGGACTCGTGGCCGGCGCGGCCCTCGACGTGTTCGACACCGAGCCTCCGACCGACCGTGGCTACCTGGCGAGCCCGAGGATCATCGCGACGCCGCACGTCGGCGGCTTCACTGCCGAGAGCGTCGGCCGGGCCGTCGACGTGGCGGTCGACAATCTGCTCGATGTCCTCGGCCGCGGGCCGGTTCCCGCGAAGGAAACGATCGATTCATGAGTTCCGACGCCCTGGCTGCCCTCGACCCTCTGGCACGGATCGCCCGGCACCGCCTGGTGCCGGTGATCGCCATCGATTCCGTCGACCATGCCCTGCCGCTGGCCGACGCGCTGCTTGCCGGCGGGCTGCCGATCATCGAGGTGACGTTCCGCACCGCGGCGGCCCGTGACGTCATCCGGCTCCTCGCCCGGGAGCGACCCGAACTGCTCGTCGGGGCCGGCACGGTGCTCGATCCGGCCACCGTCGACGCCGCGCTGGAGGCGGGGGCCCGCTTCGCGCTGGCGCCGGGCTGCTCGCCGAGCGTGGTAAACCGGGCCCGCGCGGTCGGGCTGCCGTTCGTGCCGGGCGTGCAGACGCCGACCGAGGTCGAGCGTGCCCTGGAACTCGGCTGCACAACGCTCAAGTTCTTTCCCGCCGAGGCGGCCGGGGGCGTCACGATGCTCGAGGCGCTGCATGCACCGTATGCCCACACCGGCGTGCGGTTCGTGCCCACCGGGGGCGTGAGCCCGACGAACCTCGCCTCCTATCTGGCCTGCAAGGCCGTGGCCGCCATCGGCGGGACGTGGCTGGCCAAGCCGGCGGACATGGCGGCGGGCAATTTCGCCGCGATCGCCGCCCGCACTCGGGCGGCAGTCGCCGCGACCGCGCGCCGGGAGACGGACACCTGAGCGACCGCGGCCCTCGGGACTGCCCACGGATCGTCATCGCCGCCGGAGGTGCCCGGCGGGTGGCGGCAGCGCCGGCATGCGCCGTCGGAACGGTGGCGGTGGCCTGGCTGGGACAGGCCGGATTCTTGGTCCGCACCGCCGACTGCACGCTCCTCATCGACCCCTACCTGTCCGACTTTCTCGCCCGGAAGTACCGGGGGAAGGAATTCGCCCACGAACGGCTCACCGCCGCGCCGCTCGACGTCCGTGATCTCGGCCGGCTCGACGTCGTGCTCTGCACGCACCGCCACTCCGATCACATGGATCCAGACACGCTCGCGGCGGTCGCGGCCGCGCATCCCGCGTGTCGGTTCGTCGTCCCGGCGGCCGACATGGGCCACGCCGAGGGCCTCGGCCTGCCCGCGGACCGCCTCCTGCCGATCGACGCCGGTGAAACACGTGACCGCGGCGCGAGCCTCGTCGTCACGGCGGTCGCGGCGGCACACGAAGCCCTGGAGCGCGACGCCGCGGGCCGCTGTCGGTTTCTCGGCTACGTCGTGCGGACGGCCGGTCTGTCGCTCTACCACTCCGGCGATACCGTCGCCTACCCCGGCCTGGCCGCCGAGGTCGGCCGCCTCGGTGTCGACTGCGGCCTGCTGCCCGTCAACGGCCGCGATGCCTACCGCTCGTCACGCGGGGTTCCCGGCAACATGAACGCGGCGGAGGCGATCGACCTGTGCCGCGTGGCCGGCATCCCGCTCCTCGTGCCGCACCACTTCGGGATGTTCGCGTTCAACACCGCGGACGAGGCCGACCTTGCGCTGCTGCGCGGCTGCAGCGGGCCGCGGACGGTGATTCCCGACCTCGAGCACCACCTGCTGCTCGCCCCTGGCGTCAGCGATTTCGCCGTTCGCGGCAGGCGGGCCGCGCCGCCAGGGTGAGGACGAGCACCTCTTCACCCGTGTCCGGGCTGATGTCGTGGTGGACGCTGATGGGCGGCGATCCGGCCGCCTCCTTCACGAGCGTCGCCAGCAGCGCCTGCCCCGCATGCACCAATTGGCTCCGCAGCTGTTTGAGCAGTTCGATGCCCCGGCCGTCGCCATTGCCACGACCGGCGATCAGCCGCTGCTCCGCCGTCGTGAGGACGCCGTGGAGGTGCACGAAAAGCCGGTTTTCGACGAGATGGGCGTGCACCCGCCGCGGCCCGCGGCCCATGTATTCCTGCTGAAAACGCGTTATCGCATCGCACACCGCCGCCTCGATTTCTCCCTGTGATTTCATCACCGACACCTCACGGCCACGACGCGACACGAAACCCCTCTAGGTGGGGGTCTTGTGTTCTTTCGGCACCGGTGGCGATTTCGGCGACCCGGGCGATCAGAGGAGCGGTCGCAACGATCGTGCGATCTGCCCGTTCATGTTCGCGCACTCCGCGGCCTCGAACAGAGTGTCGCTTCGCACGCTCCGCGCACACATCGCGCAAAACACGCATTCTCTCCAGCCTGCTTGCGTTTCCCAGATTGCCCAATAGAATCCGGACGAACCGAGGACGTGCAGCGAGGTTTCGCTCCGCGGCCAAGGGAATGTCCAGGTCGCCATGCGTCCTGGATTCGACAGCATTCGGAAGACGGGACGAGGGGCATTCCGGCACTGCCGGACGGTCCGTCGCAGCGTAAGCCGGCGCGAGAGAAAGCCTTCGGGCCTTCTTTCCCGCCGGCTTTTTTTGTTTTTGCACGGAACCGTGGGGACCGCGGGATCACATGACGAAACCAGCAGACCGACGCCTTGCGAGGCAGGTGGCCCATGCCACCGGGACGTTCGAGCATCTTCTTCTCGGCCGCGCCCCGGCGAGCGTAACCGTCGTCGCCGACGGCGGCCGACTGGTGATGAACATCCACGAACCGTTCACCGCCGTCGAGCGCCGACTGGCGGCGGACGAGGGGGGCTGCCGGCGGGTGAGCGAGTTTCACCATTACCTGTTCGAGCATTCGCTCGACTCGCTCGTGAACCACGTGCGGCGCAGCACCGGGGTCGAGTTGCGTGGGGCGATCATGCATGTCGACACGGCCGCGGGAAGCCTCCTCAAGACATTCACGACGTGCGCCGACGTCGACTTGTTCCTGCTGGGACGCGGCCTGCCGGCACTCGGCGTGCCGGTCAACGCGCACCGGCACGCCATCGGAATCAACGGATCGTCGCTGGCGGGCGGCAACGGAGTCGCCCGGGCCTGAGCTCGTACCCGGAGGGAACCGCAACCATGAAGAAGGTGACCCATGTTGGTGCTGACCAGAAAGAATCGCGAGAGCGTGGTGATCGGGCGTCCTGACGGCCTCCAGGTCATCCTCGAGATCACCATCCTGGAGATCGAGGGGGGACGGGTACGGCTCGGCTTCGAGGCCGACACGCGGATGCCGATCCACCGCCGCGAGGTCTGGGACCGGATCTGCAACGGCGACGGCAACGGCCGAGCCGGCGTCGGCGCGACGGCCGTCCCGGGGAGGGAGGTCACGAATCGGGCGGAGGCCTGACCATGAAATCCCAGGGCGAAATCGAGGCCGCCGTCTGCGACGGCATCTCCCGGTTTCAGCAGGAGTTCATCGGCCGCGGACCGCGGGACATTCGGGCGCACCTGATCGGCTCGTTGCTCGTCGTTCGCCTGCAGGGGGTGCTGACGCCGGCCGAGCGGCAGCTCGTGGCCCCCTGCCTGGCGGCGGTCGCGGACGGCGACGGGGAGGATCGGGGCGGCGAGAACGGCAACGGCCGGGCCTTGCTCAAGCAGGTCCGCGCCCACATGGTGTCGAGCGGACGACCGCGGCTGGAGCAGATCGTCGAAGACGCGACGGGCGTGAAACTCGTCAGCGTGCACCATGACATCTCGACCGTGACGGGAGAGGAGCTGATCGGTTTCTCGCTCGCCGAACCCCCCTCGTGTCGAGCCAAGCTGCTGCGGAAGTAGGATGGCGGGCGTCACCCGGCCAAGCGGCCGTTGCCGGCGGACCGCCGCGCCGGCTATTCTGCACGTTTCGCCCCGGCGAGCCCCATGACCTCCTCCTCCCATCCCGCCTCCCGCGGCGTCACCGTGCTCCTGGTCGATGACCAACCGATCATCGGCGAGGCCGTCCGCCGCATGCTGTCGGGCGAAGAGGGGCTCTCCCTGCACTACTGCCGCGACGCCCCCGCCGCCCTCGACATGGCGGCGAGCGTCGGTCCGAGCGTGATCCTCCAGGATCTCGTGATGCCGGACATCGAGGGACTCGAACTGGTCCGCCGCTTCCGGGCCGACCCACGGTTCGCCGACGTCCCGATCATCGTGCTGTCGACGAAGGAGGAAGCGGCGGTCAAGGCGGAGGCGTTCGCGCTCGGCGCCAACGACTACATCGTCAAACTGCCGGACAGGCTCGAACTCGTGGCCCGCCTCCGGCATCATTCACGGGGATATATCGCGCTTCAGGAGCGGAACGAGGCGTTCACCGCCCTCCAGGCAAGCCAGCAGGTGCTGGCCAACGACCTGGCCACGGCGGCCCGCTACGTCCGCAGCCTGCTGCCGGCGCCGCGGGATGCGGCGGGAATCCGGGCCGACTGGAGGTTCATGCCCTCGGCCGCGCTCGGGGGCGACGCCTTCGGCTACCACGCGATCGACGACGACCACTTCGCCGTCTACCTGCTCGACGTCTGCGGCCACGGCGTGGGCGCGGCCCTGCTCTCGGTCTCGGCGCTCAACGCGATCCGCAGCGAGGCGCTTGCCCAGACCGACTTTCTCGAGCCGGGCTCCGTCCTCGCCGCCCTCAACAAGGCGTTTCCGATGGAACGCCAGAACGACATGTTTTTCACCATCTGGTACGGCGTCTACCGGGCGTCGACCCGGACCCTGCGCTGGGCGGGCGGCGGCCATCCGCCGGCCCTGCTCCTGGCCGCGGACGGGAGCACGCCGCTGCTGCTCGACTCCGACGGGCCTTTGATCGGCGCCGTGGACGGTCTCGAATTCGACTCCAGTGCCGTCGTCGTTCCCACCGGTGCGCGCCTCTACGTGTACAGCGACGGGGCGTTCGAGATCAGCCGGCCGGACGGCAGCATGTGGCCCTTCAAGGACTTCCTCGCCTCCTTTTCCGCCCCCCCGGCCGTTCAGGGAGGCCCTCCCGGGACCAGCGGCAGGATCGATGCCCTGCTCGAGCTGATTCGCGGCATTTCCGGGCGAGATGACTTCAACGACGACTTCTCGATGGTCGAATTGGTGCTGGCCTGAACGGGGGAATCGACAGCCGACGCCACCGGGCCGCCACAGACCCGCTGTTTTCGCCTTAAATAAGGGCCGTCTTGCATGGCCACCTTGAATCCGTACACTTCAAGGTTTCGCGGTTTCGACCGGCCGCTAGCGTAGCTCAATTGGCAGAGCAGCTGATTTGTAATCAGCAGGTTGCGGGTTCAACTCCCGCCGCTAGCTCAGCATGACGACGCGGCTCCTGGCCGGTGTCGCACGGGCGGGTCAAAGTCGCACCGACAAGCATCCAACACATCCGCCGCCAAAAGCCGCCACCATCCGCACATTCGTTCCAGACAGGAGCACGCACCACATCACCAGGGGAGTTTCCCGAGCGGTCAAAGGGGTCAGACTGTAAATCTGATGGCTATGCCTTCGCAGGTTCGAATCCTGCACTCCCCAGTCTCATCCCTGCCCGGCCGGATTGCCGAAGCATGGGGGCACTCGGTGCCTCCTGCCGCCGGCACCAGGGCCGCTCAGCGAGATCGCGGGTGTAGCTCAATGGTAGAGCAATAGCCTTCCAAGCTAAAGACGAGGGTTCGATTCCCTTCACCCGCTTCGAGGCCCGGCCCGTTTTCGCACGACCTCACTCTCCGCACCGCACACCCGAACACACCGACACACCCATGGCCTCTGCAACCGCCGGCAATCCGCTGCTGTAGCTCAGTTGGTAGAGCGCGTCCTTGGTAAGGACGAGGTCATGGGTTCAAGTCCCATCAGCAGCTTTTCCGCGGGCCTCACCGGCCCGCGGTTCGAGTAGGATCAATGCCCGACCGGGCACGAACGACACGCAGACCACGAGCACGAGCAAGCAGTTCGGTTTTTCACTTCCGAGGAGCAAACAGGAGAGAGCATGGCCAAGGACACGTTCACGCGGAGCAAGCCGCACGTCAACGTCGGGACGATCGGGCATATCGACCACGGGAAGACCACCCTCACCGGTGCGCTCGTGGCCGTGCAGGCGGCCAAGAATCTGGCCGTCGCCAAGAGCTACGCCGACATCGCCAAGGGAGGCACCGTCCGCGACGAGACGAAGACCGTCACGATCGCGGTCAGCCACGTGGAGTACGAGACCGACAAGCGGCACTACGCCCACATCGACTGCCCCGGCCACGCCGACTTCATCAAGAACATGATCACCGGTGCAGCCCAGATGGACGGGGCGATCCTCGTGGTCAGCGCCGCCGACGGCCCGATGCCTCAGACCCGCGAGCACATCCTCCTGGCCAAGCAGGTCGGCGTGCCGGCGCTGGTGGTGTTCCTCAACAAGGTCGACCTCGTCGATGACCCAGAACTCCTCGACCTCGTGGAGATGGAGATTCGCGAACTGTTGACCAAGTACGGTTTCCCCGGCGACGAGGTGCCGATCATCCGTGGTGCGGGCAAGCCGGCCTACGACAGCCCGGCCGACCCGGCCAAGAACAAGTGCATCGCCGACCTGCTCGCCGCGGTCGACAGCTACATTCCCGAGCCCGTTCGCGAACTCGACAAGCCGTTCCTGATGGCGATCGAGGACGTGTTCTCGATCGAAGGCCGTGGCACGGTGGCCACGGGCCGTATCGAGCGCGGCCTGGTCAAGGTCGGTGACGAAGTCGAGATCATCGGCCTCAAGGAGAAGGCCGAGAAGACGACCGTCACGGGCGTCGAGATGTTCAAGAAGGTGCTCGACAGCGGACAGGCCGGCGACAACGTCGGCTGCCTGCTCCGCGGCGTGGCCCGCGAGGGCATCGAGCGCGGCCAGGTGCTGGCCAAGCCGGGGTCGATCAAGCCCCACAAGAAGTTCGAGTGCGAGGTCTACGTGCTGTCGAAGGAGGAAGGGGGACGGCACACGCCGTTCTTCGCGGGCTACCGTCCGCAGTTCTACTTCCGCACCACCGACGTCACCGGCTCGACCAAGCTGCTGGGCGGCGTCGAAATGTGCTCGCCCGGCGACAACGTCAAGATGGAGGTCGAGCTGATGGTGCCGATCGCCATGGACGACGGTGTCCGCTTCGCGATCCGCGAGGGTGGCAAGACGGTCGGTTCGGGCGTCGTCACGAAGATCCTCGACTGACTTTCGGAGGCGAAGGGCCCGCACGGACTTGCACTGGGTGAGGTGGATTCGGCACGGCATGCAACAAGTCGTTCGGCTGAAGGGGTCCCGCCCGCGGGGCCCCGGCGCCACAGGGGCGTAGCTCAACTGGCAGAGCGCTGGTCTCCAAAACCAGAGGTTGCGAGTTCGATCCCCGCCGCCCCTGCACGCGTGGGCCGCGGCGCGCCGCAAGGCGCGTCGCGTCCCGCGTGCGGGGCGCGAGCCGACGTGCGGGCTGGCGGACGTGGACGGTGATGGTGGACGGTGAACGAGGAACATTGGCGACCGGTTCGATTTCCAAGTGCATCACGGACGAAGCGCGAGCAGGCACATGGCAGGCATCACTACCGAAAACCGACTGAACCGCGGATCGCTCCTCGGCGAGTTCTTCCGCGCGGACGTCTACAAGCGGACTCAGGGCCGGGTTGCGCGGCAACTCACCTTTGCCGCTTTGGCCGCGATCGTCGGCATCGGTGCCTGGCGGCTCTCGGCCCTGATGCCGGTCTGGTTCGGCGGACTCGGAACGTCTGGCCGGGACTACGGACTGCTGCGGTTCGTGCTGCCGTCGGTGCTCGGCACCGTCGGGCTCTGGGCCTGCTGGCGGATCGTCAACATTCCCTCGTTCGCCGATTTCCTGATCGCCGTCGAGGTGGAGATGGCGAAGGTGTCCTGGCCTTCCGCGGGGGAGGTGTTCCGCAGTTCGGCAGTTATCATCTTCCTGATCTTCGCCCTGTCGGCGATTTTGGCTGGGTATGATTTTTTCTGGGCGTTCATCCTGCGCCCGGTGCTGAAGGGGTAGCCGGTTTTCGAGGTTCAATCCATGGCCGCTGCGTTCGAACACGAGGGGAGCGAATCCACGGGGGCACCCGCCGCCGAGGAGCCGAAGCGGCTTGGGCCGGCGACGCCCGAGGCCGGTGCCGTCGAACCGGCCGCCGCGGTGGACGACGACGACGACGGCATGCCCGCCGAACTTGCCGACCCGTTTGCCGGGGGCGAGAACGCGCGTCCGGTGGAGGTTGCCGCCAAGGAGAAGGCCGCTCCCAAGGGGGACATGCAGTGGTACATCCTCAAGGTGCAGAGCAATCGCGAGGATTCGATCCGCGAGACGCTGCTGCGCCGCATCTCGCTGCAGGGCATGCAGCCGTACTTCGGCGAGGTGATCGTGCCGAAGGAGCAAGTCACGGACTTCAAGGGGGGCAAGAAGCGCGTCGTCACACGCAAACTGTACCCGGGCTACATCCTCGTCAACATGATCCTCAACGACGAGACCTGGTATCTCGTCCGCGAGACCGGCGGCATCGGTGACTTCACCGGCTCGGCCGGCCGGCCGAGTCCGATGCTGCCCCAGGACGTGGCAAAACTCCTCAACAAGACCGAGGAGCGGACCGACGAGACGCCGCGTCTGAAGATCAACTTCAAGAAGGGTGACCGCGTCAAGATAAACGAGGGCACGTTCGAGAACTTCGAGGGCGAGGTCGATCAGATCGACGAGGCCAACGGGCGAGTCACGGTGATGCTCAGCATCTTCGGCCGTTCGACGCCGGTGGACATCGAATACTGGCAGATCGAGGCGGTGTGACCGATGCGGGCGACATGTCCGCGGCAGGACCGGTTCCGGCCCGCGGATGACGCCGACGACGCGGATCAGGCGACGAATCACGAGCAGGCAGCACAGGCAGGCAGAAAGGGTCAGCGATGGCGAAACAGATGGTCGGACAGGCGAAGTTCCAAGTGCCGGGCGGGCAGGCCACGCCGGCGCCGCCGGTGGGCACCTCCCTCGGCCGGTTCGGCATCAACCTCGGGCAGTTCGTCCAGCAGTTCAACGACCGCACCCGCGAGGCTGCGGGCATGCCGATCCCCGTCGTCGTGACGGTCTACAACGACCGCTCGTTCGAGTTCATCACCAAGAGCCCGCCGGCGGCGGCTCTGCTCAAGAAGGCGGCCGGGCTCGCCAAGGGGTCCGGTGTTCCCAACAAGGACAAGGTGGGGAAGGTCACCAAGGCCCAGCTCGACGAGATCGTGCGGCTGAAGACGGCCGATCTCAACGCCCGCGACGGGGATCACGCCCGGCGGATGATCGAGGGCACGGCCCGCAGCATGGGGATCACCGTCGAGGGCTGACCGGACCGCACCGCCATCAACCAGATCACGAGTTCGATTTCAAGGAGTCCAGACCGTGCCAGACAGCAAACGCATGCGGGCGATGCTCGCGACCAAGCCGAAGACCGAAACGCCACTGCCGATTGCCGAGGCGGTCGCGATGTTGAAGAAGTTTCCGCCGACCAAGTTCGACCAGACGGTCGAGATCCACATGCGGCTGGGGATCGATCCCAAGCAGGCCGACCAGATCATCCGCGGTTCGCTCGTGCTGCCCCACGGCATCGGCAAGGCGAAGCGGGTCGTGGTGTTCGCCAAGGGCAACCTCGCCGACGACGCCCGGGCCGCCGGCGCCGAGGAGGTCGGCGCCGAGGAACTCGCCAAGAAGATCCGCGAGGGCTGGACCGACTTCGACGTCTGCATCGCCGCTCCCGACATGATGGGACTCGTCGGCCCGCTCGGAAAGGTGCTCGGGCCGCGCGGCCTGATGCCCAGCCCGCGGGCCGGCACCGTCACCGCTGACATCAGGAAGACCGTGAGCGAGTACAAGGCCGGCAAGGTCGAGTTTCGCAACGATCCCACCGGCATCGTGCATGCCGTGGTCGGAAAGGTCAGTTTCGACGCCCAGAAACTTGCGGACAACATTCGTGCGTTCATCGACCACGTCGTCGGAATGGCTCCCTCGAGCGTTCGCGGGCAGTACGTGAAGAGCGTCTCGATTTGTGCGACGATGACGCCGGGCATCATGGTCGCCGCCTGAACCCTCTCCTCCTCTCCATCGCATCTCAGGACTCCATCGCAGGGCACGTGAACCGATGAGCAAGCTCGTGAAAAACATGCTGGTAGACGACCTTCGCAGCCGCCTCGTCGGCGTCGGCGAATTGATCGTCGTGAGCGTCGGCCGGCTCGATGCCGTGAAGACGGCTCAACTCCGCCAGACGCTTCGCAAGAAGCAGATCCATCTGCAGCTCGTGAAGAACAGCCTCGCCCGCCGGGCCACCGAGGGCACGCCGCTGGCGCCGGCGTTCTCCACGACCGAAGGCATGCTGGCCATCGCCTGGGGCGGAGAGGATGTGGTCGATCTGGCGAAGGAATTGGACCGCCTCGCCGGCGTCAAGGACTTCGAGGGCTTCGAGTGCCGCGGGGGGGCGCTGGATGGCAGCCGCCTCGAGGCCGCAGACGTCAAGAAGGTTGCGAAGTGGCCGACACGTTCGGAACAGCTCTCCCTGCTGTCGGGGCAGATTTCGGCGATTGCCGGACGGCTTTCGGGGCAGATCCTGGCGGCTGGGGGCACCTTGGCCGGTCAAATTGCCTCCCGGGCGGAGGAGCTGGAGAAGGCCGCCGGAGAGCCGGCAGCCTGACCGAGGGGGAAGTTTTTCCCCGATTTTTCGGGGAGGGCTTCACTCTGCAAATGTTCATGGTAAACAGAAAGGCTCGGCGCGGCGGCCTGGCACGGTCGACGACGACGAATTGACAGCACACAACAAACCGCGGTCGCGCGCGTCCACTCGAGGGCAGGCGGCCGTTCACTTTGGAAGGGAAAGGATCTCGAGCGATGGCAACGGCTGAAGCGACCCGCGAATTCTCGAAGGAAACCAAGGAGCTCGGCGACAAGATCGTCGGCCTCACCCTGAAGGCTGCCAAGGAGCTGTCGGACTACCTCGACGAGGTTCACGGCATCAAGCCGGCCGCAGGGGGCGCGGTCATGATGGCAGCTCCGGCTGGCGGTGCAGCCGGCGGCGGTGCGGCCGAGGCTGCGGCCGAGAAGACCGAATTCGACGTCGTGCTCGAAAACTTCGGCGACAACAAGATCGGCGTCATCAAGGTCGTGCGTGCCGCGACCGGCCTCGGCCTCAAGGAAGCCAAGGATCTCGTCGAAGGCTGTCCGGCCAAGGTCAAGGAGGGGATCTCCAAGGCCGACGCCGAGAAGCTCAAGAAGGAGCTGGAAGAGGCCAAGGCCAAGGTTTCGATCAAGTAAAACGGGCGCATTTCAAGGCTTGCCGGCCGGGGGTTTTGCGTTCCGGCCGGCAAGCGGTATAGTTTTTGCTCGTCCCGCTCGGTCGCTTCCGCCTTGCCGCCTCGTTCCTCCTTTCGCCAACGATTTCGCGCCGTGCCGCATGCGGGTTCCTGCCCGGTCTGTGTCCGGTGCAGTCTGTCCTGATCCCTCGCCCGTTCCGGCTGCAGCACCGCGTCGGAAGTGTTCGAACAAGCCCAGGAGCCCTTGTCTATGGCAACTCGCGCCGTCCGCCGTCTGCAGACGAATGAGGTCCGCCACTTCGGTAGCAACCGGGCCGGTCACCATATCCCCGACCTGACCGAGATCCAGACCCGGTTCTACGACCTGTTCCTGCAGTACGACGTTCCCGCGGCCAAGCGCAAGGACCATGGCATCGAGGGCGTGCTCCGCGAGATCTTCCCCGTCGAGAGCTACGACAAGACGGTCAAGCTCGAGTATCTGCGTTACGAGCTCGGCAAACCCCGCTACGAGCCGGACGAGTGCCGGCAATTGCGGCTGACTTACGGCCGCCCGCTGCGGGTCTGGCTCCGGCTGACCCGCGAGCAGCCGATCGAGGAAGAGGTCTACCTCGGCGACATTCCCATCATGCTCGGCGGCGGCGAGTTCATCATCAACGGCGCAGAGCGGGTCGTGGTCAGCCAGCTCCATCGGTCGCCCGGCATCGACTTCGTCGCCGATACCGAGTCGACCGACCGCAAGACCTTCAACTGCCGCATCATTCCGGAGCGCGGCAGTTGGATCGAGCTCAACGTTTCCAAGAAGGACGCCCTTCAGGTGCGGATCGACCAGAGCGGGAAGTTTTCCGCCCTCACGCTCCTCCGCGCGATGGATCCGAAGTTCAGTCGCGACTCCGAGATTCTCAAGCTGTTCTACAAGACCACCGTCGAGAAAGTCTCCGGTGGCCGGAGCGTTCCCAAACTCGAAGGGAAGTTCGCCGTCGACGACATCGTCTATCCTCGCGGCAGCGACCGGGCCGGCGAGATCATCGTCGAGGCAGGCTGCAAGATCACCCACGACCAGGCGGAACTGATCGCCACCTCCGGCCTCAAGGCCGTGGAGCTGATGCAGGAGCAGAAGATTCCGCTGATCGTGAACAGCCTGCGGGACGACGCCGACGAGTCGAAGCGGCGTACCGGAGTGGCCCCGAGCCACGAGGACGCCTTGGTGCGGATCTACCAGCGGCTGCGGCCGGGCAATCCGCCGGCACTCGACAAGGCCCGGGCCCTGTTCGACGAGAAGTTCAAGGACACCAACCGCTACCGGCTCGGCCGCGTCGGTCGCTTCCGCATCAACCGCAAACTCGGGCTCAACGTTCCCGAGACGGAGATGACGCTCCGGGCTGAGGACCTGATCGCCGCCATCCGTTACATGCTCAAGCTCAGCGACGGCGAGGGGGACGTGGAGGTCGATGACATCGACCACCTCGGCAACCGACGCCTGCGGACGATCGACGAACTCGCCAGCGACGAGCTGCGCAAGGGTTTCCTCAAGCTCCGCCGCACCGTCCAGGAGCGGATGAGTCTGAAGGACGTGGCCGAGATGTCGCCTCGGACGCTGATCAACCCCAAGAGCATCTCGGCGGCGATCGAATACTTCTTCGGCCGCGGCGAGTTGTCGCAGGTCGTCGACCAGACGAACCCGCTTTCCATGCTCACCCACGAGCGGCGGCTGTCGGCTCTCGGCCCGGGAGGTCTGAACCGCAAGCGGGCCGGGTTCGAGGTCCGCGACGTCCACATTTCCCACTACGGCCGGATCTGCCCGATCGAGACCCCGGAAGGGACGAACATCGGGCTCATTTCCAGCCTCGCGATCTACTCCGGCGTCGACTCCTACGGGTTCCTCGTCACGCCGTACCGCAAGGTGGCGAAGGGGAAACTCACCGACGACGTCGTCTGGCTGCGGGCCGACGAGGAGAGCAACGCCCACCTGGCGCCGGCCGATGCGCAGGTCGACAAGGGGACCAACCGGCTGGTCGGCGACAACATCATCGCCCGCTACAAGGGGGACTTCGTCCTCGTGCCCGCCGAGGAGATCGACTACATCGACGTCGCACCGAGCCAGATGGTGGGCGTGTCGGCGGGTCTGATCCCGTTCCTCGAGCACGACGACGCCAATCGGGCCCTGATGGGCTCCAACATGCAGCGGCAGGCTGTGCCGCTGCTGGTCACGGAGCCGCCGGTCGTCGCGACCGGCATGGAGCGTGACGTGGCGGCCAACTCCGGACTCCTCGTCCGCGCCGCCCGGAAGGGCACGGTGAGCTACGTCGACGCCGACAGCATCGAGATCAGCACCTCCGCCGGCACCGACACCTACGCGATGCGGAAGTTCGTCGGCCTCAACGAGCGGACCTGCCAGAACCAGAAGCCGACGGTCGTGCCCGGACAGAAGGTGGAAAAGGGAGAGGTCATCGCCGACGGTGCCGCCACCTATCGGGGCGAACTCGCGCTCGGCCGCAACGTGCTCGTCGGCTTCATGGCCTGGGACGGGTTCAACTTCGAGGATGCGATCATCATCAGCGAGGAACTCGTCGAGGACGACGTCTACACGTCGATCCACATCGAGGAGTACGACATCGAGATCCGCGACACGAAGCTGGGCCGGGAGGAGTTCACCCGCGACATCCCCAACGTGGGCGAGCGGGCCCTGCACAATCTCGACGAGTCGGGCATCGTCAGGATCGGGACGTACGTCCGCCCCGGCGACATTCTCGTCGGCAAGGTTTCGCCCAAGAGCAAGACCGAACTGACGCCGGAAGAGAAACTGCTCCACGCGATCTTCGGCCGGGCCGGCGAGGACGTGAAGAACGACTCCCTCGAAGTCCCCTCAGGCGTCGAAGGAATCGTGATCGCCACCGAGAAGTTCTCGCGCCGGATGAGCCTCTCCGAGGACGAGCGCCGCGAGTTCGAGAAGCAGCTCAAGGAAGTCGAGAACGAGGGCAACCTGCGGGTGGCCGAGGCGTTCGGCGGTCTCGTCACCGAGATCGAGAAGATCCTGCAAAAGCCGCTTCAAGCCGCCGACGGCAGCCCGCTGGTCCGCAACCAGGACCACAAGGTCGTCGCCGAGCGGGCCGCCCAGTTCAACCTCGAGGAGATCGACATCCGCTCGCCGCAGCGGAAGGCCGACATCGAGAAGCTCTTCAAGTCCATGTGGCCCACGGTGGAGGTGGCGATCGATGCCCGCGAGCGTCGCCTCAACAGCATGAAGCGCGGTGACGAGCTCCGTCCGGGCGTGCTGCAGATGGTCAAGGTCTACGTCGCCGCCAAGCGGGTGATCTCCGTGGGCGACAAGATGGCCGGACGCCACGGCAACAAGGGCGTGATCGCCAAGATCCTGCCCAAGGAGGAGATGCCGTTCCTGGCCGACGGCACTCCGCTCCAGATCCTGCTCAACCCGCTCGGTGTGCCGAGCCGGATGAACGTCGGCCAGATCCTGGAGACGCATCTGGGCTGGGCCGGCAAGATCCTCGGCTTCCAGGCGGTGACGCCCGTGTTCGACGGGGCCAGCGAGGAAGACATCAACAAGGTGCTCGCCGACGCCGGCCTGCCGGCCCACGGCAAGGCCCAACTCTTCGACGGCCGCACGGGCGAGCCGCTCGAGCAGGAGACGACGGTCGGGTTCATCTACATGCTCAAGCTTCACCATCTCGTGGACGACAAGGTCCACGCCCGTTCCACCGGCCCGTACTCGCTGATCACCCAGCAGCCGCTCGGCGGCAAGGCCCGGTTCGGCGGGCAGCGGTTCGGGGAAATGGAGGTCTGGGCGCTGGAGGCGTATGGCGCCGCCTACATCCTCCAGGAACTGCTGACGGTGAAGAGCGACGACGTCGAGGGACGTACGAAGATCTACGAAAGCATGGTGAAGGGGGAGAACACGCTCGAGGCCGGAACCCCGGCGAGCTTCGACGTGCTCACCAACGAGATTCGGGGCCTGGCCCTGAACATGCAACTGGAAAAGCGCCGGATTTGAGCGGCCGTTGAAGTCGGCGGGCCGCCCGGTGGCCGGCGCTGATAGGCGGACCGAGAAAGAGTCGGTTGGGATTGGGGCGTGGACGGTCGAGCGGGTTTCGAACAACACAGGGAGATGACACGTGAGCATCGGTGAATCCACCTACGATCGCGTCAACGACTACTCGGCCGTGAAGATCAGCCTGGCCCGGCCGCACGACATCCGCAGCTGGTCGTTCGGCGAGGTGAAAAAGCCGGAGACGATCAACTACCGCACCTACCGTCCCGAGAAGGACGGCCTGATGTGCGAGAAGATCTTCGGCCCGGAAAAGGACTGGGAGTGCTCCTGCGGCAAGTACCGCGGCATGAAGTACAAGGGGATGATCTGTGACCGTTGCGGGGTCAAGGTCACCCACAGCCGCGTGCGGCGCAAGCGGATGGGGCACATCGAACTGGCGGCCCCGGTCGTCCACATCTGGTTCTTCAAGGCGATGCCCAGCCGGCTCGGCGCGTTGCTCGACATGAAGACCACGAGCCTGGAGAAGGTGATCTATTTCCAGGACTACGTCGTGCTCGATCCCAAGGACACGCCGCTGAAGAAGCAGCAGCTGCTCTCCGAGGAGGAGTATCGCGAGGCCCGCGCCGCGCACGGCGAGGGGAGCTTCGAGGCCGAAATGGGGGCGGAGGCGATCCGCAAACTGCTGCTCGGCCTCGACCTGGTAACGCTCTCCAAGGAGTTGCGCGAGGATCTGGCGACCACCAACTCGAAGCAGAAGAAGAAGGATCTCGTCAACCGGCTGAAGATCGTCGAGGCGATCCGCGACAGCGAGAACAAGCCCGAGTGGATGGTGCTCGACGTAATTCCGGTCATCCCGCCCGACCTCCGTCCGCTGGTGATGCTCGATTCGGGCAACTTCGCCACCAGTGACCTCAACGACCTTTATCGCCGGATCATCAACCGCAACAACCGGCTCAAGAAGCTCGTCGACCTGAATGCCCCCGAGGTGATCATCCGCAACGAGAAGCGGATGCTCCAGCAGTCGGTCGACGCCCTCTTCGACAACAGCCGCTGCAAGAGGCCGGTCCTGGCATCGAGCAATCGGCCGCTCAAGAGCCTGACCGACATGATCAAGGGCAAGCAGGGCCGATTCCGCGAAAACCTGCTCGGCAAGCGGGTCGACTATTCGGCCCGCAGCGTGATCGTCGTCGGCCCCAACCTCCGCCTCCATCAGTGCGGTCTGCCGAAGAAGATCGCGCTCGAGCTCTACCAGCCGTTCATCATCCGCCAGCTCAAGGACCTCGGCCACGCCGACACCATCAAGAGCGCCCGGAAGATGCTGGAGCGGAAGGATGCCGAGGTCTGGGACATCCTCGAGAACGTGATCCGCAACCATCCGGTGCTCCTCAATCGGGCACCGACCCTGCATCGCATGGGCATTCAGGCCTTCGAGCCGGTGCTCGTCGAGGGAAACGCCATCAAGTTGCATCCCTTGGTCTGCAAGGGCTTCAACGCCGACTTCGACGGCGACCAGATGGCGGTCCATCTGCCGCTTTCGATCGAGGCCCAGGTCGAGGCCCACACGCTGATGCTCTCCACCAACAACATCTTCAGCCCGGCCAACGGGGCGCCGATCATCTCCCCCTCGCAGGACGTGGTGATGGGCTGCTATTACCTGACGATGGCCCTCCCCGGCCGGAAGGGAGAGGGGATGGTTTTCAAGAGCTTCGAGGAGGTCGAACTCGCCCACCAGCTCGGCAAGGTCGAGACGCACGCCAAGATCAAGGTCAAACTGCCCGGCCAGCGCCGGCTGAAGACCGATGTCGAGGCTCAGTCCAAGCCGGGGGCGGTGATCGACACGACGGTCGGCCGCGTCCTCTTCAACGCGATCCTGCCCGGCGGGATGCTGTTCTACAACATCCCGATGCGGTCGAGTGAACTTGCCCGCGTGATCTCCGACTGCTACCAGACCCTCGGCCGGCGCTGGACGATCGACCTGCTCGACGACATGAACCGGGTCGGCTTCAGTTGGAGCACCCGCAGCGGCCTGTCGTTCGCCACCGACGACCTGATCACGCCCTCCACGAAGACGCGGATCGTGGGCGAGGCCGACAAGGAAGTGCTCAAGATCATGAAGCAGTATCAGCGCGGCATGATCACCGACGGCGAGCGGTACAACAAGGTGATCGACGCCTGGACGCATGCCCGCGAGCAGATCACCAAGGAGATGATGCAGGATCTGGAGAAGGACACGGACGAAAAGCCCAACCGCCGGGCCGGCTACGTCAATCCGATCTTCCTCATGGCCCATTCCGGCGCCCGTGGCGGCGTGGAGCAGATCCGCCAGCTGGCCGGCATGCGCGGCCTGATGGCCAAGCCGTCGGGCAAGATCATCGAGGCACCCATCAAGGCGAACTTCCGCGAGGGGCTGACGGTGCTCGAGTACTTCAGTTCGACCCACGGAGCCCGCAAGGGCCTGGCGGACACCGCCCTGAAGACGGCCGACTCAGGCTACCTGACCCGCAAGCTGGCCGACGTCGCCCAAAACGTCGTCGTCACCATGCACGACTGCGGCACGACGCAGGGGATCGAGAAAACGGTCATCTATCGAGGCGAGAAGGTCGAGGTCAGCCTCGCCGACAGCATCCGCGGCCGCGTCAGCCGGGCGAACATCAGCAATCCGATCACCGACGAGGTGATCGTGCACGAGGACGAGTTGATCACGCCCAAGGTGGCCCGCCGTATCGAGGAATTGGGGCTCGACAAGATCCAGGTGCGCAGCGCGCTGACATGCGAGGCGCCGCTCGGAGTCTGCCGGCTCTGCTACGGCATGGACCTGTCGACGGGTTCGCTCGTCGAGGAGGGGATGGCCGTGGGCATCATCGCCGCCCAGAGCATCGGCGAACCGGGCACCCAATTGACGATGCGGACCTTCCACATCGGCGGCGTCGGCCAGCGTGCCATCGAGGAGAGCGAGAGCAAGGCCAAGCGGGCCGGCATCGTGAAGTTCACGCGGCTGCGGACGGTGCAGGACGAGCAGGGACAGATGATCGTCCTCGCCCGCAACGGCGAAATCTCGATCGTCGATGCCAAGGGAAGCGAACTCGACAAGTTCGACGTTCCCGCGGGCGCGATCCTCAAGGTCAAGGAAAACGACGAGATCAAGGCGGGAACGGTCCTCGTCCAGTGGGATCCGCACTCCATCCCGATCCTCTCCGAGGTGGCGGGCAAGGTGCGTTTCGAGGACGTGCTCGAGGGGGAGACGCTCCGCGTAGAAAAGGACCCGAGCGGCCACACGCGGCGGGTGGTCATGGAGCACAAGGGGATCTATCACCCGCAGATCGTGCTCGAGGACGACTCGGGCAAGATCCTCGACTTCTACTACCTCCCGGAAAAGGCCTACATCGAGGTCGCACCGGGGGAGAAGGTCGCGGCCGGCCACGTGCTCGCCAAGACGCCCCGCGAGGCATCGGGCACGCAGGACATCACCGGAGGTCTGCCGCGCGTGACGGAGATCTTCGAGGCCCGCAAGCCGAAGGACCCCGCGATCATGGCCGAGATCGACGGCAAGGTCGAGGTGAGCGGCGAGAAGCGCCGCGGCAAGCGCACGATCGTCGTCCGCAACGAGAGCGGCATGGAGCGCGAGCACCTGGTCACCCACGGCAAGCACCTGCGGGTTCATCCCGGCGACATCGTCAAGGCGGGCGAGGCGCTCGTCGACGGTCCGCTGGTGCCGCACGACATCCTGCGGATCTCGGGGGAGGAGGCGGTGCAGCAGTATCTCGTCCGCGAGATCCAGAACGTGTACCGCAGCCAGCGGGTGGACATCGACGACAAGCACATCGAGATCATCGTGTCGCAGATGCTGCGCAAGGTGAAGATCGAGGGCGTCGGCGATACGAGCCTCCTGCCGGGCAGCGTCCTCGACAAGTACGATTTCCGCCAGGCCAACGAGCGGCTCGCGAACTGCGTGCGGATCACCGACAAGGGGGACAGCGAGTTCGCCGTCGGCAGCGTGGTGCCCAAGGACGTGCTCGTCCAGGCCAATGCCCAAATCGAGACGCTCGGCGGAACGCCGGCCAAGGGCACGAAGCCCAAGCCGGCGACCGCCAGCACCCAGTTGCTCGGGATCACCAAGGCGAGCGTGCAGAGTTCGAGCTTCATCTCGGCCGCCAGCTTCCAGGAGACGACGAAGGTGCTGACCGAGGCGGCCCTAGCCGGCAAGGTGGACAACCTCGTCGGTCTCAAGGAGAACGTCATCCTCGGCCATCTGATTCCGGCCGGTACGGGCTTCGGCACGTTCCAGTCGGCGGAGGTTCGCGTCCGGCCCGAGGCGCTCGACGCGCTGCGGATCGAACGGGAGAACGTGCTCGCCCGGCAGTTCCCGCTCCTCGAAGCCGCCGTCGGCGCTGAGACGGGGGCAGAGGGAGAGCAGGCTTCCGGCGACATGGCCACGCTCCGCGGGGACGAAGGACCGGCGGACGCTCTCTGATCCGCTCAGGAGCGTCGTCCACCCGTCGGCGACCGACCCATTGGCGCCGGGGACCCTTGCCGCGCCGACTTCCCGCACAGGTGCGGGTTCGCCGTCCGCTCCCCGACACGGTGCCCGTTCGGCGCCGTCGTGCGGCAATTCGCGGACGGCGGATCGTGCCGCTTTTGCCGGTCAGACCGCCGGTACAGGCGGCATGCTCGCTGCCCGGGGAAGAATTGTCAGTGGGGCCGATTTGAGTGGTTGTTCGGGTCGAAGTACTGTCTCGGCAGAGAACCTGAAATTCCGGAGCCTGCGATGCCGACCCCTCTTTCCCCTACCCCGCGCATGCTGGCGGCAGCAGTCATTCTCGGCGCGACCGCCATTCCCTCGGCCGCCGAGCCCTACAACCCGTACGCCGTTCCCGAGGCGGTGGTCGCACCGGTGGCACCGGATGGCACCATCCGCTGGGGAACGTTCTACAAGTCGGCGGAGATGCAACTCGCCTACGAGCGGCTCTGGAAGATGGGCGCCTGTCGAGGCACGAGCAAGGCGATCATGATCCCCGTCGAGGAGAACAAACTCCTCGTCGATCGCCTTCCGGAGGCGGAGTACGCGGGCGTGGTGCAGGGCATGGCGGGCGGCCTGGCGGGCGGACTGATGGCCTTTTCCGACGACGAAGCCAAGGCGACGTACGTGGCCCATCTGCATCCGGCCGGCGTGACGAACTTCTCGATCGTGGGCCGGTCACCCGCGTCGATCGTGCAGCCGGGCATGGCGGTCCGGCTCGTCGCCAAGGTCGACGCCCGAGGTCGCGGCCTGGAACCGCTCCGGAAGTTCGACATCGTCACGCCCGCCGCCGGCTTCACGCCAGACGAGGTCCGCCCCGACCGCAACGAGCGGATCGTCGGCGTGGTCACGAGCGTCCGCGGTCAGACGATGCAGGTCCGGGTCGACGCGGGCAAACTCCGGCGCCTGTCATTCACCGTGGCCGAGGATGCGACGGCCACGATCGACGCCGCCACGCCGGCACTCGTGGCACCGGGTGACAGGGTGGAACTCCGGGGCCGACTCTGGACCGGCGCGGGCTGCCACGCCGCCGGCTCGGTGTTCGCGTCGCGTGTCACGGTGACGAAGGCCGCCGCACCCGGGCGCCCGCAGGATGCGGCCGCCGGCGGACAGGCTGGCAAGGCCGTCGCCGGCGGCGTAGAGTGACCCGCGTTCGTTCCCTCCGTCCTTCGTCGACGGACCGTCCGATGGCAGCCAGTCGCAGTGCTTTACCCGCCGCCGGCGGACAAATGCCCGTTCCGCGCATCGCAGGGCGGATTCTCCGCTCGCGGCTGGCGGTGCTCTGGTCGGACCTGCAGGCCGCCTGTGTGGACCGCCCCGACGCGGATGCGGTCCACCGGCTGCGGGTCGCCACCCGGCGCGGCCTGGCGGCGCTCGACGCCTTCGACGAACTGCTGCCGGAGCGGCGCCGGGCCTGGTTTCGCCGGCGGCTGCGGCGCATCCGCCACGCGGCCGGCGAGGCTCGGGACCTCGACGTGCTCCTGGACACGCTCGGCACGGAATCAGCCTCCGCGGTGACCGGTCCCGGCCCGCGGGCCAGGGCTCGGCTGGTGGCGATGCTCTCGCGGCAGCGGCTCCAGTCGCGCCGGCCGATCCGCGAACTGCGGGATCGGCTGGCTGCCGCCGACTGGCACGGACGGGTCGAGAGGCTGCTCGACCGCGTGGCCTTGCGGCATCGCGACGAGTCGTTCGCCCGTTACGCGGTCCGCCGCTTCAAGCCGCTGATGCGACGGTTTTTCGCCCGGGCCGACCGACGGCTGAAGGACGACGGCGAACTGCATCGGCTGCGGATCGAGGGGAAAAAACTCCGTTACACTCTGGAGATCTTCGCCCCGGTGTTCGCCCCCCGTGTGCGGGACCGCTGCGCGGAGTCGCTACAGCGACTGCAGGCGACGCTCGGCACGTTCACCGACCATGCGGCGGCAGCCGACCGTTTCCGCCGCTGGAGCAAGGCGGACGGACTGGCAAGCGTTCGCGGCACGCTGGCGAACCTGCGACGCCGCGAGGTGACCAAGGCCGAGCGGGCGAGGAAGTCGTTCACGAAATGGTGGAAGCCGAGGCGGAGACGCGCCCTGCGCCGCACGTTCACGAGGTCACTGAAGCTCGATTCGGCATGAGATCGTCAGCTGACACCCGCCACGGCCGTGGTCCGCTCCGCCGGCACTCGTGGGCCGCCGGGATGCGGCTTTGCACCGCGACAGCCTTGGCCTGCGCCCTGGCGGCGGGCTGTTCGCGGCAGGAGCCGGCCTTCCGCCCGACCGTCATCGCCCCGGCCGGCCCGCCGGACGCCGCCCCGGCCGGGATGGTCTGGATTCCCGGCGGAGAGTTTTCCATGGGCTGCGCCGATCCGCGTGGACTTCCTTTCGGGGGGAACGAGCCGATGGTCGACGCCCGACCCATCCACCGCGTGCGGGTCGACGGCTTCTGGATGGACGCGACCGAAGTCACGAACCGGCAGTTCGCGGCGTTCGTCGCGGCCACCGGCTACACGACGATCGCGGAGCGGCCCCCACGTGCCCAGGACTTTCCCGGTGCCGACCCCGCCAATCTCGTGCCCGGCTCGATCGTCTTCAGCCCGCCGGAGGGCCCCGTCCCGCTCGATCATCATCACCGGTGGTGGAACTACGTGCCGGGCGCGGACTGGCGGCATCCGCGCGGTCCCGAGAGCACCATCGAGGGCCGCGACGACGACCCGGTCGTGCACGTCGCCTGTGCCGACGCCGAGGCCTACGCGACCTGGGCCGGCAAGCGGCTGCCCACCGAGGCCGAGTGGGAGTTCGCCGCCCGCGGCGGCCTCGCCGGCGCGGCCTATCCGTGGGGGGACGACTTCAGGCCGCAGGACCGCTGGATGGCCAACACGTTTCAGGGGTCGTTCCCCGCCCGCGACCTCGGCCTCGACGGCTTCGCCGGCATCGCACCGGTCAAGCGGTTTCCAGCGAACGCCTTCGGCCTGCACGACATGTCGGGCAACGTCTGGGAATGGTGCTCGGACTGGTATCGTGCCGACACCTACGCCGCGCCGGACCGGACCACGGACGCCGTGGCGGTCAATCCGCAGGGGCCGACGTCGAGCCGCGACCCGCAGGAGCCGAACGAGCGCAAGCGGGTGCTGCGCGGCGGCTCGTTCCTCTGCACCGAGCAGTACTGCTCCCGGTACATCGTCGGCACCCGCGGCAAGGGGGAGATCTCCAGCGGTTCGAGCCACCTCGGCTTCCGCTGCGTGAAGCGACCGTGAATCGTGCCCGCTCAGCCGCCGCGGCCCATCAGGCGCAGGAGATCGGCCAGGCTGCGGGTATTGGCCACGTCGGCGGCCGTCAGTCCGGCCCGGCGCGCCTGGAGGACGCCGCACCGCATCACCTCCAGCCCACGGCTCGAATGGGCGTCGGTCGAGATCACGAGTTTCACGCCGGCCCGCCGGGCCGCGGCCGCGTGCCGATCGTCGAGGTCGAGCCGCCACGGATTGGCGTTGATCTCCAGAAACGTGCCCGTCCGGGCGCAGGCCTCGATCACAGCCTCGATGTCGACGTCGTAAGCCGGCCGCCGGTTGATGAGCCGGCCGGTGGGATGGCCGATGACGCTCACCCGGGGATTCTCCACGGCCTCGATGATCCGGGCGGTGATCCGGTCGCGAGGCTGGTTCTGGCCGTAGTGCAGGCTGGCAACCACCCAGTCGGCTCGTGCGAGGACGTCGTCGGGAAGGTCGAGCCCGCCCTTCTCCAACATGTCGACCTCGATTCCCTTGAGGACCACGATCGGCGGCGTGCCCTCCACGGCGAGCGCCTCGTTGAGCCGGTCGATCTCCCCCCACTGCCGCAGCAGCCGGCGCTTGTCGAGGCCGTTGGCCATCGTCACCCGCTGGCCGTGATCGGTGATCGCGATGTAGGAGAGTCCCCGGGCGATCGCCCCACGCACCATCTCCGCGAGCGTGTCTTCGCCATCGGTCGCCGTCGTGTGCATGTGCAGATCGCCGCGGATGTCGGCGACCGTGACGAGTTCCGGCAGTGCGTCGCGTTCGGCGAGCCGGATCTCGTCCCCGCCCTCGCGCAACTCGGGGGAGATCCAGGGCAGGCCGACCGCCCGGTAGACCTCCTCCTCCGTCCGGCCGGCGACCCTCTCCCCCGCGGCGGGCGACGCCTCGGCCGCGGCGCCGGACACGAGCCGATGCACGCCGTACTCGTTGATCGTCAGGCCGAGATCACGGGCCCGCCCCCGGAGGCGGACGTTGTGCTCCTTGGAGCCGGTGAAATACTGCAGTGCCGCGCCGAACGAATCCGCTTCGACCACGCGCAGGTCGATCTGCACCTCGCGCGGCCCGCGGATGCTGGTCTTGGTGGCGCCGCGGAGAAGCACCGCCGACGTCTCCGGCCAACGCTCGAGCCGGTCCATGACCGCCGCCGGCGCCGTGCTCTCGACGACGAGATCGAGATCCCCCACGGTCTCCTTGCCGCGCCGCCAACTGCCCGCAGCCTCGACCCGCCGGGCCTCCGGACAGCCGCGCATCCAGGCGACGAGCCCGGCCACGATCTCGTCGGCATCCCGCCACAGGAGCCGGTCACGGTCGGGGCTCTTGGCGAAGCCGATGTTGGCGAGGATCGCGGCCTGCGTCTTCGCTCCGAATCCCTTGACCCCGGCGACCCTGCCGTCGCGGCAGGCCTGCTCCAGCGCGTCGAGCGAGTCGATGCCGAGCGCATCGACGAGGACCTTGACCTTGCGCGGCCCGAGTCCAGGCACCCGCATCAGGTCGAAGACGACCTTGGGCACCTCGCGCTCGAGCTCCTCGAGCAGCGGGAGTTTCCCGGTGTCGAGCAGGGCCTCGATCTTGCCGGCGAGATCGGCACCGACGCCGTCCAGTTCGGTCAGGCCACGGTTCGGATCGGCGCGGACCGCTGCGAGCGACTCGACCAGGGATCCGATCGTTCGGGCCGCGTTGCGGTAGGCGCGGACGCGAAACGGATTGTCGGCCCGGTATTCGAGCAGGTCGGCGACGTGCTCGAAGACCGCGGCGATGTCGGAGTTGGTCATGGCGGCCCGGACCTGCGTCGCCGGGGGATTCCCGCGGCCCGCGCAGGGAACCGCCATTGGATCACTGCTGAAGGCGGGCCGGAAGGGCCGCGGTCGGATAGGCGGGCATGAACAGGGCCGGACGCCCGCCGCCGGACGCCGGCTGCCACGACGTCGTGTGACCTGTCGGCTCGAGCAGCCGCGGAAAAGCACCGGTCGCCGAGGTCGGACCGGTTCCGGGCAGCGTCGGCATGGCCGCCCCCGAGGGAGCGGGGGGCGTCGTACCCGACGCCGGCGGCGAGTTCGGTGCGGCGGAGGAAGATGGTTGTGGGGTGGGCTTGGGAGCGGGACGGCCATCGCTGCCGACAGCCGGCGACTGCCCACCGGCCGCGGGCGCGGTCCGCTGGATTTCCGGGATCGGCACGATCGGCGGAGCACCGGAGGGAGCCGGCTGCACCGGCCGCTGTGAACTGGTCGCATCGGGCCCCGGAGCCGGCGCCGCGTAGGTCGTGACCGGTTGACCGGACGCGACCGGTGGCTGGCCGGGGGTGACATACGGCTGACCCTGCGTCGCCTGCGGCTGAACGTACGTGACCTGCGGCTGAACGTACGTGACCTGCGGCTGGGCATACGTCGCCTGCGGCTGGCCTGGGATGACGGGAGCCACGATCGGCCGCTGCCCGGTGAACGGCGGATAGTTCGTCGTCGTCGGCGGCAGCGACTGGGGCGCGATGCTCGTCTGCCCCGGCTGCATCAGGGCCGGATTGCCCACAGCCCCGGCCGCCCCCCAGCTGCCGGGCGCCGTATTCACGGCCGGCTGCGGCGCGAGGGCCGGCGGAACGAACGGACCCTGGACGGTGCCCGCGGGCGGCGCGAGCGGAGCCCCTGGCACCTGTGCCGCAGGAAAGGGGGGCGCGGCATATCCCTGCGGCACCTGCACGTACTGCGTGGTGGTGACCGCCCGATACTGCGTCACCGGGACATTCACCGCCTGCTGCACGTATTCCGTGACCGGCTGCATGCACTCCCGCGGGCAGCCCGTGCAGGGATCGATCTCGCACGACGGCTTGTAGGTCGTGACCGGAACGGTCTGCATCTGCGTGCGGTAGGTGGTCTCCGGCACGTAACTCGTCTTCGCGACCGGCACCATCACCGGCTGCGGCGGGGCCGGAAGCGGGGCCATCACCGGCGCGACCGCGTAGGCCTGCGGGCGACGGAAGCAACTGCCGCAGCCGGCGAAGAGCTCGCTCAGGCAGCACTGCTGCGCCGCCGCCGGCAGCGACGTGGCCGCGGTGAGCAGCAGCGAAAGAACGAGGGGGATTCGGCGAACCATCACGCACGCTCCTTGCGACGCCCGGGATCGACACGGGGCCACCCGTCTCGAACGACGTCTTCACTGAGCGTAGTTTCCGCGCCGGGCACGCTGCGGGACAAAAAGCCCCGTGCAGTTCATGAATTCGCGGCGCCAACCCGCTACGACCGCTGCCACCGTCGCCACCGTTGCATCCCGACCGGCGGCCGCCGTCAACGACCACAAAAACCGGGCCTCCACGCCCGCGGTCAGCGGCCGGACGAACGGGCCTGCGGCCCGCTCTCCGCGCGGCGGATCCGGCATTCGAACCGGTCGTAGAGGTCGTAGAGCGACTCGCGCAGATTGCCGCCGTGCCGCGCGAAGGCGTCGGCGACGTCGGCGGCGTCGATGCGACCGCCATGGTCGGGCAGCCGCTCGACGAGCGCCGCGAACAGCCGTGCCGAAGTCTCGCAGCGCATCACGACCGGCAGGCCGGACGCCCGGTGCGTCGTGACCAGGAGCCGCAGCCGTCGGCAGCGGGCCGCCGCGCGGACGGCAACCGCGAACAGCCAGCCGCCGGCCTCCCAGCCGTCGATGCAGACGACCGTTTCCCGACTCGACCGGACGACCGTGGCCAACATCCGCAGGCCGTCCCGCGACGTCCGCATGCGGACGAGGACGACCGGCACGCCACGTGTGGCGAGGTGCTCCGCGAGCCGAAGCATGAGCGTCGTCTTGCCATGACCATGCGGCCCCTCGATGGTCGCCACATTCGCCGCCAGGCAGCGATCCGCGACCGCCCCGATGTCGATCTCGTTCCCCCGGCCGTCGAGCACCGGCAGGGCGCCGGGCCGCGTGTGCCGGGTCGCGAACGGGTTCACGGGCAGGCTGCCGACGGGCCGGTCCACGACGAGGACGGCCGGCGTCATGGGCGTCCCCCGGGCAGCGGCGCGGGTGGAATCGCCCCCACTTCGAACACGTGCTCGGAGACGAAATCCCGGGGGGCCGAAAAAAACAGCCGTACGCGGACGCACCAGCGGATCTTGACGATCACGCCCTCGTACGACAGCGGGCTGCGCGGCAGGGGCGTTGCGAACGCGCCCTCGCGGGCGGCCGCCGCGACCGCCTCGCGGTCGGTGAGCCGCCTGAAGAAATGCACGCCGAGATCCTCTTCGCCCTTCCCTTCGGTGTACCAGAGGACCGACTGCTCGATCGCCCGGACGCGGTCGTCCGCGATTCCGTCCACCTGATAGCGGACGGCCAGTCGATCGAGCGGCTCGTAGCGCCGGTCAGCACGGTCGAACTGGACGAGCACGCGCGGGGCGAACTGGATGACCTCGGAATGCTGGCTCACCGCCCGGCCTCCGCGCTCGGTGTGCCGGCCGGGGGCGACTCCGGGAACACGATGACCGGAAACGTCCGCGTGAACGCCGGCCACCGGGCGGGCCTGCCGCGAACCACCACGAGCCAGCGGACCGAATTGTGCTCGGACGCGAAGGAGTGCATCGCGCTGGCCGGGATCTCCAGTGTCGTCCGGGCCTCGAACCGCGTCCCCGGCACGCATTGCAGATCGCGCCAGGAATGCACGTCCTGGCTCCAGACGGTGAGCCGTTCGCTGCGGGTGTCGGTGCCCTGGCGGAACGTCGCCTGCTCCTCCATGGCGATGGCCACATCCAGCGTGCGGAACGTCCCCGATCCCCCCTGGGCGACGATCAGTTCGTATCTGCCACCGGGTCGCAGCGGGTGCTCGTTGATCTCGACCTGGGTCGTGCCCACGGCCGTCGCCAGGACGAGCAGGCGGATGAAGAGGACGATGCCGGTGACGCCGACCGCGACGAAGGGCACGAGCAGCGCGAGCAGGAACCAGTCGACGCGGCCACCCACCAGGCCGAGGCCGGCATTGACGGCGAGCACGAGCAGCACTGCGTTCCAGAGCAGGGCGAACAGGCCGAATCCAAGCAGCGTCCAACTCTCCGGGCTCTCGATCGGGAGCCGGTAGCGGAGGATGGTGCCGGGGGAATTGACCATATCGTCGCAGGCGGGGACACCCGGATGGCCGTCCGCCGTCCGCGGCGCCTCCGCCAGCGGGACAAGCAGCCCGGGCAGGGGCCGAATCGCCGCCCGGCACTCCTCCGACTTGTTCCAGCGCCGGGCGGTACGGGCAAGCCCGCTCGTCCCGAAGGCGATCAGGGCGCCGGGGAGCACGAGCGTCAGCAGCCACGTCCACCAGTTGTAGCCGCGGGTGAGCACCACCCGTCCCATGTTCGCCGGGTCGTACCAGCCGGGCAGTTCCGCACCGAGCCGCCAGCCGTCGAGCCGCGCGACCGCGGCGGCCCTGTCCGGTGTCGCGACGGACCGCGGTGCGGCAACCCAAGCCTCGCGGTCGGCCGCGCCGGCCGCGTAGCGAACGCCGAGGAACGGCCTGAAGGTCGGCGCCGCTCCCGGTCCTGCATCCGTCACCGAGCGGCGTTCCAGCCCCTTGGCCACGATCGTGCAGGTGGTCGCCACGAAGTCGTGGTTGATCCGCCACTCCGGCACCGCGACGCCCGAGACGAGAAATCCGCCGAAGGCCAGGCCGGCGACGAGCACCGCACCGTGGAACAGCCCGTCCCCGAAGGACCCCCAGGCCTCCGAACCGGTCCTGCGATGCCCGCGCTTCTTGCCGAAAAACCGCGGCAGCCTCACGACGATCCTCCCCGGGTCGGCCGGGGCCGAATTTCCCTGCGATCGAGCCGGCTGCGGACGGCCGCTAGCCGACGTTGGCAAGCGGCTCGCGGTCGCCGTCCGGTGCACCGGTGCGGAAGAAGCCGATCTTCTCCAGCGCCTTGTAGACCTCCTCCAGCGTCTTTTCGCCGAAGTTCGAGATCGAGAGCAGGTCGGATCGCGTGCACTTGAGCAGGTCGTGGACGGTGAAAATGCCCCGTTCCTCGAGGCAGTTGGTAGTGCGGACGGAGAGGCCGATCTCGGCCGTGCTCATTTCGAGTTTCTCCTCCAACTCGTTCGCTTGCGTGAGATTCCTGAATGGGATGCGCGGCATGGGTTCCCTCCCGTGCGGGTGCTCCTGGTGACCGGTGATGCGGGTGCGGCGGTCGCACCCGGTCCAGACCATACTCACTATACTGCAATGCACGCGCATTCGCCTACCACGGTGCGACGCGCGCTGCTCGGGTTTGCGCCGTTCGCCGTGGTTGCCCCTTTTTTCAGCGGCATCGCGGGCCGCGAACACGTGCCGTCCAATCTCCTCGCATCGCTCAACGAATCCCAGCGCCGGGCCGCCGAACACGTCGAGGGTCCGCTTCTCGTCCTTGCCGGCCCCGGCAGCGGGAAGACCCGCGTGGTCACGCACCGGGTGGCCCGGCTCGTCGCCGCCGGCATTCCGGCCGGCCGCATCGTCGCCCTGACGTTCACCAACAAGGCGGCCGACGAGATGCGGCGCCGCGTCGAGGAGCTCGTCGGACCGAGCGCGGTCGAGATGGGCACGTTTCATCGCTTCGCGGCCCGGCTCCTCCGGCGTCACGCCCGACTGGTGGGCCTGACGAGCGAGTACTCGATCCTCGACGCCGACGACGCGCATGCCATGCTCAAACGGGCGGCGAAGAAGCTCAACCTCTCCCTGACGCACACCCCGATCGACCGCATCGCCGCCATCGTCAGCCGGGCGAAGAACGACCTGCTCACGCCGGAGACGTTCGAGCCGCGCTGGGGCCGGCCGACCGAGGAGGTCGCCCAGCGGATCTGGCCGATCTACCAGGACCTGATGCTGCGGGCCAACTCCGTCGATTTTGACGACCTCCTCGTCCACGTGGCCCGGCTGCTGGCCGAGAACCAGGAACTCCGCGCCGAACTCGATGCCCGGCACCGCTTCATCCTCGTCGACGAATACCAGGACACCAACGCCGTCCAGTACTGCATCCTGCGCGGCCTGTCGCTCGATCACCCCAACCTCGCGGTCACGGGCGATCCCGACCAGGCGATCTACGGCTGGCGCGGCGCGAGCATCCGCAACATCCTCGAGTTCGAGCGCGACTACCCGGCGGCCGTGGTCGTCACGCTGGAGGAGAACTACCGCAGCACCGCCAACATCCTCGGCACCGCCGACCGGCTCATCGCCCACAACTCGCGGCGCAAGCCGAAGCGGCTGCTCACGGCGGCGGCCCCCGGCGCCCTGGTGCGGATCGTGCTCGACTCCAGCGGCCACGACGAGGCGGACCGGATCGCCGCCGAGATCGCGGCCGCCGTCGCGGCGGGCCGCCGGGCACCGCGGGACTTCGCCGTGCTCTTCCGCACCAACGCCCTCTCCCGGTCGCTGGAGGTCGGCCTGCGCGGCCGGGGCATCCCCTACCAGCTCGTTCGCGGCCTCGAATTCTTCCAGCGCCGCGAGATCCGCGACGTCGTGGCCTGGCTGCGGCTGCTGCGCAACCCGCGCGACGACGAGGCCATGCTGCGGGTGGTCAACGTGCCGCCGCGCGGCATCGGTCGGCAGTCGCTGGAGCGGCTCGCGGCCTGGGCCGAGGATCGGCGGCTGAGCCGGCTCGACGCCGCGGCGACGGCGGCCGACATCCCGGGCCTGCCGACCCGCGCGGCCCGGGCCCTGGTGGCTTTCGCGCGGCTGCACGGGGAACTCGCCGCCGCGGCCGGCCGGCTGGGTGCGGTGGCCCCGCTGATCGAGGAAGTGCTCGCCCGGACCGGATACCGCGCCCATCTCGCCGCCGCGGCCGAAGAGGAGGACACCGAGGTCGACCGGGTGGCGAACGTGGATGAGCTCGTGACCGCTGCCCGGCAGTTCGACGACACCTACGCCGCCGACCCCGGCGCGGCGGCGACGATCGATCCGCTGGGCGGATTCCTCGAAACCACCGCGCTCGTCGGCGACACCGACGCCTGGGATGCGACGAGCGACCGTGTCGCACTGATGACGTTCCACGCCGCCAAGGGGCTCGAGTTCCCGGTCGTGTACATGATCGCCATGGAGGACGGCATCCTTCCTCACGAGCGCTGCCTCGATCATCCCGAGCAACTGGAGGAGGAACGGCGGCTCGTCTTCGTCGGCATCACCCGGGGCCGGGAGGAAGTGCACGCCAGCAGCGCCCGGATGCGCGACTACCGGGGCACGTGCCGGGTCAATCCGCCGAGCCTGTTCCTCGCGGAGATGACAGGCAGCGAGACGATCGTCACCGGCACCGAGGCGCCGGAGGATGGCGGCGCGTTCGCCGCCGCCCCGTTCGGAAACATGGACGCCGTCGACTGCGACGATGTCGCACAGGACATCGGTCACCGGCCCGCCGGCCGGGCCGTCCAGCGGCCCGACGGGCTGGTCCTCGAAATGGAAGACGCACCGCCGCCGGTCCGGCCGCGCCGGCGGGTCGATGCCGTCATCGAGCGGGCCGCGGACCTGGCGGAGCGGATGGCGGGAAAGAGTCCTGCGGCGACGTTCGTGACGGGCCAGCGGGTCAGCCACTCCAGCCACGGCACGGGGACGATCAGCGGCATCAGCGGTGCCGGGCCCCGGGCCGTCGCCACGGTGATCTTCGACGGCCCGGCGGGGACGCGGAAGTTCATCCTCGGCCACGGCGGTCTCGCGCCGCTCGACTGACCGGCGGAGCGATGTCGGCGGCTACCGACGCCGTGGCCGGGGGAAGCCGATCGCCTGTCGGCGCGGCGCCGCGGGGGGGGGAGCGGGGGCGATGGCCGGACTCTCGACCCGCGGCGCGAGCGCGAGGCTGAACCAGCCGTCGCTGGCCGACGCCTGGATCGACTCCAGGTCGGCGAGCCGCGGATGAGCGACCAGCGTCGCGGGGAGCAGGTCCACGGGCCGCTCGGCCGGAAAGATCTTGCCGAAGATCGCCCGCAGCCCGATCTCGAGCTGCCCGCGCTGGCCGGGGCCGGAGAGTTTCACCTTGCCGTCGCGCTCGAGCCGGACCTGCATGCCGGCGGACACCGGCCGATAGGCGACCTGGGCGACGATGTCGTGCCAGGCCCGCCGACCGCTCTGCAGCGTGTCGATCGCCAGGCGAAGACGGACGAGACCGTCGCGGCACTCCACCCGCAGCGGCTCATCCGCGGCGAAGCCAATCTCGACCCCCTCGGGCAGGTCCGGCGGCACGTGGGGCGGAAGGCCGAGCCGCTGGCAGACCGTCCGCAGCAACTCCTCGACCGTCATCCTCCGGTCGGCCAGTTCCAGCCGTTGGCAGCCGTTGTTGAGCGTCGACTCGTGGACCTGCACGCTGAGGATCGCGGCTTCCGGAACGCGGGCTCGGGGCGTGTGCGCGGCCAGTTGTCCGGCGCCCGCGAGCCGGAGCCGGACCGTGGCCAGCGATTCGCTGGTCTCCAACTGCACCGGCGTGGGCTCGAGCCCGAGGTCGACCATCGGCATCCAGAGCCGCTCACGGAGCCGTTCCGCCATCTCCTTGAACTTGGGCTCCGCCTCCCGATCGACCTGGCGGCAGGCGCGGACGATGATCTTCTCGTTGACCTCGCGGGCCGCCTCGGTGCGGCTTTCCTCGTAGCGGCTGACGACCGCCTTGTGCATCATGCCGCCCATGAGCGGCACCGCGTCGAACGGCGTGTCGATGCCCGCGAGCCGGGCGGAGTTGCTGGCGGCGCCGAGCGCCGTGCCGAAGGACAGACCGCGGGAGGAGACGATGATCGGCTTGCGCACCGTGAAATTCGCCGTTCCCTGCGCATGGATGTCGGCAATGCCGCCGTCGGTGACCGTCCGCGAACTGACCGCGCCACTGACCTGCAGTTCGCAGCGGATCTCCCCCTTGCCGGGCACGAAGGCGACGGCGAGCGACTGCTCGACCGTGTTCGTGCCGCGGACCGGCCGGCCGAGGATGAAGTCCTCCATCCGTCCCGAGGTGACCGTCTTGTCCGGCACGACTCGTGCCACGAAGTCACGGTGGATGGCGATGCGGAGGTTGGGGGCGAGGTAGTGGTCGGTCACTGCCTGAACGAGCGCGGGCGCGGCCTGCAGCGGCCCCGCAACGAGCGGCGCGAGCACCGCGCGGACGGCATGGGCGTCGGCGGCACCCTGGGTCGATTCGTACCGCTCCAGGGCCTGAAGCAGGGCGACGACCTCGGCGTTCCGCTGTCCCGCCACGAGCGACGGCCCCAGATCGGCACCGGCAGGTGCGCCGGCGGACGCCGCCAGTTCGGCCCACACTCCCGCCGCGGCCTGCCACGTGGCGGCGCGACGTCCCACGGCCAGGGCGGCACGGCGCGACAGCGTCGCCAGTTCGGTCGTCGGTGCGGTCTCGGCGGCAACGCCCCCCGCGCGGCTGGCCGCGAGCAGCGGCGCGAGCCGGTTCGGATCCGGGGTGTCGGCTGCGGACTCCGCGCACACCTCGTGCAGGCATCGCACCGTGTCGGCCGCCCAGGCTCCGACACCGGCGGCAGGCTCGCCTCCCGCCCGGGCCAGGTGGGCGAGATGTTCGAGTTGCTCGAACAGCCGAACCGGCTGCGGCCAGCGTCCCGCCGGGGGCTGCTTGCTCGCTGCGGGCTGCTCTGCGGCGGACTCGACGGCGGGCCGGGCCGCGATTCCCAGACCACGACCTCCGTCGCCGCGCACGCGGTCGAGCAGCCTTCCGCCGAACAGCGGCTTGTCGGGTTTGGTCTCGCCAGCGGTCGGCGGCTGCTGATTGCCACGGCGGTCCATCAGCAAACCGAAACGGCGGCCGGCTGGACGCGGCGCGGGGGCATCCCCACTGCTCTCGTCGTCAGCCGCCGCCGGCGGATCGAGTGCGGGCGCATCGGCCGGCACCCTTTCCGGAACCGGGGCCGGCGGGGGCATGGCGGTCGGTGCGGGCACCGCCTCAACGGGCTGCAGTTCTGGCGTCGCGTCCGGCGCCCGCGCCTGGCGCACCCGGTCGACGAGTGCCTTGAGCGCGTCCGTCGGCACTCTTCGGCGCGCCGCCTCTTCCGGCGGAGCGACCGCCGCGGCGGCACCGGTCTCAGCCTCCGGCTGCACGCCCTGCGGGGCGGCCGGCTCGAGTTCGGGCTGCGCCGCCGTCGCAGCCGCATGCTCGACCACGCCGGGCTGGTCGGCCCCCGACATCGGCAGGGCCTGGGATTCGATCCGCGTCGTGATCGGAGCCGCCGCCGGACCGAACGCCAGCCGTTGCGGCGGGCGTGCCGGAGAGGCTCGACGTGGGACGGCCGGCGGCTGCACGGCCGCGTCGAATTCGAGGCCGAAATACGGCTCGGGTATCGGGTCGAGAAGGGTCGGAACGTGCAGCCACGCGGCGCAGATCAGACCGGCGACGAAAGACGCGAACACGAACGCCGCCGAACGCTTGTCGCACATCCCGGAAACGCCCCCTGCCGACGCGGCAGCCGTTCGCTGACCGGGTATTCACCTGCCCGATTCACGATCGCCGCCCTGATCCATCCATCGACACGCTGCGGCGGAAAAATCGATCCCTTCGTCAGGACCGGTGCGGCCGCGAATCGGCCCGGGCGTCTGCGGGGCTTTGAAGGCCGGGGCGGGCTGCGCTGTGCCGGATCAGGCGGGCTGGGCAAGCCGCGGTTCCTCGAGAACGGCGGTCCAGGCGTCGACGAGCGTGCCGAGGTGGGCGTTGCGGTCGATGCCCTCGACCGCGGCGAGGGTATGTCGAAGTGCCGCATCCGCGGCATCGACGTCGCGGGCCCAGACAGATGCGGCCGGGGCAAGCAGCGGATCGGCCGGCATTTCTCCGCTGACCCCCGCACGGATCGCGGACCGGAGCAGGTCGATCGTGGTCTCGAGCACGACCCGAAGCCGTGCGCGGCGCGGGGGCGCCTCCTTCCCCGCCGCCTCCACGAAGGCGAGCAGGTCGCGGGACAGTTCGACGCCGGGAAACGGCCGCCGGCCGAGCAGTTCCACGAGCCGGCGCAGAAATTGCGTCAGTTCCGCATCGAGCAGGAGCCGGGCACGCGCGAGGCTGCCGCCGGCGGCGGCAGCCGCCGCCCGCACCGCGGACACATCGACCTGCACGCCGGTCCGTCCTGCCTCTTCCGCGAGCAACGCCGCGACGTCGTCGACGGCGAGCGGGCGGAAGCGGATGACCTGGCAGCGGGAACGGATCGTGGGCAGCTGCCGCTCCAATTCCGTGCCAACGAGAATGATCACGGCCGCCGTCGGTGGTTCTTCGAGCGTCTTGAGCAGGCAGTTGGCGGCCTCGTCCGCCAGATGATCGGCATCGAGGATGATCGCCACCTTGCGGCCACCGAAGGCCGGCTGGAGCAGCAGCCTCCAGACGAGCCCTTCGCGCAGCCGCTGCTCTGGCGACCCGATCAGCGACTCGAGCGGGATCGTCCCCTTGTCGGCCGGCTTCTCGACCACGTCGATGTCGGGATGCGTGCCGGCGGCCGCCTGGAGGCACGAGCCGCAGGAGCCGCAGGCCACCAGTCCCGGCCGCGGCGCCTGACAGAGGAGGGCGGCGGCGAGCGCTCGCGCGAAGGCCGCCTTGCCGACCCCCGGTGGGCCGATGAACAGGTACGAGCCGGCGATACGACCCGCGGCCTGGGCGCGGGCGAACGTGGCGGCGACGGCGTCGTGTCCGCGGATACCCTGCCAGGCCATCGGCGTCACTCCAGGTCGGGAAACCTCGTTGCCACCGCGGTCCGCACCGCAGCGGCGACGGTGTCGCGGTCGGCGCGGGCATCGACGACCGCGATCGTCTCCGGGCTGCGGGCCGCCTCGGCATGGTATCCAACGCGGAGCCGGCGCCGATACTCGGCGCCACGGTTTTCCAGCTTGTCGAGCGGCCGGTCGAGCCGGCCGGCGGCCGTGTCGAGATCGACGTCCAGCACGACGACGAGGTCGGGCATGATCCCGGTGGTGGCCACGGCGCCGACGCCGCGGATCGTCTCCGGGTCGAGACCGCCGGCATGCCCCTGGTAGACGATGTTGGAAAGCAGGTAGCGATCGGAGACGACCCAGTCGCCGCGGGCGACCGCCGGGGCGATCACCTCGGACACGAGCTGTGCGCGGGCCGCCATGTAGAGCAGCATCTCGGCGCTGGGGGCGAGGTGAAGATCGTGCCGGTCGAGGAGGATCGCGCGGATGGCGTCTCCGGCCGCCGTGGACCCGGGGTCACGGCAGGTGACGACGCGCCGGCCGCGAGCGCCGAGCCAGGCGACGAGCGCGGCGATCTGCGACGACTTTCCGGCGCCGTCGATGCCCTCGAGCGCGATGAATCGTCCCGGCGACATGGCCGGCGGCCGGGTCGTTTCGATCATGGAGCCACTCCGGGCGGTCAGCGGACGATCGGGCCAGCGACGCAGCGAAACCGGCTGATGATGATACCGCGATCCGGTTCCGGCACTGCCATGCCCGTCGACCGTCGTCGCCGATCACGGTCGTCCTGCGATCCGGGCCAGGCCGAGCGCGTCGGCCGGGTCGAGCACGAGCATGCGTCGACAGACCTCGGTGGCGGTGCGGCGGCGGCCGGTTTCCATCAGGCAGTGCACGAGCCCCTTGGCCGCCTGGTGGAACGGCTGATTGCCCGGAAGAGCATAGGGCACCGGACCGGTGCCGCCTGCCGCCTCGACGGCCTGCAGGCAGAGTTCGTAGGCGCGGCCGAAATGCCCGCGGGCGAGCCGCGGATCGTCCTCCTCCAGCGCGATCAGGCCGAGTTGCACATGGGCGTCGATGAAGTCCGGGCATTCGGTGAGCAGCCAGACGAGTTCGTCGCGGGCGATGTCCGTCTCCCCCGCCTCCACCATTGCCTCGACCTCCTCGATGTCCTCGCGCCGCTGCCGGGCGCACCGCGGCTGGACGATCTCCCAGGCGGTTCCGGCGGCCGCGTCGCGCCGCAGCAGCGCGATGCGGTCGCGGCCGCGTTGCCCGCGGCGTTCCCTGCGGCGCGGCGGCCGCGGGTCGGGAGCCGCGTCGGCTGGAGGGTCTGTGGGAGTCATTGGTTCACGCCTGTATGCTCACGCGGTCGTTCCCTGTTTGGACTCCACGGAAAATGCGTTTGCAAGGGGCTGGAGCAGGCATCGCGGAGAGCCGCCGGAAACCGGCCGGACTCCACGCCGACGACCGCCTGCCCGACCGGGCGGCCGTGGTCCGGGCACTCCGCGCCTGGTATGCGCGTGCCGGCCGCGATCTCCCCTGGCGGCGTGCGCGAGATCCGTACCGGATATGGATCAGCGAGGTGATGCTCCAGCAGACGCAGGTCGAGCGGGTCCGCGACTACTTCACCCGGTTCATCGCCCGCCTGCCGACCGTCACGGCGCTGGCCGAAGCCGGCGAGCCGGAAGTGCTGCGGCTCTGGGAAGGTCTGGGGTATTACCGGCGGGCGCGGCAGTTGCATGCCGCCGCGCGGCTGATCCTCACCGATCACGCCGGTCGGTTTCCGCGCACGGCGGCCGGATTGCGGACCCTCCCCGGCATCGGCCGCTACACCGCCGGCGCCATCGCCTCGATCGCCTTCGACGAGCCCGAGCCGATCGTGGAGGCGAATTCGCGCCGCGTGATCGCCCGCCTGATCGGCCATGCGGCGCCGCTCGGCGGCACCGCCGGCGACGAGCCTATCTGGCGTGCGGCCGCGGCCCTGGTTCCGCGGACACGGCCGGGCCGGTTCAACCAGGCCTTGATGGACCTCGGCGCCCTCGTCTGCACGCCCGACCGGCCGCTCTGCGGCGGCTGTCCGCTCGCCGGCTTGTGCACCGCGCGGCGCGAGGGCACCGTGGCGAAGATTCCGGCACCGGCGCCGCGCCGAGCCGTCGAAAATCTGCGCGAAACGGCCCTGGTGGTGCGCCGTGGCGGACGGCTGCTCGTCGTGCGCCGCGGCGCCGACGAGTGGTGGAGCGGACTGTGGGACTTTCCGCGGGTGAGCGGTGCGGCCGGCCGCGCCAGTCGCGGCATCGCCGCGTCGCCGCTGCTCGCCCCGCTCGGCTGCGGGCCGACGGCCAGGCTCGGCGCGATCACGCACACGGTCACCCACCATCGGATCGCGGTCGACGTCGTGTCCTGCAGCGCCGCTCGATCGGGTCGGCCGGCCGCGAACCGCCGCTGGCTGACACCCGCTCAGCTCGCACGCCTGGCGATGCCGGCTCCCGGCCGACGGATCGCCCGCCTCGCGGCCGAGCACGCCCGGGCCGTGCCGAAATCGGGTTGAGTTTCGTGGCCCCGGCGGGCCGCACGCGGCCGCGTCGATCTGCTACCCTGACGGGGAGATCCCCGGAGAAAAACCGCATGCGCCCGCTCGTCTCGATCCTCTGCCTGGCCGCACTCCTGCCCCGGTTCCCGGCTCCGCATCCCGTCGCGGCAGCGGAGCCGACGAAGCCGCTGGAAGTCCTCTACATCACCGGGGGCTGCTGCCACGACTACGAGGCCCAGAAGAAGATCATCTCCCGCGGCCTCGAAGCGCGGGCCCGGATCAAGGTCACGGTCGTCCACGAGGGGGGTGACGCCAAAGACCACAAGGTGTCGGTGTACACCAAGCCCGACTGGTCGAAGGGCTACGACGTGGTCTTCCACAACGAGTGCTTCGGCGACCAGAAGGATCCCGAGTTCATCACGTCGATCGTCGCGGAACATGCCAAGGGGACGCCGGCCGTGATGATGCACTGCGCCATGCACACCTTCCGCAAGAGCGAGATCGACGCCTGGCAAAAACTGATCGGCGTGACGTCTCCGGGTCACGGCAAGCACTATCCCTACGTCGCCCGGACGGTCGCCGAGCACCCGGTCGTCCGCGGCCTGCCCAAGGAGTGGCAACTGCCGCAGGAGGAGCTCTATTACGTCGACAAACTCTGGCCCACGGCGACCGCGCTCGCCGAGGGGATGAGCCAGGAGCGGCAGGCGATGCAGCCGGTGATCTGGGTCAACCAATACGAAAAGGCCCGCGTCTTCGCCACCACGATCGGCCACTACAACCACACCGTGGAACTGCCGGAGTTCCTCGACCTCGTCACCCGGGGCACGCTCTGGGCAGCGGGCAAACTGCAGGACGACGGCCGACCGGTGCCGGAACTGGCCCTCGCGGCCGGCGCGGCCGCGCCGGCCGGCGGCTGGGCGGCCGGCGTGAACCTCCCGGCGACCGAACAGCCGCGGGCGGTGCGGCTCTTCAATGGCCGCGACTTCGACGGTTGGGAGGGCCACATCGATCCCTACTGGTCGGTCATCGACGGCGAGATCGTCGGCAGCAACGGGAAGGAGAACGCCCCCAAGGTCAGCACCTATCTGCTGACGAAGAAGAACTACCGCAACTTCCGCCTGCTGTTCGAAGGAAAACTGGCGGTTTCCGAGATGCACTCGGGCGTGGCCATCTGGGGCAAGGCATTCGCCACCGGCGGCGAGCAATCGAGCTACAAGGGGCACCTCGTCATGTTTCCGTCGGGCTGGGGCCTCTGGGACCTGTATCGCCGCAATCGGCTCAACGGCGACGATGGAGGAAAGGCGCGGTCCGCCGGCCGGCAGCACGATTGGAACCAGATGGAGATCCTCGCCATCGGCAGCCGGATTCGTCTGGCGGTCAACGGCCGAGCGGTGCTCGACTGGACCGACCCCAAGCCCGAGTTGTGCGAAAGCGGGCCGATCGGCCTGCAGCTCCATGCCAACCCGAAGGTTCCCCAGGAGGTCAGGTTCCGCGGGCTGGTGCTCGTCGAGGATCCGGAGGACGTGCTCGTGACGGCGGCCCCGACCGCGGCCCCATGAGTCCGCCCGGCGACCGCAGCCGCCGCCGGCATCGCGGCGGCTTTCGCGACGCCATTTTTCGGCTACCATCCACCGGTCGGGCGGCCGGGTCCGCGCCGGAGAAGGAGGATGCATGGCACGCGCGGCGCTGGCGCTCGAGGACGGCACGGTCTATTTCGGCGAGGCGTTCGGCGGCCGGGGAATCGTATCGGGCGAGGTCTGCTTCAACACCTCGATGACCGGCTACCAGGAGATCCTCACCGACCCGAGCTACCGCGGTCAGATCCTCACGATGACGGCGCCGCAGATCGGCAACTACGGCGTCAACGGCGCAGACGTGGAGAGCGGGCGGCTGCAGATGGCGGGCTTCGTCGTCCGCGACGCGAGCCGGATCGCGAGCAACTTCACCGCCACCGGGACGCTCGGCGATTACCTCGCCGCGGCCGGTGTCGTGGGCCTCGCCGGCATCGACACGCGGGCGCTCGTCCGCCGGCTGCGGATCCGCGGCGCGATGACGGGCATCCTCTCCAGCGAGCTACTCGACCCCGTTCGACTCGTCGAGATGGCGCGGCAGGCGCCGGCCCTCGTGGGCCGCGACCTCGTCCGCGAGGTGATGCCCGACCGCGAGCAGGAGTGGGTCGAGCCGCTCGATCCCGGCGCGATGCCGCTGCCGCAGCCCGCCGAGGGGGGCGTGTTTCCGCAGCACGAGCCGCCGCAGCCGTTCACCAGGCACGTCGTGGCCCTCGACTACGGCATGAAGTGGAACATCGCCCGGCACCTCGTCTCAGCCGGCTGCCGGGTGACCGTGCTCCCCGGCAGGGCGACTGCCGCCGAGGTGCTGGCACGCCGGCCGGACGGCGTCTTCCTCTCCAACGGCCCCGGCGACCCCGAAGTGCTCGACTACTGCGTGGCCACGGTCCGCGACCTCGTCGGCCGCGTGCCGTTGTTCGGGATCTGCCTCGGCCACCAGCTTTTGGCGCTGGCCTGCGGCGCCAAGACCTTCAAGCTGAAGTTCGGGCACCGGGGCGCAAACCAGCCGGTCCTCGATGTCGCCACCGGCGCGGTGGAGATCACGTCGCAGAATCACGGCTTTGCGGTGGACGAGGCGTCGCTCCCCCCCGAACTCGAGGTCACGCACCGCAACCTCAACGACGACACGATCGAGGGGCTGCGGCATCGCACGGCGAACGCCGCCAGCGTGCAGTACCACCCGGAAGCGGCGGCCGGTCCGCACGATTCCGCTCACCTGTTCGCCCGTTTTCGGCGGATGATGGACTGATCGCGGGGCCGGAAATCCAGCTCCTGCGGCCGGCGGACGCGGTTTTTGACAATCCGGCCGGACGTGCCAGAGTTGGACCGGAGCCGTGGCTGCATCCCGGTTCCGCCGCCGGCGTTCGCGTCGTCGGTCCCCAGTCTCTGCCTTCTCGTCCGGAGGTTCGCTCCATGTCCCGGTTTTCCCGTCTGTTCCTGCTTTCGCTGATCGCGACGGCGTCGACGCTCGTCGCCGCCACCTTCGCCCAGGCCGGTTTCGGCCACCGTCATCGGCTTGCCGCCGGCTGCGCCGAGGTCGAGCCTGGCTGCTCGGCGTTCGCGCCCGCCTGTGCGGCTGAACCTAGCTGTGCCGTCGATCCGTCGTGCGGGTTCGAGCCCGGCTGCGGCGCCGAGACCGTCTGCCCGACGAATCCTTGCATCAAGTACCGTCACAAGCATGCCCATCGGCATCGCCATGGCCATGGCTGCTGCCCGGAGCCGACCTACGAGACGGTCCTGCATGCCGTCAGCCCGGAGACCTGCCGTGCGGTCGCCGTTCCGGTCTGCCTGCCGGCCTGCTGCCAGGGCTGTCCGTGTGAGTCGTCGCGGTGCACGCTCTTCGGCTGCGGCCAAGTCCGCTACGACTACGCCTGCGGCGTGTCGGTGCTCGTTCGCTTCAAGAAGTGCGGCGACATCTGCGTGACGTACGTCGGCTTCTAGTTGTTCGCACGCAGGGCCATCCATGGCCCTGCGTGCTTGAGTTGCACTGGGCACGCGAATGCGTGCCCAGTGCAACGTGCGGCCGCACGTCCCGGCGGCCGTCGCCGCCCGGAGGGCGGCCACTCCAGGGCGAACCTCTGTTCGCCAAGCAGCCGGAAGACACTCGTCGTGCCGTGCTCTCAGTGCCCGGCGGCGTGCGCCAGCCAACGCTCCGCGTCAAGGGCCGACATGCAGCCCGTGCCGGCGGCCGAGATCGCCTGCCGGTAATAGTCGTCGGCAACGTCTCCCGCCGCGAACACGCCATCCACGCTCGTCGCGGTGCGGAAGTGCCGCTTCCAGACGATGTACTTCTTCGGGGTCAACTCCAATTGGCCGTCAAGGAAGGCGGTGTTGGGCGTATGACCGATGGCGAGAAAGACGCCGGCGGCGTCGAGCGTCTTGTCCGCGGCCTGCCCGCCGGTGCCGGCAAGCCGCACGCCCGTCACGCCCTGCTGATCGTCGCCGAGCACCTCGGCCAGGGCCGTGTTGAAGTGGATCTCGATCTTCGGATTGTCGAAGGCCCGCTGGGCCATGATCTTCGACGCCCGGAGCGCCTCGCGCCGGTGGACGAGGTGCACGCGGCTGGCGAACTTCGAGAGGTAGGTCGCCTCCTCGACCGCCGAGTCGCCGCCGCCGACCACCACGAGCGGCCGGTTGCGGAACCGCGGCAGGGCGCCGTCGCACACGGCACAGGCACTCACCCCCCGGTTCTTGAACCGCTCCTCGCTCGGCAGGCCGAGCCAGTTCGCGCTGGCGCCGGTGGCCACGATCACGCAGCGGGCCTCGACGACGCCCCCGGCGGCGGGAAACACCTTGAACGGCCGGGCCGAGAAGTCGACCTTGGCGACGTCGTCGGTGACGATCCGCGTGCCGAAGTTCACGGCCTGCTGCCGCATGAGCTCCATGAGTTCGGGGCCGGTGACCCCCTTCCCCTCGTGCGGCGGCATCATCTGGCGGCGTTCGGTGGGGAGCGCCGAGTCGAGAAAGGCCCCCAGGTCGCCGTGGGGAAAGCCGGCATAATTCTCCACCTCACTCGTCAGGGCCAATTGTCCCAGCGGCAGCGTTCCGGCCATGCGGTTCTTCTCGCTGATCGCCCCCTCGTAGACGAGCGGCCGGAGCTGGGCCCGGGCGGCATACGTGGCGGCCGACCACCCGGCGGGACCGCTGCCGATGATGACGAGCTGCTCGGGGGTGGATCCGGACGGGGTGACGCTGCGGGTGACGCTGGACATGCGGGCTCTCCTCGGGGATCGGGTTGCGGGCGGACCGCCGTCGTCCGCATCGACGCGGCCCCGCCCGCAGGGCATGATGTACCCGGTGTCGGCCGGACGGAAGCCCCGCCGCGGCACGCGGCCGGTTTTGGAGCGTTTCAGCATGAGCCTGCTCTTCGTCCTCCTGCCGAGCGCGGCGGCCCTCGCAGCCGCCTACCTGCTCTACGGCGGGCTGCTTGCCCGGCTCTTCCGCCTCGACGCCACCGCGGCCACGCCCGCCGTCACGCTCCGTGACGACGTCGACTATGAGCCGATCGCGCCGCAATTGCTCCTCGGCCAGCACTTCTCGGCGATCGCCGCCGCCGGGCCGATCGTCGGCCCGATCCTCGCCGGCGTCGCCTTCGGCTGGCTGCCCGCGCTTCTCTGGATCGTGTGCGGCAGCATCTTCGTCGGCGGCGTGCACGACTTCGCGGCCCTCGTGGTCTCCGTCCGCCACAAGGCCCGCTCGATCGCCGAGGTCGTTCGCGAGCACATGAGCCGGCGCAGTTACCTGCTCTTTCTGGTCTTCATCTGGATCGCGCTCGTCTACATCATCGTGGCCTTCACCGACATCACCGCGGCGAGCTTCGTGGGGCGGCAGACGCTCGAGAACGGCGACGCCGTCTCCGGGGGTGGAATCGCGACGTCGAGCCTGCTCTACCTGGTGCTGCCGGTGCTGATGGGACTCTGCATGCGGTTTGGGCGGATGCCGCTCTGGCTGGCGACGGTGGTCTTCCTGCCGCTGGTCGGCCTGTCGATCTGGGCCGGACAGCGGATTCCCTTCGACCTGGGGGCGACGCTCGGGGTGGGGGATGCGGCGGCGCAGAAAATCTGGGGCGGACTGCTGCTCGCCTACTGCCTCGTGGCGGCGATGATGCCGATGTGGCTGCTGCTCCAGCCGCGCGGCCATCTCGGCGGCTGCTTCCTCTACGTGGCGCTCGCCGGTGCGGCCTTCGGCCTCGTCGCCAGCGACCGGTCCCTGGCCGCCGTCTGCGGCGGTGACGCCTGCATCCGCTACCCGGCATTCACCGGCTGGCAGGCGGACAACGGCCAGCCGCTGGTGCCGATGCTGTTCATCACGATCGCTTGCGGGGCCTGCTCCGGCTTTCACGCCCTGATCGCCTCCGGCACGACCAGCAAGCAGCTGCGCCGCGAGACCGACGCCCGTACGATCGGTTACGGAACGATGCTCCTCGAGGCCCTGGTGGCGATCGTGAGCCTGTGCTGCGTGATGGTGCTCGCGGCGGACAGCCCGCTGGCCCGGCAGTCGCCGAATTTCATCTACGCCCTCGGCATGGGGCGGTTCCTGGAGATCCTGGGCGTGCCGGCCACGATCGGCGTCTCCTTTGCCCTCATGGCGTTCACCACGTTCGTCTACGACACGCTCGACGTCTGCACGCGGCTGGGCCGCTACATCATCCAGGAACTCACCGGGCTTTCCGGCCAGGCCGGATCGTGGCTGGGCACTGGCCTGACGGCCGGGGCCCCGCTGCTGCTCCTGTTTCGACCGAGCATCGATGCCGCCGGCGTTCCCGTGCCCGCCTGGAAGACGTTCTGGCCGCTGTTCGGCGCGAGCAACCAGCTGCTGGCGGCGCTCACGCTTCTCGGCGTCACCGTCTGGCTGTGGCGGACCCGCGGGGCGGCCTGGGTCTGGCTCGTCACCGGACTGCCGACGGCGTTCATGTACGTGATGAGCACCTGGGCACTGACGTCGATGACGCTGCCGGGATTCCGCACCGCGGCAGGATTGACGCTGCCGAAGGACCCGGTGCCGTGGGCCGGGCTCGTGCTCCTCATCCTGGCGGCCCTGATGCTCGTCGAGGCCGTCCGTGCGCTCGCCTTGCCGAGGGTCCCGCCGGGGGCGGGCGGGGCGACATTTCCGTCGGAGCCGCGCCGGTGGGCAGCCGAGACCGCCTGACCCTTCCTCCGGGCCGACCGGCGCCGAAGACCTGTCCGGTCTGCGGGCGACCGTTCACCTGGCGCAAGAAATGGGAACGTTGCTGGGACCAGGTCCGCTATTGCAGCGACCGGTGCCGTGGCCGGGGGGCCGCGCCGAGGACCGTGCCATGAGGTCCCTGACCCGCGCGGAGGTCCGCGACGTCGATCGTCGTGCGATCGAGGAGTTCGGCCTGCCGGGTATCGTGCTCATGGAGAACGCCGGCCGGAACGCCGCTCACCTCTTGCACTCACTCGCCCCCGATGCAGCGATCGCGATCGTCTGCGGGCGTGGCAACAACGGCGGCGACGGATTCGTCATGGCCCGGCATCTGGAACTCGCCGGGCATGCGGTGCGGCTGCTGGCAGTCGGCGGCCCGGCCGGAGATGGCGGCGACGCAGCCACGAATCGCCATGTCATCGACGCCGCCGGCATTCCGCTCACGGTGCTGGACTCGGCCCCGGAGGCGACGTGGGACGCGGCCCTGGCGGGCGTTGCCTGGGTGGTCGATGCCCTGCTGGGCACGGGTGCAGCGGGGCCGGCACGGGGGGAGACGGCGACGGCGATCGCAGCGATCGCCCGGGCCCATGAGGCGGGGGCCGCCCGCGTCTTCGCGGTCGACCTGCCATCCGGACTCGACTGCGATACCGGCCGGCCCTTCGGCCCCTGCGTGCGGGCCGACGTGACCGCCACGTTCGTCGCCCGGAAGAGCGGATTCGACCGGCCCGGCGCGGCCGCATACACCGGCACCGTGCACGTTCTCGACATCGGCGTCCCGCGCCGGCTTCTGGCGAGCATGGGACTGGCCTGATCGGAGCGCCTGATCGCACCGCAGCACGCCGGCAGGCTGGGCAGGCTGAGAAGACTGGGGCGCGCGATCGGAGTTCGGCTTGACGCGGGGCGGGAGGAGTGGAACAAACTCCCGCCCCGCACCCTCCTGCAGCGGTCGATCAACATGATCTCCTTGAAGAGTAGTGCCACGTCGCCGGCGCTCGTGATCACCGGCATGCATCGGTCAGGCACATCGCTTGCAACCTCGCTGCTGTCCGCCGCCGGTGTCCACGTGGGGGACACCCTGATGGGCCCGGGAAGGGGAAATCCGCGCGGGTATTTCGAGGATCTCGAGTTCGTCACACTGCACGAGCAGATGCTCGCAGCCAATGGAACCTCGCGCGAGGGCTACACCTGCCAGGAGGCGCTCACCGTGCCGGGGCCGCTCCGCGCCGCGGCCGTCGCCCTGCTCGCGCGACGTCGGTGGTCCGGGAGGGCATGGGGCTGGAAGGACCCACGCACCACGCTGTTCCTCGACTTCTGGGCCGACCTGCTCCCCGAGGCCCACTTCCTGTTCGTCATCAGGCCGCCCTGGGAGGTCGTCGACTCGTTGTTTCGCCGCGGTGACGACGCCTTCGCGATCAATCCGCAACTCGCGATCGACCTCTGGGTCGCCTACAACCGGCGGATCCGCGACTTCGTCCGGGCGGATCCGGACCGCTGCCTGGTCGTGGACACGAACCACATCACCGCCGACCCCGCGGACTTCGTCGCGCAGGTCGGCGAACTGCTCGACACGTCGTTCGCCCAGCCGGAGCCGGTCTACGATTCGGGGCTGCTGGCGACCTCCGAGCCGCGGGGACGGCGCGCGATCATCGAGACGCTGCACCCCGAAGCGGCCGGCCTGTTGGCCGATCTTCATGCCCTTGCCGGCACCCGCACCTCCCGGTCCGCCCACGGCGCTCCGCATCCTGGCGTCGCCGAGGCGGCGCTGGCGGAGTGGGCACGGGGCATCGCCCTCGCCCGGGAGATCAGCGAAAAAGAACAGGCCGAGCGGCGGGTCGTGGAACGCGATCGCGACCGCGTTGAGGCCCGATTTCGCGCGGCGGAAGAAACGGCCGCCACCGTGCAACGTGAATTGAAGCGTCGGCTGCAGGCGGCGCTCGCCGAAGTCGAGGTCGCCCGCGCGACGCTGGCGCGGCAACGCCGATCGCTCGGCGAACGCGTCGCGGAAGAATGCGGCCGGTTCGTACGACGGATGAGCCGCCGGTTCTCCCGGGCCGCCTGAGGCGCGGGACGAGCGGGCCGGCGGGTATCCCGGCGCAGGTTTGCACTTTGCCGGCGTTACCCCTCCCGATCTGTTGAAATGTGCCCTGCTGATCCCGCCCGTTCACATCTCCATGCTGACGTAATCGGCATGGCTCGGCCCGCCGGTGCTGAGCGACATGTCCTTGCTCGTCGGCCTGTCACCGAGCCATTTCGCCAAGAAATTGGCGCCTCCGCGGGGGCGAAACGATCCCCGGCCCGGTCAAGGCTGGCGACATCATCACCCGAGCATGATGGAGTGGACATCTGACGTCGATGCATCCGTGAGGGGTTGCCCATGCCCCGAGAGGCGGCGTTGCTGGCAAGTGAAGGAGGGCACCGATCCGCCATCAGGCGGATTGGTCTGCCGAAAACGCAGCCAGCATCAAGTGAACGAAGGCCTGGATTGCCTGGAGGGCCGAAGTGAACGACCGACGAGAGGGGCATGGGCTACCCCGAACCGTCGGGGCGTACTGTCAACTATTGGATGCTCCTGGTAGTTTCGCAGCCTGTCCCGAACCTCACGGCGCTGGACCTGGGCAGCATCGCGGATCTGGAACAGGCCCGTGCGGCCACGGCCTTCGGCTTCGACCCGTTCTCGACGGCGAACCCTGTGGAGCAACCGCCTGTCGTCAGGGTCACCGGCCTGAGCCTCAAGGCTCCGCAGCCGGCCGCCGGCGGACCGACTGACGTGGCGACAGAACAACCCGCGACACCCCCACGGAATCAGGAGAGGTCAACACCACCCAGCGCCACCATTTTCGACCGCCCCGCGCCGCCGTTTTCAACCGCCGTCAACAACGGGCGGGGACTGCCACGGTTTCGGCTCGAGGGTGAGGACCTGGTCTACGAGGCGGGGAGCAAGGAACTGTTCAGCCCCGGCAGCGTGAACTTCAGCGTGGAGTTGAGCGGCGACGGCACGCTGGTCGCGGTGCCGGGCTTCGTGTTCAAGCGGGACAATCTGGATGAGCCTTACATGGCCATCAGTGAAACGGGCACCGTCGTGATCGATCCCGTCAATGGAAACATCTATTCCTCGAACAACATCGCTCTGTCGGTGTTCAACAACCGGGGCCCCACGATCTCGACTGACAAATCCCTGAACAGAAAGATGGACCTCTTGGTGGTTCATCCCCGTGGGGGCCGGCTCGTTGGCTGGAGCATGGTGTTCACGTTCGTCTATCTCGACCTGCGCAAGGAATCCCCGTAGCCCGTGCCGGCTTCCGGGCCATGGGCGAAACGTCGTGACGGCCCGTCGCCGGAACGGCAGGTGCAGCCCCGCGCAGTCGCAGCCCTGACGAGGATCCGCCGACTGACATCCGGTCGCCGGCAACCTTCGCCCGTCGTTTTCCAGTGAGGCTGCTGGGGCTCGAACCCAGGACCAACGGATTAAAAGTCCGATGCTCTACCGACTGAGCTACAGCCTCGAGAGCCATCGTACCGCGGCTCGCGGCACGGGCAAACGAGCCGCGGGCAGCGGGTCGCAGGGGACCGCTCCGACCGGCCCCGACCGTGAAAAAGCCGGACCAGTGCCCGAGAGAGGACTTGAACCTCCACCCAGTTACCTGGACAAGAACCTGAATCTTGCGCGTCTGCCAATTCCGCCACTCGGGCAAGTGACTTGCTGATCCTAGCAGCAGCCCGTCGGCCTGCAAGAAACGGCCCCGGCGCGGCCGCGGCGGCTTTTGTTTTCCCTCTTCCGCAGGCCGCCTTCCGGACGGCCCCATGCCGCCACGCCGCCCGGCCGGCGGCTACTCCACGGTCACGCTCTTGGCCAGATTCCGCGGCTTGTCGACGTCGCAGCCACGGAGCACCGCGATGTGGTAGGCGAGCAGCTGCAGGGGAATCGCCGCCACGATGGGGTGCAGCCATTCGGGCGTCTCGGGGAGCTCGATCACGTCGTCCGCCACCGCGCGGACGCGGTCGTCGCCGCGGGTGCAGACCGCGATCACCGGGCCGCGGCGGGCCCTGATCTCCTCGACGTTGGCCATCACCTTCTCGTAGACCCCGCCCCGCGGGATGAGGAACACGCTCGGCGTGGCGGCGTCGACGAGGGCGATGGGCCCGTGCTTCATCTCCGCCGCCGGGTAGCCCTCGGCATGGATGTAGCTGATCTCCTTGAGCTTGAGCGCCCCCTCCAGCGCCAGCGGGAAGTTGTACTGGCGGCCGAGGTACAGGAACGTGCCGGCGTCACGGTACTTGGCGGCGATCGTGCGAACGACGCTTTCCGTCGCCAACGCCTCGGCCACGAGCCCGGGGAGCCGCTGCAGGTCGGCGATGAACCGCAGGCCCTGCTCGTAGCCCATGTGCCGGAGGCGGCCCAGGGCGAGGGCGAGGAGCGCCAGCACCGTGCACTGGCTGGTAAAAGCCTTGGTGCTCGCCACGCCGATCTCCGGGCCGGCATGCAGGTAGATGCCGCCGTCCGCCTCGCTGGCGATCGTGCTCCCCACCACGTTGCAGATCGCCAGCGTGGGATGACCCTTGCGCTTCATTTCCCGGAGGGCGGCCAGCGTGTCGGCCGTCTCCCCGGACTGCGTGATCGCGAACAGCAGCGTCCCCTCGTCGATGGGAGGATTTCTGTACCGCAGCTCGCTGGCATACTCCACCTCCACGGGCAGGCGGGCGAACTCCTCGATCAGGTATTCGCCGACCAACGCCGCGTGCCAACTGGTGCCGCAGCCGGTGAGGACGATGCGGTTGACGCGCTGCAGTTTCCGGGCCGGCATGTTGAGGCCGCCGAACAGGGCGCTGGCGTCGTCCGCTGCCAGCCGGCCACGCATCGCCGCCCGGATCGTCTCCGGCTGCTCGTGGATCTCCTTGAGCATGAAGTGCGGGAAGCCGGCCGTGCTCACGTCTTCGGCGGTCAGCTCGAGCGGCCGCACCAGCGGCTCCACCCGGCCCGCGTCGCGGTGGATGACCCGCAGGCTCTCGGCGCCGATGGCGGCGACCTCGTGATCGGCGAGGAAGACGATGCGGTCGGCACGGCCGGCGATCGCGCCGGCATCGCTGGCGACGAAATGCTCGTCGGCCCCGATGCCCACCGCCAGCGGGCTCCCCAGCCGGGCGGCGACGAGCAGCCCCGGCTGGTCACGGAAGAGCACGAGGAGGCCATACGTGCCCCGCAGGCTGGCCACCGCCTCGCGCACGGCGGCCACCCAGGGCGAGTCGGTGTCGTCGTCGTCGGGTCCGAGTGTCTCCAGCCGCCTGCTCAACGCCCGGTCGATGAGGTGGCCGATCACCTCGGTGTCGGTCTCGGACCGGAATCGGTAGCCCTCCGCCTCCAGCCGGGCCTTGAGGTCGCGATGGTTTTCGATCACGCCGTTGTGCACCACGGCCACCGAAGGGGCGGAGTCGACGTCCGGGCAGCCGAGGTGCGGGTGGGCGTTGTCGTCGGTCGGTGCCCCGTGCGTCGCCCACCGTGTATGGCCGATGGCGATCCCGCCGACGACGGCCGGCTCCGCCCTGAGCAATCCCTCGAGCCGCCTGAGCCGGCCCGCCGCCTTGCGGACGCGGATCGAGCCGTCGTCGTCCAGCAAGGCGACGCCCGCCGAATCGTAGCCGCGATACTCGAGCCGCCGCAGCCCTTCGAGGACGAGGGGCACGGCCTGCTGAAAACCGACATAGCCCACGATGCCGCACATGTGCAGAATCTCCGTCGCGGTGTCCGCTGTGGCCATTCGCCGGGAAACCGACCCCCGAACTCATCGTACCGGCCCGCAGCGGCCGCCTCAATCAAGTCCGGACGAGCGATGACCCGACCAGCACAGGTTCTGATCGTGATACCGGCCCGCCTTTCGAGCAGCCGGCTGCCGCGGAAGATGCTCCTCGCCGATACCGGCCATCCCTTGGTGGAGCACACCTGGCGGGCCGCCCGGCGATCGCGGACGGCCGGAAACGTGGTGGTCGCCACGGACAGCACGGAGATCGCGGACGCGGTCCGCGGTTTCGGCGGCGCGGCGGTGATGACGTCGCCGGCGTGCACGAGCGGGACGGCCAGGATCGTCGAGGCGCTCGACCGGCTGCCGGAGGCGGAGATCGTCGTCAACGTCCAGGGGGACGAGCCCGAACTGGCCGGGACCGCGATCGACACGGCGGTCGCCCTGCTCGATCGTTGCCCCGAAGCGGGCGTCGCCACGCTCGTGACGCCGCTGCGCCGCGAGGAGGATCTGCACGACCCGGCGGCCGTAAAGGGGGTGCTGACACCCTGGCGGGACGCCGCCGGGCGAATCGTTCCCGACGCCTGGCGGGCAATCACGTTCAGCCGGGCACCGGTGCCGGCGGCACGGGAGTGGACGGCGGACCTGCTCACGGCCACGCCGCCGTTCTACTGGCAACACGTGGGGCTCTACGCCTACCGGCGCGGCGTGCTCCAGTCCTGGGATGCCCTGCCGCCATCCCGCCTCGCCGAGCTCGAAAGCCTGGAGCAGTTGCGACTCGTCGAGGCCGGCGTGCCGATCGTGGCGGGGGTCGTCGAGCACGCAGCCCGCGGAATCGACACGCCCCGGGATTACGCCGCCTTCGTTGCCCGGTGGCGCTCCGGCGGCTGACGTTCTTCCCGCGGCGTCAGGTTTTCGGCACCGGCACGAGCAGCACGCTGGCCGCGGCCTGGGAGAGCACCGCCTCCGAAGTGCTCCCCAGCAGCCAGCGGGAGAGCGCGTCGGACGGGGTCCGCCCCAGCACGATCAGGTCGACCGCGTCGTTCCTGGCACGTTCGAGAATCCGCTCGGCCGGATTGCCCTCGGCGACGATCGGCTCCTGCGCGTGGAACGACTCTGGAAGCAGCTCTCGGAACGCGGTCAGCCGACCGGTCAGCGTCGCTACCTCGTCGTCGTGCTCCCGCTGCCAGGCCTGCGCCATCGCTGCGGCATCGGGATCACGGACCCGTTTTCGCACCCAGTCCGGCACCGGTCCCGCAAGCAGCGACTCGGTGACGCCGATGACGCTGCCGACGGTGCCCGCCGGCCAGCGGATGTCCCGAACGGCCCGTGCGACCGATGCGGCACTGGCGGGATGATGGCAGGCGAGGACCCGCATCGGGTCGTGCGTCGCGGCGGACCGGGCGACGAGCACGGGCAGGTTCGCCCCATGGACGACGGCCCGCGAGACGCTGCCGAGCAGAAGCCGTTCGAGCGAGCCGTGGCCCCGCGCCCCGACCACGAGCAGATCGGCCTTCCATTCCGCCGCCGATTCGAGCAGCCCGACCGCGGCGGTCTTGGAACTGCAGATCATCTCGGGGGCGCGGGCGAACCCGCCGGGCAGCAGGCCGCAGGCCTCCTCGAAGAGGGCGGCAGCGGCGCCGTCGACAATCGCCCGCGGCCGGCCCGGTAGCCGCTTTTCCAGTTCCAGCGGCGAAAAGTAGATCGCCACGCCGTCGCGCGCGGGATCGAGGAGCCGGCCCACAAGCCGCACCGCGTCGAGCGACGTTTCGGAGCCATCGACACCGATCAGGATCTTCATCGGACCTCCTCGGGAATTACCGCGGCAGGCAGTGTACGCCCTCCGAGCCGACCCGACCACGGCTCGCGACCCGCACCGCAGTGCCGAACCGCACGCGGCGGCAAGACACGGCGGCGACGGACAGGCCCGCCACACGTTCGGCTCGGGCCCGGCCCCGCCGCCTCGCCGGAACGTCAGACGAGCGGCACCTTGGCACGCTCGCCGGGCACCTCGCGAACAAGCCGCGGCACGACGTAGCCCGGCAGCGACTCGCGCAATTCACGGTGCAGGGCAAGAGCCGCGGCCTCCGGGACGTCGAAGTGGGCGGCACCACGGACGCGGTCGAGCAGGTGCAGATAGTAGGGGACGACGCCAATCTCGACGAGCCGCTCCGCGAGAGCGCGCTGGGCTGCGACGGAGTCGTTGACGCCCGCGAGCAGGACGGCCTGATTGAGCAGGACCGCGGGCGCTTTGGCGAGCCGGCGGACGGAGCGGGCCACCGCCTCGTCGAGTTCGGCCGCGTGGTTGGCATGAATCACCACGACGCCCGTCAGCCGCGTAGCGCCGAGCGTGTCCACGAGTTCATCCGTGACCCGTGCCGGCAGCACGACCGGAAGCCGGGTGTGGATCCGCAGCCGGCGGAGGTGCGGGATCGCCGCCGCCGCCGCCACGATGTCACGAAACCGCACGTCGTCCACGAGCAGCGGATCACCGCCGGAGAGGATCAGTTCCTCGAGGGACGGGTCGGCGGCGACGGCCGCCAGCGCCGCCGCCACGCCGGCCTGAGTCGCCCCGCTCTCGGCGTAGGGAAACTCGCGCCGGAAACAGTAGCGGCAGTTGACGGCGCATCCGCCCGTGACGAGCACCAGGCCGCGACCTGGATACTTCCGCACCAGGCCGGGCCCGGCGCGGGCGGCCGACTCGGCCACAGGATCGGCCGAGTAGCCCGCGACGTCGATCCGCTCGGCCTGTATTGGCAGAACCTGTCGCAGGAGTGGATCGGCGGGATCACCCCGCTTCATCCGCGCCGCGAAGGCACGGGGAACGAGCAGCGGGAATCCGGCAACCGCCGCCGTGGCTGCGGCGGCCACGTCGGCGCCGAGCCCGAGGAAGGTGCAGAGTTCCGCCGGATCGCGAAAGGCCTCCGCCAATTCCCGCTGCCAGCTGGCGGGCGAACGCCTCGGCACGACTGGGGACGGCGATGGTACGGTGTCCGGCATCGGTGCGCTCGGGTGCTGGAATGGCCCGGAGCCGCGGAGCGGGCCGATTCCCGGGCGACGTTGACAGGCCGCCGGATCGCCGCCACCCTTGTCTGCCTGTCGAGACGCGGGCCGGGCCAGTCCTGCACCCCAGGATAAAGCCCCCGGCAGCGGAGGGAAACGCGCTGCGTTTCGCCGGTCGCCGCCGGCATTCCCGTGTCCGTGACCAGGCGGACGAACCGACGAGGGAGAGAGACGTGCCAGGCTACAACACGAGCGAGTTCAAGAAGGGGTTGAAGGTCCAGATCGACGGCGACCCCTACATCATGATCGAGTGCAACTTCGTCAAGCCCGGCAAGGGGCAGGCGCTGTACAAGTGCAAGCTCCGCAATCTGCTGCGGAACACGGTCCTCGACCGGACCTACAAGAGCGGCGACTCGCTCGATGCGGCCGACATCAACACGATCGACGCGCAGTTCCTCTACAAGCAGGGGGAGCAGTTCGTGTTCATGGACAATGCCAGCTACGAGCAGTACGAACTCTCCAAGGAGCAGGTGGATGACGCCTGGAAGTGGATCAAGGAAGGCACCGTCTGCTCGATGCTGCTCTACAACGGCAATCCGATCTCGATGGAGCCGCCGAACCACATGGTGCTCAAGGTCGAGTACGCCGAGCCCGCCATCCGCGGCAACACGGCGACGAACCTGACGAAGCCGGTCAAGCTCGAGACCGGTGCCGACGTCGTGGTGCCGGCCTTCATCGAGCAGGGGGACATGATCAAGATCGACACGCGAACGGGCGACTACCTGGAGCGCGTGAAGGGCTGAAAATCTTTCGCGCCGGCGCCGCCGTCCCGGCGTCGGCTCCGGCTTACGGTCGCCGGGCGGAGCCCGGCTCCGGCGTCGGGCTCCGCCCGACGCGAGGTGCTGCATGCCTCGGGCTGTTGGCGCTTTCGCGCCGGCGCCGCCGTCCCGGCGTCGGCTCCGGCTTACGGTCGCCGGGCGGAGCCCGGCTCCGGCGTCGGGCTCCGCCCGACGCGAGGTGCTGCATG